>Ga0224512_10002295_pt1 | contig 17623 bp, 13 predicted proteins | sample SF_May12_sed_USG_4_FD_169103 | JGI IMG/M metagenome (GOLD analysis project Ga0224512, IMG submission 169103) | Sediment microbial communities from San Francisco Bay, California, United States - SF_May12_sed_USGS_13 | ecosystem: Environmental > Aquatic > Marine > Sediment | place: USA... | reverse complement strand
AGCAGTGGTGCCTGTACTCGGACGCCTAGTCAGGGAACTCGTCGACCCAGATGTCGATGTAGTAGATCACGATTGCTCCCTCGCGAGGATCCTCGGTGTCGTCGACACCGAACAGGTGGAAGCCGGCCACCGTTCGACCGTAGATGGTCAACCTTCGAGCCGGGCCATGGGGAAACCGACACGGCCTCCCACGTGTCTGGCTGCTCGCTCGGCGTCTGGAGGACCGGCCGGAGATCGAGACGCTTGAACTCGACAGCCCGTTCAGGCGAGAGCTGCTGGTCGATGTCATCGAGAGCGGAATCTGCCAGCCGTACCACCCTCAACTACGACGCAGGGCACGATCGATGGCCGCCCGGTGCTCTTCAGGCGTGCGGCGACGAAGTGCCTCCTCCGCAGCTGCTGAAAGCGGCTCATCAGGTCGGTGGAATCGAGCGACGTGCTCGGCCGCCTCGTCGATCTCCCGCCTCACAGGTTCCATGACCCCACCACAGACGGCGCCACCGACAGCGAACCAGCATAAGAAGCAATCGGCATTTCCCGAGCGCTGCACCGGTGCCGATACCGGGCGGTCTTGAGGCTCCCCGGGGTGAGCACTATCGGACGATGGGGTCAGGCCGACTCACCGTTGAACTTCCGCTCCATGACGCCGCCGTCGCACGAGTTCAGTGGGTCCGAAGATGGCTATGAGAAGGACGGCCGCCGCCACCTCGACTCCGCGGTAGTGCCACAACGAAGAGCCACAACACCAGAAGAGCGAACCGCCGGTAGCGTTCGCCGAGCCGTGAAAGACCATTACCGCCAAGACACTCCCGTTCGTGTTGTTGAAGATCCACGTCATCATGACGGAGATCGCGAGCCACGCCACCAGACGGGTCCCGAAGAAGGTCTCGCTGTGCTCGTCTTCAGGGATGAACCACAACGGGATGTGCCAGGAAGCCCAAACGACACCGAGGACAACGCTCGAGGCCAGAGCATTCCACTTGGCCTGGAACCTCGGCAGGACATAGCCACGCCACCCGAACTCCTCACTCATTCCTCCGTTGATGAACGTGTTCGTGATCAGGACCCCGATGAAGCCCGTCAACCAGGCATCTTCGAAGAACGGGTAGGGCTCGCCATCAACCGTGCGGGTGACCAGGTTGGAGATCAGTTTGATCGCCGGGAAGAACAGCAGCGCCACGAGGAGCCACTTGATGCTCTGGTCGCGACTCCAGAAGCGTCGCCAGAGACACCGAACACCGCCTCTGCCCTCCGTCACTGCCGTGACCGCGAACCCAGCGATCGTGGGACCGAACGGCGTGATGATAAGGAGGAACAGCATGGGACTGAACTCGACGTCATCGGTGCCGGCCCCCGCAGGCCACGAGAGCACATCGAAGACAAACAGCAACCACCAGAACCAGGACCACCCGAACGCGATCAGCAGAAAGACGACCAGATTTCGGCTTTCGAACGCGTTTGTCCGGAACCCGATGCGCGGAGTCTTCGTCGCAACCGACATCAGGATGGCCGTCCGGTCTGGCAGCGGAGACGACAACGGAACGTGGGCACCGAACCGTCACCACCACACACCTCAGCGATCGACAGAACCGCCGGCAAACACCTCAATGACCACGCACGCATGCCTCATCAGCTCCTCGCCTTCTGTCTACCAACAGACCAAGAACCCCACCAGAGACCTTCGGCCCGTGGCTCACTGACAACATCCACCGGATCGCCAAGTGCGTTCCCTTGCAACTCACCCCGACTGCTCGATATCACCGTTCTCCAACGCCGAGTCGTTGTACAACACTCCCGGCGAACTGGCTCAGGTCAACCGCCCGGTAATGCGACCACGCAGAGTGCAATGAGCGTCGGCCAGCAGGCCGGACAAGACCTCGGCATCCCTCTCCAGATCAGGTTCGCCCGATGGCCAAGACGATGATGTCGGCCGGCGTTCTGGTCAGCATGACCACCACCGCCCGCCGGGCGAGGACATCGACCAGGTAATGGCCGACATCGACCGAGCCCACCACGTCGATCGGCTCGCCGTGACCATCCCGCTCGGCCAGGTCGGCCAGCGGGCCATGACCAACAGAGCCTCGTCGTAGGCCTCGGCCAGATCAGAGCCGGCCACCGCCCGCACATTACTCCCCTCCGCCTCAGCCATGCCCACTGTCTGGACCGGGGGTACGACAACAAGAACCCAACCCCTCCCCCGCGCCCCCCAGACCCGGCCGACCGCGGACACCAAACACGGCAACTCGTTCAAATCTGTCGGGTGCCAAAGTGGGTGCCAAACTCGAGGTGCCTCCCCGGAATCCACCGGACTCACCGGACCGATGCCCGGACAGAGCCCCTGCTCAGCGGACTGCACCGGACTCCGTGGAACATTCTCTGGGAACTCTTAATCCGCAGGTTCTGGGTTCAAGTCCCAAGGGGCGTACCACCCCGCAGGCCGCTGACCAGGGAGAACACCCCGGCAGCGGCCTTCGTCGTTCCCGGCGGGTGCCAAAGTCGGTGTCTAACGCATCCTCCCAGACCGTCCGTTAGTCTCGGTTCGCCCACTGTTGCCCCAACAAGTATCTCGCCCAGCTCATGTCTAACCAGGGACATCCCCGAGCCCCCAGCGCGACAAGCCGCCGGGAATCTTCCTGCCACCTTTTGAACCCACAGGACAGTGGCGTTCAGCACGGGGGCCCACCGGCGCCACCGCGGCAAAGTCAGCGGATTTCGAGGGACCGACCCCGCTGCCCGGGCCGGCAACGACAGCCTTGTTGTCGGCTGATGGCTCGATTTGGCCGCCCGCTCTGCGGGGCAGGCCGAGGACCTCAGGTCGGCTGCCCCGGTTGGACCGGTCCGACGCGGTAGGGGCGCATCATCTCGTTGTCTTCGTGTTCCACGATGTGGCAGTGCCACACGTATTGGCCGGGAGTGTTGAATTGGGCTCGGATCCTTGTGACCTGGCCCGGGTAGGCGATGACGGTGTCTTTGAAGCCTCGTTCCCACGGCTCGGGCGGCTGGGTCGGCGAACCGGGGACGACCTCGACCTCTTGCGTGTCCTCGTTGACGAAGATGTCCTGCCGGTTGATGACCTCGAAGGCCACCTCGTGTACGTGCATGGGGTGTGCGTCGGCGCTGGCGTTATAGAGCTCCCAGACCTCGGTCGCGCCCACGGCCGGGTTTTCGGTCACAGGCTCGTCCCACAGCTTCTTGGCCCACATCCCGGGAGCGATGTTGGGGTCACCCGCCACCGTGCCGAGCAGTGTCTCGGCCGGCGCATCGGCGAAGAACGCCGACAGCTCCTCCAGCAACGCCACGCGCCGGGTGACGGCAGCGGCCGGGAGCGGCGTGATCGGTGGAAGCTGCAGGAACTGGGGTGGGGTGGTGGGGTCAGGCGCCACGGCCGGCACAACCCGGAACTGCATGATCTCTCCGGTGGAGGCCGGGTCGGCGACAGGGAAGTCGGTGCCGGGCACGCCACCGCCGAACGGTTCGTCGGGCCCGACGTTGGTCAGCACGTGGTTGCCCAGCGCGACGTTGGTGAAGTCGACGATCAGGTCGGCTCGCTCGGCCAGCCCCATCAGTAGCCGATTGCCGTTGTTGGCGGTGACGTTGAACGGGGCGGGCAGGAAGCCGCCCTCGTTGGCGATGGCCCACACCTCGACCCCGGGGATCTGGTTGAAGTCGAGGATCAGGAACCGGGACTGGCAGCCGTTGAGGAAACGGAACCGGTAGCGGCGGCGCTCCACCACCTGGAAGGGCCAGGTGTTGCCGTTGACCATCATCATGTTGCCGAAGAACTCCGGATTCCACATCGGCGAGATGTCGGTGTCGGGCAAGTAGGGCCCGGTGATGCCGTCGAAAAACGCTCGGGTGTCGGGGTAGAACAGCGACCCGTCGATGTTGAACGAGCGGTCCTGGATCGCCACCGGGATCTCGTAGTAGGTCTTGTTGGACGGGAATTTGTCGTTCTCCTTGGGGGCCGGACCGGGCAGCACCGCCACAGATCCGTTCCGGCTGTCCAGCACCGCTGAGTCACCGTCGGGGCCGCCCCGGATGATGTAGAAGCCGGCCGGCCCGGCATAGACATTGAGGCGGGTCATGCCGAGCGTGTGGTCGTGGTACCAATCGGTGGACGCCCGACCGCGGTTCGGATACTGGAACTCGGCGTAACCCGGCCCCCAGGTGGATCCGAACGCGCCGCCTGCCTTGCCAGCGAAGAAGTCGTACCAGGTCCCCTCCGTGGCGTAGCCGGCAGGGATGTTGTTGGCATTGGGAAGGTACCAGGCCTCGGCGTAGCCGTCACTCTCGTCGCCGACGCCGACCGCTCCGTGCACGTGGGTGACAATGGGCACCGGTCCGGTGTAGGGGCCCGGCGTTGAGGTGAACGTCGGACGGGTGTCGCGGTCGGCGTCGCCGCCCGGCGGGTTGGCCCAGTGCAGGGTCGGGTCGACGGCGAGCAGATGCGAGAGGTAGTCCCCGTTGATGTCCTTGAGGTCGTTGATCCACCGCACCCTGACCGGTTTGTCGTGCTGGGCCTCGATGGTGAGCGACGGAGCGTTGTGCAGCAGTAGACCCCGCTTCGAGGCCGAGGTCACCGCCCCGTAACCCCACACCGTGGTTGCCGGCAGGCCCGCGGGAAGGACCTGCTGGGAAAACTGCTTCATCGAGATCTCGTAGTAGTCGGCGTTGGGGCCCATCATCTGCTTTATCGTGCCCGCCCGCGGCATCACCGGAGGGATCAACATCGGTGTCTGGTACTTGGGCACCGATGTCGGATCGAGCGTCCCGCCAGGGATCTGAGCCGCCGCCATGGGGATCCGGAACAGCTGGCCCCCGACCTGCCCGATCAGGAACAGCCCCATGGCGCCACCCCCGCTAATACGAAGAAAATCCCGCCGCGAAACACGCGTCCCAGCCATCCGTCCATCCTCCGAATGCTCTATTATCCGCACCGCCGCCGTTGCGACCGATTTTACAAGTCCGAAGGACTACCGCTAGAGCAAAAAGTCCCCCTCGTGGGGTCAAACATCCGAACTCGTGAATGGCCCGATCGACGCTGGCGGGGATTGCGTTCCGCGAACGCGGTAGTGTTGCCGTGTTCGGAAACTGGGATTGGGTTGGCGGCCGATCAGGTGCCCCCCGGACGATGGAGCTCAAGCAGCCAGTCATGTCCTGAGCGGGTTCGACCAGACCACCGGTACCCACTCAGCGGTTGTCAAGGGCACCGCGGGATAAGGCAAGGCTGGACGGTGGTGTCGATTCTGGGCGGGACGACGGTGCTCGTTCCCCCTGGGACGAGAGTGCAGTTGAGCGGTCGCGACATCTTGGGCAGTCACCGCATTGATGTCGAGCCGAGTGAAGTCGGACCGGTGCTCAAGGTTCAGTTGATCCCGGTGCTGGGCAGCATCAGAATCCGCTCGGCGGCTAGTTGATCGAGTTCGATAGCACTGGTTTACGTCGAGAACGACGCTAGGACCCCCAAACGGGTGACCACCGTTGCGACGAGGACGAGTGGAGCGACAAGGAAAGCGAGCCGGGACCGATGAGCCCATCGGCGCACCGCCCACGACATGAACCCGATGGACACGGCCAGGAAGGCGGCCAGGGTCCAGTAGGCACGGGGCCGACCCGATGCGAATGCCGCGTTGTTCAGCTGGTATTCCGTGCCGATCACGAACAGGCCGATCAGGAAGACGGCGAGAAGCATGGCCGATGAGAGGATCATTTCGCCGTGGAACCCGATCGACGCCGACCTCCCGGGTTCGTTCGTCTCGGTGGTGCTCGTCCGCCGATACACCAGCGCCGGAACGCCGAGCACCAAGGCCGCAACGACGAGCGAGAGGATCGCGAACCACGCCGGACTGAACAGTGGGTTCCGGTGTTGGGGCAGGTGGTCGTCCATGAGGCCGAAGAACCGGGTCTCGTAGTCATCGAGACCGATCCCCATGCGGTTCTCGAACGCGGCGGCGAAGGTCGAGCCCTCGCCGACGTCGATGATGAGGTTCCGCATGTCGTCGAGCGAGCGGCCGAGCCCGTCGTCGTCCAGTAGGTACTCGACGGCCAGTTGGTACATCGGGTACAGGAAACCAATCCGATCCTCTGAAAAGTCAACGGCGATCGGGTTGGTGCGACCGTAGGTCGAGGTCAGATCCTCGAGCTGATCGAGGCTCCGGATTGCGCCGTCGGTCGTGCCCCCGCTCTGCGTCTCGGCCAGTCCCTCGATGAACCAGGTGTCGAAGCGGCCCTGGTTGCCGGTGAGAAGATTGTGAAGAACGTGGACGAGTTCGTGCTTCATGGCGGCGCGGTAATACCGGGTCCAGGTGGTCTGGTCCGGGTGATCCAGCGAGTAGATCACCAGGTAGCCGTAGTCGGCACAGGCTGTGCAGTCCCGAAGGTTCGGGTCCCGATAGGCGAGGAGATCGATCTTGGCTTGGCCCTCGGGGAACTTCAGCATCTCCGGCTCCACCGAGAACTCGTCGAGGACTTCGGCCCACACCTCCTCGGCGACGGTTCCGACCTCTCGCCGGGCATCGATGGCAGCGGAGTCGCTGTAGACGACGAAGTTGGCTGTCTCGATGCGATCGCCGTCGTGTGGCCAGTTCGCTCGGTCGTACCAGCTGCCCTGGTCCGCCCCGCTGGCGGGTGCATCGGACCCCGTGTCGTCGGTCGATGAGCCACAGGCAGCCGCCGTGCCGAACAGAAGCACAACGCCAGCGAGAACGAACTTGAACGTCATGCGTCCACATGAGCGCCGAGCGCCGTCTCGTGTCCGTCTGGTCCTCATCTTTAGATCATCCCCTTCGGGGCGAACTCCTGCCAGAGTCCAAGGTCGCAAACACTTCGCTTGCGCGGTGCCAGCCACGTCGCAGACGATGCCGGCGAAGTTGTGCGTTCCGCCGAGCTCGGAGCCGGGCCCGGCATCACCTCTGGTCGGGTCGAGAAGATGGGCCCGGTGCGGCGGCCGCACGGTATCGCTCGCCCAGGACGTGGTCCGGCCGATCGGCTACCAATTGGCCCAACTCGAACGAACGCTTGACTGCTCCCGAGCACTGAGGAACTGCCGGCCAGCATGTTCAATAACCGCCTGTGAGCACTATCGGGCGGCACGGATCCCAGGACTCAGAGCGATCATCGATCACCAGGTTGCTGATCAGATTGCCGGTTATGGGCGACTGAAGGGGCACTGGATCGCGAATGTCCGGTGCGCCGCGCGAAGGCCTTCCGACCCTGGTGAACGGATGCCTGCGGCGATACGGTCAGCACGAAAGGGGGGTTGAGCATGGGGACTCCGGGATCCCAAGGTGCGGGGCCTCTGAAGAGTGTTCCGGTGACGACTGGGCACGCCACCAATCCGTCGAGCCGAGGGATCGCCGAGCCCTCATACCTCGGCCGGGCGATGGTGCTCGTCATGGGCGCGTCGGTGTTCGCTTACTTGTTCGGGGTGGTCGTGCACGAGTTCGGCCACTACGTCGGGGCTGCCATCGCCAACGTCCCGATCGAGGGAATCGTGCTCCACCCCTTCGACCTCTCCCACAACGACTACGGCGACCTCAGCGGTGTCAGTCAGCTGAGGCTCGCCATCGAGTCGGCCGCCGGACCTGTCCTGAATCTCTTGGTGGGTGCAGGCGTCAGCCTCCTCGTCTGGCGGAGGCGTTCCGCACGGTGGCTTCCGGTGGTGATGTGGGGTCCGCTGGCTCTGCTTCAGGAGGGTGTCGGTATGATCATCGGCCTCGTCGACTATCCGAATCTCGAGTCCGACTGGGTAAGCGTCATGAAGGCCGGAGTACCCCCGGCGATGATCGGCCTGTCGGTGGCCGTGCTGCTGGTGGCAGGTTCGGTGTGGATACTACTGCTGATGCCTCTGGCAGGACTCAGCGCCGACGACCCGTATTGGACGAAGTTGGTGGTCTTTCTGGCCGGAGTCCCGCTCTTGATGTTGGGAGCGGTCGTCTATCTGGCGGTGATTGGTTCAAGCGTTTCCTCGCCGGCAGGGATGGCGCAACAGAACCGCAGCATCGCGCTAGGCGCCAGCGTGGCTCTGGTAACGTCCTTGACGGCCTTGCACCGGCCGCTCTTCGCCCGTCTCGACAGGATCTCTCACACCCAGACATCGCAAGTCAGTTGGCGAGATGCGGGGCTGGCCGTGGCGATGGGAGCAGCGGTCCTCGTCTTCATGCTCACGTTCTACAACTAGCGAGCACAGCCGGCCCGGTCGACAAGGCTCGTGGCCAGCACCGCGCGACAAACGCACATCAGGGGCGGGCAGGTCCTCGACAGTCAGGCGCAGGAGCCCACTCAATAACACCGCTCCGAAACAGCGAACACCGACGCTCGGGTACCGGCGTGTGGCGTGGCTTCGGTGATCGGGAACGCTCGCCATCTCACGGAGAGCGCTGGGCATCACTGTCCGTCGACTGGATGGGATTACTCTGCGATCGGCAAGGGGTTGCCAATGCCAGACGGTCTGCCGCCTTGAGACGTCAGCATTATCGAGCTGTGAGTATTGGCCGTTGCGTCCCGAATTCTTGTACTGATTGTTGATCAGCGAGGGCTGTGATCTTGCTGGCAGCTGCCTGACGTCCAACCGAGCCTTGGAAGCCGGAAGAGGCAGGAGTCGAGAAACGGGCTCCTCGCGCCATGGAGACACGACGTCTGCCCGACCCAACACTCGCAGATTCTCATCCGACGGGAGCGCCACCGCTACGGGGCATGGGAGCTAGCCAGTGTTGAAGCTTTGAACCAGGTGAGGACGTTCAGCCCTGGTCGCCTCGTGCGCCAACCGGAACGATGGTGATATGGGTGTTGCTCGGGTGCTCGCTCGACTCGTCCTTCCTTCGTTGCTGGCTGTCGTGGTTGCCGTGTTCTTTGTCATGTCGGAGCCCGCCCCCGCTCGAGTAGACATTGACGTGCCGGGAGGCTCCTTCGATAGCACTCCCTTGGTTGAGTGCCCGATCGAGGTGCCCAGTGCCGTAGAGGTCGAATGCGGGGAGCTGGTCGTGCCCGAAGACTACGACCAGCCAGGTGGCATGACGCTTCGGCTCCCCTACATCATTCTGCGCAGCAGAAACGCAGTTCCCGAGCCCGATCCGCTCATCTTCACCGCTGGGGGCCCCGGATCCAGCTCACTCGGCGCGGTCTGGCTGTTCGCTGACTCCCGTCTACGGGATGATCGCGACATCATCGTCTTCGAGCAGCGGGGCAATCGGTACGCCGATCCGGCGTTGACGTGTGACCCTTCGGTCTGGTGGGAGGAGACTGCGGGGCACACGCCTTGCCTGGACTCGATCCGGGCACGGGGAATCGACATCTCCCAGTACTCCACGGACAACATCGTCCGCGATGTCGTCGTCCTTCGTGAAGCTCTCGGTTATGAGCACTGGAATCTCTATGGTGGCTCGTTCAGCACATTGGTGATGTTGCTGGTCATGGACGATGATCCGAGCGGCAGCCGCAGTGCGATCTTGCAGTCGGTGAGACCCCCGAGCGAGACGACCTTCGCTCACGAAGCGGACTCACCGTTGCGGGCGATCGAGCAGATGTTCACCGATTGCGCAGCCAATGCCCAATGCGCAGCTTCGTATCCCGATCTGGCCGACGATTTCTTTGCCCTCGTGCGGCGCCTGAACGCAGAACCGGTCGAGATCGAAGTCGACAGCTCGACAGTAGGAGGGCCCATTCCCCTCGCGATCGACGGCGACCGGTTCATCGACTGGATCGCAGTCAACGCTCTCTACGGACCAGTATTCCCTCACTACGATGCCGCCTACCTACCCCTGCTCATCAACGAAGTCAGCCGGGGCAATACCAGACCCCTCGAGATTGCGGCAGAGAGTTCCTGGAAAGCGAACATCGAGAACCCCGCTTGGGCCTGAGGCCTGATGCTAGCCATCAGCTGCCAGCAAGACCTGCCAGCCGCAGGGACCTCGAGGTCCGAAGCCGACCTGGCGGCCAGCGAACGCCTCGAGGGCTTTGCCCGGACGGCCTCCCAACGCGATATCTGCGCCGCGTGGAATCTTGCCCCACTACCTCCCGCTGGGACCGACTATGTGCGCAGTGACGTGCCGACGCTGGTGCTCGCCGGCTCCTACGATCCGGTCACACCGCCGGTTTGGAGCAGGACCACAGCCGAGCACCTGACAAACAGCACGTACATCGAGTTCCCAGGTCGTGGTCACGACGTCACCTCGGACAATCCGTGCGCGGCAATGCTCGAGGCGCTCTTTCTGGCCGATCCCATGACGGAGCTCGACACGAGCTGTGTCGAGACATCCCCGGGACCCTCGTTCGCCATACTCGATGACGTCTATCGGGCGCCGGGCCTGGCTCGCAGTGGCCACGACGTCAGCCTCGGGTCACCTGGGGGAGTCGCCTGGATCGAGGCCCTCGCGGCCGTGGGCGTCTTCGGCACGTTCTTGCTCGCAGCGTTTCTGCTGATCCTGGGGCTCTGGCTGGCATTCAGCCGTCACCGGACCCGAAGAGTGGACCGGACGGCCATGGTCGCGTACGGGCTGGCCTTGCTGGTCGCGGTGACGACCATCGCCATGGCCCTCCTGGTGACGCAGCTCAACGATGACTACGCCAACCGTGGCGCGTTGGCCTTTTCGCTCGGGCCGAGTCGTGACCTCGCCTCCGCCGTGCTTCTGGCCTGGATCTCGCCCTTGGCCGGAGTGTTGATCTTGGCCCTCGCCGTCATGGCCATTTGGGCGTGGCTCACCCGGCGCTGGCATAGCGGGTTCCGGATCCTGACCACGATGACCGTGCTCTGCTCACTTGTCATGGTCATGCTCGGCGTGCGTTGGGACTTGTTCACGATGCTGGTCTAGAGACGCCGGCCCGACCGGCGACGGCCGGTGTCGAACAGCGCCACCAGCAGAGTCGAATCCTGATCGCTGTCGACGGCCCGACACGCACCGCTACGCTCAATCGTCCGATCTACCGCAATGCGCTGACTCCGGAGATGCCCGCGGAGGCCACGGTGGCGTTCACCGGCTAGCCCGATGAGGACAGGCGGTTTGCAATGACTAGATCGATCGGCCCTGTCTTCTGTCCGGGACTCGACCCGAAGCGCCGGCTGGAGGGCTGGGGCAGCAGTGACGGTGACGGCCGGGCCGACTCGGAGGCGCCCGACGGGTCGGGATTGAGCCCGTGACCGACCCGCTCGATATCACCGCTCACAATCACGAACCGACGCGCTGAAGAACCGGCCTCTTGCTAATACTTGAGGTGGTTCCGGGGTTTTGGCCAGACTCTGGTCCGGGGTTCCTTGGATGGTTCGCTCTGTAAACCGGCTGCCCAGCTTCTCGGGTTGTGGCTGTAACGGCATGCGGCCGTTATCTGACGTCCTTGGTGCTCGATAATCCGACCGCGCAGGGTGGGGATGAGCGTCGCGGTGTCAGCCCTGCGGAGCGGGACGGCCACACTCAACTTCGGTGGCTCGACGAGTGGGAGCCGCAGCGTTGAGGAGCCGTCTGCAGCGGGTGCCAAAGTAGGTGCCAAACTCGGGGTGCCTCCCCGGAATCCACCGGACTCACCGGACCGATCCCCGGACAGGACCCCTGCTCAGCGGACTGCCCCGGACTCCGTGGACGATTCTTCGGGAACTCTTAATCCGCAGGTTCTGGGTTCAAGTCCCAGGGGGCGTACCACGAAGACCCTTGATCTCTCGGACCAGTCCGAGGTATCGAGGGTCTCGCCCTTTCCACCATCGACAGAACAACGCTCCCTGACCGGTATGTGCGGCGGTTCACCGGTTGTCGGTCGAGGGATGCGGTCACGGAGTACTGTCACGGAACAGACCCCTGTCTCGTCAGAGGAAGTGAAGGACGAGATTCCCAGGAGGTTTCACGTGCGAGTATTCATCACAGGCGGTTCGGGCGAACTCGGTGTTCGACTGGGCCGGGAGCTGGCGGATCGGGGCCATCGAGTGACGGCGGCGTCTCGGTCGGCACGTCCGGTCAGGGGCGTTCACGTCGACCTCGAGAGCGGTGCCGGCCTGGAGACCACAGAGGGACATGACACCGTCGTGCATCTCGCCAGCGACCCGTTCGGAACGCAGCGAGTCGACGTCGAGGGCACGCAGCGGCTGGTCGAAGCCGCAGCCGCAGCCGGTGTGGACCATCTGGTGGCGATCTCGATAGTCGGCATCGACGACCACCCGAATCCGTACTACCGGGCCAAGCTGGAGATGGAGCGGATCATCGAGCAGGGTGCGGTGCCGTGGACGATTCTGCGGGCAACTCAGTTCCACAGTCTGGTGCCGCGCTTCCTGGACAAGCTGCCGGCGGTCGGTTTGGTCCCGGTCCCGAGGCGTGTGCACCTGCAGCCGATCGACGTTGACGTGGTGGCCGACCGGCTGGCCGACCTGGTCGAGGCCGGCCCAACGGGCCGCGCCGCCGATCTGGGAGGACCCGACGTCATACCGCTGGGCAAGATGGTGAAGGACGTCCTGAGGGCCAAGCGGCTCCGACGTCTCATCGTCCCGGCCCCACTGCCCCGGCGTCTCGGCACCGCGATGCGCGATGGCCGCATGCTGACCACGCCGACCCAGCGGGGCCGGAGTTGGGCAGACTACGTGGCCGGGATCGGGCCCGGCCGGGATCTCGTGGGGGGCTGTCGATGCTCACCGCCGTCATTTTGCTGTCCACCGCCGTGTGGATGGCGGTGTCTCCGGCTACCTTCCACGGAACGATGGCCCCTTCGGGGAACAGAACGATCATCTGTTCCGTGACGTGGCCACCTTCACCTGCCACTGGTGATCGGCTTGTGGATTGCCGCCGACCGACGCTCGTGGCGGGTTCCGGTCTTCATTATCGTCATGATCCAGAACGGCGCTCACGCCCTCAATCATCTCGTCGATCTCACAGTGACCGACCCGGTCTGGATCGGCGTGGGCTCGTTCATCTCCCTGATCGCAACCCAGGCACTGCTCGCCTTCATGTTGGTCCGGACTGTCCGGCCTCAGTCGATTCGGGTGCCGTCAGCTCGACTGGTGAGTTCATGACCGACGTATTCACCACCCACCGTCCCCGCCTCATCGGTGTTGCCTACGGCATGTTGGGATCCATGGCCGATGCCGAGGACGTCGTTCAGGACGCCGGGATACGCTGGCAGACGACCGACCACAACAGCATCCGATCACCACTGGCGTTCCTGACCACGATGGTCACCCGGATGGCGATCGACCGGCTGCGCTCGGCTCAAGTGCGACGGGAGTCCTACGTCGGACCGTGGCTGCCCGAGCCGATCGTGGAACGGGCCGAAGATCCTGCCGATATCGTGGCCGAGGCGGAACGATTCTCCCTGGCCTTCCTTCACGCCATGGAGGGCCTCGCCCCTGTGGAGCGAGCCGTTCTGCTTCTCAGAGAAGCGTTCGACTTCGACTATGCCGAGATCGCCGACATCGTCGACAAGAGCCCCGAGAACTGCCGACAGATCGCCTCCCGGGCCCGAGGCCGCGTCGCTCAGCCGGCGCGGCGCCGCGGTCGAGACCTCGAGCGGGAGCGCGTTGTGGTCACCGCGGCCCTCGAAGCAATAGGGTCCGCCGACGTCGAGGGTCTGATCGACCTTCTGACCCAGGACATCGTCGCCTGGTCCGACGGTGGGCCCAACCGGCGGGCCGCCCGTCATCCCGTCATCGGCAGCGAACGCGTGGCCCGGTTCCTCATAGGCATCGCCCGCCAGAATGTCGGCCAACAGCTCACAGCCTCGCCGGTCACCATCGGCGGCGACCCGGGAGTGCGCCTCGACATCGGGGGCGAGACCTACGGCGTCATGGCATTCGACGTCGTGGAAGACAGAATCCAAGCCATCCGTAGTGTCGTCAACCCCGACAAGCTGGCTTGGGTGAAGTGATGCCACCGTGGATACCGCCACGCCGCGCTGAGGAACGGTTGACCGCCACCGCGTCGGTCGCCAAGCCCATCCGACCATTCGCAGCCACCCGAAGGATGGGTGCAAGCAGACGACGGTCGTTGGTGGCCGTCGAGTCTCTCAAGCCCAGGAGCACAACCTCCTCCACGAAACCCGCCCGCGCCACCACCAGCGCCACCCCCACCCGCCGCGAGGAGTGCAATCAGACACCGTCGCCATGCGTGGTGGGTCCTGGCTGCGACTCCGGTCGTCTGGTTCGCAGCAGCCCTGTTCACGACCTGGCTATCCGAGAGATCCAGGGGGGATCATCGGGCCCACCACGACCCGAGCCCCCGCCGCTCAGCCAACAGGCGATCCAAGCTCTCCCGGTCAACCTGCTGGCGATGATACTTGCCGTCGTTGCGATAGCCCTCGGTCGCCGGGCCATCAGTGAAGGGGACCCTCGCGGGAAGGATCCTGTCGTGGTCGGTATTGTGGTGGTGCTGTATTCGATCGGGACGTTCGCGTTGGGTATGCTCTTCGCTTACTATCGGGTGGAGCTCTGATGCCGGTCGAGCAAACCCCGATTGCCGAACAGTCTCCTTGTTCACTACAACGCTCGTCGATCGACGCGACCAGTGGACAAGAAAGCCCTTCCCCGCCACTCAGACAGACAGGGTCGCCCCCCGTGTACCTCGAACCGACCGCGCCCTGGATCCGCCAATCTGAATCGGCACAAGCTTCATCGACTCGATGGCGTTTGTGCTGTACACGATCTTGCGGAGTTCGACGGGGAACTCGAGGAAGGGCACGAAATCTGGCCAGGCGTCTCACCAAGCTTTGATCATGGCTGGAAATTCGGGTTCCCAGATCTCAATGAATTCGGCGAACTCCAGTTCGGCGGCCGCCAACGATGGGCCGGTGTAGATGTTCCGGAGCTGCCGGGTGATCTGACCCCGTTCTTCTTCGATGCGTAGCGGAGACTGTTTCGGATCAGATGCCGACACAGAGCTTGTGCCGCCCGGAAACCCGCGCGTGGGTGCTGACAAGGGCTGATGCCGCCATGCTTGGCCGTCGTGTCTCGCATCCTCTACCGGTTGTTGTCCCAGCTTGCATGCCTCGCCGTGCGTACCGAACGCTGGAAGGACCTTCAGATCATCGTCCTGCGCCGTGAGAACGCCGTGCTACGCCGCCAGATCGACCAGCCCGCTCTCGATGACGACGATCGGACCCTGCTCGGCACTATCGCAGCGGCACTGCCGAGGCGACGCCAGGGGGTCAAAATTCGGCCGACGTTGACAACCCTCGCCGCCCACCTGGCCGAGTTAGGCGCTTCGGACGAAGTCTTACGCTTGCCTGCGAGGTGCCGAAGGTCCCTGGTCCCCCGGTCGCGTTGGTGGTTCGATCAGGAGATGAGACCTGCACCGCTGGCACTGGCAGGTGTCCTCCTGGTTTGCTTTGTCTCTGCATGCGGCTCGTCGGCGGACGAGTCCGCTCCGGAGCCTGCCTTGATGGTGAACGAGGGCTCGTGGTATTCGCGACAAGCGTGGCCTCATGACGGCAACCCCTATAAGAGCGACACGTTCGTCGTGTACAGCGACGGGGCTAGCGCGGCGGCACGGCGCGAAGCCTCTGATGTGGCTGAGGAGATCTGGTCGGAGCTCCTCGACGACTTCGACGTCGAAAGCGGCATGCTCCAGTTCCCACCCGATCAGGACAAGATTGACATCTATGCGTACAAGGACCACTTCCCCCGAGCGTGGGGCATGCGGGCCTACTACGCAGGTGTGATCATGTGGTCGCCGGACCACGAGCATCGGTCCACCAGCGTCGCTGACTACGGGCCGGTTCTGCGCCACGAGTTGGTACACGTCCTCGAGTCTCTGCTTCGCGGGCGAGGGTTCAGTGAGGGCGAAATAACCGATGACTGGTTCAGCGAAGGTCTTGCTGAGGCGATCGCAGGCGGCACGGCCGGGGGAGCCATCCGCGACTCACGCCAGTTGGACGCTCTCATTGCCAAGTACGGGGCGGTGAGCCCGGTCTCGATGAAGAGACCCCGCCGGGCCACCGTTCCGCTGGAGGGCTACCACTACGACTATCCGATGTACCAGTTAGCCGTCGAATACCTTTTGTCCGACCATGGGCCCGCCAGCACTCTTGCGGACGTACGAATCCTGTTCACCGAAATGCGGGACGGTTCCTCGTTCGAAGAAGCCTTCGACGACACGATGGGTATCGAATTGGACACGTACGACCAGCGGTTCTTCGAGCTGATGGATGGGTATCTGCCCGAGTACCGCAACCCTCTATTCAGCCCCGCCGGATATCTGCTCTTCTCGGCCATTGTGACCAGCGCGGTCGTCGCCATGGTCGCCTTCGGCTACCGCCGCTGGCGAACACCGATCGCCGCCGGCAACCCTCCCGCCCCGGGTCGTGCCGCAACCGTCGCATTCGGCGGTGAGACTCTCGTGGCCCTCGGTATCGCGGTTGCGTTCTTCCTCGGTCTCCTCTTCATCATCGGCACCGTCAGCAATCTCAACAACGCGATGGAAGCCAACACGCGAATCAACGCCTACGGCATCCTGGCCGGCGGTCTTGTTTCCTCGGTCGGTGTCAACCTGTGGACGATCCACCGCTGGTTCCGCCACTCCCGGGCCGCGTTCCTCGTCGCCCCCCTCGTCATCGTCGTTACCGCGGCGACCTATGTCGCCATCGCTGTCACGAGCTGAGCCCCGGGCCCAGTCTGAATCTTCGAGGTTAGGCCGATGGCCGACGTTGTCCATCGCCAATGTCGATGCTCGTGGGAGGCGGTCGGCCAGTTCGTCACCGATCATTCGGACATCGAGCGCATCGCGGCCTCCGAACACGACCAAGGCGGGAACGTCGATCTCAGCCAGCCGGTCGGCCGCGTTGTCTTCTGCCCATGTGGCGGGTCCTGGTTGTGCATGTGCCAGGCGTCGGAATCGTCCGAGATCTGTTTCAGCCGTGAGACCACGTCGGGCTGCTCCCGCGCCGCGTCGAGCATCGGCAGCTCAAGGAACGCTGTCTTGCCCGCTTCGACGCCCTCGGTTCGCATGAGCATGAGAGCCGGGGCTACAGGGTTGCCCTCCACCCATTCCCAACCATTGAGCGGTGCCGTCGCGACAACGATCAGACCGTCGACAACAGCCGGGTGGGCCAAGGCTGTGTCGATCGCAACTGTTCCGCCGAACGACAGTCCGGCGATGTGGGCGCTCGCATGGAGCCGCGCAGGATCATGGTGACGGCGCAGGATCATGTCGACGGCGATGTCCCAGCTCTTATCGAGCACCCGCTCGCCGACCAGCCCAACGTTCTACGGCGCGGAGCCGCGGTTTGATCCCATCGGCCCGCCTGGATCAGCGCGACGGGTTTCTTGGAGGTCTCGGAGCCGGTCGATCTGGAACGGCGCCGCGGGACGTTTTGGGCTGGGCGGGTTCGAAGTCGTAGATGTTGAGCATCAGCTGCACCGGATACTTCGGCCACTCGGGTCGCCCGACGTCGATCGCCTCGCCGGCGCCGGGCGACGCCGGGGCGTCACTTAGGGTTGGTGAACGCTACGACCGGTCCCGAGACACAGGGAGAATCCGCCGTGAGTGCCGGGTACGTGATCGCCGTTCGCTGTTGCGGGCACGATGTGATGTTGGGCGTAGTCGGAGTTTCCGGGCTCACCAGAGTCGTTGCACGGCGGCGCCGCGTGAGCAGAGGCGGCTGTCGCCGCACCAAACAGCGCGGTCAGCGCAATTGCCACAGTTGCCAGAGTTCGCTTCAT
>Ga0224512_10002294_pt1 | contig 17623 bp, 16 predicted proteins | sample SF_May12_sed_USG_4_FD_169103 | JGI IMG/M metagenome (GOLD analysis project Ga0224512, IMG submission 169103) | Sediment microbial communities from San Francisco Bay, California, United States - SF_May12_sed_USGS_13 | ecosystem: Environmental > Aquatic > Marine > Sediment | place: USA... | reverse complement strand
GTTCGCGGACAACGCAACCGTCGGCATCTACGCCGCCGTCGAGAAGGTCGCGCGCGCCGCTGCCGGTTTGTTCCAGCCGCTGACAAAAGCGCTGTTCCCGGCGCTGGCCGGATGCTGGATCAGCGGCATGCCAGACGCTGCTGCCCGATCGCGCGGCTGGACGTGGCGCATAACACTGCTCGCCGCCGCCGTCAGTCTCGCGATGTACGTGCTGGCGCCGTCCGGTCTCGAACTGCTGTTCGGCGACGGCTGGGCTGCGCATGCGCACCTTTTGCGGCTCCTCGCAGCCTGGCTCGCTGCCAGTGTGACTGCCACGATTCTTGGCCAGTTCTGGTTGCTTGCCCGGGGCTTGCGAACGACCTACACGACGTGCCTGTTCAAGGCGGCCGCGCTGCAGCTGCCGGCTGCCGTCGTCGGAGCGGGACTGTACGGCAGTCGCGGTCTCGTGGTTGCCGTGGTGGCCGCCGAACTCGCCCGCCTTGCACTCATTTCTGCCGCGGCACGCCGCGGCCACGAAGCGGTTGCACCATGCGCATCCTGAACGTCTCGTCGCTCTATCCGCCGAACGTGATCGGCGGTGCGGAGCTCGGCTTGCAGGCCATCGCCGAAGCCATGGCCGAGGCCGGTCACGACACGCACGTCGTGACCCTGCAGCCACCCGAAAGGCTGCAACGAGCCGTGGCCGCAAACGCCAGCCGGGTCACCGTGCATAGCGTGCCGCTGGCCAATGTGTACTGGCCGTACGAGCCCGGCGCGCCCACCCGACGCGCTGCCCACAAGCTGCTCTGGCACGGCATTGATACGGCCAACGCTGTGATGGCACGACGTGTCGAGAAAATCGTCAGGTGCGTGCGACCGGACGTCGTGCTCACACATAATCTGCAGGGCTTCTCGACAGCCGTGATGCCAGCCATCAAACGCGCCGGCGTGCCGCTCGTGCACGTGCCGCACGACTACGCGCTGCTGTGCGCCCAGACCGCACTGTGGCGGGACGGACAGGGTTGTGGATTTCAGAGCGAGCGCTGCACCGGTTGTCGCCTGTTGACGGCTCCGCGCCGCACACACCTGTCGTCGGTCGATGCCGTTATCACCGTCAGTCGTTCGCTGCTCGACTTCCACCGCTTGCATGGCCTGTTCGAGGACACTCCGGCCGCCGTCATCTACAACGCGCTACAACCCGCGCACCGTATCCAGGAGCGCATTCGCGAACGCGGCGACGGTCACGTCTTCACGTTCGGTTACATGGGACGCGTGGAGCGTTCCAAGGGAATCGAAACCCTGCTGGATGCCGCAGCCAGACTCGAGGCGCAGGGATTCCGATTTAAGCTGCTTGTCGCCGGCCGAGTCGAGCCAGGCTATCTCGAAGTGCTGCGAGCGCGCTGGCCGCTCGACAATGTCGATTACGTCGGTTTTGTTAACGCCGCCGAATTCCTCGGCGATATCGACACGCTCGTTTTTCCATCGGAGTGGCTCGAAGCCCTCGGCAACGGCGTCTTCGAAGCTTTCGCGCAGGGCGTGCCGGTAATCGGTTCCGCTGTCGGTGGCATACCGGAATCCATCGACGAGGGCGTGACGGGCTTCACCTATGAATCGGGCAACGCGGACGAACTCTCACGCCATATGGCCCGACTGCTCGGCGATCCGGATCTGCGCAGAATCCTGGGCACCGCGGCCCTGGCCAAGGCGCAGGAGTACCTGGCGCCGCGACGTGCCGCCGAGTACACCGAATTCCTCGAGCGCATCCTTGCGGGGCGGCGCGAGGTCCTGGCGAGTTGACCGGGTTCGTGACACGGGCGGCAAACAACACGCTGCTGATGCGCGAGCGGTTTGTCCTGCTCGCCGGTCTTGCCTTCGTCGCGGTGACGGTACTCGCCGGGCCGCTGCGTATGTATCTGTCGCTCGCAGGCCTGCTGCCACTGATTTACGTGCCCAACTTGCTGTTGCTGCTCGCGATCTTCTGGCAGCTCGTCGCAGACGCGCGGGAGCGGGGCTTAACGGAGACAATGCTGATCGCGCTCGTCATTCTCTGTTATGCCCTGGGCGTCGCACTGCAGTTCGTTGCCCCCGTGCAGGCTGCAATGGGATTCTACGTGTTGTTGCCGTTCCTCTATGGCATTGCCTGCGGCCGCGTGTTGCTCGAACATTGGCACGTCGTCGGCCGCATCCTCCCGTTGTTCTGGCTACTGGTCGTCGCGGGCGTGTTCGCCAACCTGGCGGTCGAATACCCCTGGGAGGGCTTCAGCTACCGTCTGGGGGGCCTCGAGGTCGAGGGCTCGAGACAGTGGTACGCGGTCGGCGGCGGCAAACGGCTTGCCGGCTTCGCGCGCGCCTCGTTCGACGCGGCAGTGCAAATTCAGGTCGTCGGTATCCTGCTCGCGCTGCAGATGCGCAGCACGATGCTGCGCGTGCTGATCTGGTTGTTGACGATAGCTGCTGTTCTGCCGACGAACAGCAAGGGCGTACTGCTTGCCGTCGCCGTCGTTACGCCTGTTCTTCTCCTGCGACGCACACTGCCGGAAATGCTGCTGCGCCCAATGCCAGCGCTATTCGGCGCCATCGGCGTCGCATTACCCGTCGCAACCCTCCTGTTCGTTTTTGACTCGCCGCTCCGGGATCCGACGCTCGCGAACGCCACTCACTCTTTATACGACCGACTGAACTACATGTGGCCAGACGCCTGGGCACTGCTGGGTGAACAAGGACACTGGTTGCTCGGGCGGGGCATTGGCGGGATCGGCACCGCGCAGACTTACTTCGAGCCGGCCTTATTCAACGCCGGCGACAACCTTTTCATGTACTGGTTCGTCATCTTCGGCTGGGCCGCGCTGCCCGGTTTCGTGCTGCTGCTTTTGAGAAGTCTGCGCGTGCGGCCGCACAAGACAGTGGCCGACCTGCAATTCTATTGTCTGCTGCTCGCCACGCTCGTCTACGGAGTGATGACGAACATCGTCGAGAATGCCGTATCGGCACTCATCTGCGGCATGCTGGTTCGCTGGTTGATCGCCCAGCGGCGAACCACAGCCGAATTGCTGCCGTCGGACACAGCGGTTGTTGCCGTTCGACCCGCTTCGAGCTGAGGCGAGCACGATGTCCGCTGGTATCGACAGAAAGACGACAACCGTTTGGGTCAATGCACGGTTTCTCGACCGGCCGGTCACGGGCGTGGAGCGTGTGGCGAGAGAGTTACTGGCCGTGCTGGCGGAGCGCTATCTCGACGGACGGGGCTGCTGGCACGTCGGCGGTCGGCGATTCTGCCTGCGCCTGATTGCGCCGGTCGGCGCCGACGCAGCATCGCCCTGGCGCAATCTTCGCCTCACCAGGGCGGGTGTCTTCAGTGGTCACGCGTGGGAACAGTTCGACCTTCCGCTGCTGACACGCGGCGACTACCTCGTAAGCCTCTGCAATACCGGACCCATGTTGAAACGGTTGCACATCCTGTTCCTGCACGATGCGCAGCCCTTCGTAATACCGGAGAATTTTTCACTGGCGTTCCGATGCTGGTATCGGGCCCTGTTCCGTGTCGCCGGTCAATTATCGCGACGCATTCTGGTGAACTCGCGTTTTACGCGCCGGGAGCTGCGGCGCCATGCAGGTATCCCTGATCATAAAATGCTGCTGTGCTATCCCGGCAGCGACCACGTGCGGCGCGAAGAAGGCGATGCGGTTCCGCTCTCGCATCTGCAGCTGCCCAAGCAGCCCTTCCTGCTTGCCGTCGCAAGCGCCAACCCGAACAAGAACTTCGCGCTCGTCGTCAAGGCGCTTGGAACACTTGGCAGCAAAGCCCCGCCCTGCGTGATCGTGGGCCGCACGGATCAGCGACATTTCGGCGCGGTTTCGCTCGATAGCGAGCGCGTCACCCACCTCGGTTACGTGAGCGACGCGGAGCTGCTCGCACTTTACCGGCGTGCCTTTTGTCTCGTGTTTCCGTCGTTCTACGAAGGATTCGGACTGCCACCACTCGAAGCCATGGCGGCCGGCTGTCCGGTGATCGCCTCGCGCACGAGTGCCATGCCGGAAATATCCGGAACGGCCGCACAATACTGCGACCCCGGCGATTACCGGACGCTGGCGCGCGCCATTCTCAGCGTGGCCGAATCCCCCGCGCGCCGCCGCGAGATGATCCGGCACGGCATCCGGCGCGCGAGTGATTTCTCGTGGGATGACAGCGGCCGGCTACTGCTCGAACTCATTGCCGATACGGCGTGACATGAAAAGGTCAGCGCGCCAGACAGGATGGATTCGCTGGCTGCGCCAGCTCACCCCTTCGGGGCGCGCTCACTTCGTTTGTGCGTCTGTCGGCCGACTACGTCGGCTTCGGTGCGAACCTCTGACCCCTGCCTTCGGAGAAACCGGCTTAGTGTCACGGCAACATCCCGACACGGTTTGCCAAGCAAACCGTTGGTAATTGTTCTTGTTGCTAGTTTTCAGGCCGAGCATAACGAGGGCATGACTGCCTCTTTGGGCAGTTCATGGACAGTAATGTCGGCGCGCGGCAATTGGCCACCACCTGGCGCCACAGGTGATTCGCCGGAACAGCTTGTCCGGTCGCACGGCGACATTAATTGCTTTTCTTGATGTTGGCTTCGGCTGGGTCGGATTTGCCCAATGAGCGCCAACAACACAACTATCTAGCTTGTCCTCTAAAGAGCGACGTTGGGGTAAAAGACAAATCGAGCTGGATAATCAGGCGGTCAGATAAAGGATCAGAATTGCGTAGCCGGCAAATACGACTGACAGAAACTCGAACCACGCCGGTTTCAGTATAATTAGCAGCATTAGACTAACGCCGATTGCTGGAAACAAAAGCGAAAGCAGCGGTGGATTACCGAACATTGTTATGTTGACGTGTGGTCCGACACAAAAATAGCCAAGCATTGAGAGCGCCGACAATCGTCCAAATGAGCGGCTGTGTGTCAGGAAAACCAACTCCATATCGCTGGAAATATCGTAGTCCTCGGTCGGCAGCGCGAGATCGGCTGCGCCGTAAATAAATATGGATCCAATCACCAGCACGAAAAAATCGATGATTGTCCAATCCGTGACCGCACGCAGCTCCCAGCCGACCCACCAGAGTTGCAATATGAAGAGCAGGACAACGGCGCCCCACAACGCGGTCGCCCAGTGAAAGGTCACGCGCTTGTGCGCGCGAATCAATGCGGCGGCGGTATGAAGCAAACGCGTTAGCGCCAGGCCAAGAATTACCGAAATGGCAATGAACACGTATTCATGCTGAGTCATGTAGCGACGATGCCTGTGGAATCACGAAATTTCAATCGCTACGAACGCACGGCCGATCCCGCCGCTGGCGCCGATCACCGCAGCATTAGCGTTCGAATGCAGAGACCCTACGAGCGTCATTTGCCAGCCTTTGCAGCACGTCGTTCGTTGGCCGTGCGTGCCTGACATCGCGGACAGACGAAGATGTTGCGACTGCCCATCGACCTGCGCTCGATTTCGACGTCGCAGCGATGGCATGGCAATTCGTCGCGACCAAAAACGAAGAAGCGATATTGCCGGTACGACAATCCGCGTTCCTTGAGCAGCCTGGCAAGGCTCGGCGATGTCGTCACGCCGCGGGTACGGTATGAGCGCCGGCTGATCCTGAGCGTTTCTCTGGCGAGGCGATTGATCTCCGCAAGCTTCAGTTCGGCAGGCCGTCGTGTCGGCCCGATGCGCGCTGCCCATAGGATCTCGGACCTAAGGTAGTTGCCGTTACCGGCGAGAAACGCCTGATCGAGATACAAATTACCGAGCGCCCGGTTGCGATGTTGCGGCATTTGCAGCCGCCGCACGATGTCATCTGCCGTGAGTTGCGGGTCGAGAATGTCCGGGCCAATGCGATTCAAAAACGGGTGGCGCAGCAGCTGCCTGTCATCGAGGACTTCAATATCGGACGCACTGTAGAGTAACGCGCTGTGCGTTTCAGTATGCAGCGCAACACGCAACGAGCGTTTGGTCTCAGGCATTCGCGGACGCCGCATAGTAAACCAGCGCCCATAGAGTTGGTTGTGACTGTAAAGCGTCAAGCCGCAATCGAAATGCGTCAACATCGCTTTGCCTCGCGTATCTACCGCAGTGACTTTCTTTCCCGTCAGTCGTTCTTCGAAGCGCTTGAGATTGGGTAGCCCGAAGGCGACTTCCGCAATGTGCTGACCGACCAGTACCTTGGCAATCTGATCCGCGGCCCGGCGTATCTCGGGTCCTTCGGGCATGGCCGGATCAGTTGTTCAGTTCCGATTTGATCGCCGAAAGCAGGTTGTCGGCGTACGGCTGGGTCCGTGGGCTGAACTCGGATACCAGCTTGCCGTCACGGCCGATCAGGTACTTGTGAAAGTTCCAGGTCGGGTATGTGCCTGACGCGGCTGCCAGTGCAGCAAAGAACGGATGCGCATTCCCCTCTTTCACTGTGACTTTCTCAAACATCGGGAACTTGATGCCGTAGGTGAGTCGACAGAACTCCTGTATTTGCTCCTCGGTTCCCGGCTCCTGACCGAAAAAGTCGTTTGACGGGAAGCCAAGAACGACCAGTCCGTCGTCGCCGAACTCCTCGTACAGCCTTTCGAGACCCTCGTACTGTGGCGTATTGCCGCATTTAGAGGCCGTATTGACGACGAGGATAACCTTGCCGGCGTAGGCGTCGTGCAGGTTAACGACGTCATCGGATGCCAGTCGCCGGAAATCCTGGTCGAGAAGGGATCCATCGCTGGCTATCGCGGTGGACATACCGATAAAAATTAATGCTCCCAGTAACGTGCGCATCATGTGCTCCAAAAGATACCCCTTTGATTGCAGCTAGAAAACGATGCGGCATGCTCGGCATGCCGCACCACGGACAAACTTACTTAGGGACAATAACGGAGTCGATGACGTGAATGACGCCATTGCTCGCCGCAATATCGGTCTTAATGACCGTTGCGTTGTCGATTGTCACACTACCATCGACGACGGCAATCGCAACGTCAGCGCCGTTGCCGGCCAGAGCGGCTGTAGAGAATGCAACGCCGACGATAATTGCGATACCGCTAAAGATTCGCGCGAGAGGATGTTTCATAGTTCGATCTCCTTGAATCAATTCGATTTCGGAGATCAGAATATATTCGAACGTCGGTCTAATGGTTTCAATTCTGTACGCAATTGTTCCTGACTGTTTCCAACTGTCCGTGCCAACTCTGCCCTCGGAGGGCTAAGCCTGTCAAAAGTTGCCCTTGATCAAGAGCATTTTCCCTTCACTCTGATTCGAAACGCGTGGCTCTAATATGATAAACGTCAGTCCAGGTCTCCCCGCCATCAAACGACCACTGTTGTACCCAGGACCAGCCGTCTTCGTCCGGTTCGAAGAAAATAATTCGCCGCGGCGGGTCCTGAACAGGCCTCAGGATATCCATGACAATATTTCCATCGTCAGTCTGTTGCGCCGAAATATGCATCAATCCATTGAGACTCTGTGCTGCCCAGACTATCTCCCAAGCTCCCGTGTCCGGATTGTACGTGCGCAAGTTGGTACCAAAGCCTCCGCCATTCGGCATCCAAAAATCCTGAACCGCGGTGCCGTCTCCGATGCATTCGAATACCCAGCGCGCACCTTTCCCCGGGCTCCAGCCGCTGCCGTCTCGTGCCAGAGACTCGTCCTCAATTTTCCAGTCACCGACATACCGACCGAACTGTGCCATAGGGCCCTCCAAGCAGTTATTTTCCGTCGTCGCCTGTGTCGTGAAAGCTGTAAGACTCAAGAAAACCAGTGCTAGCGCACGATTTACCTTCATGATTGCCCTCTCAATGCAATTTGCTATTGGTGTTTTGTTGCAGAGCGTTTTGATCGCCGTGACGAACGAAAGTTCGGTCATGGTGCGCGATGCTCGATTGCTGTACGGCGCTGAGATCCGCGAGAGCAGCCTCGACACGACTGATTCCTCGCTACGCTCGCCTCGCTTCGACGTTAAGGATCGAACCTCGCGGTCGAGAAAACACGAAGAGATCCATACAGGGCCTCTTTGCAGGGTCTCAAGACCCCTGTGACACGTCAGCTCGGAATTTCTCGATCAGCCTTTCGAACCCGGCATTCTATGGGTTTTTCCCGTGAGTAGCCGCCCGCTGCAGATCTTGAGATGTCGGCCGCTGTGACGAAGTGGCCGGCCGCTGCCTTCTTAAGGCGAACCTCGGCTATGATGTTTCCGTAGGCGCTCTCACCACATGCAGGGGCACTCATGATGACTGACCAGCCCAGAAAATTCCTGTTCGTTTCCATCGATGCCCTGATCGCGGATATCGCCTGGCAAGTCACCAAGGAGGGCAACGACGTGCGTTTGTTCATCGAGTCTGAAGCGGAGCGCTCGATCGCCGATGGCTTCGTACCCAAGGTCGACGACTGGGAGAGTCATGTCGACTGGGCAGACGTCATCGTGTTCGACGATGTGCTCGGTCAGGGCACGAAAGCCAAAGCCTTGAGGGATGCCGGTAAGCATGTGGTCGGCGGCACGCCGTACACCGACCGGCTGGAGGACGATCGCAGCTTCGGCCAGGAAGAGCTCAAACGCCACGGCGTTTCGATCATTGCGTTCCGGGACTTCAGTGATTTTGACAGCGCCATCGACTATGTGAGCCAGAATCCGGCCCCTTACGTCATCAAACCCAGCGGTGAGGCACAGAACATCAAGCGTTTGCTGTTCGTCGGCCAGGAGGATGACGGCCGGGACGTCATTCACGTCCTGCAATCCTACAAGGCAGCGTATGCGGACACCGTCAAGGTTTTTCAGTTGCAGCGACGCGTGCGCGGTGTCGAAGTTGCTGTCGGTGCTTTCTTCAATGGCTCGGATTTCATGATGCCGATCAACGTCAACTTCGAACACAAACCTCTGTTTCCAGGCAACATCGGCCCGGCGACCGGGGAAATGGGCACCTGCATGTACTGGAGTGGGCCCAATCGACTGTTCACCGCGACGCTTGCCAAACTTCGCGATCGTCTGGCCGAGGAGCAATACGTCGGCTATATCGACGTCAACTGCATTGTCAACGGTCAGGGGATATACCCGCTGGAGTTCACGGCGCGCTTCGGTTACCCAACGATCAGCATCCAGGCGGATGGCTTGCAGATGCCGGTGGGTGATTTCCTGTACGGCATGGCCAGCGGTTCGCTATCCCGTTTCAAGACGCGTCGCGGCTTTCAGATAGGCCTTCGAATTGTCGTTCCGCCATTTCCCTACCACGATCCGAAAACCTTTGAAGCCAACTCGGAAGGCCGGGTCATTATTTTCCGCAAACCCAATTATGATGGCGTTCATATTGAGGACGTCCGGCTCGTCAACGGCGAGTGGGTGATTACCGGTAACTCGGGGGTCGTCCTCATCGTCACCGGATTCGGCATTTCGGTAAAACAAGCGCAGGCGCAGGCCTACCAGCGTGTCCGCAACGTGCTGATCCCCAACATGTATTACCGGACGGACATCGGCGACCGATGGTTCGAGGACCACGATAAACTGCACTCCTGGGGATACCTGCGGGAAATCTGATCGCCGCAGCCAGGATTTTCCGCATGCATATCGATCCTGCATTACCCGTCATCGTCGGCACCATCCTGGCGATCCTTCTGATCGGGCTCGCAATGCGATCCATTCGCCAGCCGCAGATTGTCGGGTATCTGGTTGCCGGAATGCTCATCGGGCCCCATGGACTGGGCGTGCTCGAGGACCCTGAGATGATTGGCCGCCTCGGCGGAGTCGGGCTGATCGTGCTGCTGTTCTTTATTGGCATGGAAGCCTCGCCGCACAGTCTTTTCAGTCGCTGGCGCCTGGCGATCTTCGGCGTCGTCTTACAGGTTGCTGCAACGGTTGCGGTCGTCTGGATTATCGGTGCGCGCCTGGGCTGGACGATGTCACAGGTCCTGCTCTTCGGTTTCGTTATCAGTCTCAGCAGTACAGCGGTTGTTCTCAAACTCCTCAGGGACTGGAACGAACTTGGTACGCAGACAGGGCAGAATGTCCTCGTCGTGCTGCTCGCCCAGGACATGGCGCTCGTACCCATGATCATTGTCACGAACCTCATGGGCGGTGAGCGTCCGGGTGCTGGCGAGCTGCTGGCACAGCTTGCTGGCGCGACCGTCCTGATCGGCATCGCCGCATGGGTATTTACTCGAGAACATGTCCGCCTGCCATTCGCGAAGCGCCTGCGCGCTGACCACGAGCTGCAGGTGTTCTCGGCTCTGCTGCTCTGCTTCGGTCTCGCGCTCGTCTCCGGCGAGCTCGGCGTTTCCACGGCGCTTGGCGCGTTCGTTGCAGGGCTTGTCGTCAGCTCCGCAAAGGAAACGGACTGGGTCCAGGACAGCCTCGAGCCGTTTCGCGTGGTCTTCGTTGCGGTGTTCTTTGTCTCGGTCGGCATGCTGATTGACCTGGATTACGTGCGCGACAATCTGGCGTTGCTCGCCGTTCTCGTCGTCGCCATCGTCCTCCTGAATACCTTGCTCAACGCCGCGATTCTGCGGCTTCTCGGCTCATCCTGGCGACGCGCCGCCTACGCCGGCGCACTGCTGTCACAAATCGGTGAATTCAGCTTCATCCTCGCAGCTCTTGCTCACACCGCCAGGATCGTGCCCGATGAGGACTACCGCATGATCATTGCGCTGATAGCCATTACCTTGTTATTGAGTCCCGCGTGGATCGGCGTTTGCAAAGCACTGTTGGGTCACCCGGAGGGCAGACCGGATCAGCCACGCCGGGCGTGAAGGGCCGCGATCAGCGCCGTCTCGAGCTCTTCGGCGATGCCCACTTGATGGGGTGTGCCGTCGGCGCCCGTGCCAACAGACCACCCGGACGGCAATTCGCCGGCCACGGTCACGCGGTGGTAACAGCGGGTTGCGTCGACTCGCGCGGAGCGACGTAACCAGATGAAAAAATTGGCGCGCCCGACAAGATTGATTCGGATCGGCTTGGGCCGATCCTCACCCCTGCGGGGCGCCGGGCAAGCCGGCGTCCAAATTGCTAACGCAATTTGTCGAACGCAGCGCTTTGCGCTGCAAAGTTCGACCTCGTTTGGGTCGGTCACCGTCAAAACTGGTCACAAAATAGGGTGCGATTTCACTCCCTTTGTTGTCCTGTATTCTCCCAGTAACCGGCGATATGCCGGCAGAGATTTGTTTCGGCATCTTAAACACATGACCTGATAGCACCATACGTAGGTCGAGCACTGCCTAAGGTCGGCAGTCTCCAACAATCTCCGACAGTCAAATCGAAAGCCGCGTTGTTGTTATCGAGACCGCCTAGCTGAGAATGGCAAAGCATCACAGGATTGTGGCGGGGGGCGCTTTGCACTGTTCCGACAGCTCGGCCGCGAGTTCGCCTGAAATAGCACAGAACGGTCAATCTAGCGCCTTTCCGAGCAATATTTCCGCTTTTCCGGGACTAGTCTCGCATTTTACCTAGGGGCAATTACGGATTGGTTTGTAGCGGATACAGCCAGATATTCAGCATTGTAGTGCTTGGCTTCACAAAGGGAGGATCTCATGGTTGCGCGAGCAGAAGCCCTCAGCCCCACGATCAAAGCAGTGCATGAAATCACGACGGGATACGTGGAACAACACAAGGAACATCGTTATGGCTCTTCGAAGCCTTTAATGTGGTGGGTGCTAACGTCCAGGAGCTGGGTCAAAGCGCCGATCACAGCATACGCATTTGAGCACCGCGATGGCCTGGTCTTGTTCGATACCGGTGTGGACCCCGCTCTCGTTTCGGATCCGAACTACATTGCATCGCCCATTGGTCGATTCATTCTCAAGAAGGTCTTTCGCTTCCATATTGGGCCCGAAGACGCACTCGACAAACAACTCGAGGCAGTCAAGCTCGCAGCGGCCGACGTCAGCAAAGTCGTCGTTTCACATCTGCACTTCGATCACATCGGTGGAATTGCGCATGTGCCACAGGCAGAACTACTCGTGAGCAAGGCGGAGTGGCAGCGACTCAATGCACCAAATCCCGAGCGAGACTGGTTCCTGCGCGAGCACATCGAGCTGCCGGGGGCGAAGTGGCAAACCGTCGAATTCGTGCCGACCAGCGATCCGCTGTTGGCATCTTTTGGCCTCTGTTACGACTGCATGGGCGACGGATCGATGATTCTGTTGCCTACGCCGGGCCATACACCCGGCTCGATGTCGCTGCTGGTTCGAAGCATCGGGCTGCCGCCGCTCCTGTTTGTGGGTGACCTGACGTATGAGCTCGAACCATTGCACAACGATCAGGTCCCGGGCATCGGTGACTCCGAAGAACTCAAAGACTCGTTTGCAAAGGTTCGCGAGCTGGAAAAAGCGCTGCCCGACCTGGTTGTGATTCCGAGCCACGATCCTACTGCCTCCGTCAAGCTGGCCAGAGCACTCAGACAACACCAGAGTCGCTAGAACAATACAGCAATGAATAGGCCGCCCCCTCGGTCGGAATTGGAGTTTGAATAATGCCGTTAAACGAATTTGTACCTGACCAAGTGTGGTTGCAGGAATACCCGATTCATTTCGCAGGCTGTGATTTCGATGCCCGCATGGCCGTGATAAAGGTTTCCGATACGGAACTCATGATCCATTCGCCGTGCGAGATCGACTCTTCGACAAGAGACGCGATTTCAGCACTTGGAGAGGTGGCCTATATCGTTGCTCCAGGCTCCTATCACCATATGTATATCCCCTCTGCGCAAGCGGCCTTCCCGGACGCGGACACCTACATATGCCCAGGAATCGAAAGAAAGCGGCCTGACGTGGATTTTGACTGGTTCCTCGGAGATCGGGCTCCGGCGGCCTGGGAGGGGGTCCTCGATCAGGTCCTGGTCAGGGGCAACAAATTCATCTGGGAGGTTGCCTTTCTCCACAAGCCAAGCAGGACACTACTTTTGGTTGATCTCATCGAGAACTTTACCGACCAGACCCCCAACGTGAACTGGCTGTTGAAGCTGTGGTGGAAGGTGGTCTTTAACATGTGGGATAACCCGAAGCCCGCGCCGGAATATCAGATGGGATGGAAAGATAAGGCGGCAGCACGCGAGTCGCTGCGGCGAATCCTTGAGTGGGACTTCGATAAAATCGTCCTGTCCCATGGAGACCTGATCGAAACAAATGCTAAAACAAAGGCACTAGAGGCATGGGATAAGCCGCTGAGCGCGCCCTAAAAACTTCTCTCACGCTCACAGACACGAAAAAGGCCGGCCCCGTGACAGGGATCGGATGCTATTCCGCCATTGAGCTCACTCAACCCATTTTCGTATATACCCGGGGTTCGATAGCCGCGGCAGTCAGCATGCCGCTGAAGAGAGAGCCGGCGATTCCTGGCGTCAGCACATCCTGGCCAGTCAGGTACAGTCCGGGAACGGGTGTGCGTGGCCTGAGAGCGTCAGACATGATCCGTCGCGGAGTGGTTTCGAGACCGTAGAACCCGCCCTTCTCATGGGCGGTGAATTTCGCGGTTGCTAATGGCGTACCAAACACGCGACAGACCTCCAACGGCGCAAGTGCGGGAAATCTTTCGGTGAAAAAAGCCATCAACTTGGCCTCGACATCATCCTTGAATGCGGCCCATTTGTCGGGATCTTCCTTGGCACCGCCCGAGGCGAAATCTGCGACCGTCGACCAGTCTGCCAGCACCATGAATTGACCGGTGTGACGTTTTGACGGCCCCGGATCGTGTCTGTCATCTTTGAGAGAAGGAAAGGACACGAACATCATCTGAATCGGGCTTTCCGTGTTCGTCCATAAGCCGTCGTTCGTGTCCCAGCTCTCGAAGAACCAGTGATTCCAGCGTGTCGCGCCGAGTTTGGCAATGTCGCCTTCGAATCCCAGGAACATCTCAAAGTGGCAGATCGAAGGCTTCATCGCCGCAATCTCGACGGCCCACTCTTGCTCGCTGATCTCCCGCGGAAGTAGGCGATCCACCGTTTCTCCGGCTCCGATCGCCGAGACGATTGCCGGCGCTTCGAATACCTGTCCTGAGATCGTCCGGACACCGATGGCCCGGCCATCGTCGATCAGGATTTCGCTGACCGTCGTTTCAGGACGGGCGCTGCCGCCTGCCGATTCGATCACGGGTACAAGCCCAGCCGCAATGGAACCTGCACCACCAACGGGATAACCGGCTCCCTCGAGATAGTGCCGGATGATCAGCGCGTGAATCCCGAAGCTTGCCTGATCCGGTGCGCCACCATACGTTCCCCATTGAGCTGACAGGACAGCGGCAAGCTTGGGATCGGAAATGTACTCGCCGATAACTTCGGAGGTCGTGCGGCCGCACCAGCGCTCGATCTTTTTCTGGTTCCACCAACGATGTGCGGAACGGAACGGCTCCGGCATCGAGCGCTCAGCAGATACGAGCTGAATGGCTTCCTCCCCGGACACAAGTGCTTCAAAGTAGGCGTCGATTTCTGCGGCGTTATCGGGGAAACGCTCTTTCAGCTCTGATTTATACGCTTCAGCCGGGCGGCCAACGGCTATCTCGAAGCCGTCCGGAAAATGGATCGTGTCATACACGGTGCCAAGCGACTGAAACTCGACGGTCTCGCCGCTCAACCAATCAAGCACCTTTTCGCCGGGTTGATCATGACCAAACATGCCGCAGTAATGAAGGCCCACATCCCAGGTAAAGCCGTCCCTCGAAAACGTATGCGTCAGGCCGCCGATTGTCTGCGCTTGCTCCAGGAGCAGGACTTTGTGCTCCATTCGGGACAACGCAGTCGCAGTAGTCATTCCGCCCATTCCCGATCCAATGACAATGACATCAAATTCGTTGTTAGAAGACTTCGAATTCATACCAATACCTCCGGAATTACACAGTGACAGAGTCACCAGCTCCGAGAACGCAGCATTTCTTGCCCAACGCTTCTACTCTTCGGGGTCGCCGTGAGTGATGACGAAATGCGTAACCGTCGGCCACTCCCCCTCAGGAATAGGGCTCCTGAAATCGAAAATGTAGAAGTCTTGGCCGGAGTCGATCGCGACCTTTGTGCCCCCTCCTCGACCAGGAATGCGTTATGTCGGTAGTGGGTGATGCTCACGAGACCGGCTCCCAATAGAACCCCAACGATCGCGGAAATGGTCGGCTAGCCGTAGCTGACCGTGCGCTTCACCGATGAAGTCCATCGTCATCACGCTCGCCATGAACTCAATCGGGCCATGGACCTTTACTGGGGTCAGCCAGCGCAGTCCTCCGACGGTCGTCGAGACTAAAGACTTTGGAATGCACGTAATCTTCTCAGGTTGATCGAGAACGTCGAAGGCCAATTCTGCAATTTCGCGGTACGTGAACACCTCAGGACCACCGACGTCGAGCTGCTGATCCTGACCCTCGATTGCGCGGGCACAAAACTCGGCGAGGTCGGCACCATGTATAGGATTGATCCTGTTCGAGCCATCGCCGAACAGGTAGACACGCCCCGCGCGGGCCATCGACAGAAATTCCTCCATATCCGAGAAGAACCCCGTCGGACAGATCACGACATGGTCCAGCGTTGACCGTTGCAGTTCATCGACGAACGCCTGCTTGGCCTGGATCATTGCAACACGGCCCAGCTTCTCGGCATTCAAAACATGCACATACATGAACTTCGAAACGTCCGACGCTTCGGCGATGGTTAGGAGATTTTTGTTCGCCTGGAAGTCGACATCCCTATAGGTCAGCCCGTCCTTTTGACGAGTGATTCCTACCGACGAGAAAACGACATCGATGCCGTCGCAGAGACCGTGGAACGAATCAGGGTTAGTGACTTCTCCGACGAACAAGTCATCCGCATACTCCTCGACAGCAGCCATTTTTTCGACGCTACGACCTAGAGCACGGACCCAATAACCCTTTGCTTTTAACGCCTTGACCATGAACTGACCAAGGTACCCCGTGGCGCCGGCAACCAAGATCCTTTTCATGCCAGATGCTCCCTTGAGTTTCCACGTCTGCCTTCTGAGTATTGTCTGCTTCCGGCGAAATCTATCAATACTGGGTTGTACTGACGACAGTCTGGTACGGGAAGTACGGATGGTTTAGACGAACCCGGTAATTCATTCTCGAAGAACTAACGAGAAAGGGCTCGCGATGGCTGCTTATGACATCGTACTCCATGGTGCGACCGGCTTCGTCGGGCAACTCGTGGCCGACTACCTGGCCCTGCACCCCGAGGGGCGTCGGTTCTCCTGGGCGATTGCAGGGCGCAATCCGGAAAAACTCGCGCGCATCAGCAAAACCGTGGCCGCTCGAGGGGCTGAACCAGGTGTTATCGTGGCGCAGTCCGCCGACAGAGCTTCCGTTGAAGCAATGGTCTCGGATGCCGCTGTGATACTGAACGTGGCAGGGCCCTTCAGCGAATACCATGCCGACAACATCGTGGCTGCGTGCGCGCTTTCGGGCACCCACTACGCAGACCTTGCAGGCGAATACTGGTATCAGCGTCGCATGATCGACGAGTTTCATCAGGTGGCCGAACGGACCGGTGCCAGGATTGTTCTTGCTGCCGGTGTCGACAGTATCCCGTCGGATCTCGGCACACAGCTCGCGATCGAACACCTGGCGGCAAAGGGCGGGCGCGCGCACCATGCCAAGGCGCTATTCACGAGCTACGCAGGCTCGTTCAGCGGTGGAACGCGCCGAGCAATGCAAGCCCGCAAGAACATCAAACAGTCCGGAGAGTATGAGGCGGGCTTTCACACGGACCCTTACGTTCTGGCGCCCGGCGCCAAACGTTCGCACGACGATGAGACAGTCACTGGTTGGGATTCTTACCGTTTCGATACCGATTTCCGGCGGTTCGGCGGCCCATTCTTTATGGCCCCGATCAACGCGCGCGTCGTACGCCGCTCTCTCGCAATTGACGGTCACCTGCCTTGCACATACGAAGAAGGGATATCGATAGCGGCGTTGCTGAAAGCGTCATGGCTCTGGCTGAGTCGCGGATTCGGTTACTTTGTCGGCGCGCCAATTCCGATGAAACCAAAGCCGGGCGAAGGGCCGCCCCGCTGGCTTCAGCGGGCGGGTAATTTCTGCGTGCGAGTCCATGTATCAACTGAGGACCGAACCCAGTCCGCGCTCGTCGAAGTTCGCGGAGCCGGAGACCCGGGCTACCTCGCGACCTCGAAGATGCTCTCCGAAGTCGGGCTCGGCCTGCTGCTCGACGAAGCGCCGCCCCGCGGTGGCGTACTGACCCCCGCGACCGCACTCGGCCCGGTACTCAGGCAACGCCTTGCCGATGCCGAGGAGGGTCATTTCATGCAATTTCGTATTTTGAATTAGAACGACACTTTGCGACTTCAAATCGATTTCTGCGCGCCTCGGAAGGATTTAGGCGAAATGCGGCGGAGCTCAATTCCTGCCCTGGAAACGCAAATGCCGGGCCACAAGTGCCCGGCCAAATTGTATGGTAGCGGGGGCGTGATTTGCCCTGTTCCGACAGTCCGGACACGAGTCCGTTTGAAATCGCAGCCAAAACCGGCCGGTGAGAGGCACGCCCAGCGCTTCGTAGGGGGGCACTGCCAGAACCTATACTGGGCAAAAGTACTCGTAGAATTGCCGTCCGCCTGCTAGCACCTTGTAGCATGCGCCTTCCAAGACAATCTTCAATTCAAACTCTGTCGCCCCGTGGACAGTTACGATGAACGACTCCGCTTCGCGCTCGTGGATCT
>Ga0224512_10002293_pt1 | contig 17624 bp, 15 predicted proteins | sample SF_May12_sed_USG_4_FD_169103 | JGI IMG/M metagenome (GOLD analysis project Ga0224512, IMG submission 169103) | Sediment microbial communities from San Francisco Bay, California, United States - SF_May12_sed_USGS_13 | ecosystem: Environmental > Aquatic > Marine > Sediment | place: USA... | reverse complement strand
TCGGGCGGCACCTGGTCCGGCGCCACATGGTCAGGCGCAACCTGGTCCGGCGCAACCTGGTCAGGCAACGGCTGGAGCTGAGAACCATGAACCAGACACAACCCATCACCAATGCCGGAGTCACCTGGTAACACAACCTGCGCAAAGCGCGAGGTAACAAGACACCCAGATCGATGCAGCGCCCGGGTCGACCACTCGGGCGCTGCGTCGCGTCCCAACATCCTGTTGCGTTCAAACGCGGCCCCTCAGGCGGCTCGACGAGGCCGTGCGACCTTCGGAGCCTCAGTCGAGAGCCGCTTGGGCCATGGCTGCCATGACCTCCGCAAGAATCTCGGACCGTGACGGCATCCCGGGGACTTCGTCCGCGGGCTGAGGATTCTGGGCCTCGCCGATGCGATGAAACCGATCCATCGCCAGTTCCAAGAAATCGTTGTGAGGAAACACCCAGAATCGATCGGCTCTGACCGCGTCGAGCACCAAGTCGGCCACCGCTGCCGGTTGCATACCTTCATCGATGGCTCGGCGAACATGGCCCCTCGTGACTTCTTGAGCGGCGTCTGATGTAGGGGGCGCACCGAGGTCGGTTGGCCAATTGCGGTCGGCCTCAAGGATGCCGGTTCGGACCCATCCAGGGCAGAGGCAGCTGACGCCTATGGGCAGTTGGGCCGCCTGCATGTTGTTGTAGAGGTCTTCGGTGATGGCCACGACGGCGTGTTTGCTGGCGTCGTAGGGAGGGGAGAAGCCTGGCATGAGTCCGGCAATCGAGGCTGTATTCACGATGTGTCCCCCGCCTGCGGCGACAAGTCGGGGAAGGAAGGTCCGGACCCCGAACACCACACCCCAGAAGTTGACGCCCATCGTCCACTCCCATGCCTCGAGAGGACCGATCCACGGATCGCCCTGGGCGGCAACACCGGCGTTGTTGCAGACGACGTTGACCTTTCCGAACCGATCGGTCGCTGCAGCGGCAAGCGCTTCGACCTCTTCCAACTTGCTGACATCGGTACGAACAGCGAGCGTTTCGGTCCCGTGCACCTGCAGTTCCTGCTCAGCTGCTGCCAGCGCATCGTCCTGAACATCGGCGAGGACGACCTGACAGCCGGCCTTCGTGAACGCTTCGGATAACGCTCGTCCGATCCCACTCGCGGCGCCAGTCACGACAACGACTGTTCCTGAGTCGAACTCCATCGCAGTTCCTCCTCCCCGCCCCAAAAAGCTAGTTGACCAACACGTCAGCCGCCGAACGAACGGTCGGTGGAGCAATCCAACAGTGGGGAATCCCACGGTCGACCGCCGACACAACGAGTGTCGCCGTGAGGCAAATCTGGGTGGAGCTGACGTCCAGGGAGCGGATCCAGAATCAAGCGCGCTGACTTTCCTCACCGGGGGCTCATGCCGCTTCGTGTGGCATGGAGCGCAACGGAGCTGAAGTTCTTGCACAATCGTTCTTCCGCTGGTGGCCTAGTCGGGGGACGTGATCGTATTCCAGTAGCGAACAAGCGCCGCAGTCGACGCAGTGCCGGTCTCGTTCCTTTACCAGCCGCTTCTGTCTGACCGTCGGGTGGCGCCTCCGAGACGATGCGTTGCAGCTTGGGCGATCCAATGCGCAGCGGTCGGTGATCCCGCAGCAATCCACTCATCGGAGTCGGCGAACTTCGCGGCCACCTGGACGACCTGATGTTGGTTGCGGGAGAGTCGCCGAATCGTGGCCAGCAGCGCACGCGTCCGCGGACGCGTGGTCCGATCAACGACAAAGCCAGATGCGGTTAGGTGTGCGATGAGCGGCGTGCAGTAGGCATTATCGGGCCGATTCAGGAGAGGACTGGTTCATCGGACCGCCCGGTGGAACGAAGCGAGGGGCTTGGTCGAGTTCGCTCGACCAAGCATAACGATGAGGTGTGACACCGAAGGACGCCGACGGCGTTGGCTGGACAGGACCCGCGAACCTGGCAAGGCGACGCGTCCGCGGACGCGTCGCCCAGTGATCAGGACTGCCAGCGGAGGGTCGAGGCGATCCCGTCGAGATTGGCCGGGTCGCCGAACAACGCCAGATACGAGTCGGGCGCCGTCATTGCGGCGATCACGGCCGACTGACGGTATCCCTCGACGACAGCGGGAGAGTCGTCCAACGGGACGATCAGGCGAGCGTCTCGGCCATCAACCGAGTACGGCTCGATCGTCGGGTCGGCCCCATAGGGCTGGAGCACGTGATCGGCCTCGTTGCGGGCCACCGCATCAACCCCATCCGGAGCGCTCATGACCGTGAGCACCAGGAAGCCGTCGTCGCCGAAGAAGGCCCACTCGCCGTAGTCGGGATCTTGCACCCAACCCGGCGGGAGCCGGAGGCTGAGGCCGAACTCGGCGATCGTCGTGACCTCCCCGGTCGTCGTCGATTGGCCGGCGGTCGTGGACTGGACGCTGGTGGTGGACTGGTCGCTGTTCGTGGACTGGTCGCTGCTCGCAGTGGTCGATGTCAATGACACTGTCGATGACGCTGTCGAGGAGCTCGTGCTTTCGTCGCTGATCGACGTGGCCGCGCTGGTGGAGGTTGCCGACTCGTCGGTTTCGTCGCCACAGCCGGCGAGCAGGACCGCCACCAGTGACACTGCGACGATCAACCGGGTGATCTTCATGTCGTGTCTCTTTCTGTGGGAGCCGGCGCGACGTTTGGCCGGTATCGATCGCCGCCTTCCTTGGCTCGCCTGAAACCGACCCGTCGAGAACACCGAGGCGGTACCGCTCGGGTTTCCGCGATAGGGCCACGGCGCGACACTTCTTGACAGACCCAAACCCATACTTCTCCCCCACATCCGATTGCGGTAGGGGTCAAGGTCCTGATCTGCGCTTTCCGCGGCGCAACGTTGTCGCGATACGCGACGACGCGATCCGGGTCCCGAGCATCGTCGGGACCCGGATCTTGCTGCGACACGGAAACGGGCCTCGTGCGACTGTTTCCGCCGTTGGGTCGGCTCAGGTACCCGACATTGCCTTCGCCGGTTGGAGTGAAGGGATTGGTGACCTGAGCCGACCCGCTTGGACGGTCTCTAGCCCGCAGACATCGGGACGCCCATGCCGGGATCGACCTGGTGCGGCCCGTCTGCCGACGGTGCCACCGAGAAGTCGAAGATGGCCGTCGGTATGTAGACGGTCGAGCAGGAGTTGGGGATATCGACGACTCCGGAGAGTCTGCCCTCGATCGGGGCGGCTCCGAGGATCATGTAGGCCTGGATGTCGCTATAGCCGAACTTCTGCAGGTAGTCGATGGCGTGGAGGCAGGCCCGCTGGTAGGACAGGTGGGAATCCAGATAGCGCTGCTCACCGTCGAGCGTCACCGAGGTGCCGGAGAACGCCAGCCACTGGCTGTACTGCGGGTCGACATTGCCCGGCATGAAGATCGCATTCTCGGATACGCCATAGGTATCCATGCCGCCTTTGATGAGATCGACATGGAGGTCCAGGAACCCACCCATTTCGATGGCACCGCAGAACGTGATCTCCCCGTCGCCCTGCGAGAAGTGCAGATCGCCCATCGAGAGCTTGGCCCCGGGCACGAAGACAGGGTAGAAGACGCGTGTCCCCTTGGTGAAGTTCTTGATGTCCTGATTTCCGCCGTTCTCACGAGGTGGCGCCGTGCGAGCGGCCTCCGCGGCGACGCGATCGTACTCGGCACCTGAGAGTGTCCCCAGAATGGCATCCTGCGGCAGCGGGGGCAAGGCGAGCGGGGGGACGCGATCGGGATCGGTCGCGATCAGCGCTGTTTCCCGTGCCGTCCATCGGGCCAGCAGTTCAGCCGATGGGGCGGTGCCCATCAGACCGGGGTGGATGATGCCCGTGAACGAGACGCCGGGGACGTGCCGTGAGGTGGCGGTCTGGCCCCGGAAGTCCCAGATGACCTTGTAGGCGTCGGGGAACTGATCGGTCAGGAAGCCACCACCGTTCTTCTTGGCGAAGACCCCGGTGTAGCCCCAGCCCTGGCCGGCGAGAGGCCCCGTATCCTCCTGGGGGATCGGTCCCACATCGAGAATGTCGACGATGAGGAGATCGCCGGGTTCGGCTCCCTCCACCGCAATGGGTCCGCTGAGGACATGGACGGTGCTGAGCGGGGCGTTGAGAATGTCGTCAGCCGAGTCGTCGTTGACGATCGCTCCGTCGAACCATTCGCGACAGTCCACGCGGAAGACGTCACCGGGGCGCACCGTGACGTTGGCCGGGATGTCGGGGTGCCATCGGTTGTGGCCAACGTACTGTTGGTCGGTGAACCTCTTCGTGGAGTCAAGGGGGTAGACGACTTGTGGCATGGGAAACTCCTATCGGTAACGGTGAATCTGTGATGGTTGACATGGTTTGAAAAGAACCGTGTTCGGGGATTCGAACACCGTCGCCCGAAAAACTCCTCGCCCTCAGGCGTCTAGGTCACCGCTGCAGCCGACGATGCGGGACTCGACTCCCGCAGGACGGGCCAGAGTGCGCCGAACACAACGACCCCTCCGACGGCAAGGGCAATGGCCGCGGCATCGATGTTGTCTCCCCAGTTGTCGGTGAGCAACAAGAACGCAGGGATGGCGCCGGTCACGATTCCCTGGATGGCGCAGACCCCACCGGTGTAGCGCCCGAGGTTCTCCATCCTGAGCCCGAGAACCACGAAGAACAGAGCCCAGAGAAACGCCCAGTGAAGCCAGATGACTCCGAACCCGTTGTCGCCGAAGCCTTCCCGGAAGAAGTTGAGACCGGCGAAGACGATCGCACACCCGGCCACGAATCCCGAGAAGTACCCGAGTCCGGTGCCGTCGAGATCGAAGAACAGGTTCATGGCCACGTACAGGTAGGTGAACCCGAAGAGGTAGAGACCCGATGCCCCAAGGATCGCGTTCTGGTCTCCGCCGGCTGTGAAGATCAGGTACGTGGGTGTAACGACTTGAAGCAGGCCGACGAAGAGGTTGAGCGGCGCGGCCGATTTGCCGTCGACCCATCCCAACAGCATGACACCGTTAAGGAATAGAATCGCGCCAACGTAGAGCAGTCCAACACTTCCCATTTTCTCATTTCCTCTTCTCTCAGAGCTTGCGAGCGAACACGACAAATGAAGCACCGTATGGCGCAGTTGTTTTCCAAGATATACAGCCCCGTATCAGTCGAATCTGATCAGGGTCGCGGCAGCCTCTGCAATGCCGGATTTGGCGGTGCCATGGGAGTCCGTTTGCTTGGATGCCGGGGTGGGAGCGACGAAACCACGTCCGGTTCGTCGCGACTCTTTTCGGCCTTGTCGATCAGAGCCATCCGATCGGCCGGCGCCCGCCGAATCATCGGCGCCGAGTACAAGCGAACTGCCTCCCGTCGACACGTCGTACACGGCGTCGAACCCGAGGCGTGGCCCATGGGTAGATTCACAGCGAACACGCCGTGCAAACTGCACCGGTATTCATAGGTAGTCAACGATCCCCCCAGATCTTCCCGCTATCAGTTTGGAACCCAAACTGATCTCACCATTGTGCATTCGCAAAGAACCACTTGTCAAGAGCTCCGGCGTCTCGATCTGCGGTGAATCAGCACGTCACCTTGCACTCCGGCAGCGGGCGGGTTTACTCTCCAATCGATGCCGTGGTCAAGTTGATGCTTGTGTCGGCGCGGTCGGTCACGAACAAGCGAGACGAGAGTGGCAACAGTCGATGGAATCGGAGCGTTGGGGATGCTCCTGGCCCTTGCAGTCCTCGGGGGCTTCGTTGCCAGCCGTCTACGTATGCCGGCGCTTCTTGGCATGTTGCTTGCCGGTGTTGCAGTGCGAAATGTTCCCGGCGATCTCCTGGAAGCTCTGCCCGACAGCTGGTCGCTCGTGCTCCGCTTGCTCGCGCTGACGGTGATCCTCCTCCGAGCCGGCCTCGGGATGGACCTGGACGCGCTCGTGGCACTACGCGCCAGTTTGGTTCGACTGGCCTTCCTCCCCAACCTCAGCGAGGCTTTCACCGTGGCGATTGCGGCAAAGCTGGTACTGGATCTGCCACTGCTGTGGGGACTGCTTCTCGGGTTCGTTGTGGCTGCCGTCTCCCCGGCGGTCGTGGTGCCGAGTCTTCTTGACCTTCAACAGAGGGGGTACGGGATTGTCAAGGGAATCCCGACGATGGTCCTGGCCGCCGCGACATTCGACGATGTGGTCTCGATCACCGGTTTCGGTGCGACGCTGAGTCTGGTGTTCGCCGACAGTGGGGAGGCAACGGTGATCGAGAGCCTGGTCCGAGCTCCGCTCGAGCTCGGCCTCGGTCTCGTCACCGGCGTTCTGGCCGGATTGCTCTGCTGGACGGTCGCACGAGCTCCGGCATGGGTTCGGTTCGGAGCCCTCTCCGCACTGGGCCTCGTCGCCGTTCTCGGCGGTTGGGCCATGGGATTCGCCGGTGGCGGAAGCCTCGCTGCCATGACGATGGGTGCGGTGAGCGCCCGGCGGTGGCGAGGCGCAACTGTGGCGGTCGCCAAGGGAATGAGCTGGGTCTGGGCAGTGGCGCAACCCATCCTGTTCGGATTGATCGGCGCAGCCGTGGTACTGAGCGCCGTGGAGCCAAGCTATATAAACGGTGGCCTTGTCATCCTCGTCATCGGCCTCGCGGTCCGCCTCGTCGTCACCTACCTCTCGGCGTCAGCGAATCACTTCAACACTCGAGAGCGCCTGTTCGTGGCGCTGGCATGGATCCCGAAGGCCACGGTGCAGGCGGCAATCGGTGCACTGGCCCTCGACCTGGCCCGACGAAACGAGGCCGGTCCACAGGCCGAGATCTACGGCACACAGATCGTCACCATTGCGGTCTTGGCCATTCTCGTCACCGCACCCATCGGCGCGTTGGCCATAGCGTGGAGCGGCCCCCGGTGGCTTCACCGACAACGCGACTCGACGTGATCCCAACCAACCGGCGGTTCGATCAGATCTCCTCGTGCCGCTTCGCATGGCACGGAGCGCAACGGAGTTGCAGTTCGTGCACAACAGTCCTTCTGCTGACGACGTAGTCGGGGACGTGGTCGTATTCCAGGAGCGATGAAGCGCCGCAGTCGACCCAATGCTGGTCGCGTTCTTTCACCACCCGTCTCTGTCTGATGGTCGGGTGCCGCCTCCGAGACGATGCGTTGATGGGCCGACCCTCTGCGTCGTGGATCAGCGCCCGGAGGAATCCGGTCGGTGCAACCCGTTCCACGACCGAGCCCGGGATCGGGCTGCCGTCGTCGAGGGTGCATCCGTCGCCACGCACGTGCAGCACCACCTCGAACCGACCGGCTGGACCGCCGCTTCCGCGGTCCGAACCTGTCTCGGCCAGTGCTCCAACAGCGTCGGCGTACTGTTGGGCCAGTGTCGGCCAGTGGCCGGATTCCTCGGGTCGAGCAGTTGTTGTCATAACAGCCTGTTCCGGTCGAGCGACGAGCACGCCGGCCGTCAACGGCGCCAGCCGTACGGTGAAGGTGACCATACCGTCGGGTTCGGTTCGCCAGGAGCACGACCGGCTGCTGTGTTGGTGGCGTTCGAGTTGTTCGGTGCTGCTCGTTCGCTCCACCCAGGCGGCGATGGCTCGCCCGAGGTGTCCAGCGGGAGTTTGCTCGGCCAGAGCCAACAGCTCGACCTCGTTGTCTGCGGTTGCGAATCGGGTGAGGGTCCGAACCTTGCTGTAGCTCACGACGCCCCTGGCAAACGCGTCTGCGGTCGCGGGCAGAGAGCGGAGGCATCGCCCGACCCGGATCCACTCCCGGGCGGTGCTGACCTCGATGTCGGCGGCCTGTGCGATCCAATGCGCGGCGGTCGGTGACCCGGCAGCCGCCCATTCATCGGAGTCGGCGAACTCCGCCGCCACCTGGACGACCTGGTGTTGGTCGCGGGAGAGCCGCCGAATCGTGGCCAGCAACGCACGCGTCCGCGGACGCGTGGCCCGATCGGCGACAAAGCCGGATGCGGCGAGGAGTGGTGAGCGACGTGGGGTGGGCATCGATCGGTCCGGTTCACGAAGGAATGGTTGGTCGGACCGCCCGGAGGAACGAGGCGAGGGGCTTGGTCGAGCTCGCTCGACCAAGCATAACGACGAGGTGTGACACCGAGGGACGCCGACGGCGTTGGCTGGACACGACCGTCGAACATCACAAAGACGACGCGTCCGCGGACGCGTCATCGATCGGCTCCTGCAACTTCGATGATCAAGCTCTCGAAACAATCATGGAAGGACAAATCATGAACACCACTACTCCCTCGAAGCCCCGGATCCTGCTGCTACGCGCAATCGCGTTCGCCTGGCCGTTTGTCTCCTGCTCCTGGCCCCGACGGCCTCGGCCACCGCATCAGGTGCGATCCAGGTCGAAGGCGAAGCTGTCCCCTGGCCCGCAGCCCCCGACACCTGCGATCCATCGGCCACCGGACCAGTCGACTACGTGCTCGCCATGCCCGACGGCTCGGGCTCACTCGTCGGCTGCCTCTACGGCATCCGCCAAGAGGAGCGTTTCAACGCCGGCGGACAACTCCAGGTGAACTCCACCGAGATTTTCATCGGATGTCACGGAGACCGGTGCGGTTCCTTTGAACTCAAGGCCTTCATCACCAGCCGCTGGGACGGGTTGCCCGGCGTCGGCAACCAGATGAACGGACGGTGCCAGCACAAGATCGTCAGCGGTACCGGCAACGGCGACTTTGCCGGCATCGAAGGTCGCCTCGACTTCAAGGACATCCTGACCACTGACGACGACGGCACCGTCACCAGCATCTCCTTCGACTACGAGGGTCACCTACGTCTCAGCTGAAAGCCGGCCGACCTCCCGGCCCACCCGGTCGGGGACGGTCAGGCCTCGACCAGAATCAGCCGATTACGACCGGCCAGCTTGGCGCTGTACAGTGCGGCGTCGGCCTTGCGTATCAGGTCGTCGAGGTCGACGACGTCGGCGCTGGGAAATGACACACCGCCGAGGCTGATGGTGACCCGCACCTCCGAGGTCGATTCGAACACCACACTCGATTCGACGACCCGCCGCATCCGTTCGCCAACAGTTCGCAGGTCGGCTTCACCGGCACCCGGCAGCACCGCCAGGAACTCCTCGCCGCCGTATCGCATCAGCGTGTCGCCCTCACGGAGTACGCCTTTCGCGTTCTCGGAGATCAGTCTCAGCACGTCATCGCCGACCTGATGACCGTGGGTGTCGTTGACGGACTTGAAATGGTCGATGTCGAACAAAATGACGCCGAGCGGTTCGCCCGACCGGACTGACCGGCTGAATTCCTGGCTCAAGCGTTCGAGCCCGAAACGCCGGTTGTACAACCCGGTGAGGGTATCGATGGCGGCAACCCGTTGCAGCCGCTCGTGGCTGAGCGCATTGTTCAAGGCGACGGCGAAATTGGGGAGCAGCTGCTGGATCAGGAGGTCCTGGCGATCGTCGATGGGCGCCGTCGAGGCAAGCACGACGACACCGATCGGTACGAGGCGAACGTGCAGAGGGAAGGCGACGACCGTGCGGGGACGGAATCGCACGATCCCGCCGTCGAGTTGAATGTCACTCGGCAACTCCACCTTCACCGTCTCGAGCGTTCGATACGACCGCTGCACGAACTCGCTTTGTGCAAGTCCGTCGGGCTCGGCAATGCCGGCGGACGAAACGGTGGCAAGCTCGCCGTCGCGCAGGATGCAAAGAGCGGATGCCGAGAGGTGGCCGGCATCGTGCAGCACGTTGAGTGCCGCTTCGACGAGCGGTGTCAGCTCGATGTGCGATGCGAGCGTGGTGGCGAAGTTGCCGGCCACCTGAGAGGCCCGCTGTGATTCGGCCAGGGCCTCGACGAGCTGATTGAACGAAGCCGCCGCATCACCGAGTTCGTCGTGGGAGTCGACGGTGATCATGCACTTCTCCGGCGTACACTCAACGTCGTCGTCGGCCAACATGGCGCCACGCAGTATGGACTCGACCCTGGACATCTTCGAGCACATGAACCGCAGACGGGAGCCGACCACTGCTCGGGACAGGAAGTGGTTGGTGGCCCCGACGACGAGTCCGGCACCGATGGTGGCGAAGAAGAACTTCGCCGACAGCACGTACGTGGACGGGACGCCGAAGGCCATGACGAAAAATGGGAACACAAGGCCCATGAGAAGGCCGAGTCCCGTCATCCAGATGGCCAGGTCGGTGAAAACCTTCGTGGTCAGACGGGGCAGGGGCTCGTGGAAGTCCGGGCCTTCCGCCGGCGCACCGTCCGTCGGGGCAGCCTTGTCCGTTCGAGTGGTGGGCTTCGCCATGACTTCTTCATCGGTCACATCCCCGGCCAACATGAACAACTCCACCAGAGAACGACCAGCCTGCCAACGACTGCTTCGATTGTCGTGGCGATCGGTGCGCGCCCATCTCGCCGCAGCGACGCGGAAGATGTTGCTCGTCACGTCTGGGTGACGACCGGCGGGTTCGAATCAGTCATGGTTGCGGATGTAGGCAGCCAGTCGTGGATTGCCGGCTTCATCGGCGAGGTCGGCCGCGGTCTTGCCGGCAAAACCGGGGGCTCCCGTGCCGGTTGTCGTCCGAGCGGCACCGGCCCGCACGAGCACACGGGCGACCTTTCCGTGCTTGGCGATCACGGCCAGCATCAACGCACTGAGGTGAAACTTCGACGTGTGGTCGAGATCGGCGCCCTTGGCGATGAGCCATTCCACGACATCTTTGTGACCGTTGTGCGCAGCCCGCATGAGCGCCGTCATGCCGTAGCCGTCGGTGGCGTCGATGTCGTGTCCGTCACGAAGCATTCGGCGCAGGACCTGCAGTTCGCCATTGCGGGCTGCGTGCTCCCAGTCCACCCGAGTCGTCAACGGCCGGAGCCGCGCCGCGATCGCTGCCTGGCCGGCCCGTTCGGCCAGCTCGAGCGGCGTCTCGACCTCGTCGATACGGGTGATCTCGTTCGGGTCGGCGCCGTGGCGGAGCAGAAGGTCGACCAGCGACAGGTCTCCGAGCGCGGTCGCGATGTGTAACGGCGTGTCGTCGTTGATGCCGTGCTGGTTCGGGTCGGCGCCGCGTTCGAACAGCAGCTCCACCAGCTCGTGCACGTCGTCTCGGGCAGGAGCACCCGGCGCGGAGGTCGCACAGGTCAGGGCTGCGATGACGGGCGGGAAGCCGTCACCGTCTTCGACCGTCGGGTCGGCACCGGCATCGAGCAGCTCACGAACGAACGCCAGCGGGCTGTGGTAGATGGCGTAGACGAGCGGTGGCCCGATCGTCACGTCCGGTGACGTGTTCGGGAAATCGCCCAGCGCCGCAAGCTCGCGGCGAAGCGCTTTGATGTCGCCCTCGATGAACGCAGTGTGCACTCGCCGGAAGCTTTCAGCGCTGAGCGTCATGGCTCGACCATACCCAGCCGCCCGATCCCCGGCCGTCGATTTTCGGCACCAAGGAGCCGACCGTCCCGGAGGCGGGCCGCTGCCGCTCGCCCTGCAGCAGCGGTACGCGGTGTTGTCATTCCTTCTCAACCCGGTGCGGGCGCACCGTGTTGATCGCCGGGATGTCCCAAGCCTCCTGCACCCGACCGTCGACCACCCGCCACACGACGATTGCGTCGACGTCGAGGGCAATACCCCCGAACCCGACGGTGTTGGTCGCGTAGGCCACGACCAACTCGTCACCGTACGGGGTCAGTGAGTGGCCCTCGTTGTGGAAGCCGACATCGCTTTCCTCTTCGAGGCGCTCGAAGAGACTGGCGAGGCCGTCGAGTCCATGGTGGTCGCCTGCCAATTCGGGGAGGTGCGGATTGAAGAAGTGGAAGACGAAGTCGTCGGCGAAGAGATGTTGGTCGGCGTTGGCGAAGTCGGTGCTGATGAGACGCCCGACTCGTGCCACCAACTCGACGTTCGCCTGCTGTATCGATTCGGTCGGCTTCATGTTGCTCCTCCTGGCCAGCGACTTCACCGAGCCCGTGCTATAGAACCGTGTTGCCGATCAGTTGGCCGATGACATAGGTGACCGCCATCGCCAGCGCCCCGCCGACCACAAGACGGACGATGGCTGACCGTTTGCTGGACTGGCCGATGTGAGCGCTCCAGGCCCCGGTGACGGCGAGGGCGATCAACACGGCCACGAAGGCAACGGCGATCCGCCACGATGCGGGTGGGACCAAGATGGCCACAAGCGGCAATGCAGCACCGAGCGCGAACGCCAGGGCCGATGAGCCGGCGGCGGTCCACGGGTTGGCGATCTGGGACTCATCGATACCGAGCTCGATGTTGAGGTGAGCTCCCAGAACGTCGTGGTCGGCCAGCTCGGTGGCAGCCGTGATGGCGGTGTCTTCCCCGAGACCACGGTCACGCAGCAGGCCGACGAGCTCCTCGTGTTCGGCTTCGGGCATCGAAGCGAGCTCGCCGCGTTCCTTGTCGATCAGGGCCCGTTCGGTGTCGCGTTGGGTGCTGACCGAGACGTATTCACCGAGGGCCATCGAGACGGCGCCTGCGACGAGGCCGGCAAGTCCTGCGGTTGCGATCTCCGTGGAGTCCGTCGTCGCAGCTGCGACGCCGATCACCAGCCCGGCCGTGGAGATGATGCCGTCGTTGGCTCCAAGCACGCCTGCCCGGAGCCAGTTGAGCCGACCGGCGATGCCGGTGGTATGGGGTTCGTCACGATGCAGCATGTGTCGGTCCGGGTTTTGGCGGTAATCGGGTGAGATGCCAGCGACGCGTACCCTACGACGTGGTCGGACCGACCTCGTAGAGGCCTAGGTCCTCCATGGCTGAGGAGTATCGAGCTCGGCGCTCTCAGGATCCCGCTTCGCCCGCCAAGGTCGAGATACGGTCGACGATCATCATCACGGCACGGTCGACGACAATCGTTCAGCCGATCACCAGAAACGCAGGCACCCGGAGGCCTCGATCAGCTTCGCCTCCGCCGGGCCACCATCGCACCCCCGCTGTCGACCAACGTCACGTCGTGGTCGATTCCTCGAGAGGTTGGGGCGACGTCGGGCGGGATGATTCCGACCCGGTAGGGGCGGCGGCCGGGTCGGATGACAACGACTCGACGGTGACGTCGGCCGGGGCGGGTTGCGTTGATGCCATGCCTTCGACGTGGATCTCGGGCAGCCACTCCAGCCAGCGGGGGAAGTACCAGTTGCGGTCGCCGAGCAGTTCCATCGTCGCCGGAACGAGGACCGAACGGACGATGGTTGCGTCGAGAATCACCGCGACGCCGAGTCCGAATCCCATCTGCTGGAACATCACGAGATCCCCGGCCGCGAACCCACCGAAAACCGCCACCATGATGAGCGCCGCGCCGGTGATGATCGATCCCGTCACCGAGAGCCCGAATGCCACCGACTCCGAGTTGTCCCGGGAGTGGTCGTAGCGTTCCTTGATCCGGCTGAGCAGGAAGACGTGGTAGTCCATGCTGAGTCCGAACAGCACGGTGAACAGGAACAGCGGGATCCATGATTCGATGACGTCGGTTTGCTGGAAGCCGAACAACGAGGCGCCGACACCATGCTGGAACACGAGCACGATGAGCCCGTACGCAGCGCCGACCGAAAGCAGGTTCATCACGATCGCCTTCAGCGGGACCACGATCGAGCGGAAGGCGAGCAACAAGAGGAGGAAGCTCAGCCCGAGGACGAAGGCGAAGATCGCCGGTGTTCGGCTGTTGATGACCTGCACGTAGTCGGTCATGAACGCGGCGTCGCCACCGACCAGCACCTCGGCATCGGTACCGGCGAAGGCATCGGGAATCTGATCGTCCCGCAGCCGGGTGATCGCCGTCCGCCCCTCCGAGGTCGACGGGTCGACAAGGGTCGTCGCCTCGATCAGCAGGATCTCATCGCCCGGTGCCGGGGTGACCGTCACCGTTCCATACGAGCTGTCGCTCTCGAGGGCGGCGACCAGGCTCTGGGTGGCGGCCGTGATATCGGGGTCGGAGACGTCGCCGGCCGACACGACGATCGGCGTGTTGAGCACGCCTCCGAGGAACTCCCGATTGAGCGTCTCGAACCCGGTGCGAACATCGGAGTCCTCGGGGAGCGACGCGATGGAGTTGCTGCCGATCTCGATCGTCAGATAGGGAGCGGCAGCGGCCAGGAGCAGGCCGGCGGCCAGCAGCGCGCTGACGATCGGTCGCGCCGTGACCACCCGGGTGATACGCCGCCAGAAGGTGTGGGCATCCGTCGTGGCCTGATGGCTGAACGGCACCCGCAGCCGGTTGACACGATCACCCAGGAGGGCCAACAGCGCCGGCAGCAGGGTCAGCGCGGCCGCCACGGCGGCGAGTACGGCCAGAATGGCCCCGGCGCCGAGGCTGCGCATCACCGTGTCCGGCATCAGCATCAGCCCCAGGAGCGCGATCACGACGGTCATTCCGGAGAATGCCACAGCCCGGGTTGCGGTGTCGCCGGCCACCGACACCGCGTCGAGGACGCTGCGCCCCGTCAGCCGTTCCTCCCGGAAGCGTTGTACCACGAACAGGGAGTAGTCGATCCCGACGGCCAGGCCGATCATCGTGATCATGTTGACGATGAAGAAGTTGAGGTCCGTGAACTGGCCCACCAGCACCGTCATCCCGAGGGCGACCACGATCGACAGCGCGGCCAGCGCCAGGGGGAGCATGGCGGCCACGACGGCGCCGAACACCAGAACCAACACGACCAGAGCGATCGGTGCGCCCAGGGTCTCGCCCCGCTGCAACGTCTGCTCGGCCAGCTCGTTGAAGGCGATGTTGATGCTGCCGGTTCCGATGGCGACGACGTCGACGTCGCCGGCCTCCCCGGCGGACCGTGTCACCGCGACCAGAGGTTCAGCCCGTTCCGCGGCCTCCGCCCAGTCCTCGGTGTCGAGCGAAACCCGGATGAGCGCGACCCGACCGTCCTCCGAGATGAGGCCCGGCACGCCGTCGGTCGGGGCGATCACCGAGGCGACGTGTTCGGTGGTCCTCAACTCGGCCGCCAACTGCTCGACCCGGCCCAGAAGTGCCGGGTCGTCGAAGGTGCCGTCCGTCTCGCTCATCACGAGGACGTACTCCTGGATGGCGGTGTCGGCACCGGCGTCGCGGTGAGCCTGATCGATCAGGTCCTGGGCCCGCTGGGCCTCGATCTCCACCAGGATCTCCTGTTCCTGGGTGAGGACGTTCCCCAAGCCCGAGATGGCCACAACGGCACCGACAACCAGCACCAACCATGCCACGAGAGTGAGCCACGGTCGGCGGGCCGCCGTCCGGGCCAGCCTGCCGGTGAGTCCGAGACCATCCATCGTCATGCCTCCGATCGTGCTGCGCCCGGACGCCGCGTATTCGACTCTTCAATCGTCCGCCGGTGCTTGACGCCCCGGAAGGGTCAAAAGGCCCTTCGGCAGCCTGGGGCCGGTCTCGATCCGGCGCATGGCGGATTCCACCTCCGGCGGCAGCGCTTGGCGCGAGCGGGTCAACTGGGAGCCGGCCGAGCTGGACCGCCGCCTGGTGTTCAACACCAGCGTCCACGCCGGAGAGACCGTTGTCCCAGAGGGGACCCATCAGCGCTTCGTCGTCTCGCCCTGACGGGCGGCCGAGATGTGTTCGACGATCAGCGCCACCCCACGGTCCACGGCCCGGACCGTGGCCGGCGAGAGCGGTGAGCCGAGTTCAAGCGAGGCGGCCGGCAGCGACAACAGTTCCACCACGTCCGGCGCCTGCGCCTCGAGCGCGACCGTCAACCCGACCAGCACCTCCGGGGTCACGTGGTGGGTCAGGGCGCCGGGATCGGTGTCATCGGAGTGACAACCGTCCAACCTTCGCAGCACCGGTTCCGACACGGTCACATCGGCGTCGACGAACAGCACCCGGTCCGTGGCGACCAGGTCCAGCGCCAGTTCCGGTACGAGCTGGGTGACCGATCGCACCGTCACCCCCTCCAGGGCCATCGCCTCGATCCGGTCGGCCACCACTCGACCGGCGCCGTCGTCACCCCGCAGCTCATTGCCGTAGCCGATCACCAGGAACGCCTGCACCGGGAGGCCTCGATCAGCTTCGCTTCCGCCGGGCCACCACCGCACCCCCGCTGTCGACCAACGTCACGTCGAGCGGCATCTGGCCCATCGCATGGGTGGAGCAGCTCAGACAGGGATCGAAGGCCCGGATCCCGGCCTCGATGCGATTGAGCACCGGCTCGGGAATGTCCGGACCGTCGATCCACTCGGTCGCGATCTGGCGGATGGTCTCGTTCATGCCCAGATTGTTCTGCCCGGTGGCGATGATCATGTTCACATCGGTCAACAGCCCATGTTCATCGACGGTGTACTCGTGGAACAGGGTTCCCCGGGGCGCCTCGGAGCAGCCGACTCCATGACGCTGGTTGATCCCCGCCCTCGCCCGGACCACATCGTGCTCGATGGCGTCGTCGGCCAGCAGCTCACCCATGAGTTCGGTGGCGGCCAGGATCTCGATCAGCCGGGCCCAGTGGTAGAAGAACGACGAGTTGGCCGTGCCTCCGGCCCGCTCCCGGTACAGGCTCAGGGCTTCGTCGGCCAGCGGCGCACCCATGGTGGTGCACACGTTCAGTCGGGCCAGCGGTCCAACCCGGTAGACCCCGGCCAGCAGATCGCCCTTCGACCCGGCGCCTTCACCGTCACCGTCGACCAGTGGTTTGAAGTAGGGCGACTTCAGATACGAGTCGAACCGGGCCGCCTCGCCGATCCACTGGCGGTAGTCGGCGGGATCGATGTGGTCGGCCACCGTCTCGCCCTCCGCGTCGACGAACCGGAGGTGCCCGTTGTAGTGCTCCCAGGTGCCGGCGTCGTTGCCCAGCCCGAGATGCAGGCTTCCGAAGTTGCCGAAGGCGCGGATCTCACGCTCGAACCGACCCAGCATCTCCACGAACATCGCCAGGGTGTCGGCGGCGGTTTCCCGGGCTTCGTCGAGACCGGCCCGAAGCGTCTCCCTTGTCTCGGCGGTCATCGGGTGGGCGACGCCGCCGGGCACGATGCCGGGGGCGTGGACCTTCCGGCCGGCGATCGCCTCGATCACCGATTGACCGAAGCTGCGGAGCCGGATGCCCCGCCGGGCCAGCTCCGGTTCGGCCGCCATCAGCCCGAACACGTTGCGGGCCGCCGGGTCGCTGTCCCACCCCAGCAACAGGTCGGGCGAGCTGAGGTGAAAGAAGCTGAGGGCGTGGCTCTGAATGATCTGGCCGAGGTTGACGACGCGGCGCAGCATCTCCGCCGTCGGTGGGATCTGTACCCCCATGATGGCGTCGCCGGTCTTCGACGAGGCCAGCAGATGGCTGACCGGGCAGATGCCGCACGTCCGAGCCGTCAGACTCGGCATCTCCCACACCGGACGCCCCCGGCAGAAGGCCTCGAAGGCCCGGAACTCGGTGACGTGGAACCGGGCCGATTCGAGTTGCCCGTCGTCGCCGAGCGCCAGCGTGATCTTGGCGTGGCCCTCGATCCGGGTCACCGGGTCGATCGTGATTCTCGTCATGACGATCCTCCCGTGGTTCCACCGCCCGAAGTCCGAGCGTTCATCCCCATCGAATCGACTCCCCCGTACGTGCCGGACGCTCGCCGGCCAGCAGCGCCTCGATCGCGGCGATGATCCGGTCGGCCGGCGGCGGGCAGCCGGGCACGAAGGCGTCGACCTGGATGACCTGATGGAGCGGTTCGACCCGGTCGAGCAACCCCGGCACGATCCCCGGCTCCCCCGGC
>Ga0224512_10002292_pt1 | contig 17634 bp, 17 predicted proteins | sample SF_May12_sed_USG_4_FD_169103 | JGI IMG/M metagenome (GOLD analysis project Ga0224512, IMG submission 169103) | Sediment microbial communities from San Francisco Bay, California, United States - SF_May12_sed_USGS_13 | ecosystem: Environmental > Aquatic > Marine > Sediment | place: USA... | reverse complement strand
ACGCGCAGCGCCCTCAAGAAAACGGCCGCCGAGAACGCCGATACCGACTGCGGCACCCAGTGCGCCCAGGCCCATCATTAAAGCGCCAGCGATATAAAGCAAAGCTGATTCCATGATTTTCTCCTAATTAATAGAGTGTGTTGTGTTTAAAAGTTAGTGATCTGTCTGCGACGCCATGTCCAGATATACGATGGTCAGCGTCATGAAGATAAACGCCTGCAAGGTAATGATCAGGATATGGAAAATCGCCCAACCCAGTTGCAATAATCCACCGAAGATGCCCAGTGCAAATCCACCGGTATACATCAGGGCTATCAGGATGAATATCATTTCGCCCGCGTACAGGTTGCCGAACAGGCGCAGCGCCAGCGACACGGGTTTAGCGATCAATGTAACGCCTTCGAGTATCAGGTTAATCGGCATCATGAATTTGGGGAACGGATGGAAGGCGAGCTCGGCGAAGAAACCACCCGCGCCTTTCATCTTGACGCTGTAGTAAAGCACCAGAATAAATACGGTTATCGACATGCCGAAGGTAATATTCGGATCGGTCGTCGGCACGATCTTGAGATAGGGCACGCCCGCCATGCCCACCAGCCAGGGCACCAGATCGACCGCGATAAGATCCATCAGGTTGAGCAGGAAAATCCAGACGAAGATAGTCAGCGCGAGCGGCGCGATCAGCGGGTTCTTGCCGGAAAAAGACCCGCGCACCGAGTCGTCGATGAACTCGATCAGCATCTCGACGAAGTTTTGCCAGCCACTGGGGGCATCGGTCGATGCTTTCTTTGCGGCGCGGCGGAACAGCCACAGAAACAAAACGCCGAGACCGATCGCGAATACCATCGAATCGACGTTGATCGACCAGAATCCCATTTCCTTGATTTCATCGGCGCCATGGGCGATACCCCAGCTGCCGTCGGCTTTCTGCCCAAAGGTCAGGTTGGTCAGGTGGTGCTTGATGTATTCGCTAGAATTTTCGTAGCTGCCAGCCATTTTTGATCAATTACCTTTTATTACAAACGGTGCTAACCATCCGGACATTTGAATCAATACAAATCCGGCGAACAAAACAACAGGATCCCAGGAATAACCCGAGGTGAAGGCAAGCACGAATATCGTGCCCATGATCACCCATTTCCCGATTTCGGATCGGTATGCGTAGCCCAACCACTGCGCCGCATCTTTATTATTTTCCGTGGCCCGAATCATCCTTAGCCCGAAGTAAGTCTTTGGCACCAGGGCCGCCACGCAGCCAACCAGGGCCGAAAGCGTGGCCGCGGCATCCCACAGACCCGTGCCTATCAGGTAAATTCCCCCCACGATATATTGAAGAACCAGCGTCCCGATAATCTGATTTTTCATCGCTTTTTCAGGGCACCAGGTAAGCTCGGCATGCCCCGTCCGAAAAAGCGGATGCTGAGTATAACGGAGTTAATCGCGAAGAATCAATGATCCGAACAGATAAATTACTGCGACAAATGCTCGAGGATGCCATCGAGCTCGGCGCTGCTGTGAAAGTGGATTACAAGCTGTCCGGCCCCCTTGCTGCCAGTCTTTATCCTGACCGAGGCGCCCAGCTTTTCGCTGAGCCGGGTCTCGAGGCGGCGCACGTCGGGATCGACCGCGGGCGCCTTCTTTTTACGACCGCCTGTCTCGGCCGCGAGGGTTTTCTTTACCAGCAACTCGGTTTCGCGCACCGACAAACCACGATTTACCACCAGCTTCGCGACTTCTACCTGGTCGTGGCGAATCAGCGCCAGCAGCGCACGCGCATGACCCATGTTGAGCAATCCGCGGTTGACCTGTTCCTTGACCGGGTCGGCAAGGTCGAGTAGCCGCAGCAGGTTGCTGACGGACGCACGGGAGCGCCCGATCGAATCCGCAACCTGTTGATGCGTAAGATCAAATTCCTCGATCAGGCGCAGGAAGGCCTGGGCCTCGTCGAGTGGATTTAGATCCTCACGCTGGATATTTTCGATCAATGCGATCGCCGCGGCTGACCTGGCGTCGAGTTCACGGATTACCGCCGGTATTTTCTGCAATCCGGCCAGCTGCGCCGCGCGCCAGCGACGCTCGCCGGCAACCAGCTCGTAATGGTTGCCCTCGGGACGCACGACCACGGGCTGCACGATTCCCTGCGCGCGAATCGAGTCGGCCAGTTCCTGCAGCGACTGCTGATCGAAAACCGTCCTGGGCTGAAACTTGCCGCGCTGGATACGATCGATATCCAGTTCGACCAGGCCGTCCGCTTTATCCGATTCGTCGACGCGGGTGGCTTCGTCGATGTTGCCGATCAGCGATCCAAGCCCTCTTCCCAGTCGTTTTTTTTTCATAGTTGTCATTGGTTAACGTAATGGTTCTGCTTGGCGTCTCGTCGCAACACTTCACCAGCGAGCGCGAGGTAAGCCAACGAGCCGCGCGAGTTCTTGTCGTATTTCAGGATCGACAGGCCGAAGCTCGGCGCCTCCGCAAGCGCCACGTTGCGCGGGATAACGGTGCGGTATACCTGATCGCCGAAATGTTCCACCAGCTCGGAGGAAACGTCGTTCGACAAATTATTGCGCGGATCGTACATGGTGCGCAGCAGACCCTCCAGCCTGATTTCCGGATTGACGCTGACGCGAATCTGTTCGATGGTATCGAGCAGCGACGACAATCCCTCCAGCGCGAAGTATTCGCACTGCATCGGGATTACGACGCCGTCGGCCGCAACCAGCGCGTTGACGGTCAACATGTTCAACGCCGGCGGGCAGTCGATCAGAATGTAGTCATAGTTGTCGCGCAGCGTGTCGATTGCCAGCGACAGCTGCTTTTCGCGTCCGATCCGGTTCATCAACTGTACCTCGGCCGCGGTCAGGTCGGCGTTGGCGGGTAACACGTCGTAACCGGCCTCGGTGGCGTGCCGCAATGCCTGGCTCGCGCTGGCATCGCCGAGCAACACGTCGCAAACGCTGTACTGTAAATCGTTCTTGTCGATACCGCTGCCCATGGTGGCATTGCCCTGCGGGTCCATATCGATCAGCAGCACGCGGCGGCGCGTCGCAGCCAGCGCCGCGGCGAGGTTGACCGTGGTCGTGGTCTTGCCGACGCCACCCTTCTGGTTGGCAATGGTAATGGTCTTGGTCATAACGGCGTAATCGTTACCAGGCTGCGGGGTTCGTCGATGCCAGGTACTGTCAGGGCTTCTTCCTCGAAAGTAAATCTGTCGGTATCCAGTTGCTTTGCCTCTATTGGCCCGAGCCCGGTTTTCATGGTCAGCAAACGGGTTTTGGGCCCCAGCAGGTGGACCACGCTGTCGCAGAAATCCGCCAGGGATGCGTAGGCGCGGCTGACGATGAAATCGTACGAATCCGGCGCATAATAGTCCTGAACCCGTGAGTGTACAACTTGCGCATTTTTAAGACCGCAATGCGCGATCGCCTGGCGGATGAATCGCGTCTTGCGCGAGTTGCTGTCGAGCATGGTCCAGACGGTGCCGGGCATTGCGATGGCGAGCGGGATGCCGGGCAGGCCCGCACCGCTGCCAACGTCCAGCACCTTGTTCGACTTCAACAGCAAAGGCATCGGCGAGAGACTGTCGAGCAGATGGTAACTCAGCATCGCGGGTAAATCACGAATCGCCGTCAGGTTATAAACCCGGTTCCACTTGTCGAGCAGGTACAGGTATTCCAGCAACTGATCGTATTGCGACTGTTGCAGCGATATCCCCAGTGCCTCGGAACCGGCGCGTAGATCTCCCGCGAGGTCCATTCAGGCTGTCTTCTGCACCTGGTACTGGTACCGCTTGAGGTGTACCAATAACAATGAAATGGCAGCCGGGGTGACTCCCGAAATTCGGCTGGCCTGACCTATCGTCGCCGGACGATGCTGCATCAGTTTCTGACAGACCTCGGTCGACAGGCCGCGTACCTGTGTATAGTCGAGGCCTTCCGGCAATCCGGTTTGCTCCTGCTGGCTGGCCTTGTCGATTTCCTGTTGCTGCCGCAGGAGGTAACCCGCGTACTTGGCCTTGACTTCGGCCTGCTCGCGTACGTTTTGCGCAAAGCTATCTGCCGCCTCGACAAGCGGCATGATGTCATCGATGCCGACTTCGGGGCGCTTCAGAATCTCGCCGAGCCGAAACTCGCGCGTCAGCGGTTTGTGCAATAACCCGTTCAACGCAGCAGCGCTATCCGTATCCGGGCGTACCCACTGGTCGTTCAACGCCTGGTCAAGGCGCTGGAGTTGCTCACGGTACTCCTCGAAAGCACGCCAGCGCAGGTCATCGACCAGCCCCAGTTCGCGACCGAGTTCGGTTAGCCGCAAATCGGCATTGTCTTCGCGCAGCATCAGACGGTATTCCGCGCGCGAGGTGAACATGCGATAAGGCTCGGTGGTACCGCGGGTAACCAGGTCGTCGACCAGCACACCGATGTAGGCCTCGGAACGTTTCAGCTCGAGCGGCTTTTTGCCCTGCACCCGGGCTGCGGCGTTGGCGCCGGCGAGCAGACCCTGCGCGCCGGCTTCCTCGTAACCGGTGGTGCCGTTGATCTGGCCGGCAAAGTACAGTCCCTCGATAAAGTGGGTTTCCAGCGTCGGGCGCAGGTCGCGCGGATCGAAGTAATCATACTCGATCGCGTAACCGGGACGGGTAATCCGGGCCCGCTCGAATCCGACCATGCTGTTCACGACCTGTTGCTGCACGTCGTAAGGCAGGCTCGTGGAAATACCGTTGGGATAGACTTCGCCGAGTTGCAACCCTTCCGGTTCGACGAACACCTGGTGCGAGGCCTTGTCGGCGAAACGCACGACCTTGTCCTCTATCGACGGGCAATAACGCGGGCCGACGCCCTCGATTTCACCGCTGAACAACGGCGAACGGTGCAGGCTCGCGCGGATGATGTCGTGGGTTTTTTCGTTGGTATGCGTGATATGGCAGCTGACCTGCTCGGGATGCATCGCAAGCGAGCCCATGCTCGAGAACACCGGCAGCGGATCGTCGCCCGGCTGCTCCTCGAGCCGCGCATAGTCGATGCTGTTGCGATCGATGCGCGGCGGGGTGCCGGTTTTCAACCGACCGACGCGAAACGGGCGCGCACGCAGTCGCTCGGCGAGCGCGCTCGCGGGTGGATCGCCGGCGCGACCTCCGGCATAGCTGGAGTCACCGATATGGATCTTGCCGTCGAGAAATGTACCCACGGTCAGCACCACGGTCGGCGCAAAAAACCTAAGCCCCATCTGCGTCAAGACGCCCTCGATGGCCCGCCCGTTTTCGATCAGGTCGACCACGGGCTGCTGGAAAATCGACAGTCCGGGCTGGTTTTCGAGCTTGTGTCGGATCGCCATGCGATAAAGCTGGCGATCTGCCTGTGCGCGGGTCGCGCGCACCGCCGGGCCCTTGCGCCGGTTGAGGATGCGGAAGTGGATTCCGGCCCTGTCGGCGGCCAGCGCCATTTCACCGCCGAGGGCATCTATCTCCTTGACCAGGTGGCCCTTGCCGATGCCGCCGATCGCCGGATTGCAGGACATTTGCCCTAGGGTTTCGATGCTGTGCGTCAGCAGCAGCGTGTCCGCGCCCATGCGCGCAGCCGCGAGCGCGGCCTCGGCACCCGCATGACCGCCGCCGACCACGATGACATCGAAACGCTTGTGGAAATCCATGCCGCACATAATTATCGAAAAAGGGCGCGCATTCTAGCGTAATAGTTTGTCTTTGCCAAAATTAAGCCGGGGCTTGTTTCGAGGGAGGTTAGCGCCCGTTTTCACTAGCCGGTTACAAACCGTCGAGAATGCGGCCGTCAAACGGGGTCTGATCCCGGGGTTTCATGGCAGTCCGGCGATGAGATCGGGGAGGTCGCGCATGCGCTCGAAAACGTGGTGGGCGCCCGCTGCATGAAGTTTATGCGCCGGCATCAGCTCCGCGAATCCGTACACCCGCATACCGGCGGCAACCGCGCCGCTAACGCCGATCGGGCTGTCTTCTATCACCAGGCAGCGAGCCGGATCCGTGAATCCCATCGTGGCCGCCGCATGCAGGTAGATGTCGGGATGCGGCTTGCCGCGCTCGACGTCGCTGGTGCTGAAGATGTTACCGTCGAAAAAATCGATCAGCCCGGTCTTGCCGAGCGTAAGCCGCATTTTTTCGTGCGAGCCGCTAGACGCGACGCAGCATGGAAGCGACAATCCTTCGAGCACCGCCTCGATGCCGGCGATCGCCTCGATCGAGCTTGCCAGCGCCAGGTCGATTTCTTCCTGGTAGCGCCGGTCCAGCTCCGGTGGCGGCGGATAACCGATCATCGCTTCGATTTTTTGCAGGCACTGCGCCCTCGAATGCCCGACGAAGGTGTCGAACATATCCTCGAGCGTAAACTCGAGGCCGCAGACCTCGCGCAGCGCCCGAGCAAAAACCTGGTTGGCGATGCGCTCGCTGTCGACGAGTACGCCGTCGCAGTCGAAAATGACGAGATCGAGCGCTCCGGTCAACTCGCCGGTCCGGGAGAATCCTTTTTGGCGATGGTCGTGGCCAGCGCGATCATCGAAGACAGGTCGGTCAGGTTCGACGGCACGATCAGGGTATTGCCTGCCTTGGCGAGCTTGCCGAACTGTTCGATATAGGCCTCGGCGACGCGTAATTGCATCGCCGCGTTGCCGCCCTCGGCCACCAGCGACTGCGCCACGCGGAGAAGACCCTCGGCGGTCGCGGTTGCCACCGCCAGGATAGCCTCGGCCTCGCCCTCGGCCTCGTTGATCTGCTGCTGCTTGGCGGCCTCGGATTCCTTGATCACGCGCTGCTTCTCGCCTTCCGCCTGGTTGATCTTGGCGTCACGCTCGCCTTCCGACGTCAGGATCACGGCGCGTTTTTCGCGCTCGGCGCGCATCTGCTTTTCCATCGCGCTGAGCACGTCGTGCGGCGGATTGATGTTCTTGATTTCGTAGCGCAACACCTTGACTCCCCATGGATCGGAGGCCTTGTCGAGTTCGGCGACGACGTTGGCGTTGATGGAGCCGCGCTCTTCGAAGGTACGGTCGAGGTCGATCTTGCCGATCTCGCTACGCAGCGTGGTCTGCGCGAGCTGCGATATCGCGAATCCAAAGTCGGTAATGCCGTATGACGCGCGCTCCGGATCCATGACCTGCAGGTAAAGCACGCCGTCGACGCCGACCTGCACGTTATCCTTGGTGATACAGACCTGCTCGGGAATATCGAAGGCGAGTTCTTTCAGACTGTGCTTGTAGGCCGCGGATTCGATAAACGGGATCAGGATATGGAAGCCGGCGCGCAGCGTGCGACTGTACTTGCCGAGACTTTCGACGACGAAGGCGCTCTGCTGCGGCACGACCACCGCGGTCTTGAAGAGGACGATGATCACGACGATCGAGATCGCAATGGCTACCCAGAAGGCAAAGTTTCCATAGATGTCAAACACCTGTCATTCCCCGATTTTATCCAGTTTTAAGGTAAGCCCGTCGACACGGCTGATGCGCACGCGCTGGCCCTGCTCGAAGGGCAGGCCGCTGTCGTTGACGATGGTCCATTGGGTACCGCGATAAGACATTCGGCCGGTCTCGCCGGGCGCAAGCGCCTGCTCGACGGTGACGGTTTCGCCGGCGGGACCGGTTTCATAGCCGACACCGGAGCCGCGCAGCCTGGCATAGAGCTTTTTGCGGAACAGCACCATCAGCACGATCGAAATCACCGAGAACAGGATCCACTGTACCCAGGGTTCGAGCCCGATGCCGGTGAGTTCGACCAGCCCGGTGATGGCCGCTGCAATGCCGATGAACACCAGGTAAAAACCGGCGTCCACCGCCAGTAATTCCGAGCCGAGCAGCAGCGCGCCGAAAATCATCCATCCCCACCAGGGCATCTTGTTCTCCCGCAATATAACCAGACCATATTAGGCAAGGCGCCATTTCCGCGCAAGCGGGAATGTTTTTTTCTCGGTGGGGTGTGCAGTAATCCAGGAATGCCGGCATCTGGAAAAGTCAGTGGGGTGCGAGGTCCCGGATAAGTGCTTCGCACTTTCCGGGTTGAAGTCCCTCTATTGGCGACTGCGTACTTTCACGGGGATGATGATCTACGACTGCGACCGGGCGAGGGCCTGGTCGAGATCCCAGAGGATGTCGTCCAGGGTTTCGAGACCTACCGAGATGCGCACCATGTCGGGGGTGATGCCGGCGGCGACCTGCTGCTCTTCGCTGAGCTGACGGTGCGTGGTCGAGGCCGGGTGTATGATCAGCGTGCGCGCGTCGCCGACGTTGGCGAGATGACTCATGAACTCCGCGGCGTTGATAAATTTTTCTCCGGCGGCGCTGCCGCCTCTGACACCGAAACTCATGATCGAGCCGGCGCCCTTCGGCAAATATTTTTTCACCTGTGCCTGGTAAGGATTATCTTCGAGACCCGCGTAATTGACCCAGGTAACCGACGGGTGATTGCGCAGGAACTGCGCCACGCCGACCGCGTTGACGCAGTGGCGGTCCATGCGCACCGGCAGGGTTTCGAGCCCTTGCAGCAGCATGAAGGCGTTGAACGGGCTGATCGCCTGCCCCAGCGTACGCAGGGTTTCGCAACGCGCCTTCATCGTAAAACCGAAATCGCCGAAGGTCTCGTAAAACCGAATGCCGTGGTAACCGGCCGAAGGCTCGACCATGCCCGGGAAATTGCCGTTACCCCAGTCGAACTTGCCCGATTCGATCATGACACCACCCATGCTGGTGCCATGCCCGCCGATGAACTTGGTCGCCGAGTGCACGACGATGTCGGCGCCGTGATCGATCGGTTTGCATAAATAAGGCGTTGCAAAGGTGCTGTCGACGATTAGCGGGATGCCGGCGTCGTGCGCGATCGCGGCGATCGCCTCGATATCGATGACGTTGTTGGTCGGGTTGCCGATGGTCTCGGCATAAAGCGCCCTGGTATTCGACGTGATCGCCTTGCGGAAATTCTGCGGATCGTCGGAATCGACGAAGGTCGTCTCGATTCCCATCTTGCGAAAGGTCACGTCGAACTGCGAAAAAGTGCCTCCATACAGGGTCTTCGCCGACACCAGTTCATCACCCTGCTCCATTAACGTCAGGATCGCGGTCATCTGCGCGGCCATTCCGGAACTGACGGCGAGCGCGGCGCGCCCGTTTTCCAGCGCCGCCATGCGCTCTTCGAATACCGCCGTGGTCGGGTTGGTCAGGCGCACGTAGGTATTACCGAAGGTTTGCAGGTTGAACAGGCTGGCGGCGTGCTCGGCGTCGTCGAACACGTAGGACGTGGTCTGGTAAATCGGCACCGCGCGCGCGCCGGTTACCGGGTCGGGAATCTGTCCCGCGTGCAGGCACAGGGTTTCGATGCCAAATTTTCGATCTTCCATGGTCCGCTCCCGTTAACGGTTGAACTGCCGTGGACGCTGCGCCGAGATCACGCCGGTATTGACCCCGATCGTGTTCAGCCCGCCGAACAGGCGCGCGTATTCGATTTTCATGCAGCGATCCATGATTACCTCGAGGCCCGCGTCGCGCGCCTTCTGCGCGGCCTCCTCGTGAATAATACCGAGCTGCATCCACACGACCCTGGCCCCTATTTCGATGGCCTGGTCGACGAAGGGCGGAATCCTGTCGACGCGCTGGAACAGGTCGACGATATCGACCGGCGTCGGTATCGACAACAGGTCCGGGTAGCATTTCTGGCCCAGAATCTCCTCGTATTTCGGGTTCACCGGGATGACCTCGAAGCCATGGTCCAGCAGGTATTTGGCGGCGAAATTGCTCGGACGCGACCAGTCGGCGGAAAGCCCGACGACCGCAACGCGCTTGTAGTCGTTCAGGATACGGCGCAGGGTCCTGATATCGGTATTGTCGGTCATCGCTTCCTGGCGCGTTCGCGCAGTTCGAATTTCTGTATCTTGCCGGTCGACGTCTTCGGCAACGGGCCGAATACGACCTTGCGCGGCACTTTGAAACGCGCCATGTTGTCGCGGCAGTAATCGATAACGTCCTGCTCGCTGACCTCCGCGCCTTCGCGCAGGGTCAGAAACGCGCACGGCGTTTCGCCCCACTTGTCGTCCGGCATCGCGACTACGGCCGCTTCGAGTACGGCCGGGTGACGATAAAGCACCGCTTCGACCTCGATGCTCGAGATATTCTCCCCGCCCGAGATGATCACGTCCTTGGATCGATCGCGAATCTCGATATATCCGTCCGGATGGCACACGGCGAGGTCGCCCGAATGAAAGTAACCGCCCTCGAAAGCCTTTGTCGTCGCGGACGGATTCTTCAGGTAACCCTTCATGACGATATTGCCGCGAAACATGATTTCGCCGATGGTTTCGCCGTCGCGCGGCACCGGTTGCATCGTCTCCGGATCCATGACGACGAGTTTCTCGAGCATCGGATAACGCACGCCCTGGCGTGCTTTCATCTCGGCCTGCTCGGCGATCGGCAACGCGTCCCACTCGTCGTGCCAGGCGCAAACCACGGCCGGGCCATAGGTTTCGGTCAGACCGTAGGCATGCGTGACCCTGAAGTTCAGCCGCGCCATGGCCTCGAGGATCGCCGGCGGCGGCGCGGCCGCGGCGGTCATGATGTTGACCTCGTGGTCGATGCCGGATTTCAGCGCGTCGTCGGCGTTCGCCATCAGGCTCAGCACGATCGGCGCGCCGCACAGGTTCGTGACCTTGTGGCGCTTGATTGCGTCGAAAATCGCGTCAGCGCGCACCGCACGCAGGCACACGCTGCTGCCGTTTAACGCGGCCAGCGTCCACGGGAAGCACCAGCCGTTGCAGTGGAACATGGGCAGGGTCCACAGGTAGACCGGGAACGCGTCCATGTTCCAGCCGAGCGCATTCGATATCGCGTTGAGATAAGCGCCGCGATGATGCGTGACCACGCCTTTCGGGTCGCCGGTCGTTCCCGAGGTATAGCCGAGCGAGATCGCACGCCATTCGTCCTCCGGCAGTCGCCATTCGAATTCCGGGTCGCCCTCCCGGAGAAACGCCTCGTACTCGAGCTCGCCGATGAACTCGCCGCCGTCGTAGGTCGGGTCGTCGACATCGACGACGAGCGGCTTGTCGTCGAGTAGCGCTACCGCGTCCCTTACCGTCGCAGAGAACTCGCGATCGGTGAACAAGACCTTGACGTTACCGTGTTTCAACTGGAAGGCAATCAGGTCAGCGTCGAGACGGATATTGAGCCCGAGGATGACCGCGCCCGCCATCGGGATCGCGAAATGCGCCTCGACCATGGCCGGCAGGTTCGGCAGCATTAGTGCAACAGTGTCGTCGTCGCCGATCCCGCGCTGGCGCAGCGCCGAGGCGAAGCGGCGGCAACGCGCGTAGGTGTCGGCCCAGTTACGCCGCAATTCGCCATAGATCACGGCCGTGCGTTCAGGATAAACCGACGCCGCGCGATCGATGAAGGTCAGCGGGGAAAGCGGTGTAAAATTGGCCGCGTTTTTATCGAGATCGGTCGAGTACTGGCTGGCCATCTACTTTCCTTTCCATTCGGGCTTGCGCTTTTCGATAAAGGCGTCGATACCCTCGCGCGCATCGTGCGAATCCATGTTGCAGGTCATACGCTCGGCGGCATAGGCATAGGCTGCCGTCAGATCCATCGGCAGCTGTTTATAAAACATATCCTTGCCGAGGCTGATCGCGTGCGCGGATTTGGCGGCGATTTTACGCGCCAACGCGAGCGTCACCGCCTCCAGTTCATCGCCGGGTACCACTTCGTTGACGAGACCGTACTGCTGCGCGGTTTGCGCCGAGATAAAATCTCCGGTCAGCAGCATGTGCAGCGCCTGCTTGCGATGCATGTTACGCGACAGCGGCACCGCCGGCGTGGAGCAAAACAGCCCGACGTTTATTCCCGACACGGCAAAACGCGCGTCCTCGGCCGCCACCGCAAGGTCGCAGTTTGCGACCAGCTGGCAGCCGGCCGCGGTGGCAATGCCGTTCACCCGCGCGATGACCGGCTGCCGCAAGCGGTTGATGGTCAACATCATCCGGCCACACCTGTCGAACAGCGCCTGGTGAAATTCACGGTCTTCGCTGGAGCGCATTTCCTTGAGATCGTGTCCCGGACAAAACGCCTTGCCGCTGGCGGCGATGATGACGACGCGCACCGAGTCGTCGCGGTCGATCTCGTCGAGCGTGGTCTGCAGCTCGGTCAGTAATTCACCGGAAAGGGCATTGTACTGGGCGGGTCGATTCAGGATCAACGTGGCGATGCCGTCGTTGTCCTCGCGCAACAGAATAGACTGGCTGGAGATCTGGTCGGCGTTGGCACTCATCTGCGAATCCTCACTGGAACTTGTTCCTGATGTAAATCGAAAAATAATCCCCGTAGCGGGCCTGTAGCTCGGGTAGCTTCCAGTCCTGGCCGGTCACCTTACCGCGACACAGCGGGCTTCCGCAATGGCAATCGAGCGTATAGTCGTCGGAACGCTCCATCGCGTAGTCGTGGCACAGTTCCTCGCCGGCGGCGATATCGCGCATCGCGATATAGACCACCTGACCGCGGAAGCCAACGTTCGGGTCGCAGGAGTGGTTGATGAATACCGACATGTCCTCGACTTCGTCTGGGCTCTGCGGCGCCAGGTAAAAATTATCTTCGATCTGCAGCGCCATGTCGCCGGCCGCGGCGGTGGCCCGCGCCAATTCGTCGCGGGTGATGATATTGCCGGCTTTGATCGCGACGATCTCGTCCCTGGCGATATCTGCAATTGCAACCACGCCTCGCCCTTCGAGGGTATCGCGACGAACTTCGATCTTCGGTGAGCGGTAGGTTTTCATTCTGGCTTTCCGAATGGCAGCTACCGTGATTCTACCATTTTCCGATGGAATTAGAATTTGGAAACGAGTTCACCGGGTTGCGCGCGGATAGCTTTCAGTGCGCCCGATTCATTCACTTTCCCGGATGACGCGTTGCACAGTCACCCGTCGTGGATGATCGAGAGTCGGAGTCCCGTTAATCGACCTCAACCGGTGCGCTAGTTGACACCCGTCAAAATTCCGCAGCCCCGTGGCGTTATTCTGGGCGCCCAGGCCGGTTACGATTCGCCCCAAGGAAATTTTAGATGGCCAAATCCCGACAACAATCCCACGAAATCCTGAACGAAGGCGTGGTGTTTCATGTCCATGGCGTCACCAAGGTTTACCAGATGGGCGAAGTGAAAGTGCACGCGCTGCGCGGCGTCGATCTCGATCTTTACCGGGGCGAATTCACCGTTCTGCTGGGTGCCTCGGGCAGCGGCAAATCAACGCTGCTGAATATTCTCGGCGGACTCGATACGCCAACCGACGGGCATGTCCTCTACGGCGAACGCGACCTGACCCGGGCCAGCGAAAGCGAGCTAACCCGATATCGGCGTTTCCATGTCGGATTCGTGTTCCAGTTCTACAACCTGATCCCCAGCCTGACCGCACTCGAAAACGTCGCCGTCGTTACCGAAATCGCGAAAACCCCGATGCAGCCGCGAGAGGCGCTGCAACTGGTTGGCCTCGGCGAACGCCTCGATCATTTTCCGGCACAGTTATCCGGTGGCGAGCAGCAGCGCGTGGCGATAGCCCGGGCGATCGCCAAGAAACCCGACGTTCTGCTGTGCGACGAACCCACCGGCGCGCTGGACTCGAAGACCGGCATCGTCGTTCTCGAAGCACTGCTGCGGGTCAACCAGGAGATGGGGACCAGCACCGCGGTGATCACGCACAATGCCGGCATCGCGCAGATGGCTGACCGGGTGATTCATCTGGTCGACGGCCGCATCAGCGAGGTCACCACCAACGAAACCAGGCTCGCTCCGAGCGAATTGAGCTGGTGAGTAGCCGGCAATGAACGCAATCGATAAAAAACTCTGGCGCGAACTGTGGCATCTGCGCATGCAGGTAGTCGCGATCGCGATGGTCATCATCGGCGGCGTAAGTATTTTCATCATGTCGCTGAGCACCCTCGATTCGCTGTTCGAAACGCGTGCCAGCTATTATCGTGAGCATCATTTTGCCCAGGTCTTCGCCTCGCTCAAACGCGCACCCATGTCGCTGGTCGGACGCATCGAAGCGATTCCCGGGGTCGATAAGGTGGAAACCCGGGTAGTTGCCTATGTCAGTATCGATGTCCCGGGGTTCGAAGATCCGGTCAGCGCTCACCTGGTATCACTGCCCGGTAATAGTCGCGGACTCCTGAACCAGGTCTACCTGCGCCAGGGCCGTCTGCTCGAGCCAGGCCGCGGCAACGAAGTCCTGCTCAGCGTCAAGTTCGCCGAAGCCCATGGCCTGCAACCGGGTGACAGGCTGCACGCAACAATCAACGGTCGGCGCAAGACCCTGAATATCGTTGCGCTGGCGATGTCGCCCGAATACGTCTACCAGATAGCACCCGGAGCGCTGTTTCCCGATTACCAGCGTTACGGAGTGCTGTGGATGGCGCGCGATCCGCTGGCCGCGGCCTATGATATGAAAGGCGCCTTCAATAACGTTGCGCTGACTCTGGTCCGGGGCGCCAATGCACAGGGCGTAATCGATCGGCTCGACCAGATGTTGAAGCCCTACGGGGGCATCGGTGCCTACGCGCGCAAGGATCAACTCTCGAGCCGTTTCCTGACCGAGGAGCTCAAGCAGCAGCAAACCACTGCCACCGTGTTTCCGGTCATATTTTTTGGCGTGGCGGCATTCCTGCTAAACGTGGTCATTAGCCGACTGATCGGTCTGCAGCGCGAGCAGATCGCCACGCTAAAGGCATTCGGTTACAGCGACCTCGCGGTCGGCTGGCATTACGCTAAGCTGGTGCTGCTGATTGTCGGGATCGGCACTGGCGGCGGTATCGTCGCCGGCATCTGGATGGGCAGGGCACTGAGCAACGTGTACATGGAGTTCTTCAGCCTGCCCTTCATGATCTACGTACTAAACCCCGGAGTCATAATCGCCGCCATCCTGATCAGCACGACGGTCGCGATGCTCGGAACCCTGTATGCGGTGCGCGGTGCCGCCAAGCTGCCACCGGCACAGGCCATGCGTCCGGAACCGCCGGCGTTATACCACGCTACGCTTGTCGAGCGGCTCGGCCTGCAGCGCTGGATCTCGCAACCCACACGCATGATCTTGCGGCATATCGAGCGCCGTCCGCTGAAGGCACTGATGACGCTGCTCGGCATAGCGCTGGCCTGCGGCGTGATGGTGGTGAGCGGTTTCCAGGAAGGCGCTATCGATTACATGGTCGAAGTGCAATACGGAATGAGCCAGCGGGAAGACATCATCGTAAACTACACGGAGCCGACCTCGGCGCGATCGCTTTATTCGCTGCGTGGCGTGCAGGGTATCGAGCATGTCGAGGGATTTCGCGAGGTGCCGGCCAGGCTGCAGTACGAGCATCGCTTTTATCGTAGCTCGGTGCAGGGGATCGAGGCCGGCGGCAAGCTGATGCGGTTACTCGATAACGAGCTGAAAGTTATCGATCTGCCGCCGGATGGCCTGGTGCTGACCGACTACCTTGCCGAACTGCTCGGGGTCGGGCCCGGCGACCTGCTCACCGTCGAGGTGCTCGAAGGCAGCCGACCGATATTGCAGATACCGGTGATCGCCACCGCCAGGCAGGACCTGGGGATGAATGCCTATCTGCAGCGCGAAACGCTGAACCGATATCTGCAAGAGGGTAGTGTGGTCTCCGGCGCCCTGCTGAAGGTCGACGACTATTTTCAGCGCGAGGTTTACCGGGAACTCAGCAACATGCCACGCATCGCCGGCGTAGTCGAACAGGAATCCGCGGTCGATGCTTTCTACGAAAACGTGGCGCAAACGATATTGTTCTACACCTTTATCTCCACGCTGCTCGGCGCCAGCATCGCCTTCGGCGTGGTTTACAACAGCATGCGTATCGCGCTGTCCGAGCGCGGCCGTGAACTCGCCAGCCTGCGCGTACTCGGATTCGAACGCAGCGAGGTCGCCTATATTCTGCTCGGTGAAATGGGAATGATCACGCTGGCGGCGATTCCCCTCGGCCTGTTGATCGGTTACGGCCTGTGCGCCTACCTGGCCTTCGAATTCGACACCGACCTCTACCGCGTGCCGCTGGTGCTCGGAATCAACGTTTATGCCTTCGCGGCGATGGTGGTAATCATCTCGTCGCTCGTTTCCGCCGTCATGATCTGGCGCAACCTGGCCCATCTCGACATGGTAGCCGTGCTCAAGACCAAGGAGTAATCCGATGCTAGTCCTGTTAAGACAACATCCGGCCATCGCGGTGACCACCGCGGTGATTATCGCATTACTGGTATGGGGTTTCTGGCCCCGACCGGTAATGGTAGAAGCCGTCGAGGCGGTGCGCGCGCCGCTGGCGGTTACGATCGAGGAAGAAGGGCGCACCCGCGTGATCGATCGTTATGTCGTTTCGGCACCGGTGGACGGCATCGCCTGCCGGGTAACGCTGGAAGTCGGCGATCCGGTGCAGCAGGGGCAGATACTGCTCGGGATCACCCCGCTGGAATCCCAGGTGCTGGACCCGCGCAGCCGCGCGCAGGCCAGGGCACGGGTTTCGGCAGCCGAGGCCGCATTGCAGGCAGCCACCGAACAGGCGTCCGCAGCGTCGGCGGCGGAGAGATTTGCCGCCAACGAGGTTGCGAGGCTGCAACCCCTGGCCGCTCAGGGAATGATATCGCGCGAAGCCCTCGACAGGGCCGAAACCGGGGCCAAGACCAGCGCAGCGGCCAAACGCTCGGCCGACTTCAGCGTCGAGGTTGCGCGCTACGAACTCGAGGCCGCGCGCACCACGCTCGAATACTCGGCCGCCACCGCGAGCGGGACACCGGCCGAGACGGTACCGGTACGCGCGCCGATAAACGGCCGCATTCTGAAAGTCCAGCACGAGTGCGAGGGTGCGGTGCGCACCGGTGAGCCGTTACTCGAAGTCGGCGACCCGAGGGCGCTGGAAGTGGAAGTCGATGTCCTCTCCGCCGATGCGGTCAGGATCGAAGCGGGCATGAAGGTCCTGTTCGATCGCTGGGGCGGCGATGAGCCGCTACAGGGCATCGTGCGCAATATCGAGCCCGTCGGCTTTACCAAGATATCCGCGCTCGGCGTCGAAGAGCAGCGCGTGCTGGTGATCTCGGATTTTACGTCGCCGGCGGCGCAGTGGCAGCGCCTCGGCGACGGCTACCGGGTCGAGGCGCGGTTTGTCATATGGCAGGATGAAGACGTACTGCAGCTGCCGGCCAGTAGCCTGTTTCGCTACCAGGATGGCTGGGCCGTGTTCGTCATCGACGGCAACCACGCGCGGCGACGTCAAATCGAAATCGGGCAGCGCAACGGGCTGGCCGCGCAGGTCCTGGCCGGGGTCGAGGCCGGCGAAAGTGTCATCATTCATCCCAGCGATGCGGTCGAGGACGGGCGTCGAGTCAAGATCAGGTGAGGTACGGGAATGGGTCCCTATTTCGCCAGGCTCGAGGACAATTCCATGCTTGAGAGCCAGGGGGAAATCGGGACCTCACGGTGGCCATCATCACCGGGATGACGCCTGAAAGCGTCACTCTCGCGTGGGTAACGATCATTCGGCAGGGTTTATTCTGCTTACCGGGGCGCCCATCAGGTAACCAGGATCAGTCGTTGTCGGTGAGGCCGGCGCCGGCGCCGGCGCGGGATTCCTCGGTGGCGGGGGCGTAGGTTTCGAAGGCGA
>Ga0224512_10002291_pt1 | contig 17639 bp, 12 predicted proteins | sample SF_May12_sed_USG_4_FD_169103 | JGI IMG/M metagenome (GOLD analysis project Ga0224512, IMG submission 169103) | Sediment microbial communities from San Francisco Bay, California, United States - SF_May12_sed_USGS_13 | ecosystem: Environmental > Aquatic > Marine > Sediment | place: USA... | reverse complement strand
GCCGAGTATCGCACTGAGCAACAACGAAGGCGGCAGGTCCAATGATATAGCCAGCGGCATGCCCAGCGGGATCAATATGGCGAATGTTCCCCACGATGTGCCCGTCGAAAATGAAATCAGTCCGCCGGCCAGGAATAGCATCGCCGGAATCAGGAACTGAGGCAGATTTTCGCCAACGAGGCCGGCAATGTAGATGCCGGTACCAAGATCGCGCAGGCTCGAGCCCAGTGCCAGTGCAAGCAAGACGATCGCCACTAGTGGCAGTAACTCGCCCATGCCGTCGAATCCGATTCGGATCAGTTTCAAATGGTTAAACAAACCACTGAACAGCAACTGCAGATATGCCACCAGGATCGCGAGCACGGTTGCATACAAAACCGATTTGGAGCCGCTGCCGGCGGCAAGATCACCGTTGCCGGTCCAATACATGAATCCGAGCATGCCGAAGATCATGACAGCCAGCGGCACCACCATATATCGCGCTTTAGACGCGACAATATCCTGGTGTGTTGCTGAGGCGTCAGGCGATTCGGGCAAACTGCGAGCAAGCGGTCCAAAGTACCGGCTGCTCCAGGCGCTATAAAAAACGACAAGCAGCGTGACGAGCGCATAAAAATTGAGATGAATCGTGCCCCAAAGAATGCTCGCTGCGGAGGCGTTCAGTTCATAGTTGCCAAGCAGTGCGAGAACGAAAGCACCCCAACCATTCAACAATATGAGAATGCATATCGGTGCGGACGTGCTATCGATGATATAGGCGAGCTTGGCCCGGCTTAAGCCGAACTTGTCGAACAAGCCTCGAGACAGGATACCGGCAGTCAGGACACTCAGGTTGGACTCGACGAATATTACGGTACCGACGGCGCTGGTCAGCAGCGTCGCTCGCCTGCCGTTTTTGGCAATACCTTTGTTTACGAGCTTGGCGACCATTGCAGAAACGCCGCCGGACTCACGCACGAAAGCCAGCAGCGCACCAATTAGCAAGCTAAATATCAGCAGACGGGCGTTTCCAGCATCGGCGAATACGCCGACAGTTCGTTCGATGGTGTTGAGTAGCGCCGGCAATGGGGTTTGCCAATTCAGCGATAACTGCAAAAACTCAGCGGCGAAAATTGCCAGCAACAAAGAAATGATGACTTCCTTACGCCATAGCACAACGACGATAGCAACAATCGGTGGGATAACGGATGTCCAATCCACGCTCATGGCTCGCGAACTCCTGTCGCTGTGATGACGCAAATTAATCTTTCATATCACGCCAGTCAACTGATGTAATATTCGTGAGCGCTTCTCGTCTCGGAGATTACGTTGCAGAATTTTGGACACAAGGGTCAGCACTACTACGCCGATAACGTACCGGTGCGTCGCATTGCTGAATCCTGCGGCACTCCCTTCTACTGTTACTCGCAACTCGCGATCGAGTCCGCGTACGATGCCTACGCGAATGCTTTTGCTCAGCATGACACACTTATTTGCTATTCGGTCAAGGCCAACTCGGCCCAGGCAGTATTGCGCATTCTCGCGGCACGTGGCGCCGGTGCCGACGTTGTTTCTGAAGGTGAGATACGGCGCGCTTTGTTGGCGGGTATGCCGGCGTCGAAGATCGTGTATTCGGGAGTAGCCAAGACTGCGTCCGAAATTGAGTTTGCGCTGAGCAAGGACATTCTGCAGTTCAACGTAGAGTCGGAGCCGGAGTTACATCAGATAAGCGCCATAGCAGCAAGGCTTGGGAAGACTGCACGCATCGCCTTCAGAATTAACCCGGACATCGATGTAGGCACGCACGAGAAGATCTCCACAGGGAAACTGGAAAACAAGTTTGGAATTCCATGGCAATTTGCGCGACAGGCTTACGCCGAGGCGGCCGAGCTCCCAGGCTTGGAGGTCTGCGGCATCGACATGCACATAGGCTCACAGATAATGAGCCTTGGCCCCTATTCGCAGGCATTCGAGCGCATCGCAGAACTTGTGCAGCAGTTGCGTGGCGATGGCCATACGATTACGACAATCGACCTGGGCGGCGGACTCGGGATCAACTACGACGCAGACAACGAGGTAGCTCCTGCGGCAACAGAATATGCGGAGCTGGCACTCAAGACGTTTGGCGAATTCGGCTGTCGACTGATTCTTGAACCGGGACGGTCCATTGTTGGCGATGCCGGAATTCTCGTGAGCCGCGTTATTTACGTCAAGAAAGGCGGCATCTCGACGTTCCTGATAATTGACGCCGCGATGAACGATTTTATGCGTCCCAGCATGTACAACGCACGCCACAGAATCGTTGCTGAGAGAAACAACGGCAGCGAACAGGTGCACTACGACATTGTCGGTCCGGTTTGTGAGACCGCAGACACGTTTGCACGCAAACGACAGCTCGCCGCACAACACGCCGATGACCTGATATTCATCGAAGGCGCCGGCGCCTATGGCAGTGTCATGGCATCCGGATATAACACCCGGCCGCTCGTTCCCGAAGTGCTGGTAGAGGATAACGAGTTTCGTATTATTCGCGAACGACCCGACTACGACAGCATTATTGGCCTGGACATACCCTGATCCCGGTCATGGTGATTGCCGGCAACCGAAAAATATTAGCGGCGAAGGCCCTTACGCTTGTTCAGGGCGGTCGCTTTGCTGCTGCGGTTAGATCGCTGCACCAATGAACAATAAAGCAAGTCAACCAAATGCTGTTGCGACATAGCTACGATCAATTTCTTTACATCGGGGCTATCGCCGCTGGAAACTGAGTACAACTGAATATCACAAATTGTGCCGAGCGGATTTGCCCATTGGTTGGTGATCGAAATAACAACCGCGGCAGATTTCCTGGCCGATTTTACGATGTCGATAAGATGCGCTGGCTGACCCGAAGCGGAAATAACGACCAGACAGTCACCTCGCCCCAGCTTCGCGACGCCCGATAACTGAACTTCCAGGTCACTCTCGGCTATCACCGGCTTACCGAGGTCTATTAGCTTATGTGCCAGGTCTTTGGCCACCAGGCTGGCACCATCGGCGCCAATGACCTGTACTTGCGCCGCCGACTCAATGGCAAGCACAGCAGCCAGGATGGCGTCGTTGTCGTTAATGACTGTTGAGCTACTCAACACCTCGCTCTTTCGCGCAAGCAACGAGTCCTTGATCGGTTGTTCTTCAAGGTAGCCGTCGTCAGTACGCAATACCGACACGTTTGACCCTTGCTTTACGACCGATTCGTGCACGGCCAGCTTTAGATCTGTAAACCCTTTGTAGCCGAGTTTCTGGCTGAATTTAACAACACTTGACTGGCTTACACCGACGGATCCGGCAATCTGCTGGGACGAATAGTCGCGAATCAGTGGCGCATTTTCGAGAACGAAATCGGCAAGTTTCTTTTCGTTCGCCGACATCGAGTCGCGTGCCGAGCGGATGATGGTGAGACAAGACATAGACACTATAATAGTCCAAATCGTCGGCGTTGTACTGAAGGCGGCGCTCTTTTGACGGCGCTACACAAGCTGAAACCAAGCTGCTACCTTGTGCGGCACGGCTTTTTTTCGAGTTACGAGCGAAGATATGAATCGTAGACTTGCCATAAAATCTTTGGTCGCTGCAACGCTTGCCGGTAGCATTTCCTCAGCGCAGGCGGAGTCTTCATCTGGCGCTGTCGCAACAAAAATCCTCAAGCCTCGCAGGCTGTCGCAAGGCGATACGATTGGCCTGATCGCTCCGGCCAGTAACGAGACTGAAGACGAGGATATTCGTATTGCAGCCGACATTGTTGAATCGCTCGGTTTCAGAGTTCGTCTGGGCGAGCATATATTCACACGAAATCTGTACCTGGCCGGTACCGATCAGCAGCGTGCCGACGATGTGAACAACATGTTTGCGCAAGATGATGTTGATGCGATTTTCTGTGTTCGCGGTGGTTATGGCACGCCTCGCATCCTTCCTTACCTGGACTACGACCTGATCGCGGACAACCCGAAGATACTGATGGGCTTTAGTGACATCACCGGTATCTTGACCGCGATTCACAGCAAAACGGGCATGGTCGGTTTCCATGGATCCGTCCTTAGGCACAGTTTTTCAGAGTACACGCTCAGTGAATTCAAGAAAGTTGTAATGCACCCGACATCGCACACCAGCATTGGCGCGCCGCCGCCTTTCGAGACCGGCGAAGGGCGGGTCAACGCGGCAAACCGTTTGACGCGTATCGCGGGTGGTAAAGCACGTGGACCACTGCTTGGTGGGAATCTGTCGTTAATTTGCAGCCTGATGGGCACGGAGTTCGAACCAGACTTCCGAGGTCGAATCCTGTTTCTCGAAGACGTTAACGAAGCACCCTACCGAATCGATCGTCTACTGACCCAACTGTGGCTCGCCAAAAAGTTAAGCGAGGTTGCTGGCATCGCGTTTGGCAAATTTACGAAGACAGAGACAGACGGCAATACATTCAGCATCGAAGAGGTACTAAGGGATCGCTGCTCGAATCTGGGTATACCGGTTGTCCGTGGCTTCATGATTGGCCATGTCGCAGATCGAACAGTAGTTCCCATCGGTATCGAGGCCGAGCTCAATGCCGACGACACCACGCTGACATTGTTGGATACAGCAGTCGTATAATACGGCCACACTTTCGTCAGGCTGTAACTGTGCAACATTTATTACGAGTATTGGTATTGTCACTTTCCACTTTACTATCGCTCGCCGGATGTCAGCAGAACAACGGTTGGGATGGCTCTCTCGAAAACCTGCTGCTATCGCAGCCCGAACGTTTCTCGACCGTAATGCAGGACGTGGAAAAATACCGGCCGCAGATCATCTATACGCAGATTGATCGTGACGAGAATAACAAACCGACGTTCAGGTCTTATTCGTATCGGCTTGACTCGAGCCAGTACTTCTACCCTGCAAGCACGGTCAAACTGCCGACGGCGGCGCTCGCTCTTGAAAAACTGAACAGGCTCGACGTTCCAGGGCTCACCCGCGACACCACCATGTTGACTGGCGTCGCGACTGACACGCAGACGCCTGCGTCGGAGGATCCAACCTCGCCAACTGGATTGCCGACCATCGCCAGTTACATTCGCAAGGTTCTATTGGTCAGTGACAACGACGCATTTAATCGTCTCTATGAGTTTGTCGGACAAAAAGATCTCAACGAATCATTGCGCCACAAGGGCTACCAAAACAGCCGAATTTTTCATCGCCTGGAGGTGGCGCGCAACTTCGAATCGAATCGTATGACAAACCCCGTGGTCTTTGTTGAGGGCGACTATGTCGTCTATGAACAAGACGCACAAGTCAGCGACGCGGACTATGAAGCTGACGCAGCCATTCTTCTGGGTCGGGCGGAAATAGTCGATGGAGAGTTGCTCGAGCGGCCCAAGGACTTCGCTGTCAATAATGAATTTGCTCTACAGGATCTTCATGATGTGGTACAGGCATTGATCTTCCCCGACGATGTCGCGCAAGAACGTCGCTTTGACCTGAACGATGATGACTACCAGTTTCTCTATCGAAATATGTCAGGCTACCCGGGCGAAAGTGGTATCGGCGCATACTCCGATGCTGCGAAATATCCCCAAGGCTACGTAAAGTTCCTGATGGTTGGTGGATCGGCGCCGACGATCCCGGACAACATCCGCATATTCAACAAACCGGGCGACGCCTACGGATTCATGACCGACTGCGCCTATGTCGTCGATTACGAGAACGGTGTCGAATTTCTGCTGGCGGCGACTCTGTACACCAACGACAACGAGATTTTTAACGACGATAACTACGAATACGACGAGATCGCGCTACCATTTTTGCGCGACCTCGGATTGGCGATATACGAACTGGAACTCAAGCGCGAGCGTCAGTTTCACCCCGAACTCAGTCGGCTACAGATCGAGCGTTTCTAATCAGGGCTTTCTTCGTTGGCAAGCCGGTAGATAAGTATCGCGGTTCGCTGTATTGCTGGCGCCATCGTCGTCAGGTCAAGGCTCTCATCTGGTGTGTGGCCGCCATCCCCGACAGCGCCCATCCCTGCCAGCGAATCCGAATACGGCGCGACGAATGACACATCAGCCGCGCCACGCTTCAATGGATCAAGTGTTGGCATCGGCCCGCGGCCAAGATCTTCATTGACATCGGACAGCACCGCCTGCAAACGCTTATTGCCGTCGGTTGGAGCCATTGACGGATAGCGATCCTCGAATTTTATGCTCGCATCTGTACCCGGCAGGTGATTTGCGACGATTTCGCGCATGGCGGATCGCGTACGCTCCAACTGCTCATTGGAAATTGTGCGTATGTCGCCATGAACAATAACTTTGCGCGGCACGATGTTGGTCTTGCCGAACGTTGTTCCTCGAGTCTGTTCGAATTCGTAATTGACCTCAGTACCACCCTGAATCGTTCCGGCGTTAAACGTCAGGTACTCTTCACCACGTACTGTCATATCGAATTCATTCAGGATTCGTGCGGCCTCAAAAATCGCGCCATGGCCAACTTCATTGTTGAAGATCTTTGATGAATGCGCCTGCTTGCCGGAAACCTCGAGATACCAGTTCGATGAACTGCGCCGGGCTATCGTTGCCCAGTCCTGACCACCGTAAGAAACTCCTGATTCGAAGCCCAGTGAAATGTCTGCCCATTTGCCGGCCGCGATGAGATCCCGCCTCGACACCGTTAGCGGGCTACCGGCGTTTTCCTCGTCGCCCGTGTACGCAACGACGATCGACAAATCCCGCAGTGCCCCAATTTCCTTGAGCGCTTTCAAGGCATAAACGATAACGACGTTGCCGGATTTCATGTCTTCGACGCCGGGGCCGTATGCAACGTCGCCCTTACGCGTGTATGACTGGAAGCCGTCGTCCGCTTCGAACACGGTATCCAGATGGCCTATCAACAAAATATTTGGGCCTTTGTTGTGCAGTTTGCGCGCGAACAGATGCCCTGCTCTGCCCATGCCTTCCGGCATTTCGATCCACTCAGTCTCAAGGCCAAGCGCGTCGAGTTCGCGACCCATAACCTTGCCAACATCACGGACGCCCTGGGGGTTCATAGTGCCGCTGCCGATGTTGACAGTTTCTTCAAGCAAATCTATGGCAGATTCATAGTTGGCATCGATCCAGTCGACCATGCGCTGTTCGTCATCGTTGAGTCCGGCTGCATTCGCCAAAGCGACACAGAAAAATGCAAAGCCGGCGATGAAGGTTTTGGTGGGATATCCGCTTTTCATTTTTATCCTTAAGGGCTCTACACTTTGATGAATATCTTGCGAGCATAAAGTATCCAGGCGATCCCTAACAACAGGAGCACATGGGTAATTGCATGCGCCAAAGACGCGTTGAGCGGAGATGCAAATGCGGGCTCGAATACCGATTGCCAGAGCCACTTCTGCAAACCAATAATATTGAAGGTTCTGGCTATCAGACCAGACAACGCAAAAACGATGATGGCGTTCATGCCGAACACGACAAATGGCCGGGTTCCCCATTTACGGCCCTTGATATCGACCCACCAATACACCGCCCCAAGCAGTAACAGCCCAATACCGCTGGTGTACAGAACGTAGGAGCTGGTCCAAAGTTGCTTGTTGATGGGAAACACGGTATTCCAAACGAGTCCGAGGACAAGCAGGGCAGCGCCGACGACCATCATCCCGGCAACTTTTTCGTACTGGTCTTTGTCAGTGCGCAACCAGACCCCCGCCAGGATGCCGCTGATGCAGGTCGCGACGGCAGGAATCGTACTTAGCAGGCCCTCCGGATCCCATGTTTTGGACTGCGGCCACAGATGTCCGCCCAGCAGGCTTCGATCCAGCCAGGCACCGAGGTTCGTGGCGGGTTCGAGATTGGGCGCGTAGCCCCCTGGCACCGGCAGCAACGTCATGAGCCCCCAGTACACCAGCAAACACGCAATACCAATCAGAAATAACTGGCGAGGGTTGAACCACAGAAAGAGCAGCGCTGCCGAGCCGTACACCAGGGAAATTCTCTGCAGAACACCGGGAACGCGAATCGTGCTCATGTCGAAATACGGATAGCCGGACAGAAACAAACCTAAGGCAAATATGATGATGGAACGCCGCAAAATTTTACGAACCAGCAACTTGCGGCTCGCTCCCGCCTCCTTGGACGAGCCAATAGCAATTGCGATTGCCACACCAACAATGAAAAGGAAAAACGGAAAAATCCAGTCGGTCGGCGTTGCGCCGTGCCAGTCAGCGTGACGTAACGGTGCGTAGACAGAGTTCCAGGAGCCCGGGTTATTGACCAGGATCATCGCCGCGATCGTCATCCCGCGGTAAACATCCAGGGAAACAAGGCGGGCTTTCGTGTCCATACTTAAAGTATACGGACTCAGGCTTTGCGTCGCTTGCCAGCGCCGGCGCTATGCGCTTTTCTTTTCTTCTTACTGGTTGCCGACTTCGGCTTGCCTCGTTTTTTCGGCGCCGTTTTCGACTGCTCGTAAAGCGAGATCTTCAGTGGCCGCCCACACACCCGGACTTTCTTCAGGTCCATGAAGATGTCTTTCGGCATTCCGACAGGCAGGTCGACCAGGCTGAACTCTTCGTCGATTTCGATATGTCCGATATGTTCGCCGTCGAGTCCGGCTTCATTCGCAATTGCGCCAACAATATTTCCCGGCTTCACACCATGAGAATGGCCAACGGCGATCCTGTAGCGTTCCTTGTCCACATCTGTTTCAGTCAGTGACCTGTCACGCCGCTTTTTCACGTGCGCTGACTTCTTGCCCTCTTCCCTGGGCTTCGCTTTGTCCGGGTTGAGCAGCATCGCCTTGTCGCCTATCGTCATTTTTGCCAGCGCCGCGGCAATATCCACTGCCGGCACATCGTGCTCCTGCCGATACTGCTCGACGAGGCTCTGCATGAACGCCAGCTCTCCACCTGCCAGGGTATCGCTAATCTTCTGTTTGAAATCGGCAATCCGTTTATTGTTTACCGTTTCTGTCGTCGGCAATATCAACGGTTCGATCTTTTGCCTGGTCGCCTTTTCAATGGCGTATAGCATTCGTCGTTCGCGCGGCGCTACAAAGAGAATCGCGTCGCCCTTACGCCCGGCCCTGCCCGTACGGCCAATGCGATGAATGTATGCTTCGGTATCGTAAGGAATATCGTAGTTAACAACGTGACTGATACGGTCGACATCGAGACCGCGGGCAGCAACATCTGTTGCAACAAGAATGTCGAGCGATCCTTTCTTCAGTCGTTCTACCATTTGTTCGCGCTGATTTTGCGCCATGTCGCCGTTCATCGCCGCCGCTGCGTAGCCTCGCGCTTCCAGCCGCTCGGCGAGTTCGGTGGTGGCTGTCTTGGTGCGGACGAACATCAGGATCGCCTCGAACGGCTCAACCTCCAGAATTCGAGTGAGCGCGTCGAGCTTGTGCAGCCCACTAACCTGCCAGTAACGCTGGCGAATGGTCTCGGCAGTCGCGGTACGAGCTTTGATCGAAATTTCCTGGGGCTTGTTCAGGTGCCGGCGTGCGATTCGTTCGACCTGTTTCGGCATTGTTGCGGAGAACAGGGCCATCTGACGTTTGTCCGGTGTCTGTTCAAGAATCCACTCGACCTCATCGATGAAGCCCATGCGCAGCATTTCATCGGCCTCATCCAGAACCAGTGCCTCCAGACCGTCAAGCTTCAACGTGCCCTTGCGCATGTGGTCCATCAGCCTTCCGGGTGTACCGACAACAACTTGAACGCCGCGCTTCAGCTGGCGAATCTGCCCCGAGTATTCCTGCCCTCCATAGATAGGCAGTACGTGAAACCCCTTGATGTGCGATGCGTATCGCTGGAACGCCTCGGCAACCTGTATTGCTAACTCCCGCGTAGGCGTTAAGGTCATTACCTGTACTTTCTTGTTGCCGATATCAATGCGGGAAAGTAACGGCAGCGCGAATGCGGCCGTTTTGCCTGTGCCCGTCGGGGCGTGCCCAAGCAGATCGAGACCCTTCAGCAAATGCGGGATAGCCTGAACTTGAATTGGGGTCGGCGTTTCGTAACCCAGTTCATCCAGCATTTTCAACATAGGGGCAGATAGCTGCAGATCGCGAAAACTGGTGACGCCGGGCTTTTCAGGGGACTTGGACATTTGACGGGCTCTGGTTCAGATATGGCCTTTCAGTTGAGCTGAAATCCACTCCAGCCCAGCAAATCCGCCAACAACAATCATTATGACTGAACGCGGGAGCCAACAAGGTATTTTCGCTGAACAAGACCGACGCCATGAACAAAGAGGGTCCTCTCGAGAGAACCCTCTTGATGCGGTTTGTGGAGAGAGCTTAATTCTTGGATCGACGATGTCCGCCTTGAGCCTGGCGGTGCTCATTTCTCCTCTCGCGCGCGGCCTGGCGTTCCTCGTCTGACATGCCTTCCCAGCGTTCGCGCCGTTCCGCTGCGCGTGCTTGCTTGTTCTCGCGGCGCTTCTCGCGAGCCGCCTGACGTTCCTCGTCTGACATGCCTTCCCAGCGTTCGCGCCGTTCCGCAGAGCGTGCTTGCTTGTTCTCGCGGCGCTTCTCGCGCGCTGCCTGACGTTCCTCGTCAGTCATATTCTCGTACGCTTCGCGTCGTTGCTCGCGCATAGCTTCGCGCTGCTCGGGCGTCATGTCTCTTGGGTTTGCGGGAGGCGCCTCTTGAGCCAGGGCTGCTCCAGCCATTAGTAATGACGTTAGCGTAATGATGATTCTAGATTTTCCGTGTTGCATCGAAGTTCCTCTATTCTCTCTGTGCGTACAGGTATAACGCCGCGCATATGCATGGGTTGACACCGTAAACCTGATGCCGCGGGCTCACAACTTTGTTATGATGCGCGCGCCCAAGCCAGTGACATACTCCCGCATTCCCTTATCTATCAGATACTTATGATCTGATCATCGGAGCTTGCGGGCATCAGAATCAGCCCAATACCCGGTATACAGCCTTGATATCTACCTCAAATTTGTCGATTCAGTTCGGCGCCAAGCCCCTGTTCGAGAACATTTCCGTGACCTTCGGCAATAGCAATCGCTATGGCCTGATCGGTGCGAACGGTTCCGGAAAGTCCACCTTGATGAAAATTCTGGCAGGCCAGCTCGAGCCGACTGTCGGCAATGTCGCGACCGACCCTCATGTCCGGATAGGCCAGTTATCGCAGGATCAGTTCGGCTATGAAGAGTATCGGGTGCTCGATGCAGTAATCATGGGCTACGAAAGATTGTGGAGGGTTATGCAGGAACGCGACCGGCTCTATTCGCTGCCCCAGATGAGTGACGAAGAAGGCATGCGCGTCGCGGATCTCGAAATTGAGTTCGCGGAGATGGACGGTTACTCGGCCGAGTCGCGAGCGGGTGAGCTGCTGGAAGGCATCGGCATTCCTGTCGAACAGCACCAGGGTCCTATGAGCGCAGTAGCACCGGGCTGGAAGCTGCGGGTGTTGCTCGCTCAAGCATTGTTTTCCGACCCCGACGTTCTGCTGCTCGATGAGCCGACCAACAATCTCGACATCAATGCCATCCGTTGGCTCGAAGAGTTTCTGGAAACCAGTAAATCGACGATGGTCATCATTTCGCATGACCGCCACTTCCTGAACAGCGTGTGCTCGCACATGGCCGATCTCGACTACGGCAAGCTGCAGGTATTTCCCGGCAACTACGACGAGTACATGACGGCGGCCACGCAGGCTCGCGAACGCGTGCACGCCGACAATGCCAAGAAAAAAGCCAAGATGGCTGACCTGCAGGCGTTTGTCAGCCGCTTTTCTGCCAACGCATCCAAGGCGCGCCAGGCAACATCGCGCGCACGCCAGCTCGAAAAAATTCAGCTCGAGGACATCAAGCCGTCGAGCCGGGTTAGTCCTTTTATTCGCTTTGAACAGGAAAAGCCGTTACGGCGTATCGCGGTTGAAGCGACGAACATCAGTAAGGGCTTCGATGAAGGACCGTTGTTCGAGAACCTGAACCTCACCATCGAGGCCGGTTCGCGGGTCGCAATTCTGGGGCAGAACGGCATTGGCAAAACGACCCTCGCTCGCTGTCTTTTAAAGGATCTCGACATCGACAGTGGTGACATCAAGTGGTCCGAGAATGCAGAAGCAGGATACTTTGCACAGGACAACGCGGCTGAATTTGAAGAAGATATGAGTTTGTTCGATTGGATCACACAGTGGCAACCGCCCGGCGCGCCCGAGCAATTGTTGCGCGCAACCCTTGGCCGAATGTTGTTTTCAAGGGATGACAGCGAGAAATCCGTGAAAGTGGTATCAGGCGGTGAGGAACGCCGACTGATGTTCGGCAAATTGATCCTTCAAAAGCCGAACGTAATAGTAATGGACGAGCCAACCAACCACCTCGACATGGAATCCATCGAAGCACTGAACCTGGCCCTGGAGAATTATCCGGGCACGCTGATTTTTGTCAGCCATGACCGGAACTTCGTTTCGTCGCTCGCCACTCGCATCATCGACATGACCCCCAACGGGATAGTCGACTTCACGGGTAGCTATGACGAATACCTGGACTCACAACTGATGGGCGAGAAAACCCGCGTAGCCTGAAGCAGCGGCTCTATTTTCTCACTCGGGCGCGGTACTTCCTGCCTTTGATGGGCCGGTTGGATAGTTGCCGCAGCGCCTTGGCAACATCGGTATTGCGCACGGCGACGTAGCTGCAGACATCGAACAAGTCGATCGAACCAACCGCCTCGCCGGGCACACCGCCCTCCGCTGTCAGCGCTCCCAACAGGTCGCCTGGGCGCAACTTGTTCTTGCGACCCCCACTGATTTGAATGGTCGTCATCGCAGGCAGCAAAGGATCGGCCGATCGGCTCGCATCCGGAATTCCACGATGCTGCAAATTCGCGTCGGGTAGCAACTCTTCGATACCCTGCAGCCGCCACTCCTCTCGTTGCTCGACGAGACTGACGGCCACCCCTGCTTTGCCAGCGCGCCCGGTTCGGCCGATCCGGTGCACATAAACATCTGCCTGTTTCGGTGGCTCGAAGTTGAAGACGGCGTCCAGATCTTTCACGTCCAGACCGCGCGCTGCGACATCCGTGGCAATCAACACGCTTGCACTTCTGTTGGCAAATCGGACAAGGACTTCCGTTCGTTGCGGCTGATCCAGGTCGCCATGCAAGGCGACGGCGACAATTTTTTGTGACTGCAGGTATGCCGCCACGTCTGCGCAGTCGATCTTGGTATTGCAGAACACGAGATTGAGTTCGCCGCCCCAGGCGCGCAATGCCCGAACCAGCTCGCCGCAACGATTCTCGCGTGTCACGGAACACCAGTACTGAGTAATTTGTGCGGGCCGCTCGTCGTCGGTGACATCAATTTTTTGCGGGTTTCGTTGTACCTTTGCGCTGATCTTCGCTATGGCTTTCGGGTAGGTGGCGCTGAACAACAGGGTTTGGCGAGCCGCAGGCACATAAGCAAGAATCGCATCAAGCTCATCCATGAAGCCCATATCCAGCATCCGGTCCGCCTCATCGAGCACAAACGTCTGCAGACTTTTCAGGCTCAAGGTTGCTTTGCCGAGGTGCTTGAGTACGCGCCCCGGTGTGCCGACGACAATGTGCGGGTGATGTTGCAGCGATGCGATTTGTGGCCCAAGCGGCACGCCGCCGCAGAGAGTCAGTATCTTGACGTTGCCGACGGCACGGGCGAGGCGGCGAATTTCCTTTGCGACCTGGTCCGCCAACTCTCGCGTCGGGCACAACACCAGTGCCTGAGTTCGAAACGACGCGGCGTCCAACTTGTTGAGCAAGCCCAAACCGAACGCCGCGGTCTTGCCACTCCCGGTTTTGGCGCGCGCGAGCACATCTGCACCGGCGAGAATTCTGGGCAGGGTGTGAGCCTGGACCAGGGTCATCTCGACATAGCCGAGATCGCCAAGGTTGCCAAGCAACTCTGGCTTTAGATTGAGCGTGTCAAATGCGGTAGGGTCGGACATAGGGGCGCGAGTATACGCCAATAAGGAGGCCAGCCATTAAAGCCGCAAACGACAAACGTTTCCTGATCGCATCCGCGCTTTTACTTGCGATCCTCACTGCAAACACGACTCAAGCCGCAGATGGCATCAGTGTCGATACGTCGAGCGGCATTCCTGATTCGCCGATTAGTTACTCGATTGAGGTAACGCTGAACCCGAACACACGCGAACTGGACGGCCGCGAGACTATTACCTGGCTCAACACGCTAGGTGCGCCTGTAACGTCGATACCGATGCACCTTTACCTCAATGCATTCAGCAATGAAGCATCGAGTTGGTACCGGTACACGTTGGGCGCGCGCTTCCAGCTCGACACACTTCTTGAACGCTTTGACGACCCCTGGGGCTGGACTGAGCCACGGAGCATTCGACAGGGCAAAGCCGAGCTGGAATGGCAAGCCATTGCTCCCGACGATGGTAACCACCTCGACCGCAGCCTGATTGAGATACAGCTCGCAGAAGCGATTCCTCCTGGTGAGACGCTGGTGTTGGACGTTGACTGGACCAGCCGCATGCCCTCGGCCGCCGCGCGAACGGGTGGTCACGACCGCTTCTTCTTCATCGCGCAATGGTTTCCGAAGATCGCCGGCGTGCGTCCGGAAGGTACATTTAATCGCCACCAATTTTTCGGCGCTACCGAGTTTTTTGCGGACTTCGCAGATTTCGACGTGACCATCGCTGCACCCAAAGACTGGGGCATCGCCGCCACAGGCAAGGGCGAACGCCAGCGTGTTGAGGGCGACGTCGAATGGCATCGCTATCAGCAGAAAGGCGTTATCGATTTTGCCTTCACGGTTGGTGCGGACATGGAAGACTTCGTGACGCCGCACGAGTTGGCGACCGGCGGTACGGTTGAGATTCACATATTCCAACCGAAAGGTAGCGCACACCAGGTTCCGCGATGGACCGAGGCGGTCGCCGCTTCACTCGACACCATGTCACTGCGCGTCATGCCTTACCCGTATGAGACGGTCACAGTTGTGCTTCCTCCCAGAAGCGGTTTGCGCACGCTTGGTATGGAGTACCCGACCTTTTTTACGGGTGGTCCCGGTGGCAATTTCTGGGACAACGATATAGCGAAGGATCTACGTCTGAATGAGTCGGTCATCGCACACGAATTCGCTCACCAGTATTTCAATGCCATCGTAGCCACCAACGAATTCGAGGATGCCTTCATGGACGAAGGCATGACCGAGTACTGGGGCATAGAAATCATGGCGGATACCTGGGGTGAAGAATCCGGTAACGGTTACTTTTTTGGTCGCCCTCGTAACGTCAATTCGTCAAACATGCGCACGCGCCCGGTAACAACGAATCAACCCGCCGTTTGGTCCGGCCCTTCTTTCCTGGCACGCGATTACAGCATCGGCTCACAGTTTTATGACCGGCCGGCAACAACGTTTCAAACGGCTGCGCGGTTGTTCGGCCAGGATGTTGTCGATGCGATTTTCGCCAGGTATACAGCGCTTTGGTCGTTCAGGCATCCACGCGTCGAAGACTTCTGGGCCGTTGCCGAAGAGGCGGCCGGGCCAGATGTCGCAGCAATGCTCAAAGAAGCATATCTCCACCCGGCGACGCCAGATTACAGAGTAACCAGCGTCAGCTCGTCTCGCTATGAGCCGCCGCGTGGCTACGTGCACGAAAACGATGAACCTGTCTTTGTTGATAGCGACTGGGATGGCGATGAGCTTCTCGGGCTCGACCCCGCTGCTTACGAATCGGACGAACATGTGCTCGTGGAAATTCTGGATCCGGGCCACACGCGAGCATCGCGAACAATGGGCCGAATTGAGCGACGCCCCATACCGCCGAGCCGTGTCGACAGCGATGAAGGCGACCCCGAGGACGAGGTCGCGTACTACGTATCGGAGGCCCGCATTGCCGGCCCCGATTGGGACCACCTTCCGGTTACAGTCGAACTTCACTTTGCGGATGGCGCAGTGGTCGTGGACGAATGGGATGGCAAAGGTGTGTACCGCGTGTATAGAGTCGTGCGTGCAGCACAACTCGACGCCGTCGTCATTGATCCGGACTACAAGATTCGGCTCGATGTCGTTCCCGTTAACAACGGTTTGAGACGCGAGCCTGAAGGTGAAATACCGAGCAACTGGTCACGCTGGTTGACTGGCGCCTACCAGCTGATGGCCGAAGGAGTATCGTCATGGCTTTAGCACAAAGCGTGGTGAACATCATTCGACCAACCGCCGGTACCTGGCGTGTCGTTTTGTCACGCTGGGCCCTTTATATTGTTGCCATGCTTCCGGGATTGCTCGCAATGAGGAGACATCTTGAGCAAACGGTCGGGCTTCGCCCGTGGTTTCAGGATGTCGAGATGCCACTCGATATGCTTAGCTTCAAATTCGTAGCAGCGGAGCTATTGGGTGGCATGTCACTTCTCATGCTCGGCGCGTTCTTTGTCTGGGTGTTGCAGTTGGTGTGGCTTGCTGGCGCCTTGCAACTCCTCGATACGTCCAAAAACTACCTGCCAGGAAAAATTTTCGCGAACGGCTGGTCGTACCTCGGACGTTTTGTCCGCGTAGCAGTCTTTTCGATCCTTGCAATTATCGCGTTACACCTTGCACTGAAATTCGTCTTCGGCTCCCTGGCAGCTCGCGCCGAACTGGATGACTGGACCGTGCAAAAGAGCTTCTTCGATCTCAACCTGTGGCGAGCGGTGTTGACGTTCACGGCCCTCACCCTGGTTGGAACGTTCGCCTTCTGGGCCCGGGTTATTACTGTCGCCGACAGCAGGCGCAAGCTGCGGCGCCTGCCGCTGTTGCTGCTGCGTTTGTTCGTGCGCCGCCCTGTATCTGCGCTGATATTCCAGTTCGCCGCCATAGCCGTCGTCCTTTGCGTACAGGCCGTCGCGTTGTGGTCGTGGCGACAATCCGGTGGTGGAATAGCATGGCTGGTGCTATGGGCCATGCTACTACTGGTTGCATCCTGGATCTGGCAGCTACGCATTCGAGCAGCGCTTATCATTTGGCAGCGTGAAGACCTTCGGCTGGTAAGAGACTGAACCGCTACAGCTGAACTTCGTAGTTCTCGTCGAACAGTGCCAGGCCGAGTAACTCACGATCTGCATTGACGTTGGCCAACACAGTGGCCTTGATCGAGGTATACCGAGGATCATCAACCAATGCGCGAAGCCCGGGCTCTATCTCTGCCGGTTCGCCGACAGCCACCCAACCTCCATCGACGGCGGCCTCGAGGTGAGCAAAAGCTGTATCGACGTCGCCCAATAAAGCCGCATGTGTAGCGAGATTTAGTGAAAAGACGAAGTTATTGATGCCCTGCTCCGCCAAACTGACAAGGCGCTGGTCAACGATCTTCATTGCTGCGTCAAACCGTTCCACATTGCCAGTATTCGAGTAAGCGATTGCGACCGCCTCCATGACTCTATAACCAAGTTCGTCGCCCGGATTTTCACTCGCGAATGCAGACAGGCTCGGCCAACGCTCTTCCAGGTAATCAACCAGCTCCCGGTCGCGATTCGCTCGTAGCAGCAGGTAAAACAAGACTTCAGGAGTGCCGCCCCTGGCTTGATCGTGTGCGAGCTCGAAGGCTTCTTCGGTTTTGCCGATTGCGTAAAGAGCATCCGGCTGGAAATACGGTGAACCTTCCGTTGTTGCACGCTCGAACTGACCTGTACCCATCAAGCCGAGACTCAGAAACAG
>Ga0224512_10002290_pt1 | contig 17640 bp, 14 predicted proteins | sample SF_May12_sed_USG_4_FD_169103 | JGI IMG/M metagenome (GOLD analysis project Ga0224512, IMG submission 169103) | Sediment microbial communities from San Francisco Bay, California, United States - SF_May12_sed_USGS_13 | ecosystem: Environmental > Aquatic > Marine > Sediment | place: USA... | reverse complement strand
GCCCCTCGGGGGTTTGACTCTTCCTCGCCGGCGGTAGTAGCTTGCGCCGCACGCTGGATCTCGGGAACCGCCCCATGATGATCGACGAAGAGGTCCGCCGAGCCGCCGCTCGGTACGCCCTGGAGACGGGCGCCGTGGCCGACCTGCACGAGGGCGATTACATCCTCCGGTTCCTCCTCGAGAACCCCTGCTTTCCGTCCAAGGACCCGGCGGTCCGCTACTACTTCGAGGACGGCCTCAAGTCCGCCCGCCAGCTCTCTAGGCTCATGGCCGACGACCTGCAGCTGGCGCCGGAGAGCGCGACGGTCCTGGAGTTCGCCTGCGGCTACGGCTGCGTCACGCGGCATCTCGTCGGCTCCGCCAGGGTGCCCAACGTGGTCTGCTCCGACGTCCACGAGCAGGCGAACGAGTTTCTGCGCCGGGTCTTCGGGGTCGAGACGATCCAGTCCACGGCGGCGCCGGAGGACTATCCGGCGACGCCCGGCTTCGACCTCGTCTTCTGCCTGTCGTTCTTCTCCCACATGCCCCCGCGCACCTGGTCGCGCTGGCTGCGGGTGCTCTTCGACCGGGTCCGCCCGGGCGGCTTCCTGGCGTTCACGACGCACGGTCGGGCGAGCCGGGTGCACTTCGGCAATCCGCCGATCCCCGAGACCGGGATCTGGTTCCGGGCCGAGAGCGAGCAGAAGGACCTCGACACCGCGGAGTACGGCCAGACCATCGTCGACTTCCACTACGTGCTCGGCCAGATCGAGAGCGAGCTCGGCAGCGCGGGCGGCAGCCTCCACCTGCTCCGCCCCGGGTACTGGTGGGAGCACCAGGACCTCTACGTCGTGCGGGCGTCGCCCGATTCGTGAGCCCTCTACAGGACATGAGAAACCAGGGGATCTCGCTCGTGCCAATCAGACTCGCGGCTACCAGGGGAATTCGATCCCATTCCATCGATGCTCCGAGACGGACGGGGCCCGCCGCGCTTCGCCGCGCGGGGGCCGCGTCCGGCAGGGGACCGGCGACCGGGCGCCGGCGGCCGGCCGGGGTGGTCGCCCTGGCGCTCGGCCTCTGCCTCTTCGCCTCCTGTGCCCACCGGGGCGCCGGCGGGGCGGCCCGGACCGCGGCGCTGCCGGCTGCGGCGCAGGCGGAAGCCCGGACGCCTCTCGCGCTCGGAGGAGCCGACTGCGCTCGCACCGGTCCGTACGACGTCCTCGTCGTCGGTGCCGGTCTCGCCGGGATGGCGGCCGCCAGGGAGCTTCTCCACCTCGACCGCTCGGTGCTGATCCTCGAGGCCACCGATCGGATCGGCGGCCGGGCGCTCGTCGGCCGGGTGAGCGCGGGGCCGGCGGGGGAGCCCCCCGTGCCCATCGACTACGGCGGTGCCTGGCTCCACGGCGTGCCGACCAACCCCCTCACGTCGCTCGTGGACGCGATGGGCTTCGAGCGCGTTCGCAGCGAGCTCGACGTGCCCTTCTACGTGGACGACGAGCGGGCCGGCGAGGAGGATCTCGCCCGCTTCGACGAGGCCTACGAAGAGTACGAGGAGGCGCTCTCCGAGGCCGCGGCGCGGATCGTGCACGAGCAGGCGGTCGCGGAGCGCGCCTGCGCGGGGGGCGAGGAGGTCGCCGCCGGGAGGCTCGCGGCCGGCGCGCTGTGCGCGCGGATGGATCGCGATCTCCCCGACGGCGGAACCGCGGCGGAGCTCTGCGCGCGCGCCCGTCTGCTTCAGGAGCGCGCCCTCGAGCCGGGTCCGTTCTGCCGGGCCGTCGAGGCGGCGGTCCGGACCACCAGCGACGTCGCGGCCGACTACCTCCCGCGCGCGCCGGAGCTTGCCGGCGTCGTGGACCTGGTGGCCGCCACCGCCGGGCCGCTCGAGACCTCGGCGGAGCTCGCAGCGAGCTCGGCGGTCGACGCCGCGGGGTTCGCGGCCGGCGAGGACGACCTCGTCGACAAAGGAATGGGCGCGTTCGTTCGCGCCTACGGCGAGGGGCTGCCCGTCTGCCTCGTCTCCCCGGTCAGCCGCGTCGAGTACCGCGACGACGGCGTGACGGTCCAGGCCGCCGGCCGCGAGTACCAAGGCGCCGCAGCGCTGGTGACGGTCTCCGTGGGGGTGCTGCGGGCCGGCAAGATCGAGTTCGAGCCGCCCCTTCCCGACTGGAAACAGGAAGCGATCGACGGCCTGCACATGGGACACATGCAGAAGGTGATCGTCCCCTTCGCGCGCGACGTCTTCGGGGACGAGCCGTCCAACGCCTGGGTTCTCTACGAGGGCCCCGTCGGGGGCGGCGGGGGGCGGGAGGTGATGGCCTTCGTCATCATGCCGCTCGGCGCGCCCGTCGCCATCGGCTTCTACGGCGGCGAGCGCGCGCGACGCCTCGAAGGCCGCTGCGCCGGCATCGAGCACACCTCGGGGCCGCGCAGCGCGAGCGGCTGCGACGACGCGGCGATCGACGGCGCCGTGCGCGCGCTGTCCGCGATGTACGGCGCGGAGGAGGTGCGCGGCGCGATCCGCGAGGACGAGATCCACGTCACGCGCTGGAGCCTCGAGCCGTACGCGCTCGGCGCCTATTCGGTGCCCGCGCCCGGCGCCTGGGATCTGCGGCGCGCGCTGCGCCGGCCCGTGGCCGCGACCGAGGGCGGCACTCCGCGCCTCTTCTTCGCCGGCGAGGCCACCTCGCGGACGATGTTCAACGGCTCGTTTCCGGGAGCCTTCGAGACCGGTCTCGAAGCGGCCCGCGAGATCCACGCCGAGCTGCCGCCCGTGGTGCGGGTCCCGTCCGTGACGCCACGAGATCCCGCTTAGCCGCGGAACGAAGGCCAGGCCTCGGGCGAGCGGTCATCGAGCTCGCGGACCGACCGCGACGTCCGCGCTACGACTCTCCCGGCCGCAGCGACCGGACGAGGCTCATGAACTGCTCGCGGCTTTCCTCGACCGTCTCCTCGGGGCCGGTGAGCTTGAAGAACCAGCTGGCGTCCGGGCCCTCGGCCACGGCGCCGAGGAGCATCGACTCCGGGCGCGGGGTCTGCGGTCCCATGCCGGTCATGCCGCCGCTGTAGGTGCCCTTGACCTCGGCCGTGAGGACGGGGATGCCGGCGACCACGAGCTCCTCGGTGACCAGCACGTCGCGGGAAGGGCCGCCGTCGGGCTGGCCGAACTGGTCGGCCCAGCGCAGCACGTTGGACCGGGGGTCGCCGCCCTGGCCGGGGCCGAAGTAGAAGACGACGCACTCGGCGTCGCCGCCCGGCCCGGGGACCCGGTACTGGGCGCGGCGCATCTGCGACGACGGCGTCTCCTCCTGCCACGCCTCCGGCTTCGTCCAGGTGAGCGCCGCGGCGCCGCTGCCGCTGCCGGGAGGCGGCGGGACGATTCCCGACGGCGTGGGCGGCGCGACCGGCGGATGCCCCGGCGGCGTGGCCGGGGGGACCGGCGGGTGCCCGGCCGGCAGCTCCTGGTCGGCCTGGACCGGGATCGCGCTCCGGGCGGCCTCGCCGTCGCTGCCCGCCTCTCCGGCGCAGCCGGCGAGCAGGAGGACCGCCAGGAGACTCGTTGCGGTTGCGATGGGTGCTTTCTTCATCTCGACTCCAATCCTCGGGTGCGGCTCCGTTGTCTACGGCCGGCGGGGGGCCTCGACGAGGGCGTCCTCCTCGACCGCCGTCCGAGCCTATCCCGACGCCTTCGGACCTAAGGTCGACCGTGCCTCGGACGGGCTACGACGGCGGCCTATGCGGACTCCTCCGTCACCGGGCTGCCTCCCGGTCGCGCAGGTCGTGGAGGGCGAGGTTCACGGTGTGCCCGAAGCCGGCCACGAGCCGGCGAGGCTTCGCCCCTGCCATCCAGTCGGCGGGGTGGTTCTCAGTTCGTGGGGTAATTCGGGTTGTAGTTCTCGGGATTGTGATCCCGACTGCTCCCGTTCGGCAGGTGGCAGTCCACCCAGCACCGCCCACTGCCGTCGGAGGAGTCCTCGGGGGCCTCGAACTCGAGCCGTCCCCCAGAGGGGAAGGCGACCGTCGTGTCGAAGTTGATGAGAAACCGCTGCGACGAGGAGCCGTGGGGGTCATGGCAGTAGTTGCAGCTCATATCCTCGCTGAGGACGTGCTTGTCATGCTCCTCGAAGCTCACATTGTTGTCGAGGATGACGGCCGGATCGTGGCACTCGAAGCAGAGCGCATAGCGGGCCTGAGAGTAGTTGCCTTGGTCGGTGGCGAAGCGCTTCTCGAGGATCGACGGTTGCGTGGAGCCATGCGGTCCGTTCGGTCCGACGCCCCCGTCGGCGGGTCCGCTGTCGTTGTTGTGGCAGGTGGTGCACGCCGTCTTGCTGTTCGTCGACCATCCCGCACGGAGACTCGGCACGGGATGGGAGCCCGTGTTGTCAGCGGCGACGGAGTGGAACGACTTGCGGAAGTCTCCACTGGGGTTGAATTCGAGCCGGAGATCGGTCTCCGGAAACTGCCGCGGCGTCGGCGGCGAGCCAGTGGCCGTCGTCGAGTGACAGCGGAAGCAGAGCTCGTACTCGAAACTGGCGGGATCGACCGCGTTTCCGGCAAGGTCGACCCCGCGGACTCCCGCGAGCGGACCGGAGGCGGGCCGAGGTGAGGTGGACGGACCCGGCAGATCGACTCGCGTCTGGGCCTGGTGAGGGTCGTGGCAGTCGGCGCACTCGGCGTGACGAGCTTCTGGAATCGCTGCCTCCCCCGGGCTGTGGACGTCCGTCGCCAGCGTCAGTGGATGGCTGGAGATCTTGGACGCGCTCGTGAACTCGAACCGGATGTCCGCCGAGACCGGTGATCCGTCGTGGCAGGTGAAGCACTGCTTCTCTTCGCGGTCGACGAGCAGTAGCGGGTAGTCCGTGACGAAGCCGTTGTCGGCGTCGGGCCAGCCATGGCCACGATGACAGTTGACGCAGGTCCCGGTCGCGGCGGGCGCCGTCACCGCGGGATAGGTGGAACCGTACTGACCTCCGGGCCACAGCGTCCGCGGGTCGGTGGTGACGAAATGCTCGGCCTGGGCGACGTCGGCCAGCGTGTGGCAGTCGGTGCAGAGGCTGCTGGGATCGGCGAGACGCAGCAGGGTGCCGTCGTCGCTCGCCGTGTAGTGGACGCCGTGGCAGGTGGAGCAGACGACCTCGCCGAAGACGTCGAGAGGCACCACGGTGGGGGCCTGATACTCGCCGCCGGGGATCGGCACGGCCACGGGATGCGAGCCGTCGGCCGACTGGGTCGTCACCCGCTGCGCGTGGCAGTCGAAGCACATCTGACTGGCGTCGTTGTCGATGCGCTGGAAGTGGCGTCCCGCGCCCGTCCCCGGGCCGCCGTAGGGCGGCGCGAAGGGGTCGAACGGCGTCTTCGACTGGTTGTGCTGGTTGTGGCAGGTGGAGCACATCAGCTTGCCGTCCTCGAGGCGCGCCAGCATGGACGGCACCGTGGGCTCGCGCAGATCGGTGCGCACGAAGATCCGCCACACGTCGCCGAGACGGAACGACGGTGCCGGCCCGCCGTCGGTAAAGGTCACGCTGACTCCCTCGTTCAGCGGCACGTCGGTGCCGGTCGTCGCCGCGCCGCTCCCTCCCTCGGTGTCGGTGAACGAGAAGGTCGCGACACCCGCATTGCCGGCGCCGGTGATCGTCACGACGTACGTCTTGGCGAAGCGGCCGTTGAACGTCCCGCCGCTGCGCACCGTTCCCGGCGAGGTGTTTCCCGGATCGGCCTGCGTGTGCCCCGCGCTGCCCGAGTCCCAGCGGTGCGAGTCGCCGATCGGCGTGAACCCGGGCGGCAGCCCCGGTCCCGGCAGCGCCGGGTCGTCGGTGGCCGAGAAGGGGAAGGCGGACGCCTGGCCGCCGACGACGTGGCAGCTGGCGCAGAGGTTGAAGTTGCCCGCCACCGTGGTCAGAGCGCCGCCCGGCGCCGTATGGGTGATGTGGCAGGCGTCGCAGACCTGCGGCACGAGCTCGTGCGGCGGATCGAGCGCCGCGAGCGGGCCGGCGGCGGCGATCGCGAGAGCGACCGCCAGGAATCGCCGGCCCGTCATGGCTCCCGTTTCCCCGTCCGTGTGGCCCGGGTGGGGCCGGGGATCAGGAACGCTTCGACCCTGCCGGTGTTGAAGGAGGCAACGAGGAGCGTGTCACCGACGATGGCCAGGCCGAGCGGCGTCATGAGGTGCCCGGGTGTCGAGCCGAACTCGCCCACGGTGGTCAGCAGCGCGCCGGCGCTATCGAAGACCCAGACGTGACCCTGGAACGAATCGGCAGCGTAGAGGGTACCCAGCCGATTCCTCCCCAGGCCGGTCACGCGACCGAACCGGCGGGTGCCTCCGTCTCCGCCGATGCACGAGACGAAGCTGCCCTGAGTGTCCAGGATCTGGATCCTGTCGTTGTTCTGATCGCTGACGTAGAGACGGGCCGGGAGCTCGTCCAGGCCAGGCACGAGATGAATCGCCGCCGGAAAATCGAACTGACCGGGGCCGCTGCCGAGGCCGCCGAAGGCGAAGAGGAAGGTCCCGTCGGCGCCGAAGACGCGCACCTCGTGCGCGCCGCCGTCCGCTACGTAGATCCAGCCCGCACCCTCCGGGTCGACCGCGATCCCCGTCGGGACGAGGAACTCCCCCGCACCTTGTCCGAGATAGAACTGGAAGCTCCAATCGGGGTCGAACACCCCCACCCGGCCCGGGAGCTGCTCGCCGACGTAGATCCGGCCTGCCGCGTCCGCGGCGACAGCGAGCGGCCGTTCGAGACCGCGCTTCTCCGACAAGCGGCGGCCTTCGCGATCGAGCACCACGACGTTGCCCGCGTCGGGATGGGAGACGTAGATCCGGCCCGCGTCATCCGTCGCCAGCCCGGCGGGGGCATCGTCCGTCGCGAATCCCCGTGCATCGGGCCGGCCGCTTTGGGCCGCCTCCGCTCGCCGGGCCTCCTCCCAGACGCACTCCTGCGCCCCGACCGCCGCGACCGCGAGAGCCAGCGCCGCAGCGAGGACGAAAACGCGAGAACACAACCTGCTCGAAACGCGTGCCACGAGATCTCAGATCGGATGGGGCTTTTGCTCCAGCCTGTTTCTGACAATTATCGCTATTGTGTCCGCCAAAAAACCACCCGTTGGGGTGGGTCCGCTCGGTGGCTGCCCTCGCTGCTGCGCTACCCCCCGACCTCGAGGGACCTCACGAGACTCATGAACTGCTCGCGGTTGCCCTCGACCGTGCTCTCCGGTCCGGTGAACTTGAAGAACCAGCTGGCGTCGGGTCCCTGGGCCACCGCGCCGAGGAGCATCGAGTCGGGACGGGGCGTCTGCGGTCCCGTGCCGGTCATCCCGCCGCTGTAGACGCCCTTGACCTCGGCCACGAGGACGGGCACGCCCCCCACGACGAGCTCCTCGGTCACCAGCACCTCCCGCGACGATCTGCCGTCGGGCTGGCCGAACTGGTCGGCCCAGCGCAGCACGTTCGCCTGCGGGTCGCCGCCCTGGCCGGGCCCGAAGTAGAAGACGACGCACTCGGCGTCGCCGGCCGCCCCCGCAACCCGGTACTGGGCGCGGCGCATGCTCGAGGAAGGCGTCTCCGCCTGCCACTCCGCGGGTGCCGTCCAGGTGAGCCCGGCGGCGCCTTGGCCGCTGTCAGGCGGCGGCGGAACGATCGCCGATGGAGCCGCCTGCGGCAGGGGCGGGTGCCCGGGCGGCATCTCCTGCCCGGCCTGGATCGCGGCAGCAGCTTCCTCGCCATTGCCATTACCGCCCGCGTCGCCGGCGCAACCGGCGAAGATGGAGACCACCAGCGGGCTCATCAGTGCGAGAACGTACGCCTTCTTCATGTCTTCCTCGATTCCCTGGTCTCTGCGCTTTGATGTCGATCGTGGATTCCGATTGCCGTCCCGGACTCGGTCGCCGATCACCTCATCGGCGGCGGCAGCGAGCCTACTTCGTCACCATACGACTCCGGCGCGTGATCATATCCGTGACAGGTCAGGTAGCAGCTGCCCGAGCCGGGCATCGAGGAGACGAAGGCCAGGCGCCCGGCGGCCAGAGACGGAGCGACGGCGCCTACGAACACCTCCTCGCCAAAGCGGATCAGGCTTCGGTTCTCCAGCGAGCCGTGAGCGCTGTGGCAGGTCGCGCAGGCGGCGCGCTCGTCGACGACGTGGAGACGGTGGTGCTCGAAGGGCGAGTCATCGAGGACCATGCCGCGCGCGTGGCAGCCGTAGCAGAGGGCGTAGGCGGTCTCCGACTCACTGGTGCCGTCGACCGTCTCGTAATCGGCCCTCAGGATGAAGTGCACCTGCGAGGCATGGGGCCCTCTTGGGCCGGCGGGATCGCTGTTGCCGTGGCAATCCGTGCAGTTGATCTCACGGCCGGCGAGCTCGGGCCGCACCGACGGCGAGCGCTCCGCCGCCGGGGCCTCGACCGGATGGTACGAGGGATTGTTCGGGTTGGTCAGCCGGCTGAGGTCGAGCGGACTCCGCGTCCCGAGGCCGGCTGCGCCGTGGCACGACTGGCACAGCTCGACTTCGAAGCGGCCCGGGTCCCGGGGCGACAGGTTGCGCTGCCCGGTGGCCGCTCCGCTGCCCCCGCGCGGCGGCATGCCGCGGTGAGGACTGTGGCAGGACGTGCACACGACCGCTCCCGGCTCCTCACTCGAGAACGCTTCGGAGCTCAGAGGATGGGTGAACGCGCCGGCCAGCGCCGTGCCCATCTGTACCGGATCCGCCTCCGCCGACAGCACGCCGGCCGCGACCAGCCGGTCGATCCCGACTCGCGAATCGTGGCACTGCAAGCAGACCTCGGTCTGCGCGGCGGGCAGCATGGGCGAGCGCGAGACCCCGTGACCGCGATGGCACGCGGCGCAGCTGCCCGGCATCAGGCTGAGATCCATGTGGGGATCGACCCCGCCGGCCGCGCCCGCCGTCAAGGCGAGAACGGCGGCCCAGGTACCTAGCGCAGCGCGTGACACGTCAGGCAGACCTCGTGGACGGTGGACTTCACCCAGAAGCGAGGCACTCGACCGGGATCGTAGTAGCGGTCGGAATGGGGGTCATGGCAGGTCGTGCACTGCATCTTGCCCTCGCCGTCGAGGGCGACGTCGCCGTCGGCCTGGACCGCGCTGAGCGGCCGAAGCGCCATGTCGCTCCGAGCCCCGTCGGCGTCCACGATCCAGTCGGTGACGACGAAAGACACGGGGTGACTGCCGCTCAGGTCGGTCCCGAGGTAGCCCGGCTGACCGGGGCGCAGGCGGTCTCCGCCGGCCATGGGGATCGACCGCGGCTCGCCGGTGATGTCGCCCAGCGCGACCGTCCCGTCATGGCACGACAGGCAGAGGCGCGAGGCGCCGTCCGGCTGCGGGGCCGGCGCGACGCCGCCGCCGAGGTGAATCTCCGGCACCTCGTACTGGGCCCCGGAGAGCGCGTGGCCCCAAAGGGGCACCGGGCTCTCGGCGTTGTGGGGGACATGGCAGAACTTGCAGACCTCCGTCTCGGAGAGCGACCGGATCTCCCCCGGACCGCTGACCGACAAGTTGTGCAGCGTGCCGACGACGGACTCGTGCTGGGCACTCGACGGCTCGACGAGCAGCCCCGCGAGGAGGGCCAGCCACGGCCAGGCCGATCTGCCGCCACCTTGCCTCACCACGACCCACGCCCCTCGAGACCGCGGTCGACGAGCCGGAAGACCGTCACCCGCCGGTTCAACGATTCCACCACGGCGACTCTACCGTCGGGGTGAGCGGCAATGCCGGCGGGGAAGGAGAACTCCCCGGCAGCGGAGCCGATCTCGCCCAGACTCATGAGAAAGGTGCCATCGGTGGCGTACAGGGACACGCGATCCATCTGCCCGTCGGAGATCCACAGTTGGCCCGCCGGGTCCAGCGCCAGGCCCTTGATGCGCGGCATCTCGCCGGGCGCGTCACCGAGCGCCCCGAACGCGGTCCGGAACTCCTGCGCCGCGACGGCGAGCTGTTGCACGCGAAAATTCAACGTGTCGCCGATCCAGAGATTCCCGCCGCCGAGCGTCAGCGCCGTGGGGTAGTTGAACTCACCGAGCTGCTCTCCGCGAGCTCCGATCGTGCGGACCGCCCCCTCGGCCGACGCCGGAGCCGACGACAGGAGCACGACCCGATGCCGGCCGGTCTCGGCGACGTACACCGTCGCTCCCTGACACGCCACGCCGGTCGGCCGTACCAGTCCCTCGGCCAGCTGGCGGATCAGCCGCAGGTTCTCGTTCAACAGAAGAACGCGGCCGCGCCCGGAGTCGGTCACGACGATGCCGGCGGCACAGACCGCGACGCCGATGGGCCCGTCCACGAGATCCGGCGGCGTCACCCGCACCCGGCCGCGCGGATCGATGCGGACGACCCGTGCCGCGCCCGGATCGGTGATCAAGAGATCGTCTCCGGCCCACGCCGCGCCATAGGGTCTCTGCAGAAGCTCGGAGGCGACTGCTCCGCTCAGCCATCGCCAGACGCTCCTGCCGCCCTGCCGATTCGTCAGGACCTGATCCAGCTCGACCCGCGGATCGTCCGCCGGCCACTGCCGGGCGGACACCGTCGTGCGCTCGATCGCCCGCTGACCGGAGCAGCCGGCCAGCGCCATGCAGGCCAATACCGAGCCGCTCAGCAACCGCCGCCGCCAGCCGCTCATCGAATCACCCCCCGGCGCTGGGTGCCGGTGACGATGGGAAGCCAACCCGCGAGACGCCGGCCGACCGACCAACGCACCCCGCGATTGGTGCGCTTGCCGCCGTCGGCCAGGCGCTCCTCGGTCTCGAAGAAGCCCCCTTGCACGAGCGTCTGCCCGACCCGAACCTCGAGTGCGAGCTCCGCCCGCGCGCCGTCGATGTCGGGCGCCAGGACGATCTCCCGCTTGTCCTGACGGTAGGAGCCGCTCAGGCTCAGGTAGCGCCAGGGACGCCAGCGAGCGCCCACGCCGACGAAACGCAGGTCTTGGTCTCCTCTCGATTCCTGCTTCACTCGCGTGTCCCCGGCAGTGACCCGGATGTTCGCGCTCCGACCGCCGAACTGCAAGGCCGCGGTCAGCGTCTCGCTCTCGAAGCTCGTTTCCCCGAGGTCGTTCGAGGCCTCTCGCCGGCTCGCCTCACCCCAGCCGCTCAGCCACTTGGAATCCCACCGGTGGCTCAAGCTCACTCGTGAGCGGTAGAAGTCTTCGTCGCCGAGCGCTGCCGCCGGCAGCCCGAGGTCGGGAAGCTCGGTGAGCAGATCGGCACGACTCAGCCGCAGCTCGTTGCGCCCCGCCTCGATCTCCAGCTCCTTGCGCAACCGCCTGGCGTCGCCGTGGCCCAAAGAAGCGCGGATCGAGTATCCCGTGCGCGACTCGTCCCGGCTCTCGCCGCCGTCTCGCGACTCGAGGACGCCGTAGCTGACATCGCTGCCGAGCAGCCAGTCCAGGGTCTCCCGGCTGCGGCTCCACGACATCGACACGCCGGCCCGCGGCGAGCTCACCTCCAGGTCACCACCCGCCTGCCGCGCGTAGCGCAGGAAGGGCGCGACCTCCAGGCCGCCCCGCGGCCGCCAGCGATAGGCCAGCGACCACGCGGCGCTCTCGACGGAAGGGCTCCCTTGCGGACGGGTCCAGCCCAAGCTGCCGCCGAAGTCGAGCTGATCGCGCTCCCTCAGCGGCCGGTACAGCCGCGTGCGCAACCGGTAGTCGTCCGTCGTCCGTTCGACGTCCGAGCCCACCCCCACCTGCCGTTGAATCCCCACTCCCGAGAGCTGCCAGCGCCACGCCTCGGTCAGCTCGCCGTTCTGCTCGACGTTGAGGGTCACGTCCTCGATCTCGAGATCGACGGTGCCGTAGCGCCTCAGTCGGTGCTCTAGCCGCAGCCGTTGCCGCATCCGGGCGCCCGATCTCGTCCAGTCGACGAACTCCCGGTTCTGGATCTCCCGGCGTGCCTCGGCGTCGAGAAAATCGTAGGCCGCGTGATTCCAACCGACCTGCGTGCCGCGCAGCGGTCCTCTGCGCAGTCGCAGGCGGCCGCCCCACTGTTCGCTGTTCTCGACCGCCCCGCGAAGATCCACCGGCTCCTCGCCCGCCGGCCCGGCATAGTCGTACAGCTGGCGACGATAGAAGAAGCTGAACGGATAGCTGCCACGGGGGAAGAACGAGAACTCGGCAGAGGCTCCCGTGTTGTCCGTGTCGAGGTCGCGACCCCCCTCGAGCTCTGTGAGAAGAAGATCGAGTCCCAGCCTGAACCGCCCCACCGCCGGGTGGATCACGAAGCCGTTGAGCCCCAACGAGGTGCGCAGCTCCTGCTGTTCGAAGTCGCTGAGCCGCCGACCGTCGCGCAGGTTCTCGGTCCCGCGTTGACCGAGGCCCAGCGAGCCGTCCCACCACCACTGGCCGAAGCGCTGGGCTGAAAGGCCGTCGCCGACCAGGGCCGCCGCAAGCCAGAGAAGGACGACTCGCCGCCAACCGGAGGACCCGCCGCGAACGGGCCGGAGAAGTCGATCGAGCCCGCCCCGAGCGTCGGAATGCCGACTCCTTCTCCGGCTTTCTGTTGGCTCCTTCACCTCCCCCTCTCCAGCGCACGACCGGTCGAAAGATGCCAAAACGGCGGGGACCTTACTCCCCGCCGTTGGAACCGTCAGCGCCTGGCGCCCGACGCTACTTGAGGTGACAGGTAAGGCACATCGCGCTCTGCACGTTGGTGGCGATCAAGAACGGCGTGAACGTGTTGTCATGCGGATCGTGGCACGAGGCGCACTGCACGCTGCCGCCGAAGAGCCAGGTTGCGGGAGGCGCGGTCGGATTGCCCGCCGGATCCACGAGCTCGCCGTCCAGGGTCGCGAGGGCCGTGTCGTAGATGAAGTTGACCGGATGGTCGTTCGACAGGTCGGTTCCCATGTTGGCGTTGCCGCTGATCACGGTACCGGCGTTGGTCGGCGTCTCCTCGCCGCCGACGATGTTCGGGTCGTTGTACAGCGAGCCGAGACCGACCGTCGCGTCGTGACAGGACATGCAGAGGTTCGACACCGTGTTCAGGCCGCCGATGTCGGCCGGCACGGCGTCCAGGGTGTCGCTGGAGTAGACGCCGTAGCTGGCCACCGTCGACAGCGTGTGGTTCCACAGCGGATCGGTGTTGATCTGGGGCGGCCCCTCGGGCTGATGCGGAGTGTGGCAGAAGACGCAGACCCGCTGCGTGATCGGCAGCGCCGAGCTCATGTCGTGGCTGGTCCCCACCACGGTCTGACCCATGGCTGGCACCGACGCGCAGACGGACCCGAGCGCGATGATCAGTAGTGCTCTCTTCATGCAAGACCTCCTCTCAGACTGGGTTCCCTCAAGTCAAGCCGCCACGATGTTCAGTCGATCAAAACCAAACCTAACCGAAGGGTCGGTGCGAGAAGTACACCTGCGAGGGTGGTCGCGACACCACCCCGACGGGTGGTGTCGAGATGTCACAGGCTCTCGGCGCGCTCGGCGGCGATCTTCCAGGCTCCGTCGAGCAGCTCGAGCTCGAGCGTCTTCCGGACGCGATCCTGGAAGGTGTCGGAGCGATACGACTGCTCGAAGGACGCGCGGACTCGAGCCGCGTCGACTTGCTCGACCGTGAGGCCCGTGACACTGACCTCGATGAACTCCGGTTCCGAGATGCACCGGCGGCGTTGGTCGATCCACGCCTCGCGCGCGACGCCGCGGGCGGGAGCGAAGTCCGCCGCGTAGTAGGCGAGATACTCGTCGACGCGCTGCCCGGCCCAGGCCGCGGTCCAGCCGCGCATGAGGTCCGCGATCTGTGACACCAGAACCGCGTTCCGCGCCGCCTCCGAGAGGCCGGCGACGGTCGCCCCCATGGGGGAGAGCTCGACGGCGGCGGCGGGTGCCTTCTCCGGCTGGTCCGGCGGCGGCGCGGCGCGCGGCGCGGCTTCCGGCACCGGAACCTTTGCTGTCACTGCCGGCGCCGGCTCCGTCGGCTCTCGCTGCACGACCGGCACGACGGCGGCGGCCCCCAGGTTCTCGGGGTCCGCCTCTTTGGGGAGGAGGAAGCGGAACAGCTGAAGCCGTCGGCCCAGCTGGTCGACGACGGCGAACCGGTCGTTCTGGACCGCGATGCCCGAGGCGCCGAGAAAGGTTCCAGGGGTCTGCCCCCCGGAGCCGACGAACGTCAGCAACGAAAAGTCGACGTCGAAGAGCTGGACGTTGTTGAACGCGTTGTCGGTGACATAGATGAACCCCACCTCGTCCACCGCCACGTCCTTGGGCCGGACGAAGTTGCCGAATCCGACGCCGAGACCGCCGAGCTGGTCCAGGTACTCCCCGTCCGCGGCGAACATCTGCACCCGGGAGTTGATCTGGTCGACGACGAAGAGACTCCCGTCGGGGCCGAAGGCCAGGGACGTGGGAAAGGCGAATTGCCCCTCCTGGTCCCCCGGCTCGCCAAGGGTCGACAGCTTGCGCCCGCTCGCGGCGTCGAAGATCACTACCTGATGGGCCTTGGAGTCGGCAACGTAGAGCCTCGTGCCGTCGGGGGAGAGCACGACGTCGGTGGGGTTGGCCAGCTCTTCCTTGCCGCCCACGACGCGCAGGACTCGACCTTCCGGATCGAAGGCAACGACCGCCCGCAGGTCGGCGTCGGCCACGTAGATCGTGCCCTCGGGCGCCACGTGAACGCCGAGCGGCAAGGAGAGGCGCACATTGCCCCGCGTTCCCAGCACGTCCATCCGGCGCTCCTCGACGTCGAAGCGGATCAGCGCGCTCGTGCCGCTGTCGGTGACGAGGATCCTGCCCTCGGCGTCGAAATCGACCGCGAACGGCTTGACCAGAAGGTCGTACGGGCTTTGCGGCGAGGCGCCCAGGAGCCGGCGCGCGAAACCCCGCTTCGCTTCGACGTCGGCGCGACCGCGGATCACGGTCTCGAGCTTGATGCGCGCCTGGTCGGGTGGCGGCGGCCACACGTACTCGGCGTAGGGGTCTTCCGCCTCGGCCTTTCGCTGTTTCCTGCCGCTGTCCCTCTTCGCGGCCAGCGCCGGGTCCATCCCGGCGAACAAGACGAACAGCGCGACGATGGTGGCGGCGGATTGCTTCGACACGGCGGTCCTTCCTAGGGCTCCGTCACTTGGAGTGGCAGGCGCTGCATGCCTCGTCGACGAACTCGGCGTTCCAGCGCAGGAGTTGACGCGAACGGCCCTTGTGCGGGTCATGGCAGGTCAGACAGGTGAGCTCTTCCGTGAAGCTGGTGTCGACCCGCTTCAGCTCCTCGGCGCTGGGCGTGCCCAGCACTCTGTGGCCCGCCACCGGGTGATCGCGCCGGCCATCGGCGCTCAGGCGCAGGCGAACGATCGACTGCGCCGCGAGGGTCGGCACGTCGAAATGGTCGAGCAGTCGCACGGTCTCCGCTCCCGCGTCCACCTCCAACGCGCCGCCATGGCACGACAGACACAGCCGGGTGGGCTCGTCGCGCAGCAGCAGGTCGCGCTCACCACCGTGCGGCTCGTGGCAGGCCCGGCATCCGAGAAGGTCGATGACGCCGTGGGCCACCTCGCCGTCACCCGCCGCCTGCTCGTCGTGACACTCGGCACAGGGTCCGGCGCCCGGGGACTTGATCAGACGCTGCTGTGGCGAGGCATGGGGGTTGTGACAGTCCCGGCACTCGCCCAGCTCCAGGGCCTCGTGGGCGAAAGCGGCAGCAGCAGCGGCCTCGCCGACGTCGTCGTGACACAAGAGGCACAACTCGTTGCCGCCGCCTTCTTCGAGCTCGTTGAACGCACCCGTGTGGCACAGGTCGCAGCCGTCCTCGAGCGGTGGATGGAGGTTGTCCGCGAGCAGGCTCCAGTGCGTCGAGCCGTGAGGCGTGTGGCAATCGGTGCAGGTCAACCTCGTCAGGTCGGCTCCGAGGTGAGTGGCGGCGAGCGCGGCGTCGTCCGTGTCGTGACAATCCGAACAGAGCTCCCCGAGCGGTATCGCGAGGAGAAGCGTGTTCTCCGAGGCATGGGGCTGGTGGCAATTCAGGCAATCCTCGGCAGCCGGATAATGACCGCCGTCGCCCGTCGCCAGCGCCACGATCGCTTCGTGGCAGGGAACGCAGAGCCCGGGGCCCTCGGCCTCGAGCAGCCGGGCCTGATCGCTCATGTGGGGATTGTGGCAGGAGAGGCAGCCCGCGCGCCGACCGTCGCCTCGCAGGGCTGGATGAGTGCTGAGCGCGGAGGGCTCGACCAGCTCGCCGTGACAGGCGGCGCAGAGCCTCTCCCCCCTGGCCCGCAAGCGCATGCGCTCGCCAAACGGCGGGCGATGACACGCCTCGCAGCTGCCTTCCGCGAACGGTCTGTGCTGCACCGCGCCGACCAGCATTCGAGCGTTGTCCGAGCCGTGCGGCTCGTGGCACCGTGCGCAGTCGGTGACGGCGGTGAGCTGCTGACCGTGGCGGTGCTGAAGATCGCCGAGGTCGTGGCATTCGCCGCACAGCTCGATCAAGGGTGCCAGAACCGGCCGGGCCTGGTCCGAGCCGTGTGGATCGTGGCAGGTCAGGCACGATTCCGTGACCGGAAAATGCGGCGTGTCGAGATCCGCCTCCACCGCGGCCGTCTTCTCGTCGTGGCACAGGAGGCACAGTCCCGGCTCCGCTTCGAGAAGCCCGACGGTGGTCCCCTCCTCGGCGACCGAGAACTCGTGGCAGATCGTGCAGTCCTCCTCCGCCGGAGCGTGAGTCCACGATCGTCCGCCCAGGAGCTCATCGTGACACTCCTTGCAGTCGGCGCTCTCGACGCTCACCAGCGACGGGTGCTCCGCGGCAAACGCGCCGAGGGTCGCGGCGGCGAGTCCCAGGAAGAAGAGGACGATCTTCAATACGGTAGCCGTTCCGGATCCGAGTTCGCGCAGTGGCATCGCCGGCGGGTCGAGCATCAACGCTACCATCGACGGAATACCCTGGCTGTGTACCGGAGACCGGCGCTGCGAACACCGCCCCGTTGGGTGGTGAAACGCACCCTAGACGGACTCTGAGCTCCCGGCCTCGCGCTCGCCGAGCAAACGCAGGTGATCAGGGCCGATGTTGAAGGTGCTCCCGAAGCCGGCCACGAGCCGGCCCTTCGCGACCGCGAGCTCGTAGAGGGTGAAGTCGCCGAGCTGGAAGGTCATCGCCCCCGAGGGCAGGCGGGCGAGGTAGGCGGCGCGGGCCGCGGCGTGGCGCTCGCCGCCTCGCTCCGGTACCGCGACCCGCCCCTCGAGGGTCAGGCGCGGGAGCTGGAAGGGGTCGCCCGTGCCGTCGTCGCCGAGCTGCAGGAGGCCGCTCCAGGGGGCTCCCGGAGCCAGCCCGCGGGAGTGCTTGGCGAGCCGCGACACGTGGATCAGCAAGGCGCCGCCGCCGGGGGCGAGCGCGAACGGCACCTGGCCGACGTAGGGGGCGTCGTCGACGACGACGCCGAGCGCCAGCAGGCGGCGCTCGACGAGAAGGCTCTTGAGCAGCTGGCGTTCGCCCTCGTCCATCGCGGCCCTGTGGGTCGCGCCGCGCGCGACCGCAGGCTCCTAGTGCGAGTACTTCAGCTCGAAGTTCTCGTGCAGCCCCTCGCTCTTCTGGGCCTCGAAGTCGAAGACGAAGCCCTCGTCCACGAACGGGCTCTCGCTGTTGTGGCAGTTGACGCACTGCGCCTCGCCGACCTTGTCGACCAGGCCGACGGCCACGAGATCCGCCTTCTTGTACTCCTTGTTCTCGAGGGTCATGTAGCCGTCC
>Ga0224512_10002289_pt1 | contig 17653 bp, 20 predicted proteins | sample SF_May12_sed_USG_4_FD_169103 | JGI IMG/M metagenome (GOLD analysis project Ga0224512, IMG submission 169103) | Sediment microbial communities from San Francisco Bay, California, United States - SF_May12_sed_USGS_13 | ecosystem: Environmental > Aquatic > Marine > Sediment | place: USA... | reverse complement strand
GCCCGGAAGGGCGGCACAGGCCGCGAGGGTGACGTGCATGGAAGCCGCGGAAAGATACAGCCCCGGGGAGCGGTCTCCCCACCGGTTGCGGACGCTCGGCGCGGGCGCGAGCTTCCAGACTTCCAGCGACCTTCATGACGGATTCCCCTGCCCCGGATTCCGGGCCCGACACGCCCACGCGCGTGCGCCTCGACAAGTGGCTCTGGGCCGCGCGTCTGATGAAGACGCGGGCACTGGCAGCCGAGGCCATCGACGGCGGCCGCGTGCAGGTGAACGGCGACCGCGCCAAGCGGGCGAAGCTGATCGCCGTCGGCGACCGCATCCGGATCCGGCAGGCGCCGTTCGAATACCACTTGACCGTGAAGGCGCTCGCCGAGCGCCGGGGGCCGGCCAAGGTCGCCGCGACTCTCTATGAGGAGGACCCGATGAGCACCCGTGCGCGGGAGGACCTGGCCCGCAAGATGAAGGCGATGCCGAACGCCTTTTACGACGGCAAGGGCCGTCCCACCAAGAAGCAGCGGCGCGACCTCGATCGGCTCAAGCGCTCCCTGGGGGTGGCGCTCCTCCTCGCGCTGCCGGGCGCGCTCGGCGCTCAGGATCGCATGGCGCGGCCGCTGCCGGTGGACTCACAGGTGACGGTCGGAACGCTGCCCAACGGACTGCGCTACTACGTGCGCAAGAACGGCAAACCCGAGCAGCGGGCCGAGTTCCGGCTCGTGGTGCGGATCGGATCGGTCGTCGAGGACGACGACCAGCAGGGGCTGGCCCACTTCGCGGAGCACATGGCGTTCAACGGCACCGCGCATTTCGAAAAACATCAGCTGGTGGACTATCTCGAGTCCATCGGGATGCGGTTCGGCCCGGACATCAACGCCTACACGAGCTTCGACGAGACCGTCTATTTCCTGCAGGTGCCCACCGACACACCGGCCGTGGTCCAGACCGCCTTCCAGATTCTCGAAGACTGGGCGTCGGCCGTGACGTTCGACTCGGTGGAAGTCGAAAAGGAACGGGGCGTCGTGATCGAGGAGTGGCGCCTGGGCCAGGGCGCCGGCGCGCGGCTGCGGGACAAGCAGTTCCCCGTGATCTTCAAGGGCTCGAAGTACGCCGAGCGGCTGCCTATCGGCAAGAAGGAAACGCTCGAGACGTTCCCCCGCGACGCCCTGACCCGCTTCTACCGTGACTGGTACCGCCCCGACCTGATGGCCGTGATTGCCGTCGGCGACTTCGATCCCGCCGCGATCGAGCGCCAGATCCGCGACCACTTCGGCCGGCTCCCGCGGCGCGCGTCGGCACGGCCGCGCCCGGACGTCCCGGTGCCGGACCACGCGGAGCCGCTGTTTGCGGTCGCCACCGATCCGGAAGCCACCAACACGAGCGTGGGCGTGCTGTACAAGCAGCCGCTCCGCGATCACTCGACCTACGGGGCGTTCCGGCAGGGCATGGTCGAGAATCTCTTCACGGCCATGCTCAACGACCGCCTGTTCGAGCTGTCGCAGCAGGCCGATCCGCCGTTTCTCGGCGCGGGCGTGGGACAGGGACGCTTTATCGGGGCGAAGGAGATCTTCTCGATGGGCGCGGGCGTGCCCGAGGGCGGGATCGTGCGCGGGCTGGACGCGCTGCTCACCGAGGCCGAGCGCGTGGCCCGGTTCGGCTTCACGCCGCCCGAGCTCGAGCGGGCCAAGGCGCGGCGGCTGCGCGGGCTCGAGCGTGCGTTCGCGGAACGCGACAAGACCAACACCGGCGTCTACGCCGACGAGTACACGCGGAGTTTCCTCGAAGGCGAGGCGATCCCTGGCATCGGGGTCGAGCTGGCGCTGCACCAGGAGCTGCTGCCGGGCATCGGGCTCGAGGAAGTGAACCGGCTCGCGCGGGCGTGGATCACCAGAGAGAACCGCGTCGTCGTGGCGAGCGCGCCCGAGAAGGCGGGCGTGACGGCGCCGTCCGACGTGGAGCTGACGGCCGTGTTCGACGGGATCGCACGCAAGACCATCGTTGCCTACGCGGACACGCTCGCGAGCGCCACGCTCGTCGCCACGCCTCCGGCCCCGGGCCGGATCGTGGCCGAGAAGCAGATCTCCGAGATCGGCGTGACCGAGTGGCGGCTGGCGAACGGCGTGCGGGTGGTGCTCAAGCCCTCGGACTTCAAGGACGACGAGATCGTGATGCAGGCAACCAGCAAGGGGGGGACGTCGCTCGCGCCCGATGCGGGGTACATGTCGGCGGCCATGGCGTCGAGCGTCGTGAGCATGTCCGGCGCCGGCGCGTTCAGCGCCGTCGACCTCCAGAAGGTGCTGGCGGGCAAGGCCGTGAGCGTCCGCCCCTCGATCGGCGACACCGACGAGGGGTTCTCCGGCAACGGGTCGCCCAAGGATCTGGAGACGCTGTTCGAGCTGGTGTACCTGTTCGCCACCGCGCCGCGCACCGACAGCGCCGCCTTCTCCGCGTTCACCGCCCGCCTGCGCGCGTTCACGGAAAACCGCGGGGCGAGCCCCGAGGCGAACTTCCAGGACACGCTCCAGACCACGCTCGCGCAGAACCATCCGCGCGAGCAGCCCCTCACCCCCGAGCGCGTGAACGAGGTGCAGCTGGACGCGGCTCTCGACTTCTATCGGGACCGGTACGCCGACTTCGGCGACTTCACGTTCTTCTTCGTGGGCAACATCGACCTGGCCACCATCCGCCCGCTGGTGGAGCGGTGGCTGGGCGCCCTGCCGGCGAACGGGCGCGTGGAGTCGTGGCGCGACGTGGGCGTGCGGCCGCCGGCCGGCGTGGTGCGCAAGGTCGTCCACAAGGGCCGGGAGCCCAAGGCGCGCGTGCAGTTCGTCTTCACCGGCGCCTTTGCGGAGAGCCGGGAGAACCGCTACGCCCTGCGCTCGCTCGGCGACGCCCTCTCGATCCGCCTGCGCGAGGTGCTGCGCGAGGATCTGGGCGGCGTGTACGGTGTGGGAGCCGGCGGGTCGTCGTCCGTGGTGCCCGACACCTCGTACTCCTTCGCCATCGGATTTGGCGCCGATCCCGCGCGCATCGAGGAGCTGGTGGACTCGATGTTCGTGCAGATCCGCGCCTTCCAGGAACGCGGACCTTCCGACTCCATCGTGCACAAGGTGCAGGAGACCCAGCGGCGGAGCCGCGAGACGAGCCTGCGCCAGAATGGCTACTGGATGGGACAGCTCGTGGCCGCGTATCGCCAGGGGCTCGACCCGCGCGACATCCTCACGTACGAGGCCCTGATTGCCAAGCTCGACGCCGCCACCATCCGTGACGCGGCGCAGCGTTACCTCCGGCTCGACCACTACGTGCGCGTCACGCTCCTGCCGGAGGCCGAGCAGTGACCATCCCACGCATCGCGCTGGCGGCCCTGCTGTTTGCGGGGCTGCCGGCCGCGCTCCCCGCGCAGCAGGGCGAGGCGGAGGTGATCGCGGTCGTCCAGCGCCTGTTCGACGCCATGCGCGCCAAGGACACCGTCGCGCTCCGCGCGGTGTTCCACCCCGACGCCCGCCTCGCGGGGACCGGCCGGGACCAGCAGGGCAACCCGGTGGTGCGCGTGAACCCCATCGACGGCTTCATCGCGTCGATCGGGCGGGCGACCGCGGAGCTGGACGAGCAGTTCTGGGATCCCGAGGTGCGACTCGACGACGACCTCGCCACGGTCTGGACGCCGTACGTGTTCTACGTGAACGGCGAGCTGAGCCATTGCGGCGTGGACGCGTTCCAGCTCGCGCGAGGCGGAGACGGCTGGACGATCGTGCAGATCGCCGACAGCCGCCGCCGCGAAGGCTGCACCGGAGCGCCAGGCCGCTGAGCATGCCCCGTCGGCTCGAGATCGCCAAGGCCTACGAGCGCGCGCTGTTCGCGGGCCGCATGGACGAGGTGGGCGGGTACTTCACCGACGACGTCGTCTACTGGGTGGCCGGCCGGCCGCCGCTCGGAGGCGAGTGGCGCGGCCGCGACGCCGTCATCGACGCCTTTACCAGCCGCGCGTTCGGACTCGGCGCCGCCGACTGGGGCTACGAAGACGTGTGGCGCGACTGGTACGAGGCGGACGAGCGCGTGATCGTCGAGATCCGCGAACGCTCCTGGCTCAAGAGCGCCCCCAGCGACGTGCTGGATCAGCGCACCTGCGTCGTGATCCACTTCCGGGGTGACCGGATCTGCGAGATGCGCGACTACACCGACACGCAGCCGTACGAGGCGTTCCTGGAGCGGCACCGGAGCGAGTTGCCCAAGTTCGCCGCAGGGTGAGCGCCGCACCGTCACCGGTCCCCCGCTCCCGGCCGCGGCAGCGTCTCACCCGCCACGTCGCACGATCCGAAACACGATCGGCTGGCGAATCAGCACCCGCACGGACTGGCCGCGCACCCGCCCGGGCCGGAAGCGCGCCGCCAGCACCACCTGCATGGCGGACGTGACGAACCCCGGGTGGGATGCCTCCACGACCCGCAGCGACGCCGGCTCCGGTACGCCCGCGCTGTCCACGACGACCTCCAGCATCACCCAGCCCTCGATGCCGGCCTCCCGCAGGCGCAGCGGATAGACCAGAGGCGGTCGCGTGAGGATCATCGGAGGCTGCTCGACCGTGAGCTCGTGGTACACGGCCCCGGGCTCGCCCTGCCCGCCGAGTCCTGGGCCGTACGGAAGCCCACCAGCCGTGCCCCCGCCGCTGGCCGGGCCGGTCCAGGACCCGACGGAGTCCGGTGGACCGAGGCGGTCGAGGTCCGGAACGGAGATCTCCGGCACGCCCACGCCAACGCGAAAGTCGGCTGGAAGAACCGGCGTCCGGCCGACCGGCGCGCCGCCGGCCGCCCGCCGTGTCCCGTCCGACGGCACGTGATATACCAGACTGTCGATGAGCGCGATCTCGCCCCACACGAACAGTCGGGGTGGCGGGAGCGTGGCGACGACCGCGGCGGTGAGGATCCCGCCGTGGACGATCAGCGACAGGATGGCACTCGACGCGGCGCGTCCGGCACGCCGGTCCGGGCGGGAGGCAACCAGGCGATCCAGCATACGGCACCTCCGTTGGGGCCTGGGCTATGGATACGACGCCCCGGCTCGGGGTGCTTGACCGCCTGGTGGAAACTGGATTACAGAACGTTCACAGCCGCGTGACGAGCCGCGGTTAGGTGAGCAGCGACACCAGATACACGAGCGCCGTCCCGCCCAGCAGCACCAGACCCGTGTAGGAGAGGGCGAGCAGGGCGCGGCCCGGGCGGGCGGCGCGCGGCACGTTGGGCGCCGTGACGGCCCGCAGGTTGAGGTAGCCGAGCACCGGCGCCGTGAGGAACGAGACCGTCGTGGCGAAATCCACCATGGCCGTGAGCGACCCCACGAACGTCGCAATCACGACCACCGTGAGGATCCCGAGCACCGCCCCGGACGCCCAGTACACCGCGTTGTCGTCGCGACCTGGATCGTCGAGCCCGCGCACGGCGACACGGACCGACCGGGCGATGGCGCGGGGAAACCCGTCGATCACGGTGAGCGCGGTGGAGAACATGGTCGTCACCACGGCGATGAGCACGATGGGCCGGAGCCACCCGCCCAGCGTCTGGGCATAGAGATCCACGAGCTGGATGGCGAATTGCGTCCCCTGGGCACTGAAGCTGGTGCCCCTGCCGTGCATCACGCCGGCACCCAGCACGACGAACGCTACGGCGAGCAGGCCCGTCCCGACGTAGCCGATGCGGAAATCCAGCAGCGCATGCCGCACGCTCGCCCGCGAGCCCACGTCCCGGTCCTTGGCGAGCGTCCACAGCGAGCTCCAGACGGAGATGTCGATCGCCGACGGCATCCATCCCATCAGGGCGAGCAGAAACGGGAGGGCGACGGCGTGGCGCTCGACGAGAGGCCATGGGAGCAGCGTGCCGGCGTCTGCGCGCGGCAGCGCGACGACGGCTGCGAACACGGTCGAGACCGAGAGCAGGGCGACGACGAGCTTCACCGACCGATCCAGGCCCCGGAACCGGCCAACGAAGAGCAGGGAGGCACACAGCACCGTCACGAGCGCGGCCACGGCCGCGGGCGACCACGGAAGGCCGAACACGTAGCGGAACAGAAAGGCGGTGAACAACACGACCGCGAGCTGGACGATCAGCGCCGTGCTCACCGTGATGAGGATGTAGAGCCACAGCGCCCAGCGGCCGACGCGCCGGTATCCCTCCACCAGGCTCTCACCGGTGGCGGCGGCGTAGCGCGGGCCATACTCGAAGAACGGGTACTTCAGCAGGAGGGCCAGGAGGATCACCCACCACAACGCGAACCCGGCGTCCGCCCCCGCGCGCGTGGATTGCACCAGGTGCGACACGCCGATGGCGGCGGCCGCCCAGAGGAGCCCCGGCCCGAAGCTCCTCCAGAACGTGGACGTCAGCGCTGCACCGCCCTTGCCAGCGGCACCACCAGACTGCCCCGGCGGCCGACGGACACGTCCTCCAGGCCGAGCCACTCGGCCATCGCCCACAGCTCCGTCGCGAGCGCGTCCGACACCGCCAGGCCGTCGGCTCCGCGCTCGAGGAACGCCGCCACCACCTCGAGGCACCGGGCCTTCCGGTCGGTCTTGAGGTCCACGCGCGCCACCAACCGGTCGCCCAGCAGGAACGGCAGCACGTAGTCCCCCCAGCGCCGCTTGGCGCTCGGAACGAAGATCTCGAGCACGTACTCGAACTCGAACAGCCGCGCGACGCGGCGCCGGGACCAGAGCAGCGGATCGAACGGCGCGAGCAGGGCCGCGGCGCGGAGCCGCGCCGGCTCGACAACCTCCGGGTGGCGGTAGGCGGGCTCCCGCCAGTTCCCGATTCGCACCTTCTCGAGCGCGCGCTTCCGAACGAGCGCGGTGAGGTGGCGCTTGGTCACCTGGGCGGGCAATCCGTAGACGTCCGCGAGATCGCCGGCCGTTCCCGCGCCGAGCGCGCGCGCCGCCTGGAGCAGGAGGGCCCGGGCCGCGTCGTCCGGCTTGCCCGGTGGGCGCAGGTGCTTCTTCGGAATGACCCGCTCGGCCAGGTTGAACAGGCGCGAGTGATCCGCGGCCCTGCCGGCGACGGCGACCACCCCCTGCACCAGCAGCGCCTCGAGCGCGATCTTGGGCAGCGTCCAGCCCCACGCATCTCGCGGATACGGCGGCGCGTCCTCCATCAGGGGAATGTCCGCCGCGCCGAGCGGCCCATGCGCCCGCACTTCCTCGAGCACGAGGGTCACGTAGTCGGGATGCTTCTCCGCGAACGCGGCGAGGGCGCGGACGCGGCGATCGTGCATGGCCCGCCCGTCCCGCAGTAGCGACCAGTGTTCCACCGGCACGATGCTCGCTTGGTGGGCCCACTGTTCGGTGAGGTCGCGCCGCCGGTAGAGCAGGTCGCTGAGCAACTCGCGATCGTACGCCCCGAGCCGCGAAAACAGCACGACGTAGTGCGCCGGCTCCACCACATTCACGAAATCGAGCTGGATCGCGCCGAGACGCTGCACGAGCCGGCGGAGATGGCCCCGGTTCACGGCACCCTTCGGTCGCGCGCGATCGAACCCCTGCGCGGCCACCGCCAGGCGGCGTGCCTCGTCGAGCGCCATCGTCGCGGCCATGCGTCCTCCGGTCTGGGTACGGTGGGTGCTACGCGCCTCGAAAGGTAACCCGGCGGAGAAGGGAGGGTCCGGAGCCGTGACCGCGAACCGCGCGCCCGGCTGCCCGGGCCGCCGGTGTAGATTCCGCGAGCACACGGAGGTACCGCCATGACGACCAAGCACGAATCGCCCGGCGGCGCCCTGCTCGCGGCATGGCGCCGCTTTGCCGGGCTGCCCGGGGGCCGGCGGCTGTTCAGCTGGCAGGTGGGACGGATGGCGCCGTACTCCGGCTCCATGGGCGCCCACGTGCAGGCGCTCGAACCGGGCTACGCCCGCATCGAGCTGCGCGACCGGCGCGCGGTGCGGAACCATCTCGACTCGATCCACGCAATTGCGCTCGCCAACCTGGGCGAGCTGACCACCGGGCTGGCGATGACCACGGCGCTGCCGCCTTCGGTACGCGGCATCCCCGTCCACCTCACCATCGAGTACGCCAAGAAGGCGCGGGGTCGGCTGCGCGCCGAGTCGCGCTGCACGGTGCCCGCCGTGACGCAGCCGACGGCGCACACGGCGACGGCCGACATCACTGATCCGCAGGGCGACGTGGTCGCGCGCATCGCCGTGCGCTGGCAACTGGACCCCCGATGACCCCGAGTGCGCTCGACACACCACTCACCCGTCACACCGGCATCACGGTGCCGCTCATCTGCGGCGCCATGTACCCGTGCAGCAATCCGGAGCTCGTCGCCGCCGTGTCCGACGCGGGCGGGATCGGCATCGTCCAGCCGATTTCACTCACCTACGTGCACGGCCACGACTATCGCGAGGGCCTCCGGCTGATCCGCCGCCTCACCGACAAGCCGATCGGCATGAACGCCCTGATCGAACAATCGTCCAAGACCTACCACCAACGGATGGAGCGCTGGGTGGACATCGCCCTCGAGGAAGGCGTGCGCTTCTTCATCACGTCGCTCGGCAACCCGCGCTGGGTGGTCGAGCGCGTGACGCCGGTGGGGGGGGTGGTCTATCACGACGTGACGGAGCGGAAATGGGCGCTCAAGGGACGCGACGGCGGCGTGCACGGTCTCATCGCGGTGAACCGTCGGGCCGGCGGCCACGCCGGACCGAAGAGTGCCGAGGAGCTGATGGACGAGTTGGGCGACCTCGGCGTCCCGGTCATCTGCGCGGGCGGGATCGGCGGCGCGTCGGGGTTCGTCGACGCCCTCCGGCTCGGGTACGCCGGCGCGCAGCTCGGGACGCGCTTCATCGCCACCACCGAGTGCCGGGCGAGCGCCGTCTACAAGCAGGCGATCCTCCGCGCAACCGAGGACGACATCGTGCTCAGCGAACGGCTGACGGGCGTCCCCGTCGCCGTGATCAAGACGCCCTACATCGAGCGCATGGGACTCGCGGCGGGGCCGGTGGCCCGCTGGATGCTCCGCCACCGCCGCACCAAACACCTGATGCGGACGATCTACGCGCTGCGCTCCCTCTGGCAGCTCAAGCGTGCCTCCCTCGATGAGACGGGCACCAAGGACTACTGGCAGGCGGGCAAGAGCGTCCGCGACATCACGGAGATCCTGCCCGCGGGCGAGATCGTTCGCCGCTTCAAGGCCGCGGTGGGGTGAAGGGTCATCCCGTCATCCCGTCATCCCATCACCGGCTCCAGCCGTTGTTCCCCCGGTCCACGTCCGGCAGCACCCGCCGCGGATCGAGCACCACCGACGCCACCGTCCCGCGCCCGCGATAGCGGTACGTGAAGCGGCTGCCGAGATTCCACATCTCCACGGGGAGCCGCACCGTGTCGGTGCGGCCGTCGGCGAACGTCACCAGCAGCTCGGCGGGCATCACCATCGTGCCGCGGCTGGAGAGGTGAATCGCCGGTCCGTCCGCCCCCGCCGTCACGGAATCCACCGCCTGGTCGAGCCGCGCTGTCGTATAGAGCCAGCCACGCCAGAACCAGTCCAGATCCACGCCCGTCTCGTTCCGCAGCATGCGGAAGAAGTCCGCCGGCGTGGGGTGCTTGAACGCCCACGCCGCCGTGTACGCCTGGAACGCGCGGTCGAACACCTCCCGGCCCAGCACTTCGTGGCGCAGGACGTTGAGCATCAGCGCCGGCTTCTGGTAGGCGGTCCAGAACAGGTCGCGGGATTCCACCGGGCGGGTGCTGAGCGGCTGCTCCTGTCCCGGAATCGCGTGGGTGGGATACAGGTTCAACTGCATCCGCCCGACCGTGTCGCCGTAGGCAGTGCCGCGAAAGTAGTCCTCGGCGGCTTCGATGTCGATGAACGTGTTGAAGCCTTCGTCCATCCACGGGTGGAGCCGCTCGTTCGAGCCGACAACCATCGGATACCACTCGTGCCCGAATTCGTGCATCAGCACCCAGTACAGGTCCTCGCGCGACGTGCCGGGCGGCACGAACGTCAGCATCGGGTACTCCATTCCCGCAATCGGCCCCTCGATCGTGGTGGCGTGGGGATAGGGGTAGGGATACAGGCGCTCACTGAAATGCCGGATGCTGTGGCGGGCCATCTGGATCGCCTCCGGCCACAGCGTGGCGCCCGGCCGGTAGAGCGTCTGGATGAGGATGCCGTTCCACCCCACCGCGTCCCAGCGGAAGTTCGGCGCCGCGGCGAACGCAAAGTCGCGCACGCTGTCCGCGGCAAACCGCCACGTGAGCGTGCCGCGCGTCGTCGGCCGCGTCGCGTCGCGACCGGCCTCCCCGGCCGTGATGATCGCCACGGGCGTATCCGACCCGCGGGCCCGCGCCAGTCGGTCGCGCTGCACCGCCGTCAGCACGTCGGCCGGATTGCTGAGCGTGCCCGTCGCGGCCACCACGAAGCGCGCGGGAACCGTGAGCGCCACCTCGAAGCGTCCGTATTCGAGGTAGAACTCACCCGCGCCGATGAACGGATCGTTGTTCCAGCCGCGCACGTCGTCGAACACGGCGAGCCGCGGATACCACCACGCGATCTCATAGAGCGACCCGTCGCGCCCCATGCGCCCGGCGCCATACTCCGGGATACGGAACCGCCAGCCGATCTCCAGCGTGGTCTCCCCACCGGGCGGGACCGGGGCCGCGAGATCCACGCGCATCATGGTCCCGGTGATCGTGTGCGCGAGGTCGCGCCCACCGCTCCGCACGTACCCGAGCGTGATGCCCCCGTCGAAGCCCAGGCACGAGAAGTCGAACACCGATTCCTGGAAGACGAGCGGCGGCTGATTCAGCTGGTTGGTGACGCTCGTCGGACCGCAGATGTTCTGGTCGAGAAACACCCATAGAAACGCGAGCGGCTGCGGCGAGTGATTGACATAGCGAATCGCCTCGCGCCCCTCGAGCAGCTGCCGCTCCGGGTCGAGGGTGGCCTCGATCGTGTAATCCACGCGCTGCTGCCAGTACTGCGGCCCGGGCCGACCGTCCGCGGCGCGGTACGCGGTCGGCGACGGGAGGTCCAGCGGCCGAAACGGCGAGGAATCCTGCACCTGCGGCGCGCTGGCCTGCAGCGCGGCGGCGAGCACGACAACGACAGGAGCCATGGAGCGATCCTCGGATGGCGGGAGGGAAGGCGTCGGAGTAGAATACGCGCTTTCCGGAGCACGAGCTAGAACGGGGAACGGCGCAGCCGCCCAACCCGACCGGGAGCCCTCCGTCCATGACCCGCTGCCCCTGGTGCGAATCCAGCGATCGCATGCGCCGCTACCATGACGAGGAGTGGGGCGTGCCGCTGCACGACGATCACCGCCACTTCGAGTTCCTGGTGCTCGACGCGTTTCAGGCGGGGCTCAGCTGGTCGACGATCCTCAACAAGCGCGAGCATTTCCGTCGCGCCTTCCACGGGTTCGACCCGGCCCGCATCGCACGGTACACGTCGCGCTCGACCGCGCGCCTGCTCGCCGATCCGGGCATCGTGCGGAACCGTCAGAAGATCGTGGCCACCATCGGCAACGCCCGGGCGTTCCTGGACGTCCAGGCCCGTCACGGATCGTTCGACACGTTCATCTGGGGGTTTGTGGATGGCCGCCCGCGACCGCACCGCTGGAGCCGCATGCAGCAGGTGCCGGCGACGTCAGCCGATTCGGATCGGATGAGCGCGGCCCTCAAGGAACTCGGGTTCCGGTTCGTGGGCTCGACGATCTGCTATGCGTACATGCAGGCCGCGGGGATGGTCAACGACCACTTGGTCGGGTGCTTCCGATACGCGGAGGTGACGGCGCTGGCGACCTGAGAACGGGAGAACCGGAGGACGTGAGGTTGGGCGCCGCGGACCCCCCCTCACAACCCAGCCCCGCCACCCCCGACGATATCCCGCAGGCTCACGTCACCGGCACCCCGCACCTCCACCCGCCGCGGCCCGACCGGCGTATCCACCTCGAGCCGGCCCGTGAGACCGTAGCGCACGGCGCCCCGACCCAGCAGCGCCCGAGCCCCGGCCCCCACCCCACTCCACGTGAACGCCAGCGGGATCTCGACCGGCGTGGTGGTCTGCGCCGGCAGAGCGATCGCCTGCGCCAGCTCGACGTCGCCGAAATGCGTGCCGTCCAGATCGATGCTCACCGCGATCCGTGTCGTGGTGAGCCGATACGCGTTGGGGTTGTGCACGTCCAGTTGGAGCCGCAGGGCGCCGCCTTCGAGACCGACGCCCGTTACCTGCACGGCCACGAGTTGTGCGGTGGGCTGCTGGAACGAGAAGCGGGCGCATCCGGCGAGGACCAGGAGCGCCGCCAGAGGGATCGTTCGCGGCATTCGCATGGTAGGACAATCTACTGTTTCGTCCCGGAAGGTCGAGGCTCGTGTGAGCCGCCCGGGCCCACGGTAGCGCGTGCCGCGTCCCGTTCCCATCTTTCGGCTCCCACCCAGGTCCCATCAGGGGAAGGAGGCCCCGTGATCCGCGTACTCGTGTCTGCCGCCGTCGCGTTGCTCATCGCCGGACCGACGGTGGACGTGGACGTGAAGGAATGGCCGGTGCCGTGGGAGCAGTCGCGGCCCCGCGACCCCGACGTGGCCCCGGACGGGAAGGTCTGGTTCGTCGGCCAGGCCGGTCACTATGTAGCCGTGCTCGACCCCGCCACCGGTACGTTCACCAAACAGGACCTCGCGCCGGGCACCGGACCCCACAATCTGATCGTGGGTCCGGATGGGATCGTGTGGTACGCGGGGAATCGCGTCGCGCATATCGGTCGTCTCGACCCCGCCACCGGGACCATCACCACCATCCCGATGCCCGACGGCGTGCAGGACCCGCACACGCTCGTGTTCGACGGCGCCGGCCACATCTGGTTCACGGCCCAGCAGAGCAACTACGTCGGGCGCCTCACGATCGCGAGCCGCGCGGTGCGCGTGGTGCCCGTCCCGACGCCGCGGGCCCGCCCGTACGGGATCGTCGTGGAACCGAACGGGCGTCCGTGGATCGTCCTGTTCGGCACGAACAAGCTCGCGACGGTGGATCCAGCCACGTTTGCGCTGCGGGAGATCCCGCTGCCGCGCGCCGACGCCCGTCCACGTCGCCTGGTGCTGACGTCGGATGGCGCCGTGTGGTACGGCGACTATGCGGGAGGTTACCTAGGCCGGTACGACCCGCGCTCCGGGGCCTTCCGCGAGTGGCGGCTCCCGGCCGGCGCGGGCGCGCTGCCCTACGCCATGGCGGTCGACGCGCGCGATCGGATCTGGTTGGTCGAGACCGGCCCGCGCCCCAACCGGTTCGTCGCGTTCGACCCGGCCACGGAATCGTTCGGCGCGCCGATCCCCATCCCGAGCGGGGCCGGCAGCGTGCGCCACATGGTCTACCACACCGCCACCCGGACCATCTGGTTCGGGACAGACGCCAACACCATCGGGCGCGCGACGATCACCGACTGAGCCATGCTGACACCCTGGGTTACCCGTCTCATCTTCGCCAACGCGGGCGTCTTCCTGCTCCAGCAGCTGTTCAACCCGACGGTGACGCTGCTGCTGGGGCTCCTGCCGGCGGCGGTCCTGGTCCGTCCGTGGACCCCGGTGACCTACATGTTCCTCCACGGCGATCTCTGGCACCTGCTGTTCAACATGCTGGGGCTGTTCTTCTTCGGCCCGCGGATCGAGGCGCGGCTCGGGTCTCGGCGGTTTCTATTGCTGTATTTCGCGAGCGGCATCGCGGGGGCGGCGCTGTCGGTCCTGACGCCCCGGGCATTGATCATCGGGGCGTCGGGCGCGGTCTTCGGCGTGTTCTTCGCCTTCGCGCGCTACTACCCGCGGGAGCGGATCTACATCTGGGGCATTCTCCCCGTCGAGGCGCGCGTCCTGGTCGTCGCGGTCACGGCCCTCTCCCTCTGGGCCGGGTTCACCGGTGGCTCCGGCGGCATCGCCCATTTCGCCCACCTCGGCGGCTTCCTCGGGGGCTACCTCTATCTCAAGTTCACCGAGGTGCAGGCGGCCGCCGTCCGCGCCCGCTTTCGACCCACGCCCCCGCCGACACGGAGCACGGGCGCGGACGACCTCCAGCGGTGGCGGCGGATCCGCCGTGACGATCTGCATCCGCTGAACCGGGACGAGCTCGACCGCGTACTCGAGAAGATCTCGGCGGGGGGAATGGAGAGCCTCACGCCCGAGGAACGCACCTTCCTGAACCGGTTCAGCAAGCAGCTCTGAGGCGTCAGGGGGCGGCAGGCAGCTCCCGGTCCAGCCGGGCGCGCAGGCGGTGCGCCACGGGATCGTCGAGGGGCGTGGGTTCCCGCAGGCCCTGTCGGAAGGCTCGCACGACCGTGCTGAACTCGCCGCCAAACCGCTCGCACCAGTCGCAGCCGGCGAGATGGGCCTCGATCTGGGTCACGCGCGCGCGCGGCAGCTCGCCGTCGACGTAGTCCGACAAGTCCGCCAGCACGTCCCGGCAGCTGAGTCCCGCCACGATCCGATCAGGCTCCGGCATGCTGCCCCCTCAACTCGGCGGCGAGCCGCAGCCGCGCGCGGTGCAACCGGCTCTTCATGGCACGCACTGTGATCCCGAGCGCGGCGGCGGTCGCCTCGCCCGACAGTTCTTCGAGATCCCGCAACACGAGCACCTCGCGATCCGACGCCTGCAGGCCGCGCAGGGCGGCGGCGAGGCGCTCGCGCGTCTCGACCCGAGCGTAGACGGCGTCCGAGGGGTCCTCGCTGCCCCACCCCGCGCTGCGCCCCAACTCGTCGAGCGAGACGAACTCCGACGGCTCGCCCACGCGCCGCCGGTACTGGCGGCGCAGCGCGTTCCGCGCAATCGTGAGGATCCATCCCCGGGCCGACTCGGTGCCGGCGAACGTGGACGCGGAGCGCCACGCGCCCAGGAACGCCTCCTGCAAGGCGTCCTCTGCGTCGTCCGGGGAGTCGGCCCCAGCGAGCAGCAGCCGCATGACCGCGGCCTGGTGCCGCTCCACGAATCGGTCGAAGGCGGAGCGGTCACCGGCAGCGGAGTGCATGAGCAACGCGGCGTCGGATTCGGTCAATGCGCCTTTCTCGGGCAGGTGCTGATCCCGAACAGAGTGTAGGCGGGGCAGCTACCGAGCAAGCCGGTGACGATAGGCACCAGCCCAAGGTAGGCCCACGGGGTCTTGGGACCCACGAACGCCAGTGACAGTACGCCGAGGCCGAGCAGCACACGCGCCGCTCGCTCCGCGGGGTGCACATTGGAGGGAAAGAGCCGAGCCAGCATGACAGACTCCTTGAAGAGACACGATTGGTGTGGCGGCGCCAGGACCGCCTGTCTGAAGGAGCCGGGGTGGCATGGGGAGGATTCACGGCGCGTCCGCGGCTGGTGGCTGGCGCTGGGAGTGGGCACGCTCCTCGGGTGCGCGCCGCCGCGGCCCCCGGCGCCCGTCCCCACCCCGCTCACCACCGTGATTCTGGTGCGGCACGCGGAGAAGGCGGATGACTCTCGCGACCCGCCACTCAGCGCCGCCGGCGTGGCCCGCGCGGAGGCCCTCGTCCGGACCTTGCACGACCAGCCGCTCGACGCGGTGTACGTCACGCCGTTCATCCGCACCCGGGAGACCGGCCGCGGCGTGGCCGAGGCGCGAGGAATTCCGCTCCGAGAGCAGGCAGCATCGGCGACGTATGCCGCGGACCTGGCGGCCCTGCTGCGCGAGCGCCACGCCGGGCAGACCGTGCTCGTCGTCGGACACAGCAACACGACCCCTGCTCTGCTCGGGGCCCTCGGGGTGGCCGACCCCCCGGCGATCGCGGACGGAGAGTATGACGGCCTGTTCGTCGTCACCGTGGGAGGGGTCGGTCCGGCACGGCTCGTGCGGCTGCGCTACGGCGCGCCATCGGGCGACGTCCCGCTTTGACAGGCCCAGCCTGCATCGCTACCCTAGTAGCCGTCGCGCACCAGCGAGGCCCGCCGCGGGGGCACTGAGACCGCGCCATCTCGAGGAGTCGGCAGGTACGGCGGGGGCCGTCTCCGACGCAGCATCAAATCAGGAGGGTGGAGTACGGCTATGCGTACCACCGGCAAGGTGAAGTGGTTCAACGACGCGAAGGGGTTCGGCTTCATCACTCCCGACAACGGGGAGAAGGACTGCTTCGTGCACCACTCCGCGATCCAGATGGGGGGGTTCCGCACCCTGGTCGAGGGCGACCGCGTCGAGTTCGATCTGGTGCAGGGCGAGAAGGGCCCGGCAGCCCAGAACGTCGCCAAAGTCGGCGCCTGAGCGCCGCGGGGAGGTCGCGCCCCACTGGGCCGCTCCGAGACCCTCGGGGCGGCCCGATTGGCGTGGCCCGCGGGAGGCGCGCGCCCGCGCGATCCGCTATGTTATCCAAGCCTCATCCCTACGGAATGGTATGTCGAAGGAAGATTCGATCGTTCTCGAAGGCACGGTGAAAGAGGTGTTGCCCAACGCCACCTTCCGCGTGGAACTGGAGAACGGGCACGTCGTCCTCGCCACCATCGCCGGCAAGATGCGCCGGTTCCGCATTCGCGTGCTGCAGGGCGACCGCGTGACGGTCGAGGTGTCACCGTACGACCTGAGCCGCGGCCGCATCACCTTCCGACACAAGAACTGATCGGGTCTCCCGGCTTCCGGCGCCGGCCGGGATCAGCGCTTCTTCCCCGCCTCCCGCTCCCGGATCGTCGTCCGCACCAATTCCATGATCTCCTCGATCACGCGCTCCCGCGCGCGGTCGGCCTCCTGCTGCCGCATCACCTTACTCTCGGTAAGGGAGAGCTTCTCCCGCTGCATCACCGCCGCCTCGAACGCCTGGAGCGCGCGCCGTACGGGGTCGAGCGCATGACTCTTCCGATCGATCTCCTCCATTCCGCCCCCTTGCCTGACGAGTGTCCTGCTACCAAATACACCCGCATGCCGGACCCGGCAAGGGAACGCCCGTCACCGGATCCCGACCGCGCACTGGAGGAGGTCCTGTCCCGCCCCACCCCCGAGGTGATCGCGGCGGCGCGCGACCTCGCCGGCGACGTGCTCGTGCTCGGGTGCAGCGGGAAGATGGGCCCGAGCCTGCTCCGGCTCCTGCACCGCGCCGTGGGCGACGCGGGCGTCGCCAGCCGGGTCATCGGCGCCGCCCGGTTCTCGGATCCGGCGCTGCGGCAAGCGCTCGAGCGCGACGGCATTCCCACCGTCAGCTGCGATCTCCTGGACCCCGCGGCGCTGACGGCGCTGCCGGACGCCCCCAATGTGGTGCTGATGGCCGGGCAGAAGTTCGGCAGTACCACGGACCCGGCCGCCACGTGGGCCACCAACACGTTGCTCCCCGGCCTCGTGGCGCAGCGGTTCGCCGACGCGCGGCTGGTGGCGTTCTCGACCGGCAACGTGTACCCCCTGACCCCGGTGGGCCGGGGCGGCTCGGTGGAGACCGACCCTCCGGGACCCATCGGCGAGTACGCGCAATCGGCCCTCGGGCGCGAACGCGTGCTCACCCATCTCGCGCGCCGCAACGGGACCCCGATGGCGATCCTCCGGCTCAACTACGCGGTCGAGCCCCGCTACGGCGTGCTGCGGGACATCGCCGACCGCGTGCGGCGTCGGGAGCCGCTCGATCTTGCCATGAGCCACGTGAACGTGATCTGGCAGCGCGACGCCAACGCCGTCGCGATCCGGGCGTTCGCGCATTGTGCCGTGCCGCCCGTCGTCCTGAACGTGACCGGTC
>Ga0224512_10002288_pt1 | contig 17654 bp, 16 predicted proteins | sample SF_May12_sed_USG_4_FD_169103 | JGI IMG/M metagenome (GOLD analysis project Ga0224512, IMG submission 169103) | Sediment microbial communities from San Francisco Bay, California, United States - SF_May12_sed_USGS_13 | ecosystem: Environmental > Aquatic > Marine > Sediment | place: USA... | reverse complement strand
CCCGATCGATGGGATCGTTCCCGAGCGGTGCGGTGTCGGCGGTGGCGGCCAGAGCCGCTTCGACCAGATGGTCGAGCCAGGGAAGCCACGACACCGTGTAGAGCTTGATCACGAGGTTCGACCCGTAGCGGTCGATCACCACTCCGCCGAGGCCGTCGTTCTCCCCGTGCACAAGCCGGTATGCGGTGGTCTCGCCCTGCCTCGCCCGCTCGATGAGCGGGCCACGACGGGCGATCGCCTCGCCGATGGCTTCGACCAGCCAGTCACCGTTGATCGTCCGCTGCTTGCCGGTGTACAGGATGCGGATCGCAAGTGGAGACGTCGGGTCGTAGAGCCCGACGGCAAGGAAGCGCCGTTTGTGGTCGAAGATGACGGCCAGATCACCGGGCCCACCGGGCTTGGCCGATTCGATGGACCGATCGAAGACCCAGGGATGGCCGGCTCGAATGTGGCGTTCGGCGTCTTTGGTGACCTTGACGGCCAGACGTCGCTGCCACGGTGGCTCCATGAGGCCAAGGCTAGAGGTTTGGTTCGTCGATGGCGGTGATGACATTCTGGTCGGCGTGGCCGTTCCCCGATTCAGCCCCGACACCGACCCGTCCGTCATCAGCGCCCATCTCGGCGACCACGGCTACGCCATCGTCGACCGGGTGGTCGACGACGAAACGATGGACGCACTGGCCGCCGAGGCCGAACCGTACATCAACCGCTCGGCGCACGGTCGTGACCACTACGACGGTGTTCACACCCGCCGAACCGGCGCGCTGGTGGCTCGCTGCCCGACCGCCCGGCGGCTGATCATGCACCCGACGGTCCTCGGAACCGTCGGCGAGTTCCTCGGCCACGCCACCACGTTCCAACTCCATCTCACCCAGATCATCTCCATCGAGCCCGGGGAGTCCGATCAGCAGCTCCATCGCGATCAGATGGCGTTCGACTTCTTTCCCTTCCCCGCCGACTACCACGTGCAGTGCAACACCATGTGGGCCCTGACCGATTTCACCGCTGAGAACGGAGCCACCCGCATCCGACCCGGCACCTCGGCGATGTCCGACGACGAAGCGGCCGCGGTCAACGTGATCCAGGCGGAGATGCCTCGCGGTTCAGTGTTGTTCTACGACGGCAAGGTGGTCCACGCCGGAGGCGCCAATCGCTCCGACGGCACCCGCCAGGGCGTCAACATCACCTACGCCGTCGGCTGGGTCCGCCAGGAGGAGAATCAGTTCCTGGCCTGCCCGCCGGAGATCGCCCGCACCCTCGACGACGACCTGCTGCGGCTGATGGGCTATCAGCAGGGAGCGTTTGCGCTCGGCTACGTCGGCGACCAACAGGATCCCCTGGCCGTGCTGCGTCACTCGCTGGAGGGGGCGACCGACAAGGTGAAGGTGGTCGGCGAGTTCGCCGAGGCCAACCAGTCGTTCCGGTCGTTCGTGACGGAGTTGGGCCCCTCCACCGACCCGTCGTGAACCCACTTCCCCCTCGGCGCCATCCCCACCACACCGGCTGGACCGACATCGAGGCCTACTGCTGGCCGCTCAGCCACGAAGCGGGTGACCAGGTGGCCGTGCACTGCTCGTCCCGGGCCGATTCCTTTGGGGTCGAGGTGGCTCGAATCGGCATCCGGCACGACGTCGTGTGGCGCCAGTCGGGCATCCGGGTCGCCGACCAGCACCCGGAGCAACTCGGCGACGTCGACGAAGCCTGGGCAGGCGGTTGCGATTGGCCGGTCGGCTTCGTCATCCCGACCGAACGATCGTGGCCGTCGGGTTTCTATTACATCCGGCTGATCGCCGAAGCCGACGGCGAAGCGAACCGGAGCGGTGACCGGCAACCGGAGCGCTCGGTCGGCGACGCGTTCTTCGTGCTGCGGCCACGGCCGGGACGACGTGACAACCCACTGCTGGTTCTGGCCACCAACACCTGGAACGCCTACAACCAGTGGGGCGGCCGCTGCCTCTACAGCGGGGCGAGGACCGTGTCGTTCGCCCGACCACTCGAACGCGGCTACCTCCATCGCCCGGCGACCGCCGATCCCACCCTCCCCGAGGGCTTCGACGGTCGAGTGGCGAACATCGACGGCGATCCCGAGCACAGGGCGCTTCAGCGGTACCAGGCCGACGGTCATTGGCCCCTGTGGACGGGATCGGCGGGCTGGCACAACTGGGAGCGGCGGTTTGTGGCCTGGGCCGAGCACACCGGCCGACCGATCGACGTGGCGGTCAATGCCGACCTCGAGTTCCATCCCGAGGTCCTCGACGGCGCCACCGGCTTGTTGTCGGTCGGCCACGACGAGTACTGGTCATGGGCCATGCGTGACACGGTCGACTCCTGGGTCGAGGCCGGAGGCCACTGGGCTGTCTTCTCCGGCAACACCTGCTTTTGGCAGGTCCGGTTCACCGACGAAGGGCGCTCCATGGTCTGCCATCGGAGCTCGGCTCGCAGAACCGACGACGTGGCCGACCGCCCACGCATGACCGGCAGCTGGTCGGACCCGCTTGTCGGCCGGCCGGAGAACACCACCACGGGCCTGAGCTTCACGCGGGGCGGCTACCACCGAATGGGTCTGGCGGTCGCCGAGGGTGACGGCACCTACACCATCCACCGGCCCGACCACTGGGCGCTGTCCGGCACGGGATTGGCCACCGGGGATCGCCTCGGCGCCGAGCGGTTCATCGTCGCCTACGAGGTCGACGGCTGCGACCTGGTCACCGTCGACGGGCGACCTCAGCCGACCGGCGTCGACGGCACACCCGCCGACCTGACCGTCATCGCCACCGCACCGGCTCGGCTGATCTCCATCACCGAGGAACGATGTGAGGCCCCCGAGGCGCTGTGGGCCAGCGTCGATCCACCGGGTGACCTCGAGAGCATCGCAGCCATGCTCTTCGGCGACGACCGCCCGGAGCACATCGACCGAATCGCCGCCGGCCACGCCGTCCTGGCCACCTTCGATCAGGGCAAGGGCGACGTCTTCAATGCCGGAACCACCGATTGGGCCTATGGCCTCGACCCGCCGGATGATCCCGATCCGTCGGTCGCGGCCATCACCCACAACGTGCTCGACCGCCTCGCCGGCCATGACGCCAGGTTTCCGGGTCTGTGACTAGGGTAGACGGAGGTTTGCAACGGAGGTTTGCAACCATCTGATCCGTGATCACGAGGATCCGGACTGCCGAACGCACGGAGGGCCGATGGCTCAGTCACCGAACACCGACCAGGACAGCGCCGACGATCGGCTGATGTCCGGTGACGGATCCGCACCGATTCGGGCCGTTGATCGGCTTCGATTGATCTATCGCAGCGAGGGCCCTTTCGCCACGGTGTACCTGGCGGCCGCCGATTCGCCCCACGACGCGTGGGCGTCCGTGCGACCGGACCTCATAGAGCAGGGCGCCACTGATCAGGCCGTTCGCGCCATCGAGGCCCGCCTCGGTCTGCCGGCACCCCAGAACACCGCAGGGCACTGTGTCATCGCGGCGGCCGACGGCACCACGATCGTCGACCACGCCGCCGAGCCCCCGCATTACGATCTCGCGTTCGTCGACACGCTGCCGTACGCAGCCCCCCTTCTGGAGTGGGACCAGCGGCGGGTGCCCCATGTTGTTGTCACCGTGGCCGACGACGGCGCCGACATCACCTCGTTCGACGTCGATCATCGCGCCGAAACGACCGCTCACTCCGACGACGCCACCGGACCGGGGCCGGCCCACGGACTGGCCGATGCGGTGACACAGGCGTGCGAAGCCATCTCGGCCCGACTGGTGGTCGTCGCCGGTGACGAGGGTCTGACCGGGGCCGTGTCGGAGGCGCTCGTGGCCCGGCTGCCGGTGACCTGCCGGGTCGTCACCGAATCGGTGAACGATGTCGACGATCTCGTCGATGCCGTGGTCCGGCACGTGGCCGACACGGTGGCACGGACCACCGTCGATCATCTCCGCGATCATCGATTTCTGCGGACCCATGAGGCCGCGGTCGACGGTGTCGCCGACACGATCGCCGCCCTGGTGGCCGGAGCGGCCGAACGGATTCTGATCCACGACGATCCGGCCGATCAGCGGCGTCTGTGGATCGGACCCGGACCGGCCGACCTGTCCCTGACGCAGGTCGGCGACTTCGTGCAGGCTCGGCTCAACGACGCGATCATCCGCAGCGCGGTACTGCAGGGGACCGCCGTGTACATCATTCCCTCGACGGGCGAAACCGGGCCCGACGACGACACCGCCGCCTTCACGTCCTGATCACGGCCCTCGACGGCGCCGCGCTTCAACGCGATCGGCGGCTAACGCTCGTTCTCGTTGATGAGGAGGCTTGACAGAGCCCAGCTGACCACCGTGATCACCAACGCACCGAGGAACGCCGGCACGAACCCGTCGATGGCGAGGCTGTCGGTGAGCCAGGCGGTGGCGCCGAGCATGGCGGCGTTGATCACGAGCGTGAACAAGCCGAGCGTGAGGATCAGCGCCGGAAATGTCAGGACCAGCACGACCGGGCGAATGAATGCGTTGATCAGACCGAACACGATGGCGACGAACAGAATCGATCCGACGTCCTCGGTCAACGTGATTCCGTCGATGAAGCGGGCCGCGACCCACAGGGCCCCTGCGTTGATGATGACCCGGATTGCGATGCGAATCATGGTTGCAGCCTAGCTTGCGTCGTCGGGTGAGCTGGGTTCGGGGTCGATCGTGGTGAGATCGATGCGATACCGCCGACCTGGTCCACCTCCCTGGAAGTCGGGCATCGTGAACCGTTCGTGGAGCTCCCCACCGGCGGCCTCGATCACCTTGCAGGACGCAATGTTCTCCTCGTTGGCGGTGAGTTCGACGTAGTCGAGACCCCTGGCTCTCACATCGGGCAGGAGCATGCGCAGCGCCCGGGTGGCGTAACCACGGCGGCGTTTCCAGTCGACGATTCCGTAACCGATGTGACCGAGGACGTAGGGTGGGAGCGACTCGTCGCCGTCGGCAACCCAGCGGAAGCTGATCCCGCCGCAGAACCCGCCGTCCCACATCCACTTCCGGTAGCCGGGAATGCGGGAAACCGTCGTTCCGTCGGGCAGCTCGATGGGCGGTGCCGTGCCCTCGAGGTCGATGTTCTCGGCCAGGAACCCGTCGGGATCGGACTCGATCGCCTCGATCTGCTTGCGCCGCTCGTCAGGACGGCTCGACGACGGCGACCACCCACGCTCCAGCGCGGCCACATAGTACGGCAGCAACCCGTGGCTCGGCCATCGCAACTCCATGACCAAAGACTACTTCGACCCCTCCGACCGGTCAGCCGGATTCGGATTCGTCGCTCGGGCGTTGTCATCGCCGGACATACGAACGCGACGGCGTTTCATCCAACCGATCTACTCCCGCTGGATCGGCCTCGGCGATGGTAGCTCGGCTTCGGTCGCCGGGCGGGTGCTCCAGACCATCCCGCCGCCAGGTGACGGCCGTCGAACCAGCGTCTCGCGCCCATCATGGATCCGCCGGTGGCAGCCTCCGCAGAGAAGCGCCAGGTTGTCGAGGTCGGTGCGTCCCTTGGCCGGAGCATGCCAGGGAATGACGTGGTGTGCGTGGCATCGCTGGAAGGCGGCGCCACAGAGCACACAGCCCCGGTCGCGTACCGCAAGAGCCAGGTATTGGGCGGCCGTTGCATGCCGGTCGGCCCGGCCGAGCCACAACGGCCGTCCGTCGAGGCCGACGACCATCGCCGCCAGGTCGCCTGACGCCGCCAGTTCGGCCACGAGCTGATCACTGATCGGCCCGCAGCCGATCTGGGTGGCGGCGCGCCGGTTCGCTGCGTCTCCGGTGAGATCGCCGACTCCGATCGTGATCACCACGCAGGGTCGTGAACCGCCGCCTGTTCCGCGGGTACCACGTAGGCGGCCCAGCGCTGCGTCGAATCGGCGATGGTCGAGCGGGACGTGCTGATCGGCGGCTCGGTCACGGCCCCCGGCGGTCTGGTAGGCGGCGTCGGCGTCGCTGTTCAACAAGGCCCACAGCTGATCGATGATCGCATCAGGCCCTTCGACACCGAGCCCGGCCAAACCGGGATCAGACCCGCAGGCCGGAACCGTGTAGCGCCGAACCCGCCGGGCCGCCATCTGAGCCTCGTAGCGGGCATTGGCGTCAGCCGCAGGCGCCCGTTCATTCAGGTACTGCTCGACCAGTCGAGCGGACTGGTCGGGTTCGAGCCCACCGGTCCGGTCCAGGAGATCAGCAGGAATCTCGCCCGTGGTTTCGTCGGCGGCCCTGGAGAGCGCATCGATGCCATCACCGGTCAGCGCACCCTGCAGGGCCTGGGCGCCGAGCCGGGGATTGGCCGCCAGAGCCGCGGCTCGGCGTGCATCACGATTGAGCGACCGCTGCGACCTCCCGCTTGGCCCGCCCGAAAGATGAGCCCGAGCGCGCCGTCGCTGGGAACGAGTATCACCGTCGGCACCCGCCAACCGGGCAACCGCCACCAGCCGCTCCGTCTCCAACCGCTGCTCGAAACGAGCGGCCAGCGTCACGAACACTCGATCGCCGATTCGGGCCATGTCGGCAAGCAACGCATCGAACCGGAAGACCAGCTCCTCCCCTGCGGTTACCCCTCCGGTACCGCCGCTCGCTTCATCCAACACTTTCACATCGACAACACTAATCAAGTCGTGTGACAATTAAAGACAATAGAGCACTGACAATCCATGTTTTCTCAGCATTTCTGCTTTGGATACGAGCACCCGCCGATTCTTCCGGGCCCGACTCTGCAATCGTCAGGTTCTGCCGGCCTCAGGCACCTGTCTCCCCTGGCCCGTCCTACGCTCTTCACCATGGCGACGCCGCTCAAGGATCGGGTCAACGTGGAGATGGTGCGGCGGCTGGCGGACGGGATGGCCGAGGTCGACGGCCGGTTCGACGCCGAGGCGTTCATCATCGCGGTCAAACCCCGAATCGATCAGCTCGAACTCAAAGATCGGATCAACCTGCTGGCCGACGAACTCGCCGCGGGCCTCGACGCCACCTCGGACTACCCGGCAGCCCTCGCGGCAGTGGTGGCACTGGCCGAGATCGAACCGACCGAGCGGTGGGCGGCCGGGACGTTCGCCGCCTGGCCGTTGTGCTCGTTCGTGGAACGACACGGCGTCGACCACCCGGCCGATTCCCTCGCCGCGATGCCGACGCTCACCAAACGGTGGAGCTGCGAGTTCGCCATCCGACCCTTCCTCGACAACCACCTGGACCTGACGTGGCGTCACCTCGTCGAATGGCGCAGCGACGAGCACGAGGCGGTGCGCCGGCTGGTGTCGGAAGGAACCCGTCCGCTGCTCCCATGGGCCACCCGGGTGAAGGCCCTGACGGAACACCCGGAGCTGGGGCTCGACCTGATCGCACCGCTGCGGACCGACCCTTCCGAAGCGGTGCGCCGCTCCGTGGCCAACCATCTCAACGACGTGGCCAAGCTGAAACCGGAGCTGGTCACGGCCACACTGACCAGGTGGGCGGCCGGTGACGGACAACCCGACGACCAGGTCGTCCGCCACGGCCTACGGACCCTGATCAAACGGGGTGACCCGGCGGCCATGGCCCTGCTCGGTTTTGACACTTCGCCCGAGGTAACGATCGAAACGTTCACCTGCGAGCCTGCGAGCATCACGCTCGGGGACACGATCCAGCTGACCGCCACAATCCGCTCGACGTCGGCCCACGACCAGCGCCTCGTCGTCGACTACGTCATCCACCACCCGACCGCAACCGGTGCCATCTCCTCCAAGGTCTTCAAGTGGACGAACCTCCGCCTCGACGCCGGAGCGACGGTGACGCTCGAAAAACGGCGAGCCATCAAGTCGATCAGCACCCGTATCTACCAGCCGGGTCGGCACCGGGTCGAGCTGCAGGTGGCCGGCCGAGCATTGGCCAATGCTGATTTCGATCTCGCGGTCGACTGAACCGATGACATGATGCAGAACCGCGCGAACTCGCGCGCTTCTGCACACATTCACCCGCCGGACAACCCTACGACCAAGAGAGATACCGCTCCGCAACGGCGTCCACGATCTCCGGTGGATGATTCCAGTGGGCATCATCGGGGCGGGGATGGTGGAAGACCAGGTCGGTGAAGCCGAGACCCCGGTAGTACGTAACCGTTTCGTCGAAGTTCTCGATCGACCCCATCGGGTCGCCGTCGAGACCGGAGATCATCACCATCCGGTCGACCGTCGCCGGGTCGCGACCGGCATCGACGCAGGTGCGCTCGAACAGCCGGACCTGGGCGGCAATGGCCTCTCGATGCTCGGCTGGCGACACGTCGTCGTCGGGACCGCCGTTGGTGATCCAGGCATCACCGAGCCGGGCAGCGACCTGAACACCGCGGGGTCCGCGCCCGGCCAGCGCCACCGGCACCCGGGGCGTCTGCACACAACCGGGAATCATCCTCGCCTCGTTGACCGTGTACCACCGCCCCTCGTGGTCGGTCAGCTCGCCGCGCAGCAGCCCGCCGAGCACCACGGCGAATTCGGTGAAACGCTCGATCCGCTGGCCCGGCGTCAGCTCGTCCTGGCCGAACGCGGTGGCGTCGAACCCGATGCCACCGGCACCGAGGCCGATCGTGAGCCGACCGTCGGAGATGTGATCGATCGTCATCGCGTCCTTGGCCAGCGTGACCGGATGGCGGATGTTCGGGTTCGACACCATGGTGCCGACCCGGATCCGCTCGGTTACCGCAGCGATGCCGGTGAGCCACGGGTAGATGCCGTGCCACGGCCGATCCCGATACCGGCGCCAGGTCAGATGATCGTAGACCCAGAGATGGTGATAACCGAGCGCCTCGACGCGACGGGCGAGGGCGACCGACTCCGGCCACGGGTCGGTGGGCATGAGGACAACGCCGAGCCGGACGTCGCCGGTCCTCGGAGCCATCAACCTCGCCCCGTGGAACCGTCCAGCCCGAGGTGCCGGATCAGCGCATCGAGGGCCACGACATAGCTGTGACGGCCGAAGCCGGCGACCACGCCGACACAGACCGCGGCCAGCACCGACTTGTGGCGGAACTCCTCGCGGGCGTGGATGTTCGACAGGTGGGTTTCGACAACGGGCAGTTCGGCTCCGGCGATCGCGTCGCGAAGGGCGATGCTGTAGTGGGTGAAGGCGCCGGGGTTGAAGACGACACCGGCGACCTCACCTCGGGCCTGGTGGAGCCGGTCGATCAGTTCGCCTTCGACGTTCGACTGGAAGTCGACGATCTCGACCCCTCGCTCGGCGGCATTGGTGCGGAGGTCCTTCATGATGTCTTCGAGCGTGTCGGTCCCGTACACCTCGGGCTCGCGGAAGCCAAGCAGGTTGAGGTTCGGTCCGTTCAATACCAGGATCTTGTGGGCCACCATCGAAGGGTACAGTTTTTCCCATGACCGTGACCGAGCCCGCCGCCCATCAGCACCTCGAACCACGCCTTCAGGCCGCCCTGCCCGGCGGGGTCGACTACGCCACCGTCCGCTTCAGCGAGACCCGGGCCGAGTACCTGGCCGTGCGCCAGGGGGTGGCCCAGCCGCCCTCCACCGCAGTCGACGCCGGGGCCATGATCACCGTCTGGGCCGGCGGTGGCGTCGGCTACGCCGCAACCTCGGATCTCACCGACACCGGGTTGCGTAATGCGGCGCAACGGGCAACCGACTGGGCCCGTACCACGGCCGGTCGCACCGTTGCCGAAACGCCGCCTGCCGTCGATCCGGTCGGGTCCTACCACTCGCCGGTTGCCGAACCCTGGGATCGGACGTCGCTGGCCGACCGCCTGGCGTTGCTGATCGAGGCCGACGCCGCACTCGACGTCGACGAGCGGATCGTCGACCGGGTGGCCGCTCTGCGCCGCACCGACGTCGACTCGCTCATCCTCCCCACCGGGGGCGGCCGGGTCGAACAGCTGACCCGCAACACCTTTCCCACGATGTACGCCACCGCCAACTCGGGTGCACACACCCAGACCCGCACCTACGGCCGCAATGCCAACGTCGGCCAGGGCGGACGGGAGGTGCTCGACCGCTTCGGGTTCAACCGGCGGGCGGCCGAGATCGGGCACGAGGCCATCGAGCTGTTGGAGGCCGACAACTGCCCGACCGGCACGATGGACGTCGTCCTCGCCCCCGATCAGATGATCCTCCAGATCCACGAGTCGATCGGGCATCCCCTCGAACTCGATCGGATCCTCGGCGACGAGCGCAACTACGCCGGTACCAGCTTCGTCACCCTCGACATGTTCGGCACCTACCGCTACGGATCCGATCTCCTCAACGTCACCTTCGATCCGACCATCGAGGGTCAGCTCGCCTCCTACGGTTTCGACGACGAGGGGGCCGTGGCCACCAAGCAGTACCTGATCCGCAACGGGATCCTCGAGCGGCCATTGGGCGGAACGATCTCCCAGGCCCGGGCCGCGGATCAGGGCGTGAACATCGAGGGCGTGGCCAACTCGAGGGCCTGCAGCTGGAACCGGCCACCGATCGACCGGATGGCCAACATCAACGTCGAGCCGGGCACCGACTCGTTCGACGATCTGATCGCCGGCGTCGAACAGGGCGTGTACCTGCAGACCAACAACTCGTGGTCGATCGACGACAGCCGCAACAAATTCCAGTTCAGCTGCGAGTACGGGCGCCTCATAACCGACGGCGAGCTCGGCCCGGTGGTCCGCAACCCGAGTTACCGGGGCATCTCGGCCACCTTCTGGCGCAGCCTCACCGGCGTCGGTGATCCCTCGACGTCGCAGGCGCTGGGAACACCGAACTGCGGGAAGGGTGAACCCAATCAGGTGATCAGCACGGGCCACGCCTCACCGGTCTGCCGGTTCTCGTCGATCGACGTGTTCGGCGGTGCGGCGTGACCGCCGGCGATGTCCGCAGCTACTTCTCCGAGCTGGTGACCTGGGCCAACGGTCGCCTGACCACCGAGGAGATCCTCACCTGCTACCTGGCCGCGGAAGACTCGAACTTCGTGCGTTTCAACCGCAACCTGATCCGCCAGGCCGGGTCGGTGTCCCAACGCCGCCTGACCCTCGATCTGATCGCCGGAACCCGCCATGCGTCCGGTTCGCTCCAGTTGTCCCAGGACCAGGACATGGACCGTGCGGCGGTGGCGTCGATGATCGACGGCCTCCGCGAACAGCGGCGGGTCATGCCCGAAGACCCGTACCTGGCCGTCTCCACCGACAACCCGTCCACCGAGCAGGTCGCCGTGGCCGACGAACGCGATCCGGGATCGGTGATCGACGAGATCCAGACCGTCGCCGGAGGCCGCGACCTCGTCGGCATCTACGCGGAGGGCTCCGTCAATCACGGCTTCGCCAGCTCCATCGGTCAGCAGAACTGGTACCAGTCGGACACCTTCAACTTCGACTGGAGTTTCTACCTGCATGGCGACAAGGCGGTGAAGAACAGCTACGGCGGCCGGGCCTGGAACAGCTCTGCGTTTGCCGCCAAGGTCGAGGCCGCCTCCCACCAACTCGAATCGCTGGCCCGACCTGCCCTCGATCTGAAGCCGGGAAGGTATCGAACCTACCTCAGCCCGACGGCGGTCCAGCAGCTCCTGCGGATCGTGGCCTGGGGCGGGTTCGGACTGAAGGCGCACCGCACCAAGCAGACACCCCTGCTGCAGATGGCAACCGACGGCGCCGGGCTGCATCCGTCGGTTCGTCTCGCCGAGGCCACAGCGGACGGCACCGGGCCGAACTTCCAGGAGCAGGGTTTCGTCCGCCCCGACGAGGTCGTGCTGATCGACGACGGACGCCTGGCCGACACGCTCGTCTCCCCCCGCTCGGCGAAGGAATACGGCGTGGCCACCAACGGTGCGTCCAACTTCGAGCAGCCGATGGCCATGGCCATGGCGCCCGGTTCGCTCAGAACGGGCGAGGTTCTCGACGAACTCGGCACCGGTCTGCTGGTCGGCAACCTCTGGTACCTCAACTTCTCCGACCGCACCGCCTGCCGCACCACCGGCATGACCCGCTTCGCCACGTTCTGGGTGGAGGGCGGTGAGGTCGTGGCCCCGGCCAACGTGATGCGGTTCGACGACACCATCTACAACCTGCTCGGCGACGAGCTGGTCGGGCTCACCGATTCAACCGAGACGCTCCTCGACGCTGGTACCTATCAGGCCCGCTCCACCGAAAGCGCCCGGCTGCCCGGCGCGCTCGTCGAGGAGATGGCGTTCACCTTGTAGTGACAACGAGGTGGTGACCCCATCCGACTCCTGTCGGCGCCGGCGCCGGCTGGAAGCGTTAGGTGAAGTGGCGGGGCTGGAGGAGGGCGACCAGCTCGCAGGAGTAGTTGCCGATCCGCGACCAGCTGGCACCGTTGTCGATCACCGCAACGGTGGCCGTGCGCATGGCGGCGTTGGCGCCGGTGAGCACCTCGACGGTTCGGCTCCAAGTGGTGTCGTGCCCCACGATCAGACAGGTGCCGACCTCGTCGCCCAGCTCGCGGAGTTCGTTGAGCACCACTCCGACGGACGTCTCATAGAAATCGTCGGTCTCCCGGATCGGGCAGTTCCACCTGCCGGCCTCGGCGGCCAGCTTTGCGGTAGTGGCCGCCCGAACGGCCGTCGAGGTGATGACGAGATCCGGAGTGAGCCCGATATCGGTGATCAGCTTGCCCATCCGCCGAGCGGCCTTCACGCCGCGCTTGCTGAGCGGACGCTGGTGGTCGCTGGTCTTGGCCGACCAATCGGATTTGGCATGCCGCATTACCAACAGCATGACGCGATGGTAGCGGCTGGCAGGGGGCAACTGGGTGCGTTTGGATCTTCTAGGTCTGTTTGTGACCAAATCCTCGCCGGTCAGAAGCTGTCCTCGATGGCACGGATCGAGGCGAAAAATCGTGGTTCCCCGGCGCGCCGATGCCCGACCAGGGGGTCCGAACATGGCGTCGAGACCGTCCTGTTCTCCTCCGAACATCTGCCCTCTCGACTGACGACCGAACTCCTGGGGCCGGTCGATCAGCCCGGCTGACGAACGTTGTCGTAGACGGCCGTCTCGAAGGCGAGGAACCCATCGAGCGACGTCGGATCCATGAAGGGAAAGATCTGGGTGGCCCAGAATCCTCCCAAACCCCGGTGCCGGTCGATCCAGTAGTAGAGGTTGGGCAGACCGGCCCAGGACAGGGATCCCGCCGAGCGACCGGTGGGTGCCTCGGTCTCGTTGACCATGAAGGTCAGAGCCCAGGTCTTCGCCATGCCCGGGAAGAACTCCACCTCGTTGGTCACCCGAGGATTGACCGCCGGCAGCGGCTTGATCGTCATCCCGTCGGGGAGGTTGTTCCGCGAGGCCATCGCCACCGTCTCGGGCTCGAGGATCTGCTCGCCACCGGGGCCCCGGCCGTCGTTCAGCCACATCCGGATGAACTTCGTGTAGTCGTCGGCCGAGCCGTACAGCCCGTGTCCGGCCATATGAAGCTCGGGATCGGCCATCGGCTCGAGTTTCGTCATCGGGATGAGGCCTCCGTCGGAGGGGGAACGAGCGTGGACGCGAGCGATCCGCAAGAGCATCTCGTCGGTCGGGGCGAAAGCGGTCGAGGTCATGCCGAGCGGCTCGAACACCCGCTCGGCCAGAACGTCGCCGAGTCGGCGGCCGGTGATTCCCTCGACCACCATGCCGGCCCAATCGATACTGGAGCCGTACTCCCACCGATCCCCGGGATCGAACAGCAGCGGCGTCTTGATCGAGTCCCAGGTCGCCGCCGACACGTCGGGCTGACCGTGGTCCTTGACCAGTCGGTGGTACGTCTCGTTGAAGGCCTCGTAGGCGAAGCCGGCCGTGTGGGTCAGGAGCTGGCGGGTGGTGATGTCGCGGACCGGTTGGCGAAGTCGAGGTTCGCCGTCGTCGCCGAAACCGTCGAGAACCTGAACCTCACCGATGGCCGAAACGTACTCCCGGGCCGGGGCGTCGAGGTCGAGAAGTCCGTCGTCGACGAGTTGCAGGCAGGCGGTGCCGCCAATGGACTTGGTCGTCGAGTAAAGATGGCAGACCGTGTCGGTCGTGAACTCAACGTCACCACCCACCGTCCGCTCACCGCGGGCTCCGGCGTAGATCACGCCCTCCCGATCGGTGGCAACGGCTGCGACGCCGGGAACCCCGGGTGAACCGGTCACGACACGATCCAGCACGGCGTCAACCGCTCTTCGGAGATCGCTCATCGTTTCGTTGTTCCTTCCGACGCGGGCCCTCCGACCAAACCCTACTTCGCCCGGGGGCCGGAGCCCGGGCCCGGACGACGGGGGTGTGCCAGTCCTGGGTCGGGGCAATCGGTCGAAGAATCGGTCGAAGAAATCTGTCACACAAGATGCGGCGGGGACGCTCTAGGCAAAGCAAGGTTCCCAGGCACCGATCCGCCTTCCCGCCACAGGTCCGACGGGGGTAGGGTCTGGCCATGACCCACCCCCTGTTCGGCACCGAGGTGCGACGAATCGAAGACCCGCCACTACTCCGTGGGCAGGGGACCTATGTGGCCAACGTCGAACTCGACAATGCGCTCGTCGCCCATTTCGTGACCTCGATTCACGCCCACGCCGAGATCGGCGGCATCGACGTCTCCGAGGCCCTGACCATGCCCGGTGTCGTGGCTGTGGTGACCGCCGCTGATCTGGTCTGGAACGGTGAGCAGCTCGGTCCGCTCCGCTCCCCCATGCCCGGTTATCCGGAGGGTGTGCACCGGCCGGCGCTGGCCGACGACCGGGTCCGGTTCGTCGGTCAGCCGGTCGCCGTGGTGGTGGCCGAGACGGCCGCGCTGGCAGCCGACGCCGCCGAGATGGTCGTCATCGACTACCGACCCCTGCCGGCGGTGGTCGATCCCAGAGCCGCCGTCGAACCCGACGCGCCGCTGGTGTTCGACCACCTCGACTCCAACGTGCTGATCACCGCCGAACTCAACGACGAGCCGATCGACTTCTCCGACTGTGAGGTCGTGGTCACCGAGACGTTCCACAACCAGCGGATCGCCCCGAGCCCGCTGGAGACCCGGTCGGCCGCGTCACTGTGGACCGACGACGGACGGCTCGTGCACTACATGGGCAACCAGGGCGTCCATCCGATTCGCAACGCCATGGCCGCCTACTACGGGCTGGGACTCGACCAGGTGCGGGTGGTGACGCAGGATGTCGGCGGCAGCTTCGGGGCCAAGGCCGAGAACTATCCCGAGGACATGCTGCTGCCGTTCCTCGCCCACCGAACCGGACGACCGGTGCGGTGGACGCCGGCCCGCTCGGCCGACATGACCGGGCTGGGCCACTCCCGCGACCAGTACCAGCGGTTCACCATCGGCGGCGACCGTGACGGCACGATCAAGGCCATGGAGATGCACGTCGTGGTCAACAACGGCGCCTACTCCTCGATCGCTCCCGCTCACGCCCGCAACGCCGGAATGGTCATGCCCGGCCCGTTCCGGGTTCGGAGATCCCGCTGGACCTACGAGGTCGTCGCCACCAACACCACGCCCCAGGCCGCCTACCGGGGCGCCGGCCGCCCCGAGGGTGGCGCCGCGGTCGATCGGGCCGTCGACCGATTCGCCGCCGAGATCGGGCTCGATCCCCTCGAGGTCCGCCGGCGTAACATGCTGCAGGCCGACGAGTTGCCGTGGACCAATCCGACGAACCTCGTCTACGAGTCGGGCGACTACCCCCGGGCGCTCGACAAGCTGGTCGCCGAACTCGACTACGACGGGCTGCGGGCCGAGCAGGCGGCGCGGCGTGACTCCCGCGCTCGGCGCCAACTCGGCATCGGGCTGTCGACGTTCATCGACCGCACGGCCGCCTACCCCGGCACCGAGTTCGGTGCCGTGCAGTTGAAGCCCGACGGCTCGTTCCGGGTCCTGACCGGATCGTCGCCTCACGGCCAGGGCCACCACACGTCGTGGGCCATGCTGGTGGCCGAGCGGACCGGTGTGCCGATGGAGCGGATCGAGGTGGTGCACGGCGACACCGACGTCGTACCCAGGGGCGGCATGACGGGTGGTTCCAAGGCGGCGCAGAAGGCCGGTAATGCGGTCGCACTGGCTGCCGACGAGATGGTCGAGGTCGGGCGGGCCACGGCGGCCGAGCTGCTGGAAGCCGCCGTCGGGGATGTGGTGCTCGACGGGGGCGTGTTCCATGTGACCGGCGCGCCGGGGGCGGCCTCGATCGGGTGGGTCGAGGTCGCCGAGCGGCTGGCCGCCGAACGCGGCACGAGCGACGGCGATGCCGACGAAAGCGGCGGCTTCGGCCATCAGTGTGTGGCCGACTTCGACGTCGCCGCCGCGTCGGTCCCCTACGGGGCCTACGGGGCGGTCGTGGAGGTCGATGTCGAGACCGGAGCCGTCGAGTTGATCCGGATGGTGACCGTCGACGACGCCGGTGCCATCCTCAATCCGATGCTGGCGCTGGGTCAGGTCCACGGCGGCCTCGGTCAGGCCATCGGCCAGGCGCTGTACGAGGAGTTCGTCTACGACGCCGACGGCAACCCGCTCACCGCCAACTTCCTCGACTACGGCATTCCGGCGGCAACCGAGTTGCCGTCGTTCGAATCCCACCTCATCGAGATCCCGACCGAGACAAACCCGCTCGGGGTCAAGGGCATCGGTGAGTCGGCGGCCATCGGTGGTGTGCCGGCGGTGCAGAACGCAGTGATCGACGCCGTGTCGCACCTCGGGGTCAAACACCTCGATCTGCCGGTCAGGCCGCTGCGGGTCTGGGAGGCCGTCACCGGTGGCGCGCCGTCTGGATCACGGGCGGACACGTCGTCCGTATCCTGATCATCCCGGCCGGGAGCGGCCCAGTCGTCGCTCGATGACGGTCGCCCGGGCCTCCTGGGCGGCGGCGGTCCGTCCGGCCAGAATTTGCGTGCGGTGTTCGAGGGCCATCGCCGCGTCGAGGTTCGGCGCTCCCTGATTCGTCTTCAGCACCTGCTTGGTCATCTCAACGGCCCAGGTGTGGTGGCCGGCGATCAGGGTCGCCACCTCGACTGCACGGTCGACCACCTCGCCGTCGTCGGCCACGTGGCGGCACAGACCGAGCTCCCGGGCCTCGTCCGCGCCGATGCGACGCCCGGTCAACAGCAGCTCAGCGGCTGCGTCGTAGCCGACAAGTCGCGGCAGCAGCCACGAGGTCCCCAGCTCACAGCCGGTCACGCCGATGCCGATGTAGCCGTCGGCCAGCTGGGCGGAGCGGGCCAGAACCCGGATGTCGGCCACCAACGCCAGCGAGAAGCCGAGGCCGACGGCGATGCCGTTGACGGCGGCGATCACCGGTGTGCGCATCCGGTCGATCGTGCGGATGATCGCGCCGAGTTCGACGTCGAGCCAGTCGAAGTGCCCGGCGATCGGGTCCTTGTCGGCCAGGTACTCGTCACGCCCACTTGCCGTGAGATCGATCCCGGCGCAGAAACCCCGACCGGCGCCGGTGATGATCACGGCTCGCACGTCAGGGTCGGCGTCGGCCGCCCGCAACGAGGCCGTCAGCGCCCGGGCCAGCGTCAGCGTCATGGCGTTGAGTTTGTCGGGCCGGTTGAGGGTGAGTTGACGGATGTGTGGTCCGTGTTCGTCGACCAGCAGCACGTCTGTATCGGCGGTGGGCATCGGTCTGGCTCCTCGTCCTCGACGTCAGTTTCTCGGAATGTCGCGAAACGGCGTGTCGCGTGGTGGGCCGGGTTCCCGGGGAAGCCCGAGTACGCGCTCG
>Ga0224512_10002287_pt1 | contig 17656 bp, 18 predicted proteins | sample SF_May12_sed_USG_4_FD_169103 | JGI IMG/M metagenome (GOLD analysis project Ga0224512, IMG submission 169103) | Sediment microbial communities from San Francisco Bay, California, United States - SF_May12_sed_USGS_13 | ecosystem: Environmental > Aquatic > Marine > Sediment | place: USA... | reverse complement strand
TGTTCGAGCGCGTTCACAAAATCGAGTCGGGTACCGCCATCGTCATCGATGCCACTGGACGGACCATCACACGATATTGGGTACCGGAAGATGTGCCCTTGACCGACCTGGCCGCGGACGCTGCCGAGAGTACCCTCGAGACCCTCCTCGTCCAGGCTGTCAACAAACAGGTGCGGGCCGACGTGCCAGTCGGCGTCTTCACGAGCGGAGGCGTCGACTCTGCGTTGCTCGCTGTGCTTGCGAGAGACGCCGTGGGTGCACGGGATCTCCACACGTTCACGGTTGGCTTTGAAGACGCCTCGTACGACGAGCGCGCCCACGCGGCGCGGCTCGCGCAGTACGTAGACAGTGAACACGTCGAGATCGCGCTCGGCGAAGAAGGCATGCAGGGGGCGTTCGACGTCGTGTCGGAGCGCCTGGCCGAGCCCGTAGCCGACCCGGCAATCCTCCCGACGTATCTCCTCGCTCGCGTTGCCCGGCAGCACGTCGGCGTCGTGTTGAGCGGTGAGGGTGCCGACGAACTGTTCGGCGGGTACCCCACATACCTCGGACACCGCCATGCACCGGGCTTTGCACGTCTTCCGGCGGCTTTGCGTACGGCCCTTCAGGTGGCAGCGGACCTCCTCCCGCCGTCCGAGAGCAAGGTGCCGCTCGGCTTTCTCCTCAAGAGATTTGTGGCACATGCGGACCGGGATCTCCTGACCCGACATGTGGCGTGGTTTGGAACGGGCCTGCCCGACCATCTCGTTCCTCCCGAACACGAGGAGGCCGCGGCACAGCAACGGACCACCGATGGCGATCCCCTGCGGCGCGTCATGCTGTTCGATTACCTGACCTATCTGCCGGACAACCTCTTGGCGAAGGTCGATCGCGCAACGATGCTCAACTCGCTCGAGGCGCGCTCACCGTTCCTCGATCGTGATGTGGTCCGGTTCGCCTTGGGCATGAACACGGATCTCAAGATTCGCGGCACGACGACCAAGTGGCTGCTCAAGCGCGTCGCGGCCCACCGACTCCCGCGAGGGATCGTGCATCGGCGCAAGGGCGGGTTGAGCGTGCCTGTGGGGCGATGGCTGAACGAGGGACTCCGCGCTGAGTCGGATCGGTTGCTCGCACCAGAACGTGTTCGCGAGGTGGGGGTGTTGAACGCCGAGCCCGTGCGCCAACTTCTGTTCGAGCACCGAAGCCGCCGCGCCGACCATACCCGCGCCCTGTGGGCGCTTTTGGTCCTCGAGCGGTGGCGCGAACGCTGGATCCAGCACTGAACTGGTTATGGAGTTGAGCAATGACACCCGACGAAGCACTTGCCCTGATGCACGAGTACACCGAGTCCGACGCGCTGCGCAAACACATGTATGCCGTGGAAATAGCCGTGCGCGCCTACGCCAAGCACTTCAACGAAGACGAAGACGAATGGGGCCTCGTGGGCCTATTGCACGACTTCGACTACGAGAAGTATCCCAACGATGCGCATTCGCCGACCGAGGAGCATCCGTCGTTTGGGGTCGGGGTCCTGCGTGAACGGGGCGTATCTGAGCACCTGCTGCAGGCAATTCTGGGACACGCGTCATATACCGGCGTGGCCCGTGAGACGCTCCTGGCCAAGACCCTGTTTGCGGTGGATGAGCTCTGCGGCTTTCTCGTGGCGTGTGCGCTGGTGCGTCCCTCCAAGAGCCTCAAAGACCTGTCGGTCAAGAGCGTCAAGAAGAAGCTCAAAGACAAGGCGTTCGCCCGCGGCGTCAACCGAGACGAGGTTCGTCAGGGAGCAGAGGAACTCGGGGTAGCACTGGAGGGGCACGTCCAGTTCGTGATCGAAGCCCTTCGCCCCGAGGAGGAGCGGCTCGGGCTCGGGACGGGGTAGCGAACACACCTCGGCGCTCGCCCAGGGTCCTATTCCGCTAGATCGTGCACGGTCTCCAGCCGCTTGATGCGCAAACGGCGCGTACCGACCGGGAGCTGCACGGTCACGACGTTCTTCACCTTCTTGTCCAGCAATGCACGGCCCAACGGCGAGGATACCGAGATGTGACCATCTTCCAGGTCCACGGCGTCCGGGATCACCACCTCGTACACCACCTCTTCCTTGGTATCCACGTCCACGACAGTCACCCGAGAGCCAAGACCGACCCGGTCGGCCGGCACCTTGGCAATGTCGATTCCGGAGAGCTTGTGCAGTCGCGACCTCAGGTGCTCCAGCCGCGCCTGAATCATGCCCTGACGCTCGATCGCCGCATGGTAATCGGCGTTCTCGCGCAAGTCACCGTGCTCCAGCGCCTTCTTGAGGGTCGCTGGCAGGATGACGCGGAGTTCGTGGTTGAGCACCTCTACCTCGGCATGCAACCGTTCCCGTAGTTCCTCGAGCATAAGCAGCGATGATACCAAGTCCCGGGCCAAACCGCTACGTCAGACAGCAGGCCCCCGGGACGCGCCGGCCGAGCCCCCCCTGGCTTTCAGATTACCCGAGCAGTTTGTTTGGTGTGCCCTGGCCTGAATCCTGAGCTCAACGCCGACTGACCCCTGTGCGTATATCCCATATGCAGGACGCCGAACTGGCGGCGCTCGCCCAGGCGGGTGATCGCGAGGCGTTCGGTGAGCTGGTCGCCCGTTACGCGGCGCAGGCCCGGCGCCTTGCCACCGCGATTCTGGGCGACCCCGACGACGGGGATGATGCCGCACAGGACGGATTTCTGGCGGCGCTCAAGCACCTGGGCCGGTTTGACCCTGAACGCCCGTTCGGCCCGTGGCTGATGAGGATCGTGGCGAATGCCGCAGGAGATCGACGACGACGACGGCGGGTCCGGAAGACAGAGCAGATCTCTGGACGGCAAGCTGCCGCGACACCGGGACCGGACGTCGAAACCGATCGGCAACGGTTCCGTATCGCCTTACAAGCGGCGCTGGCGGAGCTGCCAGAGCGGCAACGGATGGCGGTGGTGTTGTTCGACGCAGAGGGATATACGCACCGGGAAGTTGGGGAAATTCTGAACGTTCCGGAGGGGACTGCCCGATCCGACGTATTCCACGCGCGGCGGGCGCTGCGCGAGAAGCTCGAGGCGTGGAACGATTGGAAGGAGGAAGGCTGATGTCGAACCCGTCACCGTTCGATCATCGACGGGATCCCGAACTGGGGCAGGCGATGCGAGACGTGCTCACCCCGCCAGACGAGGCGCGTTTCGTGGCACGCGTGGTCGCCGCTGCGGAATCGGTGTATGGCGGCGCGGTCCCGTCACCCATGCTCAACATCTTGACGGCATGGGCACGTCCCGGCCTCGTGGCAGCCATGCTCCTGATCGCCGTCGCCGCCTTCTCGGCGGGTCTCTGGATCGGCCGCAGCGGCGCTGCCGTCACGGCGGCATCACCGACTATCGGTGACCCGCTCGTCGACAGCGGACAGCTGGCCGTACCCGCGCTGATGGCCGGACAGGAAGCGCCCGATGTGGACGTAGTGCTGGCGGTGGCGATGGGGCGGTAGGGGGAACGGATAAGGCGCACGGCGCACGGGATACGGAGTAGCTGACAGCTGACGGCTGACAGCTGAAGGCCGAAGACTGAGAACTGATAACCGACAACTGAGAACTGACAATGTTCAATCGATCTACCCTGCTGGCAGCGAGCCTCTTGATGGCGACGTTCATTTTGGGCATCGCGGTTGGGGGCGGCACGGTCGCGGCGTGGGGTGACAACCCCGATCGACCATCGCGCCCGCCGCGAGAGCGTGTGAGCTTTGCCGCGCGGCTGCAACAGGACCTCGACCTCACCGCTGTGCAGCGCGAGTCGGTCGAGGTCATCATGAACCGGCGGCAGGACTCCATGCGGCAGATGTGGGGTGAGATCTCGCCGCGCTTCGACAGTCTGCGCCGGCAAATCAATCGAGACATCATGGCCGTGCTCGATAGCAGCCAGCAGGCAACGTTTGAGGACCTGATAGCCCGCGCAGACAGCGCGCGACGGCATCGGGATCGCAGAGGTGAGCATGAGAGGAAGTAGACAGGGATTGGTGGCTCTGGTCGGTGCATTTATGGCAGCCGCGCCGCTGTCGGCGCAGACGCCGACGGTCACCTTGGAAGAGGCGGTCTCGATGGCGCTCCGCGTCAACCCGATCGTAGTCAGGGCACGCGGGCAAGTCACAACCGCGGCTTGGGGAAAGCGAGAGGCGATCGGCAATTGGCTGCCCAATATTAGCAGCAGCTCGTCCTACAGCACCCGACCAGGACAGGAGATACTCGACCCGCAGACCGGCCAGCTGTACACACCGACAACCAGCTCGTACTCAGCTGGGCTCAGCGCCTCATTGGATCTGTTTTCGGGATTCCGCCGCTTCGCGCAGAGCAAAGCGGCCGGTGCGGATATGCGCAGTGCCGAAGCGTCGCTGGTGAGCCAGGAGTTTTCCGTCATCCTGCAGACCAAACAGACGTTCTTCAATGCGGTGGCGGCGAATGAGCTCGTGCGAGTGGCGGAACGGAGTATTCAGCGTGCCGAGGAGCAACTGCGGATCTCCAAAGACAAGCTGGCAGCCGGCTCTGCGATCCGCTCCGACACGCTGCGCGGGCGCGTGGAGCTTGGCAACGCGCGGCTGCTGCTGCTGAATACCGAGACGCAGCGGGCGACGGCGGAGGCAAACCTTGCGCGCCTGATCGGCGTCGATGGTCCGATACGTCCCGCAGCTGACTCGATGATGTTCGCTCCCGCGCAGCTCGACACGGCCGCGCTCAGGCTCGACGCGGTGTCGATGTCGCCCGGCGTGATTCAGGCTGACGCCGCCGCCGATGCGGCCGCCGCGTCGGTCTCGGTCGCGCGCGCCGGGTATTTCCCTTCGATCAGCGCCTCCTACTCTCGGTCCTGGTCCGGTCAGGCGCTCAGCCAGCTCGACCCGAGCTGGTCGGCACGGTTAAGCATGAGCCTCCCGATCTTCAATGGGTTCACCAGGGAGGGCGGCGTGACGCGCGCGGCAGTGAACCGCGACGCGGCGTATGCCGAAGCCGAGGACGTGAAGCGGCAGATCAATGCGGAGTTGACGCAGTATCTTGCCGCGCTCGCCGCGGCACAGCAGAGCATGGACATCGCCCGGGCCAGCCAGGCCGCAGCAGAGGAGGAACTCCGCGTGCAGCAGGAGCGATATCGCCTGGGCATGGCCACGATCATCGAGCTGCTCGCATCGCAGATCAGCCTCGAGCAGTCGGAGGTCGACATCGTGCAGAGCCGACTGGATTACTTGGTGGCCAAGGCACAAATCGAGTCCCTGGTAGGGAGAGAAATATGACGAGCGCGATCAAACACATGGACTTTCGGACCGGGGACATCCCGCAGCCGGACATCATCATCCTGACACACAAGCTCAAGCGCGACTATGTGGTCGGCACGGAAGTCGTGCGCGCCCTTCAGGGGATCTACTTACAGGTGCGGCGGAACGAGTTCACGGCAATCATGGGACCGTCCGGATCGGGCAAGTCGACATTGATGAATCTGATCGGCTGCCTCGACACACCGACCGAGGGCGAGTATTGGCTCAACAGCCAGAAGGTCAGCGAATTGGACGACGACGAGCTGGCCCAGATCCGCAACAAGGAAATCGGTTTCGTCTTCCAGACATTCAACCTGCTGCCGCGGGCCACGTCACTCCACAACGTGGAGCTGCCGCTCATCTACGCGGGCATGCCTGCGAAGCAGCGTCGCGCGCAGGCTGAGAACGCAATGGAGCGCGTGGGGCTGGGTGACAGGATGCACCACAAACCCAACGAACTTTCCGGCGGTCAGCGCCAGCGGGTCGCTATTGCGCGAGCGCTGGTCAACAACCCGAGCATCATCTTGGCAGATGAACCCACCGGAAACCTCGACAGCAAGACGGGCGCCGATATCATGGACGTGTTCGAGGACCTGCACGATCAAGGACAGACTATTCTGCTGATCACGCATGAGCCGCACATTGCCGCTCACGCCACTCGGCAAATCCACCTGCTTGACGGACTCGTCGAGCAAGACGTCATCACAGAGAAGACATCATGAAGCGCAGAACCACGATTTCGATTGCTGCGGCGGTTACGTCCCTCGCATTGCTTGCAGCCTGCGCGGAAGAAGAGCTCGCCCCTGTGTATCAGCTGATTCCCGTTTCTACGCGGGACATCGTGGTATCGGCGAGTGCCGCCGGGACCATCGAACCGATTCTCACGGTGGACATCAAGTCCAAGGCGTCAGGCGAACTCCTCGAGGTGCGGGTCGACGTCGGCGACATTGTCGAGCCTGGGCAGTTGCTGGTGAAGGTCGATCCTCGCATTCCTCGCAACGCGCTCCGGCAAGCACAAGCGGATCTCGATGTGGCGCGGGCATCCCTCACGAACGCGGGAGCCCAATTCCGACGGGCCGAGGAGTTGTTCAAGACGCAGTCCATTACGGAAACTGAATACGAGCAGGCCAATCTGACGGACGCCAACGCTCGTGCCCAGCTCATCCGGGCCCAACGATCTCTCGAGGACGCGCAGATCTCCTTCGAAGACACCGACGTCCGCGCTCCCAGCAACGGCGTGATCATCCAGAAGAACGTCGAGGTTGGCACCGTGATCCAGTCGGCCACGTCGAATGTAGGTGGAGGAGCCGTCCTGTTTCAGATGGCCAACCTCGATACCGTACAGGTCCGGGCACTCGTCGACGAGACCGACATCGGCAAAGTACAGTCAGGGATGGACGTGACGATCACCGTGGAGGCGTTTCCCAATCGCCCGTTCCAGGGCCGCGTGCTCAAGATCGAGCCACAGGCGACCGTGCAGCAGAACGTCACGATGTTTCCGGTTCTCGTGCGGATCGCCAACGCCGACCAGCTCTTGAAGCCAGGTATGAACGCCGAGGTGGAAGTCCACGTCGGTAACCGAGACGGCGTGCTGTCCGTCCCGAACTCGGCACTTCGCACCGAGCGGGACGTCAGCTCCGCCGCAAGCGTGTTAGGGCTGGACCCGCAGCGGGTGCAGGAGCAAATCGCCGAGGCTCGCCAGATGGCATCTCGGCCAAGTGAGGGAGCATCCGATACGTCGCAAGCGACCGGTAACGGCCCGGCGTCTCAGGGCGAGACCGTGAACATGATGGGTCGCGAAGTCCCCGTGCCTGACGGCTACACGGCGAAGCAGGTACAGGCCGTCTTCACCAAGATGCGAGAGGGTGGTGGCCCTGGCGCGCTGGCAGCCGAGGATCGTGCGCTGCTCCAGAAGCTGCGCAGCGCCGGTGGTCAGGGACGTGACCGTCGAGCCCAGGACGAGAGTGCTGCCCTGTTCGGCGGCAACTACATCGTATTTGCCTTGCGCGAAGGCGAGCCGACACCCATCCCGGTTCGCACTGGACTGACGGACCTCGACTACTCCGAAATCGTCACTGGACTCACTGAAGCGGATACCGTGTTGATCATGCCGAGCGCCAGCCTCATCGCAAGTCAGCAGGCGTTCCAGGAACGGGTGCAGAGCCGCGCGGGCGGCCTCCCCGGCGTGACACGTAGATAATGTGCGCGATACGAACTGAGAAACGGAGTCTCCATGCTCTTCGGTGAGATCATTCAGGTGGCCCTCGGCGCCATTCGAGCGAACAAGCTGCGTTCCGTCTTGACCGCCCTCGGTATCGTGATCGGGGTCGGAGCAGTCATCACCATGGTCGCGTTGGGGTCAGGTGCCCAGAAGGCCGTGCAGGATCAGATCTCCGCGCTCGGGACGAACCTGCTCACAGTCTATGCGGGCCAGTCCATGCATCGCGGCGTTGCCAGTGCAGATCGCACGGCTCTCACAAGTCTCGATGCGGAAGCTCTGGCGCGTGACGCGAAGGCGTTGAAAGCCGTCGTTCCCGAGATTCGGCGGAGCCAGCAAGTCGAGTACGGCAACCAGAACATCAACGTCAATGTGAATGGGACCGGGCCAGAGTACGTCCCGGTCAACAACTACACCGTCGAATTCGGCAGAATGTTCACCGCCGGCGACGGGCTGAGCCGCAAGCGATATGCCGTGCTCGGCAACGAGGTTCCTGAATCGCTCGGCGCCAACGGTGCCGCGATGATCGGACAACAGATCTGGATCCGCGGTATCCCGTTCGAGATCGTTGGCATCCTCGCTAAGAAAGGATCGTCCAGCGGGTGGTTCAATCCGGACGAGCAGATCCTTATCCCGTGGCAAACCGCGCAATACCGCATTTTCGGAACTGACAAGGTCAGTTCCATCACCGTACAGGTCGCGGACCCCGACTCGATGACCATTGCCATGATCCAAATCGAGAACGTGCTGCGGCGGGAACACGGAATCGCGCCGGGCAAAGACAACGACTTTCAGATCCGCGACTTCACGCAGTTCCTGACAACGTTCGAAGAGACGACCAAGACCTTCACGTTCCTGCTCGGTGGCATCGCCGCCGTGAGCCTCTTGGTGGGCGGTATCGGCATCATGAACATCATGCTGGTCTCCGTGACCGAACGGACGCGGGAGATTGGCGTGCGGAAGGCACTCGGAGCCAAGCGCAAGGACATCATGCTGCAGTTTCTGGTCGAGGCGCTCGTCCTCTGTCTCATGGGCGGGGCAATCGGCATCGTGTTAGGTACCGGGGGCGCCATCCTACTCTCAGAGCTGGCCAATTGGAACACGCTTGTCTCGCCGCAGGCCGTACTGTTGGCGGTGGTGTTCAGCGCAGTAGTCGGCGTCTTCTTCGGCCTATGGCCAGCCCGTCGTGCAGCGAGACTGGACCCGATCGAGGCGTTGCGGTACGAATAGGGCCATTAGCTTCCAGCCATCAGCCTTCAGCTGTTGTCCGGCGGTCAGGAAGGTCTTGGCCGCCGGCGGCGTTTTGGCCGTTTGGCTCTGCGCCCTCCACCATTCTTCATCGCTCGCAGCAGACCGCTGAGCATGCGCCTTATCGAGACAGCCTCACCCGACAGACGTTGGAACACATCGTCCGTAACAAGTCCCAGATCGCGAGCGAGAAGCAGCTGATATTCCAGCTCTGACGCCGAACCGGCAGCCATTTGAAAGAAACGCGCTCTATCAGGATCAGAACCTCTACCGCAACCTTCCGCAATGTTTGCAGCGACCGAAACGGCCGACCGTCGCACCTGTGCGGTGAGGGCGTAACGCTCGACCGCCGGAAACCGCGAGGTCTCGTGATACACGAGCAGCGCAGCCGCATGCGCCTTACGCCAAACACTGAGCTTTCGGAAGTCTCGCATGATGATGTTCTTCGCTCAGAACGATTCTACACAGCCTCAACGCCGTACCGGTAACCGAAGCCCCGCAACGAGGTCCATATCCACGCGGAGCTGCCAGCAGCTGACGGCTGTTGGCTGATAGCTGTAGGCTGTCGGCTGAGAACCGACACCCCCCTTCTCCCGTTACGTCCTCCGCGTATCTTCTCATACCACCGGACCACGGAGCCCCCACATCATGATCGGCATTCGCGTTCCCGCTTCGACATCCAACCTTGGCGCCGGATTCGACTGTCTCGGGCTCGCGCTCGACCTGTGGATGCACGTGCGTGTCGTAGATGGTGTCGGAGAACCAGTGTATTCCGGCACGGTCAACGGTATGGACCGTCGGGCGGAGATCTTGATGAGCGTGGTCGGTGATGCACTCGAGAGCAAGAATCACTTGGAGATCCACTCGGAGATCCCGATTGCCAAGGGGCTCGGATCCTCCGCGGCCGCGGCAGTGGCGGGATTCGCGCTGCGGCAGCTCTTGCACAAGCAATCGCTGGATCGCGACGCCGTCTACGAATCCGCCGTCGATCTCGAGGGTCATCCCGACAACGCCGGTGCGGCAACGTACGGCGGATTTGTGCTGGCGGCACCGCGGCCAGCGCGCCTCGCATTCAATCGGAACCTTGGTGTCGCGCTCGCCGTCCCCAATGTACCGATCGACACAAAGGCCGCCCGACAGATTCTGCCACACGATCTCCCGCGTGACGTCACTATTCGGCAGGCCTCCCGGGCCGCAGCACTCGTCCTCGGACTGATGAACGCGGAGGGCGACCTCATCGCGTACGGAATGGATGATCAGATCGCCGTGCCGCTGCGCAAGAAGCTGATATCGGGATACGATGAAGCTGTGGCAGCCGGCAAAGAAGCCGGTGCGTACGGGGTCACGATCTCGGGTTCCGGTTCAGCCGTGGTCGCCATCACCCCGGTCGAGGAAGTCGACGCAGTTGCCGAAGCCATGGCAGTCGGATTCGGCAAGGCGGGCAACCCGGCCGAGCCGATGACCCCCGAGGTCACCGAGCGGGGGGTGGCGGTGATGGAGTAGAGAGTTTTCAGCTTTCAGCGATCAGCCTTCAGCTGCGCCGAGTTCATTCAGATTTCCGGAGTCCCGACTCGGGGGTCCCGTTGAAGTGCAGACAAGGAGTTGCTGAGAGCTGACGGCCGAGAGCCGATGGCTGTTGGCTACTTCCCCAACCACTTCAACCGCGCCCGAATCTCCCGCGCATGATGTCGGGAGTGCAGGTAATGGAACCGGATCCATTCGGGGAGGTTGAGGTCACCTAACAGAGGGTGCGGTACAAATCGGGATTGCTGCGCGTCCTGAGACCATGAGCCTGTCAGCTTGCGATACTCCTCGACTCCCATCCGAAACTGCGCCGAGACGAGTTCCGCATCCGGCTGGGCATCAGGCTTGGCGTGTGGAAGGGCCTTGAGCGCCCCTGGGTAGGTACCGGCGCCGAGTGTCAGGTGGCGCAGCACGGTCTGGTGCGGCTTGTTCTGCCGATCCATCGGCGAGGATTCGGCCAACTCACGGAATGCGTGCGCCACGAGATCGATGCCGATACCCACATGCTGGACAATCTGCACGATGCTCCATTTACCGCGTGGTGCGCGGAGCCAGTCCTGCTTGGAGAGCCCGTGGAGCGGCTGCAGAATCAGGGGCTCGAGGCGCTCGAGATGACGTGCGGTCTTCATAGAGGTTGTGGTCCGTCCACCGATCAGCGCTGTGGCAAGTGCCGAATTCTAATATGGCGGCCCATGAAACGGTGAAGCCGGGACGCTATTCGATCACCGCCAGGCACTCGATCTCCACCCTGGCGCCCAAGGCCAGGCCGCTACCTGCTACAGTGGACCGCGCGGGAGGATCTTCACCGAAGAACGCCCGGTACACGAGGTTCATCTCCTGATAGTCGGCAATGTCGACTAGGAACACCGTGCACTTGACCACGTCACCCAGCGAGCTCCCCGCATATTCCAGGACCGTCCGTATGTTCTGGAGCGTCTGCCGCGTTTCCGCACCCACCCCTCCCTCGATCAGCTCCGTCGTGCCGGCCAGTGTCCCGATCTGGCCGGACAGATAGAGCATGTCATCGACGCGAACTGCCGAAGCAAATGGCAACCCTTCGAGCGACCCTGGCACTCGAATGGATTGCCTTGCTTCTGAGGATTCCCCACCGCAAGCAGTGACCAAAGTGATCGTGACGAGAAGCAGAGCACGCATGGAAGCCTTCACTTTTCAGTCTTCACTCTTCAATTGCCCACGAGACACCGCTCGGCCAAGCCCGTCACGGCGATCTTCCACCCCTCCACCGTCTTGACCAAGACCCGTTGTGACAAACCGCGCGCGGTATCGGTGCCAATGACCGCCGCGTATTCGAACGAGGCCCACACCACTCCCGGCGCAACCCACACGAGCGTCGGCTCGCGGGCAATCAGCGTATCAGGCCACTCCTGGCTGGCCCGACGCGCCTCCGCAAATAGGGCGTAGCCGCGCCGCAAGGAATCCGCCCCCGCCACGACGAACTCTGGGGAGTCCAGGTATTGCGCCAGGTACGCTTCGACGTCACGGCGATGAATCGCCGCGATGTTCTGGCGTACGAGCTCCCCTGCCCCGGTTATGTCATTGGTGCGGACCCGCTGTGCGCTCCGCCCAACGCAACCGGAGGAGAGCATCACAAGACACGCAAGTCCCACCAAACGCCGAGGGCCGACGGCTGACGGCCGATGGCCGATAGCTGAAGGCTGATAGCTGACGGCTCGCATCACGGCTCCCTCCCGGGCAGACTGCGATCCCACCCATCTAGAATCTCGATCTGGGCGGTGCTTGCCGGCCGCTCCCGCTGCAACCGGGTCGCGACCGCTTCGGTCTGTCGCATCACCCGCAGCACGTTGAGCCCAATCACCTTCTTGGCATCTTCGTCACTCCAGCCGCGACGTAGGAGCTCCGCAATCAGATTGGGGAACGTCGACACATCTTCCAATCCCCGAGGCGGCACGCTGATGCCATCCAGATCAGACCCGATTCCCACGTGATCCACGCCTGCGACGTCGCGCAAACGCGCGATGTGATCGGCCACCGTACCGACGTCCGGTACCGGCATGGGGTTGGCCTCCTGCCAGCGGGCCATGGAGTCCCGGATTGCCTGGACACCGATGCTCGATCTGCGCAGCCGCGCACGCACGCTGTCTCGTCGTTCGTAGTACTCGAAGGCCGGTCGGTATATGAATGGAAGCACGTAGTTGACGAGAATGACCCCACCATTCTCTCCAACGGCCGCTGCGATGTCGTCCGGCACGTTCCGAGGATGGGGGGTGAAGTGACGTGACGACGAGTGCGAGTAGAATACCGGAGCCTCGGTAACGCGGAAGACGTCCCACATGGTCGAGTCATGGGCATGCGACAGATCGATCAGCATTCCCAAGCGATTCATCTCGCGCACCACCTCTTCACCGAACCGCGTCAGACCTCCGTGCTTCGGCGTGTCGGTCGCCGCGTCGGCCCAGTCGGTATTGCTGTTGTGAGTAAGCGTCATGTACGCCACGCCGTCGCGGCGAAATGCCCGCAACAACCCGAGCGAGTTCTCAATCGCGTGCCCGCCCTCGAGCCCGAGCAGCGACGCAACCTTGCCATTCCGATGAATCCGCACGATGTCATCCGCGGTGCGTGCAAGCGCGAACGTCTCGGGGTACCGCTCGATCATCTGGTGGACGATGTCTCCTTGCTCCATCCCGGCTCTCGCTGCGCCCAGACCGGCGAACTCACTTGGCACATAGGTAGACCAAAACTGCGCGCCGACCAGTCCCTCTCGAAGGCGAGGGATATCCGTCATCACCGACGGTTGAGGCTCGGAGATATCGAGGGAGTCGAAACTCGATGCATAGTTGATCCGAAGTTCCCATGGGAGATCGTTGTGCCCGTCGATCAAAGGGACCTCTCGCATCAAGCTTTTGGCGCGAGCGAGTCCATCGGTGTCGTCTTGCCCATCGGCCGGCCTGCAGGCCACCATGACGGTCATCAGGCCGACGCTCAGAAGCAGAGCAGCTCGCTTCATCCCTCACCCTCCGTTGAGATTGTGTTCTGTGATGACGCAAAGCCGCGGCACCGCCTAACCGGCAGCATGGGGTACCTCGGGAATGTGTCATCCGTCTCGGACATGCGGCAGTACCAAAATTCGGAGCCGCGGTCACTCGTGATCAGACGGTGGTGGGCGCAAGTCGCGCAGAGTCCAGGGCCGGCAGTCGGATCGAGCATCCGCCGCGAAAGGTGATGTCGCGTCCCCTCAGCGGCAAGATTACATTACGCGCTATGACTGATGTCGCCTGCACACGTTGTAGCCAAACCCGGCAGCGTATGGCCGCACCGCCGTTTCGGAACGAGTTGGGTGACCGGATCTACGACTCGATCTGTCAGACCTGCTGGCAGGAATGGCTGCAGCAACAGACCGCCATCATCAATCACTACGCGCTCGACCTCAGGGATCCCCGATCGCGCGAGTTCCTGACGACGCAGACGGAGGAGTTTCTCTTTGGCCAGCCGCCGGCCTGAGCCCCCGTCGAAGCAACAGATCCAGTTCGTAGTGAATGGAGAGCCTACCGAGGTTCTCTTCGCGCCACACAAGACGCTGCTCGAAGTACTCCGAGAAGATCTTGGCCTCACGGGCACGAAACACGGCTGCGAGCTGGGAGAGTGCGGCACGTGCGCGGTATTGCTCGATGGGATGCCGGTGCTGTCCTGCCTGGTACTTGCACTGGCGTGCGACGGCACGGCAGTCGACACCGTCGAGGGAATGGCCGACGGTCCCGCATTGCATCCGCTCCAAGAGACCTTTGCCGACCTCGGCGCTGCCCAGTGTGGCTACTGCACGCCCGGATTTCTCATGACCGCCAAAGGGCTGCTCGAGCGCAATCCGTCGCCGTCGAGAGACGACATCAAGGAGGCACTGGCCGGCAACCTCTGCCGCTGTACGGGCTACCTCAAGATCTACGAAGCCGTCGAGCTCGCGGCTGCCAGGATGCGGGGCGAGCAGGCCGAGCCGTCGGACGAATCGATCTATGGCCGACGGTAACCTGCTCGAACAGTCGAGTCCGCTGGTGGCAGTCCCCAAACCGGCCGCCGGCCAGCCCTTCCGGGTCATCGGCACCCCGCAACGCAAGGTCGATGCTGCGGCCAAGGTGACGGGCCAGACGGCGTTTGCGGACGACATCGAGCTGCCGCGGATGCTCTACGCCAAGCTCTTGAGAAGCACGGTTCCGCACGCACGAATTCGTCGCATCGATGCGTCGAAGGCACAGGCGCTCGAAGGGGTGAAGGCGGTCATCACGGGGCAGGACTTACCGATTCCCTTCGGCATTCTCCCAGTGAGCCAGGACGAGCACACCCTGTGTCCCGATATCGTGCGGTTCGTGGGTGACCCCGTGGCTGCGGTTGCGGCGACCAGCGAAGAGATCGCCACGGAAGCGCTCGACCTCATCGACATCGAGTACGAGCCCTTGGAGACGATCGCGACACCGGAGCAGGCGGTACGGACTCCGGACCCCCGCATTCACGATTACGGACCGACCGGCAACATTCACAAGCTGATCGACCTCGAGTTTGGTGACGTCGAAGCGGGATTCGCCGCAGCCGATCACGTCCGCGAGGATCACTTTTTCTACGGCGGGAACACACATCTCGCCATAGAACAGCATGCCGCGGTTGCCGACTGGTCAGCCGCAGACAAACTCACACTGTGGAGCTCAACCCAGACACCGCACTACGTGCACCGGGCCGTGGCCAAGGTGTTGCAGCTCCCCGCGTCACGCGTCCGAATCATCGCATGCCCCAACGGTGGTGGCTTCGGCGGCAAGAGCGACCCGTTCAATCACGAGATCGCCGTTGCCAAGCTCAGCATGATGACGGGCCGGCCGGTCAAGATCACGTTGACGCGTGAAGAGGTCTTCTACTGCCACCGCGGCCGCCACCCCACACTCATGTGGGTGAAGAGCGGTGTCACACAAGACGGTCGCATCACGGGCATGCACTTCAAGACGCTCTTGGACGGTGGTGCGTACGGCTCGTACGGCGTGGCCAGTGCGTACTACACCGGGGCGCTGCAGACCGTAACGTATCAGGTGGACCGCTACAAGTTCCAAGGCGCGCGCGCGTTCACCAACAAACCTCCGTGCGGACCCAAGCGGGGGCACGGCACACCGCAGCCCCGGTTTGGCCTCGAGGTTCATCTCGACAAGCTCGCCGAAGACGTCGGCAAAGACCCAGCCGAGATGCGCTTGGAGCATCTCGTGCCGCCCGACTCCCTCACCGCCAATTACTTGAAAATCGGATCGATGGGTCTCGGGGCGTGCATCCGCAAAGTGGTCGACGGAGCGGCATGGCGAGACAAGTTCCGCAAGCTCCCCTATGGACGCGGCGTAGGTCTCGCTTGCTCCAGCTACATCAGCGGTGCCGGTCTGCCGATCTATTGGAACAACATGCCGCACTCCGGCGTCCAACTGAAACTGGATCGCGGTGGTGGTGTGACCGTGTTCTGTGGCTCGACCGATATCGGTCAGGGCTCCGATTCCATCCTTGCCTACATCGTAGCTGAGGTGTTGGGTGTCGAAGTCGCGGACGTTCAAGTCGTCACGGCCGATACCGACCTGACACCGGTCGATTTGGGCAGCTACTCGAGTCGTGTCACGCTGATGAGTGGCAACGCCACGCTTCAGGCCGCTGAGCGAGCTCGAGAGATTCTCGCCGGTCACGCAGCGAGAAAGCTGGACGTGCCGGTTGACCGCGTGGCGTTTGCGGAGAATCGCGTGTTCGACGTCGAGCATTCCGACACGGGTCTGTCGTTCGCCGAAGCAGTGCAGGTGTCGGAGGCGGCGGAGGGCACGATTGGGACGGTCGGGTCGTACACGCCGCCGCGGAGTCCGGGCCGGTACCGTGGCGCCGGTGTGGGACCGTCACCCGCGTACTCCTACAGCGCGGCAGTCGCGGAAGTCGAAGTGGATCCGTCGAGCGGCATCGTGGTGGTGCCGCGTATCTGGATTGCACACGACGTGGGCCAGAGCATCAATCCCGTGACGGTAATGGGTCAGGTCGAGGGCAGCATTTACATGGGGTTGGGCGAAGCGCTCATGGAAGAGATGGTCTATCGGGCCAACCGCAACCTCGTGCACCGCATCCCGTCGATGCTGGACTACAAGAGTCCCACCACGCTCGAGATGTGCGACGTGGTGACCTACCTGATCGAGGATCCGGATCCCAACGGACCGTATGGCGCCAAGGAAGTGGGACAGGGCCCATTGCTCCCGGTCCCGCCCGCCATCGCGAATGCGATCCACGATGCCGTAGGTGTTCGCGTGGATGAGGTGCCCATGACGCCCGAAAAAGTTCTCAAGGCCATCCAGGCCAAAGCGAAGGGCAACGAGGGACGTCACGGCCCGACATCGTTCCCAGATATTCCCTGGCCGGAGCCTATTCGGGTGCCGACACCCTGGGAAGGGGGAGACGGGAAGGCGGCTGCGGCAGAGCGGCAGGGTGGCAGGGCGGCAGACACGTCGTCCTCCTCGCCGGAAGAGAGACAACACTAGTGCTCCGGCTCCCTTCCTTCGACTACCTGCAGCCCAAGTCGCTGCGGCAAGCGCTGCTCATGAAGCAGGAGGCGGGACCTGACGCGATGTATGTCGCGGGTGGCACCGATCTCTTCCCCAACATGAAGCGACGGCATCAGGAACCGAAAACGCTCATTGCGCTCTCGGGAATCAAGGCACTGGGACGCATCACGGGAGGTGCGCGCGGTGCGGCGATCTCGGTTGGCGCTGGGGTCACGCTCACCCAACTTCATAGCCACGCTCGCATTCGAAAGAACTTCCCAGCGCTCGCGCGTGCTGCTGAACTGGTGAGCACTCCCCTGCTCCGCAATATGGGCACGTTTGGCGGCAACCTGTGTCTCGACACCCGCTGCAACTACTACAACCAGACGTACGAGTGGCGGAAGGCGATCGATTTCTGCATGAAGAAGGACGGTGCCATCTGCTGGGTGGCACCGTCGAGCCCCCGCTGTTGGGCTGTCAATTCGAGCGACACAGCGCCCGTCATGGTCGCAATCGGCGCGTCCTTCGTAGTGGCCGGGTTGGACGGAGAACGGGATGTTCCTGCCGCAGAGTTCTACCTCGACGATGGCATTCAATATCTCGCCAAGGATCCGGCCGAGATCCTCACACAGGTTCGGCTCCCCGCACTCAATAGCTGGGACGCGACCTATTGGAAGCTCCGCCGCCGCCGCGCGTTCGATTTTCCGGTACTTGGTGTCGCTACGTGGATCAAATGGGACAATTCATTCGTCGCCGACGCGCGCATCGTCCTCGGCGGAGTGGCCAGCTATCCAAAGCCCATCCCGGAGGCAGCCCAGGCAATCATTGGCACCGAGCTCGAAGACAACGCCGTCGCCGCGGCGGCCGAAGCGGCAT
>Ga0224512_10002285_pt1 | contig 17658 bp, 15 predicted proteins | sample SF_May12_sed_USG_4_FD_169103 | JGI IMG/M metagenome (GOLD analysis project Ga0224512, IMG submission 169103) | Sediment microbial communities from San Francisco Bay, California, United States - SF_May12_sed_USGS_13 | ecosystem: Environmental > Aquatic > Marine > Sediment | place: USA... | reverse complement strand
GCCCACTATGTCGAGGACCGCGAATCGATCGAATTCGGTGACATCCTCATATTCCTGGGCGAGCATTTCGTGGTGGTCGTCCGCCACGGCGAGGCCACCAAGCTCACGCCGGTCCGCTACGAGCTCGACCGCAACCCCGACGTGCTCCAACTCGGGCCGTCCGCCGTGTTGCACGCAATCATGGACAGGGTGGTCGACGACTACGCCCCGGTTGCGCAAGCACTCGGAACCGACATCGACGAGGTCGAAGCCGACGTGTTCTCGAACGCATGGTCGAACCCGGCCGAGCGTATCTATTTCCTCAAACGGGAAGTAGTCGAGTTCCAGTCCGCGGTCCGACCCCTGATCGATCCCCTCGACCGGCTCACGCAGGAGGCGGTGCCGGCGGTCAATCCCATGTTGAAGGAGTATTTCCGCGACGTATACGACCATGTCGTGCGTATGAACACTCAACTCGATCAGTTCCGTGACATGCTCACGAGCGTGTTGGAAGCCAACCTCACCCACGTGAGCGTGCGCCAAAACGAGGACATGCGCAAGATTTCGGCCTGGGTAGCCGTCGCGGTGGTTCCCACGCTCATCGCCGGCATCTTCGGCATGAACTTCAATCGCATGCCGGGTGTTGAGCACGTCTGGGGGTTTCCCGCCGCACTCGGCGTCATGGCAATTGCCGCGTTCTCCTTGTACCGGATGTTCCGCCGCTCCGGGTGGCTCTAGTCGTAGTCCGGGTAGAGCGACAACTTCAGCGTTGACGTTCGTCGCACGGAGACCACGCGTGGTAGCGCATGGTGAGGCAGTGATGCTTCCTTCACGATGGGCGGGCGCTCCGGGGACTGAACCAGATCTGCCGTGTGAAGACAACGCGGTGTGGTTCGCCGGGGCCTCAGTCACAGTTGGGGACATCGGCGGGGGTCAGGTCTCCAGGCCAAATACCCCGGTCGTAGGAGTGGAGAACGCGGACCGCAACCACAGCCGGAGCATTCTCGATCACCGCCAAATCACGGGGCGGGATTCCCGCCACCAGAGCTTCGATCTCCACGCCGGGTTCGTGGATCGCCTCGCTCGCCAAAACAAGGAGAGTGAGCTGGGCCTCGAAAAGGTCGTGGCCGAAGATGGGCTCACCTGAGGCCCCAGCGGCGGCGCGGAGCCGAACCGCCTCGGCCGAACCATCCAGAAAGGCGAAACGAACGGCCTGCTTTGGCCGACCGCTGAGGCCGTTCGTCGCATACGGGTCGAAGCAGGCCCAGTCACGTCGCCAGACCGCGAACGGCTCGGCACCGAGCGATGTCACCAACCCGACCGCGTCGGCGAGCACAGCCGGCTCCGCCAAAACGACACCGGCTTCGACCGGATCGTTGGGGTGGGCCTCGAGCAACACCTGCCGCATCCATCGCTCAACCGAGGCCAATTCGGCCCTATCAACCGGAAGAGAAGTCACCGTGGTCTCCGGGATGGTCGTCGGCGGTGGCTCCAGCTCGCGATTGCACTCGCTGTTGACGAACTCGTCCATCGACGACGAGGCGACCAAGCACTCGAGGCGCTCTGGCGTTCTCTCGAAGCCCACCGCCTCGAGGCCCCAGCGGCAGAAGTCGACCGTCTGCTCGGCGCACCAGGCAACGACGGGGTCGAGAGCGTCCGGGCCGCCCGTTCCCGGAGGCGAAACGCCCGGTGACGAGCTCGAGATCGACGCCGGCGGCGGGGTCGGGCCATCGGACGCGTCGCCGCACGCGACGCAGAACAGGATCACCACCATTCCGACCATGGCGACACGGAGCGAGCTCACGACCGTTCGACGCATCGACCGCGCGAATAGTTCCGCCCGTTCCGGATCTCCACCCCGGAGGGAACCTGGGCAGGGACCGGGATGTGATAGTCGCGTGTCCGAATCGACGGTGAGTCGTGATGTGAGATTGATCGCAGATCGCGGTGGTCGACACCCGTCCCTGGCTCATCCGCCGTTGCGTTTGTTGACGCCACCGCCCTGAAAGCCGATCATCACATTCGCCTCGGGCCTATGAGGGCGAAGACCCAGACCCCGGAGAATTTCATCGGTGTCCAGCGCCGTCCTCACTCGGCACGCAGGGTCATGCCATCCAGGGTGAGGATGCCGCTGCCGCTGACCCAAAACACCAGGCGATATGGATTCGTTCCTTGATCATTCACATATTCACGCAAGTCCAGCTGCAGGGCAGAGGAGGCGGTGACTTCCGTGCGCAAGTCGATGGCCGCGTAGGCGCCGAACTGCTCCTGGAGCTGCACTGAGTAGGCGGTCCGGGCATCGAGCCCGGTCACATCGACTTCGAGGATCGGCGTGGCGCCGATGCTGATCATCAGTGGGATTGTTTCGAACTTGCCGTATCCGACGCCTTGATCTGTGACACGCGCCGTCAACTCGCCATCGTTCGTTTCGGCTGTCACGTTGTCGAGAATCCATCCTTCGATGCCCGCATCGAAGGTCTCCTCGAACGCAACGCCGCCGTCAGTCCCGACCCGACCCGAGGACGTCATCTGAATGGAAGTGAAGTCCACCCTTGCGCCGATCCCTTCCAGCCACAACACGATCGTGTACCGGTTTGAGGCCGTCGAACCCGACACCTCGTTGACCTCGACCGCATACTTGCCTGCATCCGCAACGGCAAGGGCATCGAAGGCTCGATAGTCGCCGAAGGCTTCTTGAATCTGCACGATCAGACGGCTGGCCGGCGTGATGGCCGCAATGTCGAGCATCAATGATGGGGCGGCACCGAACTCGACAGCGATCGCCTCAGATTCGGCCCTGCCTACCGCGGCGTCGACGCCGGTCACCGCCAGACTCAGCGTCCCTGAGGCCGTGTTCCATGCGGTGTTCTCGGTGCGCCACCTCTGGGCCGATTGCGGGTCGACCTGCCACGCAGCCGCGAGGCCTGACTCAGGAGATGCGGGTTTCACGTCCCATTCAGCCGGAAGCTCACCATAGGCGACGATGACGTTTCGGACCGGCATACCGGACAACTCCGTTGGCACCGTGACGTGCAGAGCATCCGCATCGATGATCGATATGGCTGCATCGGTCGACACCATCGAATTGTCGGCCAGCTCATACACCACGGAGATCTGAGCCTCGTCGACCCAATCGTTCGCTCGCGCCACCCGGATCGGGGTCGTCACTCCAATCGGGTGCCGTATCTCAACGCGGTCCGATGTGCGTTCCACGGTGATCCAATGCAGACCGTCCGCCAGCGGAGCGCCGTCGAACTCCCCGACGAACATACCGGCAACCATGTCCCCGGCCGCCGTTCGCGCGACGAACCCGTCCGGGGCGATGCCATAGCCATCCAGCACGTAGGGTTTGTCGCCCGTGTCGACATCGAAATTGGCCGTGATCTCCAGCGGGTTCTCCAACGGCCCCCAGGTCCGCCACTGGACACCCGGACTCCCAGGTGCCGTTCGTTCATCCAACAGCGGCTGGCCAAATGTGCGGGCGTTGACCGACTTCTGCATGGCGTCCAACGCCCAGATGGTTTCTTCGTCTTCGCCGAGGTGTTTGGTGACGTCGACCATGTAGTTGTAGCCATTGAGGCTGTAATAGGTGGCCAGCGCCATCTCCTCACCCGGCCATACCTCCGCGTTCAGATCGTGCTGATAGAAGGCGACCTTGTCGTGCAGCACATCAGCCGCGAAGGGGTAGGCCGTCCAGTGCACGTACTCCTGTCCGACGTGGGCCAGGATCTGGTTCCAAAACTTCTGCCGCAGCGTCTGCGCATAGCCGGTGACAGAATTGCCTATCCGATCGAACACCCCTTCGGTGAACAGCGGCTTCAATTCACTCAGTCGTGCGTTCTCGTTCACGACCCCCTGGGTGTAGGCCGCCGCCGACATCGTGTTCCCATCTTCCAGCGCCACATAGCGCCATGAACGCTCCCCGGTCATGTCCACGAACATGATGTCCTGCGGATAGACCTCCGTGTACGTTTCGAACATCCGCGTGTTGCGGTCACGGACGTCGGGCGACCACGGCTCGACCATGTAGCCCTTGTATTCGAGGTGCGGATACTCCGGCCCGCGCAGCTTGGTGGCTGCGGCGGGCGTCTCGTCCAACGTCGGAATCTCCAATGACACCGGGTCATAGGTATTCCACACCGTCCAATTGGTGAACGGCATGGTCAGATAGTCGCGGTCCTCGAGGGTGTTCAGGAGCCGTAGGAAATCCGCTTCTGATCCGTAGCGTTCCCACCAGATCGGCAATGCTTCGGGATGGTCGTCCTCGAGCTTGTGGTTCTCGTTGTCGCTGGCATACCAGTCGCGTCCTTCCTGCCAGTGGGTGAGGTGCAGCACCCCCGGTTCCGGCAACCGGTCGAGCCACTCCTCACCGATGAGATTCCAGGTCTCGCCTTCCGGCGTCTTCTGCCATTCGACCGCCTTGTAGACCTCAACCGCCAAGATGGGACTCGCTGCCAGTTGTTGGAATGCGTCGACACCCCCCAACTTCTCCACCAGGCTCGGGTACTCGTCGATGCTGTTGTCGACGCGGTAGTCGGCCGCGACCTGACGGAAACTACGATCGATGCTGATTCGGACGGCTCCACTCTCCCAGCTCGCGCCGTCGGGTATGAACGTGACCATGTCGAGCCGGAAGTAGCCCTGATCGCCGCGACCACCGGTACCGAGATTGTTCGGCTGGAAGACCGGCTCGTCCGGAGGTTGACCGGGCAGGACCGTTCCTTGATACGTGCTGTCTTGCACCATGTGCAGGGCGAGGTGCCCCTCCCTGCCCTCGTAGGCGAGCACGTCGGCGAACATCGGCGGGCGAGCCATCATGGTGGACCGGTTCTCGGCGAAGAACTGCGGGAGCAGTGTGAGGCCTTCTTGGATCGGGAACAGGACACGCTCCATGCCGTTCAGATCAAAGCTCAGGCTGCGCGGCAGCGACACCGTGCGGATCGCATGGCCGGTGTCGTTGGTGATGCTCGCTCTGAGATCGAAGCGCTCCGCGTCGAGGGGAACGACGTCGATGGTCAGGACCAGCCGGCGCCCCGCTTCGTTGTAGTCGTAGATCAATCGGAACGGGTTCTCGGTGAGGGTAAACCGATGGGTCGGGCTCTCCGTCGAAAACTGATTGGAACTGAGAGTGTGGAACGTCGTCTCGTCCAGGAACGTGAGGCTCCACAGCTCGTCGTCGAAACTGCCGGTGCTGAGCACCGCACCGGTCTCGACGTTCTGGAGATAACGCAAGCTCCCGTTGTCGGCCGCCAACCCCAATTCGTAGCGTGCACCGTCCGGTCGGTATCGGATCGTCCGGCTGTTGGCTGATGCCCGCGTCCCCGTCCCGTCCGAGCCGGCCGGCAGGATCGTGTACACGTAGTCCTGCGGGGGATTCCCGGTCGTGTCGTGCAGACAACTGCCGGTCTCGGTCACCGCCGGCACCTCGCACACCACGGATCGAGTGTTGGCGTCAACCCCCTGGGCCCAGACCTCGACGACATCGGCGGTGGGCTCGAACGGATTGCGCCACTGCACGGCCGTCCGATCACCGAGCGGCGACACGTCGACGTCAAACGGCTGCGCGAGATCGGAAACGAGCTCGATGGAATCGAGATAGACGATCGAACCGGCCCGGGTGCGGAAACCGAGTTGCGCAATCTCATTCGGGCGCACGGTCTCGGGCAATTCCCATATGACGGTTCCCCAACCATCACCATCCGCCTCGAAGGCAGATTCGGAATCCACGATGTACGTGCCACCGCCGGTCGTGATCGCGAGCTCCAACGCCACCGCGCCATCCAACGACTTCGCTCGTGCGCTCACCACACCGACGGGCGTCGTCTCGGCCAGGGCGAACCGAGGTGTCGCCGTCGCTTCGCCGGACACCCGCAAGCTGCCCGCACTGGCTGCGAAACGCTGATTGTGGGTGACACCCGAGTCCGGCTCGCTGCTCTCCCACACCCACCGGGGTTGGTCGAAGCCGTCCCAGAGCTCTGTTCCACCGAGACGCATATTGTCGAGGTAGAAATTGAGCTCCTCGTACGGGGTCCCGAACCCGCCGTCGCTGAAGCGTGTCACTGCGATGCCAACCCGCTTGACATCGGAGAGGATGGCAGCCGGGATCTCGGCGATCCGGTAGGTGTTGCCCTTCAGGGGAAACGTCATCTGATAGTTCTCCCATTGGAACAGCTGCCACCCCAGGATCAACGGCGTCTCGGCCGAATCACCCGCCGAGTTCTCGAGATACAGCCTTGCTTCGGCAAGTCCGGTCGGGTTTTCGGCCATGTAGATGTCGACCGTGACGAACTCGAATTCGGACCAGTCCTCCGATTCGGGCAACGCAATCTCGAGCCGCGCCGTGTTGTCGTTCAGGTCTCCCGGCTCCGGCGTGATGCTCGTTCGCAGGTGGAGCGAACCGGACCCCTGCGTGGCCCGCTCCGTGGAATAGGCGACGGTCGGAAGTGCGGGGCCCGATGCCGCATGGACCTCCCATTGATGCGAATCGAAGTCCTCCAGCGGGATCGATCGCCGCCCGGAGGGCGCGGGGAATCTCGCATCCGGGTCCCCCGGCAGCAGGCTTTCGGCTCGGAACGTGCCCGAGGCACTTCCGGTGCCGTCAGAGGCGGGGAGATTCAGGATGAGCAAAAGAGACCCGGCAAGGGCAACGGCGGCGTAGAGCAGCTTGGCAGAGGCAGTCGACGGGACCATGCGGAACTATCGGCGCAGACGCGAAATCTTGAACTCCTAAATCAAATGGCTTACCCCTACCCGGCGCGGCCGCGGCGTCGAACAACTGAGTCACCCGAATCTCATCAAGGGCCCTGCGTCGGCTGCCGACCTAGTTGTGGTCGACCCGTCAGAAGGTTCCGGTGCCATCCCCCCGCATCCTCATCGCAGCATTCGCCTTCGGCCTCATCGCCGCGGCCTGCAGTTCGACCGAGCCGGCCGCGGTGCCCGAGGCGATCTCCTCACCGCACGTGCCGAGTTCCGGCACGGTCACCTTGGACGTGTCCGAGGTGACCGCCGACCCGGGCCTGGTGATGCTTTCGGTCATCGGCAAGCAGGTCCCCAACCAGCCGATGGGTGCGGTGTGCGGGCTCGTCGACGCCGATCCCTTCACCTTCGAGGGCGTCTTCGCTCCCATCATCGGCGACGATCCCTGCACCCTGGGTACCGAGCCCGTCGAGTTCGCTCCCGGGCCCTACGAGGTGGTGGTAGCAGTTCTGCCGGGCGGAGCCCGCACCCCCGACCGCTGCGTTCGAACGGAGGTCACGGTCGATGGCGACGTGACCCTCCGGGTGACCGAACTCGGGCCGCCCATCGACTGCGGCTTCTGAGGGAGACCGTCCACGGCGTGATCGTTGACGTGCGCGTCGTCGGGGTGCGCCTTTTTGGTGGTGATCGGCTCCCGCGCTGAAGGCAGCGGAATCGGGCAAGTGATGCGGGCTCGGGCTCCCCCCGGACCGCCGCTGACCCTCCCTGCGGCCCCGCGTCCCCCACCGAACAAGGCCGGCCTCGAGCCATGTTCGTGCCAGAGATCTGTACAGCGGAACTCCCGAAACGCCGAGGTTCTTTTGGACAGAAGGAGCTGCGTGCCGCTTACCTATCCCGCCCATCAGGCCCCGGCTATCGCCCTCAAGATCGTCCGACCCCGCTGGTTCGACGGCACGGCGTTGTGCGTGGGGGCCGCCCTGCCCGATCTGGCCTACCCCTTCGGAAGCTGGCTGGCCTGGCAGAGCCACAAGGCGATGGGGATCGCGGTGTGGGCGGTCCCGGTGGCGGTGGCCATCTGCGCGCTGCTCCGGAGGCGGGCAGCGGCGGGAATCTTTGCCCATCTCCCCGACGCCGGACCGCTGCGGCTTCGTTCGCTGCGAGTGATCGGGACGCGGCGCCCGCCGCTGCTCATCACCGTATGGTCGGCGGCGCTCGGCGCCGGAAGCCACATCGTGATCGATGCCTTCACCCACCGCGGCTGGTGGGGGGCACGATTGCTGGGGCTCTCCGAGTGGCCGGGTGAATACGTCGTTCCGGACATCCTGCAGGCCGTCGGCCATGTCGTCGGCACCTTGGCGGCGCTCCTCCTCCTGATCCACATAGCCCGCCGGGGTCTGCTGGAGCGGTGGTACGGCGCGCCGGCCGTTGAGGCGGCACGTCGGGTGGACGTGACCGGCCGGGTGCGGTTCTGGTCGACCTTCGGATTGGTATTCGCCGTCCCGGTCCTGGTGGTGCTGATGGTGGGACGGGATCCGGTGTTCGTCGGAGTGGCCGCGACTGTGGCCGGCTTGTTGGTGGCCGGGTGGCTGGGCGGTGAAGCGCTCGGTACCGGGACGCAAGGAGAATCGCCCTCGAGACGGGTCCCGAGTTCTACGACCTCTACGAGCGGCCGGCTGCCGTCAGGCGGCGGTTGAATCCCCGTTCCGCCGGTAGTAGTCCCAAGACAGGAAAGCCTCCACCGGGAGTCGGCCAACGGGCCCGAAGCGTCCCAGCGGATACCCCACCGGAATGATCGCTGCCAACAGAACCCCACGGGGCAGTCCCAAGATCTTCTCATATGTGCCCGGCGGCGCCAGAACCTTCGGCACGGTCATCACGGCACCCAAGCCCAATGCCCTCGCCGCCAAGAGAATGTTCTGCGCCGCCGGATAGGCACTCGCCCACAGCTCCTGTTCCTGGTTCCGACGGGCCCGTCGTCCCAACCTCAGCGTTGCCCACAGACCCAGGTGGCGAACAGCTGCCCGCACGGCGACTGGATTGCGCGAGGCGGCCTCACCAGCCGCGTCACGTTGTACGCACACGCAGATGAGCGCCGGCGTCTCCTCGAAGTGCTCGGCCAGATAGGCAACGGCGTCCAGGGTGCGACTCCTGGCCATCAGGTCCTCACCGGGGCGGGCCGGAGCCCGTTCGGCCACCTCCGTGAGCAGGGCGATGCCGCGACGCCACGGCTGGGCGATGCGGGTCATCACCTCCCGGTCGCGGACAACCACGAACCGCCAGTTCTGGGCGTTGGCCGCAGAAGGGGCCCGGGTTCCGGCCTCCACCAGCTTGACCAGCACCGCCTCGGGTACCGGTCTTGGACTCAACCGCCGCATCGACCGACAGTTGCTCATGACCTCGAACAGATCGGTTTGCGTAGTTGCTGCCATCGATCCCCCGTTTCAGTGTCCCCCTAACGGTGTGGCTCCCCCGTCTCCACCGCTAGAGGAATTCGGCCCCTCAACCGGCACGGCCACGCAACAACCACCCCGATTGTCTCGGAGTCGCCGGGCCGTGACAGCTCGGCGGCTGCCGTTTGGCGGCGCTGGGGACTATCGGAATCGAACCGAGATCGCTCCGGGCGATGCAAGGGAAGGTCACCCGGGAGCTCCGACGGATGGCTGCGGAATACCCTCCGACCCACCCGACGGTATGCGTGTCACACGCGCTCCTGCACCCCCGTCATGTTGCGCAATCACGGCATACGGTCGTGGCGCTCAGCGCCTCGAGCCGCTCGACGGCGATTGGGGATTCACACATCAGGCACCTGCCGTAGTCGCCTGAGTTGATCCGGTCGAGCGCCGCTTCGATAGCGACGAGACGCCGCTCGATCGTGTCGGCCTGAATGGCGGCTTCGTCATCGGTGACGTCGTGGGGTTCGTAGTCGGCGCGACTCGTCGCGGCGGCCCGCAACTCCTGGAGGAGATCCCGCAGCCGATCGCGCTCACCGAGCAGCCGGTGTTGGTGTCGCCGCCCGAGGGGCGAAGGGGCCGTCATCGCCCAACCCGTCTGACCGGTGGGCCGAATCCAGCCAGCGATCGGCCCCCGATCTTGTTGGTTCTCGCCCGTTGCCGGTCGTGGGCCCGAGGGGAGGAGCCGTGACTGCATGCCACGCACGTTCCGGTGGCGGGCAGTGCTCGCAGCCGCTTGAGGGGGATGGGGCCCCCGCAGTGGAGACAGTACCCGTACGTTCCGTCGGCGACTCGGGCCAGCGCCCCGTCGACCTCCCACAAGCGGCGCTCGACCCACTCGGCAAGCATCAAGGCCGTTGTTGCATCGGAATCCGCCGAGGGATCGTCGTGATCGAGCAGATCACTGAGATCCCGTCGGCTCAGCGCATCCTCCACCTCGATCCGCAACGCCTCCGCACAACCCGCCACCGACGCTCGGCGGGCGAGCAATAGCTTGGTGAGGGCGGCGAGGGTCTTCGGTGCGAAACGGGCATCACGGGTGGTGGTGGCGACCATTGGGTCCTCCTGAGAACGACGAGTTTCACTTCACCGTGTCGTGAAGGTCTCTCCCGCCCCGGAGGGGCCTGCGCTGCCGGGCCTCGTGGCCGTGTTGACGACGACGCTCGTTTGGGGATACTCCCCTATCAACGCAAAATATGACACGACAAAAATGGCGGTAGTAGAGGATTTCGCCTCTATAGGCACTCCCCGGGACCATGCAAACGTAGAACCAACCGACGACGGAAGATGTCGATGACTGACGATGAGCAGCGGCCGTGGACCTTCCTCACCAATCATGCCCGGGTATTGATGACGATCTCCCAGAATCCCGACATTCGCGCACGTGATGTCGCCGCCACGATCGGCATCACGGAACGCTCCACCCAGCGGATCGTCGCCGAACTGGAAGAGGCCGGCTACCTCACCCGCGAACGGGTCGGCCGCCGCAACCACTACAAGGTGACCACCACCGCCTCCCTCCGTCATCCGCACGAGCAGGGAGTCGAGATCGGCCTCCTCCTCGACCTATTCTCGAATGCCACCGACCCTCCCTCAGCGAACTCCGTCCCCAGGCGGAGATGATGACCAGACCGACCCGCGACGACGAACAAGCAGCACGTCTCCACCGGGCGGCGCTGCGGCTCGAATACGGGACAATCGGATGGAACGTGGGCGAAGCGGTGCTCACGATCGCGCTCGGCGCGGTCGCCTCATCCCTTGCACTCATCGGGTTCGGGTCGGTGTCGATCATCGAGGTCTTCGCGTCTGGCGTCGTGGTGTGGCACCTCAGACCAGGCCATGCAGGGTCGAGCCGGGAGCGGACGGCGCGAGCGCATCGGCTTGTTGCAATCGCCTTCGCCGCCCTCGCGGTTGTGTTGACGCTCGCCAGCGTCCGCGAACTGGTGACCGGACGACGTCCCGATGAGTCGCCGTGGGGAATCGCCTATCTGGCGATCACCGCCCTGGTCATGTTCGGCTTGGCCGTGGCGAAACGCCGGATTGCCGTCCGACTGGACTCGACCCCGCTCCGCTCGGAAGCCGCGATGACGTTCCTCGATGGAGTGCTGTCCACCGCGACCATGTTGGGATTGGCCTTGAATGCCGTCGCCGGATGGTGGTGGGCCGACCCGGCGGCCGCACTGCTAGTGGGAATGGCCGCGGCCCTCCAAGCCAGGGAGAACTGGATGGAGGCCGGAGACCCCGCAGTCGTCCTCCCGACGGGCGGCAGCGAGATCTAGTCGGAGCCCACCGACTCGCGACGGCAACCTCGTCGCCGCGTCCGCCACCCTGCCGCAACCCTGACCGTTTTTCCGCAAACAGGACTCCGGGCTCGACCCACCCGGGACGCCCCCGACCCCGGGCCGGAGGCGTCCGGCAACGAAATTGTGGATTTCTTCCCGAGTGCCAGGAGCAACCGCTCCCACCGGTTTGGAAGCCGGCGACGATCCCTCCTCGCTCATCGTGCACGACCCCGCCCATTCGCGTAGCTTTCGCACAAGGTCGTGGCATCGAAGGGAGGGAATCATGTCTCAGAATTGGTGGAAGCTCGCGGGGATGGCGGGGGTGGTCACCGCCGTTGTGTTCGTGGTGAGTTTCATTTTGTTCGGCGAGCCGCCGGCACTGGATGATCCCGCCGGGGATATCCGCGCCTACTTCGAGGACAGCGGCAGCCAGATCCAGTTCGCCAACTGGTTGGTTGCCCTGGCGGTTGCGCTCTTTTTCCTCGTGTTCGCATCGGGTTTGCGGGGCCTCCTCGGGGCGGCCGACGCCGATACCCGCGGCATGTGGTCGCGCGCCTCCTTCGCCGGGGCGGTGGCGGTTGCCGCCGTCGGTGGAGCCGGTTCGGCGTTCTGGGGCACAGCGACGCTGCACACCGACAGCCTGTCCGACGACGTCCTCGTCGCCCTCCATCAGCTGGATGCGCTGCTGTACCAGGTGGCGATGCCCTGGGGCTTCGCACTGTTCCTGGGGGCGGCTTCGCTGGTGATCATCCGGAGCGGGGTGCTGTGGGCGTGGCTGGGATGGTTCGGTATTCTCACCGCCGTGCTGCAGGTGGTCGGAGCGCTGTGGCCGCTTTCCGGCGACAACGAGGGTTTCCTCGGCATCCTGGGAGTGATCGGCCTCTCGCTGTCGTTCCTGTGGATCCTCATCGCCGGTGTCGGCATGATGAGAATGGAGAGCCCACCGGCCGAGGCGTAACGTCGGTTCACCAAGGTCCTTCAGCCGTGTGCGGGCAATCGAGATGGATCGCCTTGTTTCCTTGTGCGGGGCGGGTGTGTTCCATTCGGCCCGAATGAGACCTCACTGCTCGTCGCCAGGAGACTGACCCATTCGGCCGTTTTCAGCCCCCGAATCGGCCGTGGTGGACGAGTGCGTCGAGAGCCTTGCGTCCGGCCGTCCCCGCGGCTCGCCTACTGGAGCGGGCCGCGGCTTCGGCTTCGGGCTCCGGGTAGCCGAAGGCGATGGCCCGCCGGGCGACGTGTTCCTCGTCGGGCAACTCGAGCACCTCGGTGGCGACTTGCTGATCGTGCAACGTCACCGGGCACGACCCGATACCTCGGGCGTCGGCGGCCAGCATCATGTTCTGGGCGACGCGCCCGATGTCGAAGTCGTTGCCGTCCGGAAGTCGCACGAGGGCAATCGCCAGGGCGGCCCGGCTCAGAGGGCCGTCGCTCCTACCGGCCCTCGTCAATCGGGCTATGTCCTCGAGTTCTCGCATGACGATGAAGGCCCAGGCCTGGCGATTCCGGGCGCTCCCGGTCCAGCGCCCCGCCTCGAGGATCGCGGTGACATCCTCGTCGGGAATGGCCGCCGGCTTGAACCAACGAACGGCACGCAGTCCCACGACGTGGCGGTAGCAGTCGGACGTATCGGCAGGCAACATGAGTTACTCCTTGCGAATCTCGGCTCGGGGCCGGCTGGGCGTGGTCAGATCTCGATGATCTCCTTCGGCGAGCCATGCAGGCACTCCCCCGGACCGTCCGGGCCGACGAAGTAGTTGTCGACGACGGCCACGAACACCTCATCGGTCTTGACCGACGGATGGATGGTGAGGTTCATGCCTTCGGCGATCCGCATCGTCTCGTCCTGTCGAATCAGCGGCCGCTCAACCATATCGTGACCCTGGCCGTGGGCGTACAGGCGTTTCTCCTCCGGCATCCCGGCGGCGACCATGAAGGCGTTATGGGCTGCATGGATGTCGGCGCCGGGCGTGCCCGGTTTGACCAGGGCCAGGCTGTTCTCTTGCGCTTCTAGCGCCAGAGTCCAGGCGTCGTGCAGTTCCGTCGACGCGGTGCCGAGAACGATGGGGCGAGACAACTCGGTGTAGAGGCCGCCGGGTCCATTCGTTTCGATGAGCATCGTGAACACGTCGCCCGCCCGGATCTCCCGCCCCTGCCGCCATCGGGGAAGGAACGGTGCCGCGTGACCGAGGGCGGCGGAGGATCCGAGGTAGATACCCTGTTCGCTGCCGGCCAGCTGGGCAGTGTGTTGGGCAAAGGCGGCGACTTCGAAGTCGCGCATGCCGGGCCGGATGTGATTGCACACCGCGGCGAACACCTCGTCCTGCAGTTTCGCGGTCCGCCGAATGAGCTCCTGCTCCTCGGGGCTCTTGATCGCCTTGATCTCGTCGACGAGATCCGTGGCGTCGGCCACGGTGATGCCGGCCTCGCCAAAGGCGGCGATCAGTCCGGTTCCGAAGCCGTGATACATGGCCGCCGGGGCAACGAGGCCGATGGAGGTGAGCCCCTGGCGCTTCACCTCGGTCGCAATGAGATCTGAGTCATATTGGGCCGTGTATGCCGCCGACACATAGCTGGGAGTCGTCAGCAGACGGCCAACACCGGGATAGGCGGCGTCGGTCCCGTCGAGTTCGGTCAGGCCGTCGAACGGCCCCTGCTGAACGAGGCTCATCGTGCCGTCGAGCGGGAACATGATGCCGCGGGGATACGCGTTGTTGGCGGGAAGGCCCGTGAACCACCTCAGGTAGCCGCCCAGCCAATCGTTGGAGGCTTGCAGGACGAGGGCCTGGATTCCCCGGTCGCGCATTCCGGCCCGAACTGCCTCCCACCTTCGCGCCAGCTCGTCGGAGCTCAGCGGCCCGACCAGCCCTTCTTCATTACTGCTCATTGGGTTCTCCGCTCTTTCGACTCCGACGCAGTCACGCAATTCTTCGGACCTGCAAGTCCTCGCCGTCGAAGGGTCTCTTCGCCGAAACGGGAAGACATCATGCGGCGTCGAGGGTCTTTTCGATGAACTCGCCCCTCCATGCGTCGGAGAGCGCATCGACTTGCCATCACCGGTCCTCGAGAGAGGCGCCGCTGTACTCAGATCTCATCCCACTCGACTCGAGGGGGTGGAGGGGTACCGTGTCCGTCCATCCAGGAGATGATCGGGTTGCGGAGGACGCCGATCCCTTCGATCTCGGCTTCGATGAGGTCACCCGGCTTGAGATACCACGCCGGTGGATCCTCGCTGAAAGCAGCCACACCCGAAACGGTACCCGTTGACACAATGTCGCCGGCGCTGTAGCCCATCGACGAATAGTGCGCCACGATCTCGGGGATCGTGACCGACATGTGGTTCGTGTTCGATACCTGCCGCTTCTCGCCGTTCACGCGCAACTCGAGGTCGAGATTGTGCGGGTCGGCAATCTCGTCCGCCGTCACGATCCAGGGGCCGATCGGACAGAACGTCTGGATAGCCTTGCAGAGCGAGAAGACGCCCGACTTCATCTCCCGACGCTGGATGTCCCGAGCCGTGATGTCGTTGAAGATCACGTACCCGCCGATGTAGTCGGCGGCCTCTTCCGGCCCGAAGAACGCCCCATCTTTCTTGATCACTACCGAGAGCTCGAGCTCGTAGTCGAGCTCGTTGGTGAGATGCTCGGGGTAGATGATTGGCTCGTCGGGACCGATGATGGCGTCGACGTTCTGGAAGAACACGATCCACGGCAGCACGGGATGGGACCAGCCGGCGCTCTCGGACTCCTCGTGGTGCTCGCTGAAGTTGCCGGCGGTGTGAAAGAACTTGCGCGGGACAATCGGGGCGCGCAGTGTCACGTCGCTCAGCGGAATCCGCGCTCCCGTCGGCGCTGCCGCCATTCCCCCGGCGAAGTAATCCCGCATGGTCGGCACGTCGAGTTCCTCGACTGTGTCGCCGTCGAGCAGATGGCCGACCCGGCCTTCATCAAAGGTCACCAGTTTCACTTCCAAGCCTCCTTGGGTCAGGCACCGACCATGCTGTATCCGCCATCGGCAATGACGTAATTCCCAGTCATATGCACCGAATCATCACTTGCGAGGAACATTACCGGCCCGGTGATTTCGTCGGGGCTCGGGATGTGTTGCATCGGGGTCATGGCGAGGAGTTGTTCGCGCCGGCCGGATTGCCAGTCGTCTCGCGCCAGGGTCGACTCCGTCTCGATGAACCCGGGCCCGAGTGCGTTGACGCGGACCGTGGGAGCAAAGGCGCGGGCGTACGACTTCGTTAGCCCAATCGCCCCGTATTTGCCGGCGGCATATTGCGGTGCCCGGGGGCTGCCGCGTACAACGACGGTGGACGTCACGTTCACGATGACACCGTGTCCCTGCTCGAGCATGCGGGTGCCGCTCTCGTGGATCATGAGCATCGTGCCTTTGATGTCAACGGCCAGAACGCGGTCGATCACGGCTTCATCGAGGTCTCGCCAGGACATCTGTTCGGAGGCCACGTCGCCGACGTTGTTGATGAGGACGTCGAGCCCGTCAAATGCGTCGAAGACCGTCTCGGTCATGGCGCGGATGTCGTCCCAGCTCTTGATGTCGGCCTGAACGATTATCGACTCGCCACCCATTTCACCGATCCGACGAGCCGTTTCCTCGGCCCCCTCGCGAGTGCGGTTGTAGTGCACGGCAACGCGCGCCCCTTCGCTGGCCGCCCGGACGGCAATGGCGGCGCCGTACCCCCGGCTGGCCCCCGTGACGAGCACCGACCGGCCGGCCAGCCGGTTGAGCGAGCGTTTTCCCGCGGTGTACCTGTCATCCGGCATGGCAGTCCCTCTCCTTTGCCCTCTGTCTTGTCCTCGCCTCGCCCGTCCGCGGCGGCGTGCGTCGGCGACCTCCGGTAGGTCGAGCGCAGCCTACACAAACGAGGTCTAAGGCTTGGTGGCCCTCACCCGCCGACGACGTTGAGCATCGTGTCGATTGCGCCGGCGAGGTAGCGGCGCATGTTCTCTTCGATGATCGGGAGCGCGTAATCGACGTACACATCGCAATATCCACCCTGCTTCGGTGTGATCAGGACGTTCTCCAGGCCCCACAAGACAGAGTCGGCGGGGAGCGGTTCTTCGGTGAATACATCCAACGCGGCCGCCGCCAATCGCCGCTCCCCGAGGGCGGCAATGAGTGCGGCCTCGTCGACCACACCGGCGCGCGACACGTTGATGAGGTAGGCAGACGGTTTCATGGCTGCCAGGATGCGCTCGCCCACGATCCCCTCGGTCTCGGCTGAGTACGGCACAAGGAGTACGAGGTAATCGAGTTCGCCGACCACCTCCTCGAGATCATCCCGGTGTCTCACCTCGTCGAAGCCGGCGACGTCGCGCACGGTGGAGGTGATGCCGATCACTTTCATTCCAAATGCCTGGCACTTGGGAGCCAGCTCCTCGGCGATCACCCCGATGCCGAGGATCCCGACCGTCTTGTCCTTGAGCAGGCTGGGCATGAACCGGTCCCACACCCGCCTGTCCTGGTTTCGAATCACCCGCGGCAGATCACGGGTCAGAGCCAGCATCATGGCCAGGGCGGCTTCCGAGACGGGCGGTCCGTGGATTCCGCGCATGTTGGTCAGCAGCACATCCTCCCGCAGCGATGGCTGATCGACGATGCCGTCCATTCCCGTCCCGAGAGCCTGAATCCACTTGAGGTTCCGCGCCTGCTCGAGCACGGAATTGGACATCATCCCGCCGAAGGTCAGGAGAATCTCGACGTCGTCTATCACCGGCCCTACTTTGCTGTGGTGGTCGACGAGCCCGACCTGGAGTTGTTCGGGGAAGGTGGCCTGGATGTGATCGCGATAGCGAGTCCCCAGCTCCTCAGGGAAGGTAAGTAGGAAGAGAGCGTTGTGCATGCGATCCGTCGGTCTCGAGTGCTTTGCGATCCTAGCCAGCACCGCGGCGGCCACCGAGGCTGCCGGCGAGCTGGGCGACATGGGGTCTGAGACGGGGTCGGAAGACGGCCAGGGGCTGGGTGGCGGGCCGGATTCGGTGCCGCCGGGGTCGACCGCCGACGAGACCGGGCAGGCACCGGTTGACCCGTCACGAGATCCAGAACGGTGGTAGCTTCACGGCAACATGTCTCGAATCAGGAGACGTAAACAGAGAGTAGGCAGCCTATGAAGCCCGGAAAGTCAGGTTTGGCCCGAAAATCGCTGATTCTCATTTTCAGTCTTGCCCTCGTCGCTACCGCCTGCAGCAGCGACGATGATGCAACGACCACTACTGCAGGCGCAGCAG
>Ga0224512_10002284_pt1 | contig 17659 bp, 15 predicted proteins | sample SF_May12_sed_USG_4_FD_169103 | JGI IMG/M metagenome (GOLD analysis project Ga0224512, IMG submission 169103) | Sediment microbial communities from San Francisco Bay, California, United States - SF_May12_sed_USGS_13 | ecosystem: Environmental > Aquatic > Marine > Sediment | place: USA... | reverse complement strand
GCCATAGGTCGGAAAGCCCTCGGTCAGGATGAGAAGCTCTTCTTCCTGGCTCGCCACGGCATCATCATTGGTGCACAGAAAGCCGCCGATGTTGGCCATGCCATCCTTCTTGGCGCTCATCGTGCCGGTGCCGCTGTCGGTCAGAAGATCGATGATGATCGCGTCAGCCGGCACACGGAAGAGGTTTTACCTGGCGGTTTCGAGGATTCCACGCCGCTCCGGTCGTCGCTTGGATGCCTCCAGGAGCCACGACGCCAACTTCGGCAGAGGCGCGACGATGAGCAGGAGTGCGCCGAGAGAGAGCGGGCTCTCGGCGCCCTCGACTACTCGGCCGGCAGGACGACCAGCTCGGTCATCATCCCGAGCGCCCCGTGCGGAAGGATGTGGCAGTGCAGGAGCCAGCGTCCCATAGCGCCGCCCGCCACGCTTGAACCCGGTCGGAAGGGCCGGTCCTGCAAGCGTATCTTGAACTCCAGCGTGTGATCCGGTGGAATGTCCACCGAGTCCGCGAACTCCGGGTACCTGAACTTGTAGACCGTCTTCCCTCCGCTCTTGAAGCGGACCGGCTGGAAGGAGAAGCCGTGCAGGTGGAAGACATGATGGGCGGAAGTTTCGTTGGCGACCTCGAGATTGAGGAGACCTCCGACACGAGCGAATCGCGACGTGGCGAGAAAAGGAACGTCGCGAAAGTCGTCGACTCCCCTCGCCGGTTCGTCGAAGTTGCCGGGAATGTCGTCGATCGACGGGCCGACGCTGTTCGTGAAGCGGATCCTCGAGTTGGCCGAGCCGGGTGGCGCGCCCGCGAGTGTCTGAGGGTCGACGAGTCGCGCATCGGGTCTCTTGCGCCTGAGGTTCTCCAACGGCCGGTCGACACGTGGATCCTTGAGAAGGCGGGTCCGCTCTCGAAGGGCACTCCCGGACTCCGGATTTCGGCTCTCGTCGATCCGAAGATGAAGGACCGGCCGGGTCGGCGTGAACGCGAAGCCCCGACCGGTGTGGGGATAGTCGCGCGTCCACAGGGTCAGCACGTCTCCGTCGTCTCCTTCGGCCACCACGACGACGTCGCTTCGCTCGCTCGGTCCCAGGACGATCTCACCGCGGTCGAACTGGGTGTCGAGGCCCTGCTCCAGTCCGCCTTCGAGACGGGCTCGGTTGAGGAGACCGCCCTCACCGCCGATCCGGTAGACGGGAACCGGATTGCCGTTGGCGTCCGTCAACAGCAGACGAAAGTAACGAATCAGAGATGCGTTGATCAGCCGCAGTCGCAGGCCCTCGCCAGCACCGACGGCGATCGGTCGGGCATCCGCTGCGAGCTCGCCGGGAGCCGTCGGAGAGCCGTCGCGGGCGCCGGCAACCCTGCCGTTGGAGAGAACCAGCTGCCCCACGTTGACTCGGCACGGCGGAGCGTCGCCTCCCTCCAGGCAGTTCCGGCGCGACTGGACGTTGGGGATCGAGCCGGCCGGGAGCGGAACCGTTCCGCGCCGGCCCTCGGGCGTCAGAGGCGTCTCGCACAGCTCACGGGGCGTCGGCGCGAAAGCGTGCCCCGGGAATGGGCCGTCTCCCGCCCATGGCAGTGCCGGATCCTCCGGGTAGGTCATCTCGTCGTTGGCTTCCGGCTCCTTGCAGATCGTGATGTCCGTCAGGACCAGCGTCTCCTGACGGCGCGGTATGACGCCGAGACGGGCGAGCTTCTTCTCGCTCCGGTCGGTGACGATCAGCGAGCCGTAGAGACCGCGGAAGACCTGATTGCTCGGTCGGATGTGGGGGTGGTACCAGAAGACTCCGGGACGTGTCACGGTGAACTCGTAGCGATACGACCCCCCTGGCGGCACCTCGTTTTGGCTGACGACGGTGCCATCGGAACGATTCGTCAGCTCGATACCGTGCCAGTGGATGGTGGACGCAACCGGCAGTTTGTTCTTGAACCGCACGCGAACCGTGTCACCGACCTTGACGCGGATCTCGGGTCCTGGCAGGGAGCCATTGAAAGACCAGACCTCTTCCGCGGTTCCATCACCATCGAGATCGAGCCTCGAGGGCCGGGCGACAAGCCGGGTAGAGAAGACCGAGGGATCCGGATTGCGATCCTCAGCAGGGCGGATCTCTCCTCGGCCGGCCATGACGGGCGCGTCTGGGCAGAGCGCCAACATCAGGAGGAGGACCGTCGTTTGAATCAGGACTGAATGTCTGGGCTGGTTCAATCGCCTGCCTCCTTCTCTACCGCGAACGAATTCACCCGGTAAGTCAATTGGAGCTCGGTGGATCTCACGGCCCGAGCAGGTTCGAAGGGCGCGGAACCGCACTGATCGACCGCGCGGTCCGCGGCGGATCGGCTCCTCACGAGCCTAATCTAGCCGAGGTTGATCCGGATGATCTGAGCCACCGAAGGGACCCCCTTGTCGTTGAGGACGAAGAGCATGTAATACCCTGGAGGAGCGAGATTGGCATTGGCTGTGATCTTTGCCTCCAGAGTCCGTTTCCCGGTCGGCGTAAATTCGAGCGGGACGTACCGCTGACCTGAATTGTGCGAATGGGTCACCGCCGACAGGCCGATGAGAACGACACGCCCGACCTTCGCGGCCTTGGTTTTCTTGACTCTCATCGGGATCGTCGAGTCGTAGTCAGCGTCGGCAGGTACGCCGCGAACGACCGGGCGCTTGCCTCGGAACAAGTATGGTGGGCTGAAGATCTCGCCCCACTTTCCGCTCTCGGGTGCCGTCCCATCGAGGTTGTCTTGGCCGGCAGACAGAACGCGGCCGTCCGGAAGCAACACGGCCGTTGAGTGGTACATCCTGCCGAAACGCTCAGGAGCCATCGTAGTCCACGTATTAGTCGCCGGATCGTAGAGCTCGGGCTTGAGCCGTGGCGCCGTGTAGCGATGATGCTCGCCTCCGCCCACGACCAGAACCTTGCCGTCCGGAAGAATCACCGAGTTGATGTCGCCGCGGGCAGCAGCCATCGGAGCCATCGAGCGCCAGGACGGGTTTGCAGACAGTGCGTCGATCGCCTCGCAGGTTGCCGTGGGGTTGTCACGAGTACCGTCAGGCCACTCGGTTTGATAACCACCGCAGATCATGACTCGATCCCGATATCCCGGGACGTAGAAGGCGGTCGGCTCGTAGCGGATTCGACCGAGGTTGGTAACCGTGACGGACTTCCAGAACTTCAGTTTCTTGTCCAGGTAGGACGTGGTCGGCTCGACTCCCACATGAACCACCCTGCCGTCACTGAGAAGGAAGGCGCGGGGGTAGTCCTTCATGATCCGGCTGGGGCCGCGAACCCGATTGAGCTTCTCGTCGAGACTGAGGGTCTCCATGATGGGAATGTACTGGCAGTTCTCTCCCTGCCCACCGATGATCAGCTGCCGACCATCGGCGAGGCTGAAGACGGTCGGATAAAAACGCGCAAAGCTCATGTTGCCGACCTTTCTCCACTTGTAGGAGAACGGGTCGAAAATGTGGGCGGGCTTCACGCCTCGCCCGTTGCATAGGAACTGCTCCAGCCCGGCGAATCCTCCGGCGACGAAGAGCTCCCCTGACGGCAGGAGGCTGTGACCGGCGCAGAACATATCGCCAAACCCAGGGGAGACGTCGCGGAAGTTGCCGGTCCTTGGATTCCAGACCGTGGCGGCGGTTTCGAGCTCGGTTTCGACTTCCAGGTAGGTCAGATGCATGACCTCGGCGGTCGGCAGCACGGCGGCGTGAATCCCGGTGATCGGCCATGGTTTGGGAGCCTCCCAGCGGCCGACGCGCGCGGGGTCACCCTGACCTACGCTCGGGGTGGCCAAGAACGCTCCCGGAATGAGCAGGCAGCCAAGAACGAGGGGCCTCGAGGCAACTCGCATCGCGAATCCTCCTTGGAAAGTTCCCCACGTGTATATCAGGTTCCTATCCATAGGCGAAACCCTCGCCGATCACTGGATGCAGGCGGGATACAGACGCTACGGGTCACACCATGATGCAGCGCGCCTGCTGCTTCACGAACTCGCTGACGCTGCTCCTTCGCTACCGGCGTGGTCGTCCCGCACCACGTAACGCCGGGGCATCGACGTCGGCGTCAAGCTCCTCCGCGCCAAGTGCCAAGCTAGAGGCCCTGCGACTTGAACCAGTTGACTACCGCCGTAATGCTGCTGAATCCGCTCCGGTGGATGCTTCCTCGACCAACTCGATAGTACTCACCGTGGAAGGTGCCACCTCCGTCTCTGCGGATCGACGTCGGACCGGAAGCAGTGTTGATCTTCTGGTACCACTCGAGCGCCGCCACATCGCTGGCGCTCAGGCCGCTTCCCGAGGGAAGTGGTCCCATCTTGCGTTCGTAGTCTTTCACCGCCGCGGTGATCGTGTCACCGTAGCCTGTCGTGTTCGGGTTGACGCCGCCTAAACCGTTCCCCAATTGAGTTCTCGGACCGATCACCGTCCAGTGTTTGGGCTGATTGTTCCTGAAACGCCACAGCTGGGTTCTGACGGACTTGTACAAGAGCGAAGATGCAGCAAGCTGATCGGCGGCCGAAATGTTGCCGCCGGGGTTGGGGGCCGGCTCTGGACTTGGATTCGGATTCGGGGGACCGGGATTCCCACCTGGCCGCTCCGGGGGCGGACCGTAGATTTCCCTGTCCGCCATCGGTTTGGGTCCGATTCCGGTCTTGATCTGGAACGTTTGATCGCTCTTGACTCTCGGAAAGCCGGTGAACGTGTAGTCGACGACGACTGAATCGCCGAGGGACACGCGGCCGATGTCTTTGCACCGTTTGGCCTTGTTGGCTTCCAGTTTGGCCTTGACCCTGAGACTCTCACGCGTCACCTCTCCTGTGTCGGGATCGGTTCGGGAAATCTCCGCCCTGGCCCTGAAGGAGCCCTTGTTGGCCTTCTTGAAGTCGTTTCCGTAGCCAAAGCAGAAATGAATCGTTTCCGCAACGCTCGTGGCGGGAACGACAAACGCCTGTTGCCAGGTTTTCGGGTGCTTGCCGGATTCGCTTACGTTACTGCGCACTCGGTGGTAGAACTCGATCGGCTCGCCGAGATTCCCCGTGCCTTCCGGTCCGCGGAGCTCATCGAGCCGCATGCGATCTTCGCCGATGCTACTGCGAATGTGGATCGTCGCGCCGCGGATCCGCGGGAACTTTCTCATCGTGTAGTCGAACACGACGGTGTCACCCTCGTGAACCGGGCCGAAATCGACGCACCGAAGCCACTTGTTTTTCTGGATGCCGCCGCGCTTCTTGATCTTCCAGGTCCTGACCTCGTCGGAGTCCGGGTCCACGCGAGTCACCGTGGCAGTGCCACGAAGATAGCCTTCACCGCCGAGCCGGCCGTCGTTGGCGTAGCCAAAGCAGATCTGGACTCTGCCTTCACTGTCGTGAGGTACAACGAGGGCGTGCTGGTAGGCGTCCGGGTGCTGACCCTCCGAGATGATGAACGTCTCCATCCGGTTCGCCGACTGGGCAAAGGCGGGCCGGCCGGCAAAGGCAACGAGAAGGGCGAGGACAGCGATTGCGCTTCTCATGAGGTCCACTCCTCGTGCAGGGCTATTGTCTCGCGGTGTAGATTTCAAATCTCTGCTCCTTGAATCAGGTCATCCACGAAGGAGCTCCAGCTCCGTTCGGACGCACCCTACTCAAGACGCACCACTGCCGCAGCAACCAAAGTTACAGAAGCAGGCCGTGCCGCGAGGACTCAGCCGGCGCGCAAGTGCTCGCGCAGCGGGAGCTCGCAGAGCTCGGAGAGCCGCTCGAAATCCCTGATCCGAATCTTGCCTCTCTCCAGCTCGACCGCATCGAGCCGGCTCAGGGTCTGAAGGTGCCGGTTTACGACGACGCGAACCGAGCCGATCATCCGCGCCAGCTCTTCTTGCGTGAGATCGATCTCGAGCGGCAGATGTTCGTGAGACTCCAAGAGACTCGAAGAATGGTCGACCGCATGATGCACGAGCAATCGTGCGAGCCGGGTCAGGGTGTTGGAGCAGGCAAGTTCCCCGGCAAGGCTCTCGAGCCGTCGCAGCTGCTCTGAGAGCTCCCTGAAGAAAGCGGCGCTCAGATCGGGGTACATCGGTAGCCAGCGGCGCAGGACGGAGACCGGCACCGCGAGGAGGCTCGAAGTCTCAGCGGCTACGGTCATGTTCTGTGAGGGCTCGCCGTCGAGCACGGAGAGGAGGCTGAAGCCACCTCCCGATCTGAGTGTCTCCAGGGTCAGCTCTCGGCCCGATTCACGATCCGAGTAGACACGCTCCACGCGACCGCCCTCGACGATAAAGAACTCCGCAGAGAGCCGCTCTCGCGGAATCACCTGCCCCGACTCGATATGCTCGCCGTGGAAATCGTCCCTGAGTTGCCGGAGAACCTCCCGGTCGAGGCGCCCGAAAAGGCGCGAAGCGCCGAGGACTCCCAAAGGACCGGGAGTCTCGACTGTGGCATCCTTGGGATCAGTCAGGGAGGACCTCGTTGTTCCACGCGTCGAGCGATGGGGAACTAGCTAGCGAGGGTTCAATCGCACCGCTTGGCATTGGCAGATAGGTCGAGTCTACATGAGGCATTCGATCGAGGTGCCGCCGATCAGGCGGCAACCGCCCCGACATTCCCTACCCGGTAGACGAAGGGCGCTTCTCAGGTTCTTTCGTCACCGCTTTGTCGACGCTTTTCACTGGTGACCGGGGCTTTTCTCTGCCCCGCGTTTCCCTCGTCATCAGGATCTGCGCATCTTCCTTCTGCGGCTCAGAGTCCCTCGGCCTTCAGGAAAGCGATCGCCTCGGCGATCGTCCTCAAGGGAGACGAGACGACGACCCCGGTGCTTTGCCGGTAGTACTCACCGTAGAAGGGGCCGTTGATGTCACGACGGACTGCGGTCGGCCCGGGCCTCGAGTCGATGCCCGAGTACCACTCCAGGCCCTTGACGTCGGCGGGGGTCAGAGGTGCACCTTTCCTGAGCGGCCCCATCTTCTTTTCATAGTCCGCGACAGCGGCGGCGATGGTATTGCCGTAGCCCGTCGTTGCGGGGTCGACATTGCCGAGGAAGACCCCTCCGAACACTATTCGAGTCTTCGGGCCGGTGACCGTCCACTTCGTCGGCTTGTCGCCCTTGTAGCGCCACAGCTGGGTCTTGAGTGTTGCGTTGAGGAGTCTGGAGACCGCCGCCTGGTCCGCAGCAGAGACGATGTTGCTGGGAATCCAGTTTGGGTCGGGGCTCGGATCCGGACAATGTGCGGGATCCAGCTCCGCCGGCGTGAGATCCTGACTGACCACGGCGGAGATCCGCGCTCTGTCGGTCCGGTTCGCCGAGTTGCGCAACCTCGGCATTCCTTTGAACGAAACGTCGAATGCCACCAAATCACCCGGCTCAAGAGTCGGGGCTTGTTGGCACAGGATGGCCTGGTTCGCCTCTACCGCCCCGCTGAACGTCATCTCCGTGGCCGCATCTCCATTCTGGGGCTGAATCGCGGCCCGCGCTTGGATTCGACCCTTGTTGGCTTTCCTGACCGTGTTCGAATAGTTGACGCAGATCTCTGCGCTCTCGAGTCGGGTCGGGACGATCAGGTTCGGGAGGATCCGGGTGGGGTGCCTTTCGACCCGCTGGGTGGCCTCGAAGACCGAATCGGCGGTGATCAGCGTGGCCATTTGTGGGGGCGGATCCGGATCGGGGCAAGGCTGAAGCGCGGGAAGGAACTCCTCCACCGTCAGGTCTTGAGCAATCACCGCCAATGCCCGTGCCATTCCCGTGCGATTCGGCGAGCTGCGCAACCTGGGCATCTTCGCGAACGACATCTCTACCGTCACGAAGTCACCTGACCGCAGTATGGGGACCTGCTCGCAAAGGGAGACCTTGTTCTCGCTGACCCTTCCCTCGAGAGTGATGACCGTGTCGGCGTCTCCGTTCTGGTGCTGGACCGCGGCATGCGCTCGAACCCAACCTTTGTGGGCCTTCTTGGTCGTGTTCGAGTAATAGACGCAGAGCAGAGGGCTGTCGAGCTGATCCGGAATGTGGAGGGTCGCCACGATCCGGGCGGGGTGCCGTTCAGCCTTCTGAGCCGCCTCGAAGACCGAGTCACTGATGAGCAGTGTACCGGCTACGGCAGGCGTTCCGAATCCGGCGAAAAGGAGCACGCTGAGCGTCGCTGTCTTGATCCGGTCCTTCATCTAGAGACCTCCTGATCCGACGCGAAGTTGACCTCCAATGCGATTCTCTCAGAGATCCGACCATTCCTGGACCAGACACTTGTCGTTCCGGTTGGATCCATAGAGCATCAGGGCCGGCGGCAAGCAGCGGCGCAGCGTGAAACCACCGAACTCCGCCGCATGAGAACAACCAGGTTCTTCATCTCTATTTTCTGTTCTTTCGCCCGGCTGCCGCTGGCGGGCGCCGGGGCCTCGGAAATCGCTTTCAACACGTTCTTGGCTGGATAAGCCCTGGATCTGCGAGTACGACCTCTATCCCAGAATCCAGGCGAGCGGTCGCGCGATCTAGAACCACCAGTGCCTGCCGACGAGTGCAGCTTGCACGCCCGCGCCCGGCAGCGTCAGGTCCCTCGCTAGTCGGATCAGAGATTCGGGGCCGAACGAATCTGCTACCTCAGGGCTGGCACCTTACCCACGACCTTCTCGCGGTCCGGAATGCCCATGTGCCGAGAGACAGGCCCCCGTCCGCGATCGAAGACGAGAATCGTCGGGATGGCGGAGACATCGTAGCGACGAGCGATCTGCCGTCCCTCCTGACTCAGGAGATCCAGGCGCACCATGGTGGCCCGTCCTTCGAGGTCTCGTTCGATCCCATTCACGATGGGCCTTGCTGCGAGGCAGGCCACTCACGTGTTGCCGAAGAACTCGACGACAACCGGCTCGCCCTCGGCAAGCAGAGCGTCGAACGAGGAGTCCGGCCCGAATTTGGTCGCCGTCGTCCGCAGGGCGAGCCAGGCGCCCGCGATGATGACGACGGTGATGACGAACGGGACGTTCTCGCGCAGGAGCTTGATCCCGGCGGCCTCGGTACCCTCGAGGAGATCTTCGAGACCCTGACCTGGGCGCAGCTCGGCATTCACGCCAAGCCATGCGCCTTCCTGAACGTCGAGGGCTACTACGATCCCCTCCTCCAGTTCATCGACCGGGCCGTGGCCGAGCGCTACATCCGCCGCGAGCACCGCCGGATGATCGTCGTCGAGCCATCGCCCGCGGCCCTTCTCGACCAGATCGAGGCCTACGAGCCTCCCCGGATCGAGAAGTGGATGGACCGGGAGGAGGCGTAAACTCTCGCGAACAAACTCCTCACGAGGTGCTGCATGTCGAACGTCAAGAGAATCCAGTTCAATACCGCGATCAAGTCGCCGGTCGAAGTCGTCTGGGAGGTCATGTTCGGCGCCGAGACCTATCCCCGGTGGACGAAGGTCTTCGCCGAAGGCTCCTACTTCGAGGGCTCGTGAAGCGAAGGGAGTCGAATCCGGTTTCTGGTCCCGCCCGGCGACGGCATGGTCGCCGAGATCGCCGAGAACAGAGCGAACGAGTTCATGTCGATCCGCCATCTCGGGTTTGTCGCCAAAGGCGTCGAAGACACCGAGAGTGCATCTTGCAGGCCCGGCACCATCCGGTCCCGGCGTGCCTGACCCACACGCCGGCACCGATGAAGTTTCTCAACCAGATCCTCGAGCGGCCGCGCACCGAGCGACCGTATCTGATCCTCGTCGTCGGCTACCCCGCCGATGGCTGCACGGTGCCGGACATCGATAAGAAGCACCTCGACGAAATCGCGACCTTCGTCGAATGACGCTCTTCGGCCAGATCACCCGAGCTGGCGACGAAAGACGACGAGGCCGGCGAACCAGCACCCGGTCACCGCCACCATCGTCCATTCGAGCGCGAAGCTCGGCTCATGGCCGGTCGTGATGTCGTCGAGCGCCGCCCAGGTCGAGGCGAGCAGCGCCAGCGAGACGATGACGATGACCAGTCTCTTCATTTCGCACCTCCACTCATGGACTTCCCGGGATCCGCACCGACTGCAGCTTGCGGTTCGACCAGAGCAAATCGGGCGGAGAAATGGCGCAGCGTCGCCGGCTGCTCGATGATGCGCACGCCGGGGATATTCTGGCGATGTGCGTAGACTTCAACCATCGTCTCGACAACGTAATCGATATGGCTCTTGGTGTAGACCCGCCTGGGGATCGCCAGGCGCACGAGCTCGTTCGCGGCGAGAGTCTCCTCTCCGCTCGCCGCGTCACGATGACCGAACATGACCGAACCGATCTCCACCGAGCGTATCCCGCCATGGTGGTAGAGCTCGATCGCCAGGGCCTGTCCGGGATACTGCCGACGCGGAAGATGCGGCAGCATGAATGCAGCGTCGACGTAGATGGCGTGACCTCCGGGCGGCTGCACTATCGGCACGCCCGCTGCCGCCAGGTGCTGACCGAGGTACCCGGTCGACGCGTGCCGGTAGCGTTGATAGTCCGGGTCGAGCGCTTCATACAGACCGACGGCAATTGCCTCGAGATCTCGCCCCGCGAGGCCGCCATAGGTCGGAAAGCCCTCGGTCAGGATGAGAAGCTCTTCTTCCTGGCTCGCCACGGCATCATCATTGGTGCACAGAAAGCCGCCGATGTTGGCCATGCCATCCTTCTTGGCGCTCATCGTGCAACCATCAGCCAGCGAGAACATCTCGCGGGCGATATCGATCAGCGGCATTGCTTTGTAGCCATCTTCACGCTGCTGGATGAAGTAGGCGTTCTCGGCGAAGCGACAGGCATCGAGATAGAAGGGCACACCGTAGCGCCGGCTGAGATCCGATGCCGCACGCAGGTTCTTCATCGACACCGGCTGGCCTCCACCTCCGTTATTGGTGATCGTGACCATCGTGAAGGGGACGTTGCCCGGGTTGCCGCGAAGCACATCGTCGAGCCGTTCGAGATCGATGTTGCCCTTGAAGGGATGAACAGCCGCAAGATCGCCGGACTCGATGCACGGAAGATCCAATGCCGTCGCACCAGCCGATTCGATATTGGCTCTCGTCGTATCGAAGTGCGTGTTGTTTGGAACCACGTGCCCTTTCCGGCATAGCGTCGCCGCGAGGATCCGCTCCGCGGCACGTCCCTGGTGAGTCGGAATCACGTGGCGAAAGCCGAAGATGTCCCGCACCGCTTTCGAGAAGCGCCGAAAACTCGGACTGCCGGCATAGGACTCATCACCTCGCATCATCGCCGCCCACTGGTCGGCGCTCATCGCGCCGGTGCCGCTGTCGGTCAGAAGATCGATGATGATCGCGTCAGCCGGCACACGAAAAAGGTTGTACCCGGCGGTTTCGAGGATTCCACGCCGCTCCGCTGCGGTGGTCATTTGGATCGGCTCCACGGCCTTGATTCGAAACGGCTCGATAATCGTTCGCATGGATCAGTCCCTCTCTTGCTCCGGCCTGCGCGAGCTCTCTTTCAACCTCGGCGGCGAGGCTTATCCGCCTCCGTCTCGATCAGCTCGTCATCGAACGTCACTTCGACGCGATAACGGGCGGCGTCCTCGAATGTTCCGGCAAGCCACGTGCGGACGAACACCTCCGTCCGTCGTCGTGCCGTCTCGCGAATCAAGTCCACATGTTCAGCGGCTCTCTGTTTCGACAGCTCGGTCAAGCCGACTCGTAGCTGCTCGATGACCGCCGCCTCGTCCCGCAACAGGCTCGAAGTTCGAACTTCGAAATGCAGTTCGGAGACGTCGATCGCCGGAGTATTGAAGCGAATCGACGGCGCATCGACCCACAGCACTTGGTCTTGGAGACGAAACTCCCACGTCTCGTCGAGATCCACATAGTAGGTGTACTCGACCGGAGCCGTCGCCGCGACCACGACCTCGGGGAGTGCGAGCTGCCCCCACAACACGCTCGTCTTGTCCTGGCGTGTGTACACTTCGGTCTGCTGCAGAGACGCGATCTGCAAGAAGTTGCTGCCACTGACTCGCGTGGCGTAGCTGAAGAAAGAGGTCTCGACAGTTCCTTCGCGAAAGGCGCCGGCGAGCTCCCGCAGCCGACCCGCGACCTTGAGACCGCCTTCGACGACGTCGCCGGGTATGGCCCGCACCGACTGGAAGATGAACAGGCCGGCTGCCGTCAGCACGACGATGACCGCCACAATCGCGAAGACGATCGGCCAGGCTACGCTCGGTCGGGGCTGCGACTCCATGGCTCCAGTTTACTGCTCCCCCGCAAGCCGGTACGGCTACGAGCTGAAGCCGGCCTTGATATCGGGATAGGCCTCGGCGAACGGCGCATTGACCTTTCGGACCTCCTCGAGCACCGATGCCGCTTCCGCGTCCCGCCCGGCTCTTTCCAGAGCCGATGCCAGATTCAGGCGATTGAAGAGCTTGAGGATGCCCTGATTCTGCCCCCAGTACGAGAGGCCGGCGTCGGCATCCCGCATTTTGGCAATCGCCTCCTCAATGTCGCCCTGAGCGAGCAGCCGCACGCCCTGGAAATGTCCGAGAACGCCACGCGTAGTCTTCGCCTCTGGATCTGAAACCTTTTCGGCGTTCTCCAGATACTCGGTCAGCTCGTTTTCGATGGCGGTTGCAACCTCCCACCTGGCGGAGAGGGAGGCGATGCGGTGAATCAGAAACGACGTGGGTCCGACCTCCTTCAGGCACGCCTGTCGCTCCTTCCGCCATGGAGCGTCGAAGTCTCCTTCCAGGTAGTCGCTCCAAAAGGCGAGTTCGCATCGTTCTATGCCGATTCGCTCAGTCCATTGATCGGAGCAGTTCTCCTCCGCCCGCTCCAGCACCTGGTAGCCGTCGTAGGGCCGCCCCTCGAGGACCAGGACGTCGAGCATGTGCAGGTACGAGGCGCAGAAGTCTGGTCGTATGGCCACCGCTTCCTCGAGCTCGGCCAAGGCCTCTTCGTACCGGCCAACAACGGTGAGGAGCTCACCCATCGAGTCGTGAGGATTGGCCTGATCCGGGGCGACGAAACGGTAGGTCTCGAAGCGGTCCTCCGCATCGTCGAAGCGGCCTTGAGCCATCATCATGTACCCGAGGTGATTTTGCGCCGTGACCCAGTTGGGGTCGATCTCGAGTAGCCTCTCGTACGCCTCGGACGCAGCTTCCCAATCCTGCCGGGTCCATGCCTCCTCGGCCTGGGTCGCCACGCCAAACGCATCGCGCGGTTGGTCGTCGAGAAACTCGGCGAGAATGGCGGCTGCATCTTCGGACCGACCGTCCCGCCGCGCGAGTGTGTACTGAACGAGAAATCGCTCGCGCTCGGTGAGCCTGTCGAGATCGACGCTCCGCAGCTCCTCGATGAGCTGCTCCCTTCTTTCCTCTCCCTCCCCATGACGCGCCAGCACGTGCTTGGCAGCGACAAAGTTCGGATCCAGCTCGAGCGCCCGCTCGAAATGCTCGTTCGCCTCGTGGCCGTAGAGTTTCATCCGCGAATCCAGACCCAGCTCGAACTCGCGCACTGCTTCCGGCGAGCTGGAGGTCCAGCGGTGACCGCGAGAACATGACATGCCGCCCACACCGCTTAGCGCAAGGACGACGACCGAGAACAAGACCAGGGCCTTTCGCATCACACCACCTCCTGGCCGCACCCAATAGCGACCAAGGTTACGTCGTCATAGGGCTCGGTGCCGCGCGTGAACATCTCGAGCGCCTCCACGACTCGAGCGACGACCGCCTGCGGCTCACCTGGAGCGTCTGAGACAATCTCCGCCAGGCGCTCCGAACCGAAGACCTCGCCGCTCGTCGACCGCGCATCCACCACTCCGTCCGAATACCCGAGCACCACGTCACCACTGTCGACCGGAGCGTAGGAGACTCTGTACCGGCCGTTGTTGAGTGCTCCGAGAGGCATCCGGTTTTCCGGTAACGGCAACTCGCGCACCATGCCGTCGCGCTGACGAACCAACGGCTGCGGCTGTCCGGCGAGCAGATACTCCAGACCCTTGCCATCCGCCGAGCTCGTGAGGTACGCCAGCGCCACGAAGCTCTTGCGCTTGCCGAAACCGTACAAACGACGATTCGCGAGAGTCAGCAGCTCCTCGGGGTCGCGATGAGTCAGCGCCAGCGACTGCAACACCTCGTGCGCCGCCATCATCACCAGTGCCCCCGAAACAGACTTGCCCGCCACATCGCCCCACACCACGGCCCTGCTTCCTTCCCGCGGCCCCGGGAGCTCGGTAAAGAAGTCGCCCCCGACATGACGCGCTGGCCGGCAGACGGCCGTGACGTGCCACCCGGGACCCAAGTTCAAGGATTGTGGCAGCAGCTCGGCCTGCACCGACGACGCGATCTCGAGCTCGCGCTCGAGCTCCGCCTGCTCAGTGCGTTCCTCGATCAGCAGACTCGTCTCCATCGCCAGCGCCGCCTGGTCCAGCAAGCGACGCAGGAGCACGAGCTCCGATTCATCGAGACCCAGCTGCCCCACCTTCTCCGACAGCAGCACGAGACCGATCCGGCGCCGAGCCGAGGCGAGCCCGCCGATGACCCTCACACCAGCCCGCGACAGAACGTCGACGAAGTCAGCCACATCATCACGGCTTCCCGCAAGAGACTCCAGCTCCTCGACGCGCGTCAGCCCACGACGTCGCGCGAGTCGGTCGAACAACCACGGCAATTGTGGCAGCTTCTCGGGCAGAACATCGGGGCCCGCCACGCGCTCGATCGAACCCGACCGAATGAGATAGAGCGCCGCGAACTCGAGTCCGACCCTCTGTGGCAAAGTCTCGACGAGGTCATGCACCACGGGTTGCAGGTCTGCCTGGCCGGCGAGTGCTTCGCCCATCTCCTCCAACGCCTCGACCAGCCGACCGCGTCCGGAATAGAAAAAACGGTCCACGACGACCTGGATGCCGCGTCGCAAGGGATCGAAAAGCACCACGATGGCCAGCGCGAACAGCAGCGGGAAGAACGGCGACGCGGCAAGAGATGTACCGCTGGTGAGCGAATTGAACAGCACGATGCTGCCGGCCCACAAGATCGTCACCACCGCGGTTGTGACCGTATACAGGAGACTCTTGCGCAGGATCACCTTGATGTCGAGGAGGCGAAACACGACGATTGCGTAAGCAAATGTCAGAGGCACCAGGATCAGCGGGCCGAGACCCCAAACCAGGTGCTTTTCGCTATGCAGTAGCTCTGGAAACGCCACCGCCGAGATCAAGAACGGCAAGAGCCCGAACAAGGACCCGAAGAGCACGAGCGCGGCACCCCGCCGTTCCCGCGCCGTCGGCAATCGAATGCCGTTGACCGCCAGCACACTCAGCCCCAACAGCATGTACCCGGCAAGCGCCCACCAATTCCCCGGCGGCGCACCGCTGATGAGCGCCAGTGAGTACTGTCCCTGTCGAGCTGCGATGACGCTGCCGACGAGTACCAAGGGCGGCGCCAGATAGATCACCCCGAGAAGTGCGAGCCATAAACGGCGGCGCCTCTCGTAGCCCGCCTCGCCTTCCGTCGGTCGCAATCCGACCGCCCGCGGGAAGATGAGAAAAAAGTGGAGGAAGCTTGCCGGCAGAAAGAGGATCGCCACCATGCCGGTAGTGAGTACAAACGTATCGATCCACGAGTATGACGCCGGCCGCAGTCGACAGACGAGAAAGAGAAAGAACAACGCGCTCTGAATGAAGAAGATCTGCGCCGCCCTCAGTCGTGGCTGCTTGAGAAGAACCCACAGTCCGACGAAGAAGAAGGAGAATCCGAGAATGCATGCATAGAAGTAGGCGGGGCTGCCGATGCGCCGCGGCCCGAGCTCGACGGGTACTTCGCGCAGACCCTCGGATCCGCGAACCAAGTAAGGAACTCTCTCGCCGATCTTGCGCGCATTGAGCAGCTCGGCGGCATCCGCCGTCGACCTCAAGACGTTACGGTCGATTCCGATGATCTGCTCGCCCTTGCGGATACCCGCCGCCGCTGCCCCGGAGGCGACGACAACCTTTCGCACGACGAGGCGGCCGGGCGCGTCGGACTCCAGGACGACGCCGTCCCAGGGTCGCTGACGATACATGTCAGCAATGGACAGGCCGCCGAGCAGAAACGCCAACAAACCGACGCTCAGCAGAGCATTTCGAGTCGAGAGAATCGCCATGAGCATCACGTCTCCGCCGCTCGCCGGCGAGGACTCCCCTGTCAACTACGCCAGGCCGAGCGCAGAGTTTCGCCGCCGCGGCCCGGACGCAGGCCCCATCGCCTTCCTCGGGCACTGCGGCGCCCCTCTGCTGCGCTCAGTCTAGCCTGCATTATTCATGACCGCGAAGCCACGAGGACAACCTTGCAAGGTGTTGATTTCCACCCTTGGAGATGACCTGGGATGGCGGGCGATCTCCACTGAAGGCGCGGAGCTCATGAATAATGCAGGCTAGCTCTCTTTTTCCCCCAGCCACTCGGCGTACAGCTCGGGGCGCCGGTGACGCAGGAAAAGCCGCCGCCCGTGGGAGCGATCGATCACCGCGAGGTCGAGAGTGGCGGTCAGGATCTCCTCCGTCCCCCGACCGGCACGAGCAACCAATCGCCCGTCCGGATCGCAGATGAAGGACTCACCGGCGAATTCAAGGCGCTCTTCGCGCCCCACCCGATTGACCAGGGCGGTGAAGAAGCCATTTTGAAATGCGGCCACCCGCATCTCCGCTTCGAACAGTCCATCGGGCCATTCATCCACGGCACCCGCTTGCGGAACGACGACGATCTCGGCACCGTGCAGCGCCAACGCCCGCACGTACTCGGGATAGTGTCGGTCGTAGCAGATGGCGACACCGAGGCGGCCGAATCGTGTCGCGAAGACCGGCGCGCCGCAGTCTCCGGGATGGTAATAGCCCTGCTCGTGAAAGCACGGGTAGTCGGTGATGTGGACCATTCGCGTCTTCCCAAGGAGCGTTCCATCGGCATCGATGACAGGTGAGCAGTCGAACGTTCTCTCGCCCTCACGCTCGAAGAGATTCAGAACCACCACGACTCCGCGGTCGGCGGCGCGCTGGGCAAAGCGATCGAACGTCGGTCCCGGAACTGGCTCCGCCCAGGCCAGACTCTCCGGCGTAGCCTTCTCCTGCGGATAGAAGCGATCGAACGCCAATTCCGCAAAGCAGACGATCTGCGCTCCGTCCGTAGCTGCGCGATCGAGCGCCTCGAGACCCCGCCGCCGATTCTCTTCACGATCGTGGCCGGCGCACTGCTGTACGAGTGCGATGCGCACCACCGAGTCACCCATCGTTTTCTCTCGCACCCACCGACGCATCCCTGTCCAGCGCCGGTTGCATGGATCCCGTGGCCCTCGGATCACCGATGCCGTAGCCGATCGCGCGGTCACCAAGATAGAGACCGGCCAGCTCCTGGAGCTGCTGCCTCGGTCCAGCGACCAGAAGCTCCGTGGTGTGCGGCGTATCGAGCTCGAACATCAATGATCTCGAGGCGACGGGCGATCTTCGAATCGACGGCAGCCGGTGCATTCCGCTCGCCAACGCCCGGCAGGGGCGGCGTGCATTGACAGTATACGGGCTCGCACCTTCAGTCGCCGACCGCCACGACATCCCCCGCGGAGTGGGCGGCGAACTCGGGGGCATACATCGACTGAAGCTCAGCCGGTGCCGCCTTGAACAGACCCGAGAGGTTGGCGCGCAATCGGTAGGTCAGGGTGTACTCGCCAGCCGGCAACGACTCGAAGAAGAAGTTGGTGCCGCTGTCGCGAACCTCTTCATACCAGGAGATTCCGAGCTTCCACTG
>Ga0224512_10002283_pt1 | contig 17660 bp, 15 predicted proteins | sample SF_May12_sed_USG_4_FD_169103 | JGI IMG/M metagenome (GOLD analysis project Ga0224512, IMG submission 169103) | Sediment microbial communities from San Francisco Bay, California, United States - SF_May12_sed_USGS_13 | ecosystem: Environmental > Aquatic > Marine > Sediment | place: USA... | reverse complement strand
CCCTCGGCTTCGGCCTCGTGCTCACACTTCTGAGCGGCCTGCGCGAGCGTTTCGACTCAGCGGATATCCCAGCGCCGTTTCGCGGCGTGCCGATCACGCTAGTGACCGCTGGACTCATGTCGCTCGCATTTTATGGTTTCAACGGCTTCGCGAGACTTTGACGATGACGGGCGCTCTTGTCCTGACCCTGATCACGGTCGCACTGGCGATGCTACTCCTACTCGGCGACCGGCTCTTCGCAGATCGCGGTGACTCAGCGGTCGAGCGAATCGAGCGCGTCTTGCCGAGAATTCAATGCGGGCAATGCGGCTACGCGGGCTGTCGACCGTATGCGCAGGCACTCGTCGACGGCTCGGCCGCAGTCAATCTTTGTCCGCCAGGCGGTATGACCACCGTCAGAAAGCTCGCCGAGTTGCTCGGAGAGGAGCCGCAGCCAATTCCGCAGGAGCTCGGCCATGCAAGCCTCGATCGAGTTGCGAAGATCGATGAAACGCTTTGCATCGGCTGTAACCTCTGCAGCCGCGCGTGTCCCGTTGATGCCATCCTGGGGCTTCCACAGCTGATGCATACGATTATCGCGGCCGAGTGCACGGGCTGCGAACTCTGTCTTGCGCCGTGCCCGGTCGATTGCATCCATATGGCAGCGCGCCGTGCTTGAGCAACTCAAGACCCGACCGTTTAGCGGTGGTCTGCGGCTGCGGCCGTTCAAAGCGCTATCCACGACGGTGCCGATGAACAAACTGCCGATGCCCGAGCAGCTCGTCATTCCGATGGCACAGCACGCGGGCCCTCCCGCTGCTCCAACCGTCAGCACCGGCGACCACGTCACTTGCGGCCAGATGATCGGGCGCGCAGCCGACCCCGGATCGGTTGCGGTTCACGCCTCGGGCTCTGGCATCGTCACTGGGATCGACCAACGGCTCGTGCCGGCCGGCAGCGGGTTGATCCGCTCGTTGTGCGCGATCATTGCGACGGATCCGCCCGAGAGGCAACCGGAATCGCCCCAATGCCTCGACTGGCCCGAGGACGTGAGCGCCCAGCTTGAAGCCATACGCGACGCAGGGATGACCGGGCTCGGCGGCGCTGCATTCCCGACCGCCACGAAGCTCGGTAGCGAACGACGCTGCGAGATATTGATTCTCAACGGCGCAGAATGCGAGCCCTACATCAGCTGCGACGACATGCTCATGCGCGAGCACGCGGCCAGCGTACTGCAAGGTGCTGCGATCATGCTCGAGCTCTTGCAAGCGGAGCGTTGCATCGTCGCCATCGAGCGCGACAAATCCATGGCGCTCGAGGCGATCACAGCAGCCGCGCAGACGCAGGGCGACAACCGAGTCATCGTTGTCGCCGTCCCAACGGTCTATCCAGCTGGCGGCGAGCGACAGCTCGTCGAGAGCCTGCTCGGCGTGGAGGTGCCGAGCGGACGTTACCCTATCGATATCGGCGTCGTGTGTCAGAACGTCGGCACCGCGCACGCGCTCGCCGAGCTCGCAACGGCTGGACGGCCGCTCGTCACGCGCATCGTGACGATGACCGGACATGGGCTACTGGAACCGCAGAACGTGGAGGCACCGATTGGCGCACCGATCAGCAACCTCATCGCACACTGCGGCGGTCTGACACCAGATGCAGCGCAGCTCATACTCGGCGGCAACATGATGGGTTATGCGCTGCCGAGTGACGATTTCCCGGTCACAAAGTCGACGAACTGTGTCATCGCGCTCGGGTCGAGCGAGGCGTGGATGGGTGGCGAGGAGTGGCCATGCATACGCTGCGGCGAGTGCGCGAGCGCCTGCCCAGCACGCCTGTTGCCGCAAGAACTGCTGCTCGCGGGCCGTGCTGACCGATTCGAGGCCATGCAGACGCTCGGACTCGAAGACTGCATCGAATGCGGTTGCTGCGACCTAGTCTGCCCGAGCCACATTCCATTGACGTCACGCTTGCGCACGATGAAAACCAAGCTCGCAAGCTACCGAGAGCACGAAGCGATCGCGGCCGCGGCCCAGACTCGCTATGCCGAGCATATTGCGCGGGAAGATCGTGCGGCTGCCGAGGAGCGCAAGCGCCGAACCGAGCTTACAGCCCGACTCGATGGCGATGACACCTCACGGCGTACCGCAATCGAAGCTGCTATTGCCCGCGCAAATACGCGCCGCAAACGCCGCGAAGATATGGAGTAACGGGAAGACGATGCAGTTTCCGCTAACCCCCGCTCCGCATATCCGCCCCCTCAATAGCGTACCGGCACTCATGCGCAATGTGGTCCTGGCTCTTGTCCCGGGGCTTGCTGTCTATATCTGGAGTTTCGGCTGGGGCATTGCCGTGAATGTTGCCGTCGCCGTGGCCGTGGCGACAGGCACCGAGGCGGTCTTCATGCGGTTGCGCCGACGAGACTTTCGGCCTGCGCTGCACGACGGCAGTGCGATCGTAACGGGAGTATTGCTCGCGCTCGCGCTGCCGCCGTTACTACCGTGGTGGGTGCCGGCACTGGCCGCGATATCAGCGATCGTGCTCGGGAAACAGCTCTACGGCGGACTCGGCGCGAATTTGTTCAATCCGGCCATGGTCGGCTACGTCATCGTCCTGATCTCATTTCCGGCCGAAATGATTCAGTGGGTTGCACCGCTGGGCACGGGCCTAACGACCGGCGATCTCGGTCTGGCGGACCATCTCGTCTATTCGCTCGCCGGCACCCTACCCGACGGCTTCTCGATCGATGCCGTAACGCAAGCGACACCACTCGACGTGATCAAGCTGGGCCTCGACAATATGCGAACCATCGAGGAGATCCGAGTTGGACCCTTGTTCAGCGGCTTCGCCGGCGCAGGCTGGCAAGCAACGAATATCGCAATTGCGCTTGGGGGAATCTACCTGCTCTACCGCGGCATCATTCGCTGGCAAATCCCGACTGCGGTGCTCGTAGGCATGCTGATTCCCGCAACGCTTCTATTTCTTGCGGATACGAGCCGCTTCCCGTCGCCAGCGTTTCATCTACTCGGCGGGGCAACACTGCTCGGCGCGTTCTTCATCGCCACCGATCCCGTCACAGCCGCCGGCACGGACCGCGGACGACTGATCTACGGCGCCGGCATCGGCGCGCTCACGTATGCAATCCGAACCTGGGGTGGCTATCCGGACGGCTTTGCCTTCGCCGTACTGCTCATGAATGCCTCGGTCCCGATCATCGACCGTTATACCCAACCGCGAATTTATGGCCACGATTGAACCCGGCAAGCGCCGCGTATTGCTCTTGATAACCTTGACCGCTCTCATCGCGGGGTCGCTGATTACACTGAGCGACGAGCTCAGCCGAGAGCGAATCGCGGCGAATCAGCGCGCGCGCCTGCTCGCGACGCTGCACGAGGTCATCGACCCAGCGCTTTACGACAACGACCTCGAGGCTAGCCGGCGCTTCGTCACGTCGCCGGATCTGCTCGGCACGAGCGAACCCGTCGAAGTGTTTCTAGCAACGGCGAATGGCGAGGCGGTCGCCGCACTGTTCTCGACTGTCGCACCCCGCGGCTACAACGGGCCGATCAACCTGCTCGTGGGCGTGACGATTGATGGAACAATTACGGGCGTACGCGTGGCCCGCCACCGTGAGACGCCCGGACTCGGTGATGCGATCGAGATCGGCAAAAGCGACTGGATCGAGGGATTTTCGGCGACGAGCCTGGATGCGCCGGCGCTGGCCGACTGGCGTGTGACGAAAGACGGTGGCTACTTCGATTCAATCACCGGTGCTACAGTCACGCCGCGGGTCATCGTCGAGGCGGTTAGGAATACGTTGATCTACGTTCGCGACTATGGCGAGGAGCTGTTCGACGACTTACCCGCAGCTGAAGGCGATGTCCGCGAATAATTTCGACAATCCCGTTACGGCAGGCCTCTGGCGCAATAACCCAGCGCTCGTGCAGCTACTGGGTATTTGCCCGTTGCTAGCCGTCACGACGAGCCTCGTCAATGGGCTGGCCTTGGGAATGGCTACGACGTTCGTGATTCTGATGACGAACCTGTTCGTTGGCCTCGTTCGCCATTGGCTAGTGCCAGCCGTCCGGATCCTGATATTCGTGCTCATCATCGCATCGCTCGTCACGGTCGTGGATTTGCTCAGTAGCGCCTACTTCCACGACCTGCATGAGACCCTCGGGCTGTTCATTCCCCTGATCGTGACGAATTGCGCAATCCTCGGCCAGGCCGAGACCGTCGCGAGCCGCCAGCCGCTAGGCGTATCCATGCCTGCCGGCCTGAGCACTGGGCTCGGATTCACGGGTGTGCTCGCCTTGCTCGGCGGGCTACGCGAGCTCGTCGGCCGCGGTACCTTGCTGTCTGATTTGGAGCTGCTGCTTGGAAGTACGGCAGCATCTGTTGGTATCGAACTTCCAGTGACGAGTGTACTCGTCGCCGTATTGCCACCCGGAGCGTTCTTCGGCCTTGCCTTTCTCGTCGCCGCCAAGAACTATCTCGACGCGCGCCGAATGCCGGCGCAGACGCCTGAGACGACGGAACCCGGCGCTGCATGAATCCGGGGAAACGACGTGAAATCTACGCGCGACTCTCCGCGAAGAATCCGGCGCCTACGACAGAGCTGAAGTATGGCTCGACGTTCGAGCTACTCGTTTCCGTCATTCTGTCCGCGCAAGCCACAGACGTCAGTGTCAACAAGGCCACGGCCAAGCTATACAAAGTAGCGAACACGCCAGAGGCGATACTCGAACTCGGTGAAGATGGGCTGAAGCGGTATATAAAGACAATCGGCCTCTTCAACAGCAAAGCGACCAACATTATCAAGACCGCGAGAATTCTCGTCGATGAGCACGATGGTAAGGTGCCGCGGGAGCGCGAGGCATTGGAGAGCTTACCGGGCGTCGGCCGAAAAACGGCCAACGTGATCCTGAACACGGCCTTCGGCGAGCCGACGATCGCAGTGGATACGCATATCTTCAGGCTGGCCAACCGCACGGGCCTCGCGCCCGGAAAAACCCCGCTCGAGGTCGAAAACCGTCTCGTCAAGTTCACGCCCGACGAGTACAAGCGACACGCCCATCACTGGCTAATTCTGCACGGGCGCTATGTCTGCAAGGCGCGCAAGCCAGATTGTGCGACCTGTGTCATCGCCGACCTGTGTGAATACAGGCATAAAACTTTCTGACGTCCGACTCGGACTGCTCGACACGGCAACGTACGTAGTTCTACGACTTACGTTCGCCTGGTTGTTGCGGTTTAATGTTGGGTTTACCCACCGCCTAGGCGGGTTCTTTGGGTTCACGAGTATTCCGTATTGATACGCTGCGCGGTTCGTTGAGGGAGTTATGAGCGACAAACTAAGTACAACAGGATCTGTGACCTCGCTGGTCGCTACTGGCGGCCCATCCGGCGAGGGAAATGCGCTGACACAGGAAGAAAAGCTCGTCGGCAAGACATTGAAGAAGAATGTCAGCCTTACGCACGACGAACTTGCCGAGATCAACAGCAAAAAAGGCCTGCTGCAATTGCTGTCGGCGAAGAACGTCAATGTGGAAAAAGCACTTGTAAAGCTCAGATACGAGCAAGAGCTCGAACGATTGCAGATCGAGTTCGTAAAGCTACAACGCTCCGTGCAGCAAGAAGGCCGCCGTGTTGCCATAATTTTCGAAGGCCGGGATGCCGCGGGCAAGGGGGGCACGATCCGCCGGTTCATCGAGCACCTGAACCCTCGCAGTGCACGCGTCGTCGCGCTACCGAAGCCGACGGAGCTCCAGAAGGGTCAATGGTACTTCCAGCGTTATGCCGAAAAACTGCCGAATCCCGGCGAGATCGTTTTTTTCGACCGTAGCTGGTACAACCGCGCAGTCGTCGAGCCGGTCATGAAATTCTGCACGGAGCAGGAACACCGCACGTTCATGCAGCAGGTTCCGGAGTTCGAACATATGCTCTACGAGGACGGGCTCGAGATCATCAAGTTCTGGTTCTCGATCTCCAAAAATGTCCAGCAGGAACGCTTCGAGTCGCGCCGTTTGAATCCGCTGAAGCAGTGGAAGGTCAGCCCAGTCGATGACAAAGCTCAGGAGAACTGGGATCTGTACACACGCTACAAAGAGGAAATGTTCAGCAAGACACACATGTCCTATGCACCGTGGATCATCGTCAAGGCCAACGACAAAAAGAAGGCGCGCCTCGAGAGCATGCGTTACGCCCTATCGGTGCTGGACTTCGACGGCAAGGACAATCCCGGCACGAGCTTATATCCGGACCCGGATGTCGTGCTTCGCTATCATCGCTCCATCAATAGCATCGACTAACGCCTGGGGCCGACTTGCTGAAGATCTGCCGCGAACACGAAGACGCCCAGAGGCTCTAGTTCAGCACCGGCGTTGTCGTGGGTGGCCGGCGGCGCAAAGTCGCTTGCTCGTACGCGTACGTGATTCGCAACAACGTCCCTTCGCTGAAAGCACGGCCGAGAAACTCGATCCCGACTGGTAGACCATCAGCCGTGAAGCCGGCCGGTACCGTAATTGCCGGGAAACCGATCAACGGACTCAAGCGGCGATTGTTACCGCGACCGTAGCCTTGATCCCGTGCAGCGCTCGTCAGAGCATCCGGCGGAATAACCGTTGTCTGATGGTCGAACGTCGCATAGACGAGCGCGTCGAGCTCGGCATCGGCCATCGCGGCAAGCACCGACTCGCGGATCCGCTCCCTCGTCAACATGACGTCGAGATAGCCGATATCCCTCGTCGATTTGCCGACGACATTCATTAACGTCACTTCACGTGACGGAACCACGAGTCCCGTGAGCACAATCTCCTTGAGGCTAGAAACCGGCGCATGCGGAAGCCCTTCCAGATAATCGTTCGTTGCTTGCTCGGTCTCGAAAGTGTTGCTCGCGTACGTCGAATCGACAAGGTCAATGAGCGGGATCTCGACGGAATCGACGATCTCCGCGCCGAGCGCCCGCATGTCCTCGAGCGCGCGATCGATGACGGCACGGACTTGCGCGTAATCCTCAGACTCGGGGTCGGCCCGCGGATCCATGGGCTCGCGAATGACACCGATACGTGCGCCTTCCAAACCGTTCTCGTCAAGAAACGCCCGGTAGCTTGGCGGAGTCCGACCCACCGAGTACGCAGTGACAGGATCGTTCGGGTCGTAGCCGGACAGTGCGTCGAGAAGAATTGCTGTATCAGCAACGGTTCGCGTCATGGGTCCGAGCGTATCCTGCGTCGGATTCGCCGGCATCATGCCGTAGCGGCTCACCAGCGGTAGTGTCGGCCGCAAGCCGACGAGGCTGTGAACGGCCGCAGGCCCGCGGATCGAGCCTCCCGTGTCCTCACCGATCCCCACTAGGCCGAAGTTTGCGGCGATGCCCGCACCCGTTCCGGCGGAAGAACCACTCGGCAGCCGAGTCGGGTCGTAAGCATTGCGGACCATTCCGAACGCCGAGCCGACATAGCTGAATGCGTACTCGCCCATGTTCGTCTTGGCGAGGATGATCGCGCCCGCGTCTTTCATGCGCGTCACGATCGTCGCGTCACGCCCTGACATGAAACCGGCAAACACCGCCGAGCCGTAGGTCGTCGGCATGTCGCTCGTCTCGACTTGATCCTTGAGCAGGACCGGCACGCAATGCAGTGGCCCGACGAAACCGGACGACTCGAAGGCCGCATCGAGCGCATCCGCCTCCTCGCGTGCGCGCGGATTCACGAGCTGGATGGCGTTGAGCGCCGGCCCTTGCTTGTCGTAGGCCGCGATGCGAGACAGATAATCGTCCACGAGCTGGCGGCACGTTATCTGGCCATTACTGAGTGCGGCGTGCACATCGTCGATCGTCGCTTCGACTACGTCGAAGCCTTGCGCGCTCGTAATCGCCGATGCGAGAAGCGCTAGAAAGCCCGCAGCGATGCTCGCCGCAAGCCTGGGTCTACGCGCGGCACTTCTACTCATCGCCCCTCCTTCGGGTGATTCCACGAGTCGAACCTAGGGACTGGCGGGATGCTGCCCGCGCCCGGCGCTCTAGTCGGCCGCCGCTACCGCAATGACGTCGTACATGATTTTGGCGCCGGCCTCGGGCAGGCGCTCGACACCGAGCGTCGTCGTGCACGGATTCCAATCCCCGAGAAACTCCTGCACGACGCTGTTGCCGCCGCGCTCAGTATAGAATCGTGTGATCTTGATGACATCGCGCCACGTGATGCCCGCCTCGTCCAGAACTTGCTGGATGTTCTCGAGCATCATGCGTGTCTGCTCGTTGAGATCTTCGGGATAATCGAAATCGGCATCGGGTTCGAGATCCAAGGGTCGCGCAGTAATACCGGATAGAAATAAAAAGCCCATGTCCGACGTGACCCGGATGCCCGGCGGGAACGCAGTCGCGGAAACGTTTCTCGTATTGACGACTTGTATTGGCATAGTTTTGATTCCTATGAAACTGTTTTCTATCTGTGAACTGGGCAGGCTACGTGCCTCGCGGGATCGCTGCGACGATATCGATCTCCAGACGCGCAGGCTCGGAGCTCAGGTTGCGAATCTGCATTGTCGTCATCGCCGGCCGCCAGTCCCAATAGCCGAAATACTCCGCCATGACCTCCTCGATCGCAGCGGACTCGGACAGGTCCTTCTGATAGCGATTTAGCTTCACGACGTTTTGCCATGTCAGTCCCTGGTCGTCGAGGACCTCTTTCAGGTTACGCATCACCATATGCGTCTGCCCGACGATATCCTCGGGCATGATCACTTCGTGAGCGACGTGCGGATGCAAGTGGTACAGGTCGAGCGCCGTCGCGCCGGCCAGGAAAAGCAGATCCATACCAGCGTCCGCCCGAACGTAAGTACCCCTCGGCAAGGCTGAGGAGCGATTACCCTGAGCGTTGACGCTCAGCGGAAACGAGAAGAGCTGTAGCCCGCTCAGCGCCGCCATTCCCGCGCTGCCGGTGACGAGAAAGTCACGCCTGTTCAGTAAGTCTCTCATCGATCCCCCTTCCCATCTCGGCCGGCGATTATCGCCGACCCGCTGACATTGTATTACTCCGCAAAGAGCGCCTTTGGCACCGACGCCACAACAACTTGAGTCTCGTTGACGGCTTCGGCGACTGAAAAGTCTACTGCGAGACTCGCCAGCGTATATGCATCTGCGGCGCTCAACCCGCGAGTCTCAACGAGAAAATCGATGGCTGCCATAAGCGCCTGGCGCAACGCACGATCCAGATCGAGATCGACGCCGATCAGCAGGTCGTGCGTAGGGGTCTCTGCACGCGGCATCGCTGTGCCAACGTTCTTGTGCAGCACGAAGCGAAAAACGCCCGTTGCAGACTGCTCCAACGCGGTCCCGCTGACCTCGCCGTGCCCCTGAACACCGTGCGGGTCGCCCGCATAGAACAGCGCGCCCTCATGAAAGACAGGCAGATACAGCCTCGACCCAGGCGTCAGCAGCTTGATATCGAGGTTGCCGCCATATGCGCCCGGTGGCCTGGAGCTCTGCACACCGGCGACCGTCACACCGGGCTGACCGACTGTCGGCGCCTGCGGCGCAACTGCCATGATGCCCATGAACGGCGCGATCGGGATACGTAATCCTTCTCCGAGCAAAGCGTACTCTCGACCGTTTGCGACGGCCGTGCGAATCAGCGTCCTACCGTCGCTGGTGATGTTCGCGCCGGCGTCCCCTGCCCGCGTGCCGGGATAAGCGTCACCGAGCGGTCCGCTACGGGCACCGCGTGAGTTGAAGCCGTAGGGGACGCGCGCACTGACCTCCAGTATCTGCACTTCGAGCATGTCCCCGGGCTCGGCACCGGAGATCGCAATCGGGCCGGTCAGCACGTGGGCACCGGTGCGTCCCTCGCGCGGGCGCGCAGGCCGAGAGGCCCAGAAATCACGCACGTCTTCGAGGATTTCTCCCGGAGCGATGCCGAATCCGCCGAGAAACGTGACCGGATCCTCGTCCTGGGTCGAGCCGTGATGCGAGAGCGTGTCGATGCGCACGGTGGTGCCTGGCTCGACGGTCAGCACCGGCGCCCTGTCGATCGGGATCCAGCCCCAGCTGAGGTTCTCAGGCCGTGACCGCAGATGGTGGTCGGCGATAATGGGCTGCGCCGAAGCCGACCCGGCGAGGGCGCTCATCGCAGCCGCCCCTATGAAGGCAAGCGCGGTTCTCCGTCGCCGCCGTCGCCACGCCCGCATGGCCCGTAACCGAACCTCTTCAATCGTCGACACAGAATGCTCCCCGTGACAGTATTTCGCTCTACTTGTGGACCCCAGTTTAACCCGATTTTGCCCCAGGGGCGGCCCGAGGCGAGGCGTCGGGCCGAATTGGGTCGGCTCGCAAATGTGACGAGCGTCGGTGTCAGGACCCGCACCGGCGTTTAACCTAACGGGCCAGGATTTGGCGTCACCGGTGCACAGGGACCCTCGGCCATGACCTCGAAAAACGACGGAAACGACAATCGCGACTCACGACTCGAGGAGCTTGCAGGTGCCCTCAAAGAGGCTCAGCTCATGCTGCTCAAGCAGAGTTCGCTACTGGAATCCGTAAATAACAGCGAGACTGACTCAGCGCAAGAATTAGCCAATATGCGCGAGCAGGTCGCCATTATCACAGCCGAGCGGGATCAGCTGCAGAATCAGCTCCTCGCGCTCGAGCGCATGCAGACAGAAACAGTAACCTTGCCGGACGACGTTGAGATCGGGCCCGAAGAACTGGCTCCGTTGCCGACGATCGACGACCTCATGGCCGACCTCAGTGCGCTATCGGAGGAAAGCGTCAACGATAGCCCGATCGGACGCCTCGGCGGGCCGTCGGCTGAAAAGCCCGAGACCGCCGTCGACGAGATGATCTCCCCGACCGTCATAGCGCCCGAGGAATTCGCCAATCGGCCGGAGCCCGGAATGCACGGCAACGAACGATCGTTTCGGCTCCTGATCTATGTGGACTCCGACAAACGCGTTCGCGTGCCGCTGCAGACCGGCACGATGACTATCGGTCGTGCTGACTCGGCGAATATCCGACTCGACGGGCAGTTCGTTAGCCGCATCCACGCGAGGCTCGTTACGCGCCCGGAGGATACGGTTATCGAGGACGCAGGCAGCAAAAACGGCTTCAAGGTCAATTCGATTGCCGTCAAACGCCATACGCTGCGTCACGGCGATGTAATAGAGATCGGCAAGCGTCGCTTCACATTTGTCGATTCGGCGCAAGAGAACTGATACAGCACGCCACCACGACATCCTGGCTAGCGCTTGGGCATGTAGAGATCCGTGATCGTGCCTTCGGCCACTTCGGCTGCGAAGGCAAGCGTCTCCGACAGCGTCGGGTGTGGATGGATCGTCAGACCAATATCCGCCGCATCGCAACCCATCTCGATCGCCAGCGCCGCTTCAGCGATGAGGTCGCCCGCATTCGTGCCGACGATTCCCGCGCCAAGCAATTGGCCACTGTCCGGCGCGAAAAGCAGCTTCGTAATTCCCTCCGAACGACCGAGCGCCAGGGAGCGCCCACTCGCGGCCCACGGAAAAACGCCTTTCTCGTAGGCGATGCCATCGGTCTTGGCCTGATCTTCAGTCAGGCCGACCCACGCGATCTCGGGATCCGTGTACGCGACGGATGGAATAACGCGCGCATCGAAATGCGCCTTCTGACCCGCGGCTACCTCTGCCGCAACCTTGCCTTCGTGCGTGGCTTTGTGCGCGAGCATGGGCTCACCGACGATGTCGCCGATAGCAAAGATGTGAGGAACATTCGTGCGCATCTGCTTATCAACAGCGATAAGCCCGCGATCGTCCACATCAACGCCGGCGTTCTCCGCGCTGATCGCATTCCCGTTGGCGCGCCGCCCGACGGCCGTCAGCACGCGATCGTAGCGCTGCGGCTCGGCCGGCGCCTGGTCACCCTCGAAACTCACGCTTAGACCGGTCGCATCCGCGCTGACGTCAGTGACCTTCGTGCCGAGCATGATCGCCTCGTAACGCGCCGTGAGCCGCTTCTGCAGTGGACGAATCATATCCCGATCGGCTGCCGGGATAAGCGTATTCGTCAACTCGACAACGGAAACTTGCACACCGAGTGCGTCGTAAACGGTCGCCATCTCGAGACCAATGATGCCGCCGCCGATGACGAGCATCGACTCCGGCAGCGTCTCCAGCGCGAGCGCACCCGTCGAGTCCAGGATTCGCGAGTCGTCGGGAAGCCCCGGAAGCGAGACGGGCTCCGAGCCTGCTGCGATGACGCATTGATCGAACGATACGCGTGTCGTCTGCCCTTCGTGCTCGACAGCGAGCTCATGCGGCGAGACGAAGCGCCCCGTACCGCGCACGACACGCACTTTCCGCTTGCCTGCCAGACCCTCCAGCCCGTTCGTCAGCTGGCCTACGACCCGATCCTTCCATCCGCGCAGTCGGTCGAGATCGATCGACGGTGGACCGAACGTGATTCCGTGCTCGGCCATTTCAGCCGTCTCCTCGATTACACGCGCGGCATGCAACAGAGCTTTCGACGGAATACAGCCCACGTTGAGACAGACACCGCCCAGCTGCGGCCAGCGCTCGACGAGCACGACGTCCAACCCGAGGTCCGCGGCTCGAAACGCCGCCGTGTAGCCGCCCGGGCCGGACCCGAGAACGAGCAGCCCGGCATGGCTATCCGACTGACCGCTGTTCATCGGCTCATTTCCAGCAACTGCCGGCCTTGGCCGAGCAACTCGGTCAGGCGTGTCGTGAACCGAACCGCCGTCGCACCATCAATGACTCGATGGTCATACGACAGCGAGAGCGGCAGGATGAGTCTCGGCACAATTTCACCGCCTACGTAGATGGGACGCAACTGGCTACGCGATACGCCTAAAATCGCGACCTCCGGTGCATTGATGATCGGCGTGAAAAACGTGCCACCGATTCCGCCGAGACTGGAGATCGTGAACACGCCACCCTGCATTTCACCCGCACCGAGCTTGCCCGCGCGCGCCTTCTCGCTGAGTTCCGCCAACGCCTTCGCGAGACCGAACACATCGAGCTGGTCAGCATCCTTGACAACCGGCACGACGAGACCGTTCGGCGTATCGGCTGCGAACCCGAGGTGACGGTATTTCTTGACAACGAGCGCTTCGCCATCGGCACTCAACGAAGCGCAAAAAACCGGAAACTCCTCGAGGGCCAGAACGACGGCACGCATAATGAATGCCAGCGGCGTCAGACTGATACCCTGCGCTTTCGCTTGCGGCTTCAACTCTTGACGAACCGCCTCGAGCTCTGTGATATCGGCCTCGTCGTGCTGCGTGACGTGCGGAACGTTAACCCAGCTGGCATGCAAACGCGGCCCTGAAATTTTCTGAATGCGACTCAGCGGTCGAGATTCGACCTCGCCAAAGCTCGCGAAATCAATCTCCGGGACCTGTGGCAGCGCAGGACCGGCCGCCGCGCCACCCTGCATGATGCGCTTGACGAAGGCTTTGAGATCGTCCGCAGTGACCCGCCCCTTGCGGCCGCTGCCGGTGACGGCTCCGAGATCCACGCCGAGCTCGCGCGCGAGCTTACGCACGGATGGACTCGCGTGCGCTTTTCCGAACCGTAGCTCGTCGACTGGAGCGGAACGCGCCGCGTGCGAGACGGCGCTCTGGGCCGATGATTTCTCTGCCGCGGGTGCGTGCGGTGCCGCCGGTGCTTGTGCCGGCTCTGCAACAGGCGCGGCTTGTGGCTCGGCCGTAAGGTCGAGAATCTCGTCACCAGCCGACACGTGGTCGCCAGCCTTGACCTTGATATCGGTGATGACGCCACCATGCGTCGCTGGCACTTCCATGGTCGCTTTATCGGTCTCGAGCATGATCAGCGGATCTTCAGCACTTACCGTCGCGCCGACGTTTACGAGCACTTCGATGACCTCGACATTGGCGAAATCACCGAGATCGGGCACGACGAGAGTCAGGTGCTGCGCAACGCCCGTTGGCGCCGCATCAGCTTTCACGTCGGCAGAGTCTGCTGCGACGACAGGCTCGGTCGCTTCCTCCTCTACCTGCGCATCCGCGACATCGAGCTCGAGAATCGAATCACCCGCCGACACGCGATCACCAGCCTTGACGCTCAGAGCCGTCACAACACCCGCATGCGTCGCCGGCACCTCCAACGTCGCCTTATCCGTCTCGAGCACAATGAGCGGGTCTTCGACACTGACGGTTTCGCCGACGGACACGAGGACCTCGACGACCTCGACATCGGAGAAATCACCTAAATCGGGTACGACGATCTGCATGCGAGGCTAGCGGCTGAGTCCGGCTCGTCTAGAGCGTGACGGGGTCGGGCTTCGACGGATCGATACCGAATTTCTCGATGGCTTGCGTGACGGTATCGACGTCGAGCACCCCGTCGTCGGCCAATGCCTTGAGCGCCGTGACCACAATAGAATGGCGATCGACCTCGAAGAATTGCCGTAACGCCGCACGCGAATCGCTGCGGCCGAAACCGTCGGTACCGAGCACGCTGAAGCGACCTGGTACCCATTGACGAATCTGGTCGGGCACAGTCTTGATGTAATCCGTCGCTGCGACAAATGGACCTTTCTTGCCTGCGAAGCAAGCCGATACATAACTCTGCCGCGGCGACTCCTTCGGATGCAGCGTGTTCCAACGATCGATCTCGAGCGCCTCGCGTCGTAGCTCGCTGAAGCTCGTGACACTCCAAACATCGCTCGGCACACCGAACTCGTCCTCCAGCAACTCGGCCGCTGCAAGCACTTCGCGCAGAATCGTGCCGGACCCCATGAGCTGCGCGCGCACCATGCCACGACCACCGACGCGCAATAGATACATGCCCCTGAGAATACCGTCCTCGACTCCGGCGGGGATTGCCGGCTGAACGTAGTTCTCGTTCATACACGAGATGTAATAGAAAACGTTTTCCTGTTCGGCATACATGCGCCGCAAGCCGTCTTGGATGATCACAGCGAGCTCGTAGGCGTAGCACGGATCGTAGGCCCGGCAGTTGGGAATGGTCGTCGCAACGAGCTGGCTGTGCCCATCCTGATGCTGCAAGCCTTCGCCGGCGAGCGTCGTGCGTCCAGCCGTTCCGCCAACGAGAAACCCCCGCGCCTGCAGATCGCCGCCAGCCCAAGCGAAGTCGCCGATGCGCTGAAAACCGAACATCGAATAGAAGATATAGAACGGGATCATTTGCACGCCGTGATTGGCGTACGATGTGCCCGCGGCAAGCCACGAACAAAACGACCCAGCCTCGTTGATACCTTCCTCGAGAATCTGACCCTCGCGGTCCTCCTTGTAAAACATGAGCTGATCGGCATCCTGAGGGGTATAGAGCTGCCCCATCGACGAATAGATGCCGATCTGCCGGAACATACCCTCCATGCCGAACGTGCGCGCCTCATCCGGAACGATGGGTACGATGTGCGAGCCGATGTTCTTGTCGCGCACGAGTGCGGTCAAGATGCGCACGAGCGCCATCGTCGTGGAGATCTCTCGGTCACCGCTGCCTTCGAGTTGCGCCGCGAATGCTTGGAGCCCGGGCATCTCGAGCGGCTGCGCTCGAACTGTGCGACTCGGTAGGTAGCCACCCAGGTCATCGCGGCGGTTACGTAGATACTGGAGTTCCTCGGAGTCTTCCGCGGGCAGAAAATACGGTAGCTCCTCGAGGTCTTTATCAGCGATCGGGATGTTGAAGCGATCGCGGAAGGCTTTGAGATCATCGTAATCGAGCTTTTTCTTCTGGTGGGTGATGTTCTGGCCTTCACCGGCCGCACCCATACCGAAGCCCTTGACCGTCTTGGCCAGAATGACGGTTGGACGACCATCACGCTTGATTGCCTGTTCATAGGCGGCGTAGACCTTCTCCGCGTCGTGGCCGCCGCGATTGAGATGCCAGATCTCGTCATCCGACATGTGCGCAACCATGGCCTTGAGCTCAGGATCCTTGCCGAAGAAATGCTCGCGCGTATAGGCACCGCCTTTAGCTTTGTAGTTCTGAAACTCGCCATCAACCGTCTCCTCCATCGTACGGCGGAGCACGCCGTGCGTGTCCTTGGCGAGCAGCGGATCCCAGCGAGAGCCCCAGATAACCTTGATGACGTTCCAACCGGCACCCTGAAACGCCGCTTCGAGTTCCTGGATGATCTTGCCATTGCCTCGAACAGGACCGTCGAGACGCTGCAGATTGCAGTTGATGACGAAGGTCAGGTTATCGAGCTTCTCGCGAACTGGCATCGTAATCGCGCCCATCGACTCGGCCTCGTCCATTTCGCCGTCGCCGAGGAAGCACCAGATGTGGCGGTCTTCGTCCGGCAGAATGCCGCGATGCTGCATGTAACGCAGGAAGCGAGCTTGATAGATCGCCATCATCGGGCCGAGGCCCATCGACACGGTCGGAAACTGCCAGAAGTCGGGCATGAGCCACGGATGCGGATAGGACGACAGGCCGGGGCCTACTACTTCCTGACGGAAGTGATTCAGATTCTCCTCCGATAAACGCCCCTCGAGATAGGCACGCGCGTAGATACCTGGGGAGGAATGACCTTGGATGAAGACGAGGTCGCCGCCGAATGAGTCGCTCGGCGCGCGCCAGAAGTGATTGAAACCGACCTCATACAGGGTTGCCGAAGACGCATAGCTCGCGATGTGACCGCCGTATTCCGAGCTGATGCGGTTCGCGTGCACGACCATGGCCATCGCATTCCAGCGGTGATAAGCCTCGAGACGCCGCTCGATTGCGCGATCGCCGGGGTACTCCGGCTGCTTGCCGACGGGAATCGTGTTCTGGTAAGCGGTATTCGGACTGTAAGGCAGATAGGCCCCTGAACGACGCGCATGGTCGATCATGCACTCGAGCAAGTAGTGTGCACGCTCGGCGCCGTGAACGCGCAGCACCGAGTCGATTGACTCGAGCCAGTCCTGCGTCTCTTCTGGGTCTGGATCGCCCGGGAAACGCCCGAAGAAGGGTGATGGTCTAGCGCTCGCCATCGTCCTCAGACGCTCCGCGCAAACAGTACGGAAGCGTACGAATTAGGTGAATTCAAAAACTGCTCCGATAGGCTAACCGGCAGAGAGATCGCGTGCATCGATGAGCCGGATTTTCAAGTGCGATATGATCGGGTTTTACCCAAACCGGGTCAAGACGAGTCCATGGACATCCACCCCGATCTCAAGCTCCCGCGCATCATTCAAACGGGCAAACCACCCGAGCGCACCGCCCTGGAGACTCTCGATCACCTCATCATTGCTCTGCCGAAGCGCGCAAGGACGGCGGATTATCGGCACATTCCCCAGGCGAGGCAGATCGAGAAACTGCTCGCCAAAACTGAAGCCAGCAACCCTGTGGTCTCACGTCTGAACAATCGCCGTGGCACGGGGCTGACCGTGGCGAAGTTCGTCGATGGCACACGTTTCGACGCGCTGACATGGGCGCGTAAGCTCGTCGCTACCTGTCGCCCCGACAAGCCATTGCGCATCGGACTGTACGCAGCCGGGCTCGGCGAAACCGAGCAGCGAGCGCTAACCGCGCTCGTCGCGGCGGCGCTGGCCGCAACATTCAAGTTACCGAGCTTTCAAAGCAAGCCGAAAAAGGATTGGACGCTCACGAGCATCAAAATCTTTGGCGTCGAACCACGCCTCGCTCTGGATGCGATACGCGCACAGGCAATCGGCAACAATATCGCTCGGTGGTTTACGGCGCTACCGCCGAACGCTCTGGAC
>Ga0224512_10002282_pt1 | contig 17668 bp, 13 predicted proteins | sample SF_May12_sed_USG_4_FD_169103 | JGI IMG/M metagenome (GOLD analysis project Ga0224512, IMG submission 169103) | Sediment microbial communities from San Francisco Bay, California, United States - SF_May12_sed_USGS_13 | ecosystem: Environmental > Aquatic > Marine > Sediment | place: USA... | reverse complement strand
CCTCACGTTCTTCACAAGCATATTTGTCTTTTATATATTTATAGATAGTTTCGGTTAATTGAATACAATTAGCTACCCCATGTGATTCCATTCGACTTGCAGTATTGACGGCATCTCCCCAAAGATCATAAGTAAACTTTTTGCATTCCTATCACACCTGACACCACAGAACCCGTATTGATTCCTATTCTAAAGCTAAGCGATCAAAGGCCGAGAAAACTTTATACAACATGGCTACTAATTCTCGAGGTGAGATTCGTGCAGAAAGTTCCGTAAAATTGACAATGTCTGCAAAGAGGATAGTAACTTCGCCAAACCCATCAGCAATAATTTCTTCTTTCTGCATAAGAATCTGAATCAACAGTACAGAGTTTCTCTAGCTGTTTCCAAAGGTTGCTGAAAACAAGTCTCATCTGTTAACTCCAAGGCTGAGGTTATGCAGATTGAAGACGGCTTGGGTCATCTCCCGCTGTTTAGTAATTTCTTATTTAGAATAAGTCTGTAGGGCTACTGTTGGCACAAAAAGACATTCCCCGAGTTTCAGTGAAGGTCTCAGTTGCAGTTAATGTGTATCAGCTGTACCTACCAACACATAGCGCCAAATCACTTCTCCATCATGGTAGAGACAGCTACACATCTTATCTTCGCAGCCCTGCCCCCATTCCGCCACACCAATAGCACCTGACGCACACTTGTACTATAATTATAGGTAATTACTAAGTCATCCCATTTCCGACATCTCAGGAGGTACCGCTCGTGTCAACCGTCAAACAACTGCTCGAGTTCAAGGGACATGACATTATTTCCATTGATCCGTACCGGACTGTTTACGAGGCCATTGAAATCTTGGCGGCACGACAAATCGGCGCCCTTTTGGTCATCGAGAACGGCAATCTCGTCGGCCTGATCAGTGAACGCGATTACGCGCGCAAGGTGATATTGAAAGGGAAGTCATCCAAAGACACCCTAATCCGTGACGTAATGACCCGGGAACTTATTTGCGTAAAGCCTGAAATGTCCGTAGATGAATCCATGGCGCTTATGACAGAAAAAAGAATAAGGCACCTGCCGGTTATGGACAACGATACTCTGATCGGCATCGTCACCATAGGCGACGCTGTTCGCCAGATCATTTCAGAAAGGGATTTCACGATTCAGCAACTGGAACAATATATCATCAGCGGCTGACCAATACCGGATTTCACCTATGGCAGCAGGAACTTTATGAAGTTCCAACAAGACAACCAGAGTTGTCTGATCCTTCCTCGGCCCACAACCAGGTAGTCTATAACCGTCCGCCGCGCCCTTCCCGGTTGAAACATGGAAGCAAGGACACGCACTGGCCACCTCTCGGGGTGGCCTTTGCCTTTTGTGGCTGCTTTAGAGAAGTGCAAGAAAAATGATATTAATGATAATAGCGAAAATGACTAGACTAACTTCCTGCTTTAGCTTTTCCTATCTGTCATGCTCTTTTTTCCGCTCCGATAATGCCTCCTTTACCAGACCATCATAAGCATGCCGTACCTTTATCAGATGTTGTTCAACATTTTTTTATATTCTTCTAAGGAGTGCTGCTGGTTAGTAGGCGCGAAATAGTGGCCGTGTACAGCTACGGATGGGACGTGAACCAGCCCATTTGTACTAGTCGGGCCATTCCATTGACCTATATCAAGTGCCACCCGCTCCACATCTTGCTGGTAACTTATGCAGATGAACCACACATAGTGCCAGCAACGAAAGCATTATTGCGCCAGAAATTGTTAAACGAATATTTATGGCTAACATTGACTGGTTTGGGGATTGCATGTTTCAGCACATAGAGTATCGACATTGATATCCGAAGCCTGCAAATCGGGGTTCCATGCCAGTACTTCCTCAATCTTTGCAAGACACTCAAGTTTCTTCAAGCCGATTGTTATATCTTCACGCAATTTCGCCTTGAAAAAATGGCTACCGATGAAGGGAGGAATATAAAAATCAGGTTCCATTTGGGCCAGATATTTAATCCGGCTACGTACTCCGATACCTTGAATGCGCCAGTCTGCAAAGCCTGACTTGAAGTCACTAAGTGCAGGAACAATAGCTGCGTTCAAATCACCTGATGGTAATTCATGAATATCTTCAACACGGCTAATTTCCACGCAGAAAATAAAGAAGCAGTTCTCAATCCGGGTTCTTACTCGAACCGCCTCATTATCAAAAGTAGGAAGAATTTCGCTTTCCGTGATAGCTGGATTTAATCGATGTATATGCGTGTAGTCTGTCAATACTCTATGAACGTACTTCGCTGGCACACTGACTACAGCAACCATTTCAATATAGTATTTACCATCATTCTTGATAACCTGGAGTTCTTCAATATCTGCAGCTATGAGTGGCAATGCCATAATACTTAGCATAATAAGCATGCATAATTTCTGCGCATCCCGTGCTGCAACCTTATGAAACAGGCACCAACACAAGCAGAACATTCAATCGTCCTCCTTCATCATCTCTGTATTAACCATAGCAGACACCAGAACCGGGAACCCAGGGAAAGTCAGTGTTGCGAGAATGTTCTTTTTTGGTGAACGTCCGCAACCGGAATCGGAAGTTCCTGGGGTGACTATCTGAATTTTGGTCTAAAAAGCGACTTCCAACTCTCTCCAGCTATGCGTCAAATAGAAATTACTGCTCAAATATTCAAGGCTCCACAAACGAATTAAAAATGTCCTATGATCTATATGTGCGCACTGGAATAGTCAGATACTAACAAGTCGACCCGTCAGGCTGGTTATGAAATAAATTTGCTCTATTATTAAAGGAGTAGGCTATGCACAAAATGACGCGATATACGGCTTGGTTTTACTTGATTCTGCTTAACCTTATTACCGCCTCATCCTCGCTCGCTGAAGATCAAGCTGTTCCCCAGCCACCTCCTTGGCCAGGGTGGCATGCAATGCAGTGGCATGGCTTCTGGTGGATATTTCCACTGCTTTTTTTCGTAATGATGATCGTGATGTGCTTTTTTATGATGAGGAGAGGTTGCATGGGTTGTATGTGGCGTGACAGAACAATGAACAGCCCAGAATCCAGTGATGAAATGAAGCGGTTTATGAGCGACTCATCTGAGTCCGCCCTGGATATACTGGACAAGCGCTACGCCAGTGGGGAAATCGAAAAGTCGGAATACGAGGAGAAAAAAGCTGCGATTATCTCAAAGTAATCTCTGTATTTTGGGATGCTTTATGACAATAGGTGGGTGACAGACGACGGCTTTCATTCATGTTTATCAGGTTTTCAACAACATCCGCTTTTAGCCAGTAGTCGGCGACCAAGCACCCCGCATTAGCGGGGTTTCTTTGTCTCCGGAAGGTCCGAGATCGGCCTGATCCCTGACCTTTAAAAAGGCAAAGGCCACCCCGGCACATGGCAGTGCACGTCCTTGCTTCATGTTCAGTGTTTTCCATATTAGAAACTGCTAAAAGGCAGGAGACGAACCTAGCCGGAAGTTCAGCCTAAGTTACTGAATGTCTTGAACGCCACTGCAATAGGAAATTCAAGGGGGATGCAGATATGTAAAATCGATTCAGATGAATGGCTAAATACCTGTAAGCTGCATCAGTCAATATATTGACGTAATTATGGTATAATAATCAAGCAAATTGGTTTTCGTTTGCATGGACAAGCCAATTCCAAGTGCTTCAAGGCCTAATTAACAACAATCAAGATACATGCATAAAATGAGGCATCCAAATGAAAACTATGAGTTACGCGATAAATAAGTTTTTCGTAGCCGCTTTCGTGACGTTACTCCTGAGTGCCTGTGGTGGTGGCGGATCCAACGCCATAGGTAGCGGTTCTGTAGCAGTTGTGCTGACAGATAAACCTGCGAATATGGGTGACATCGATGAAATCCTTATCACGATCACGGCGGTGGAAATTTTCGCTGAGGATGGGGCCAAGGTCTCCCTGTACAGTGGACGCCCCCGGGGGCCATTCGACCTGCTGAAGCTGGAACACGAGTCACGTCCGCTCGCATTTGGATCCGATGTGCCAGCTGGCTCCTATTGTAAAATACGCCTCACGTTGAGTGACCTGGAATTGGTATTCAATACGGGTGAACCAAATTTTCATCCGAAGTTGCCAGGCAACAATAAGCTCGATCTGAATCCCCAAAAATGCTTTTATGTCGCGCCGAACAGCAAGGTCTACCTGCAACTCGACATGGATGCAAAATCAATTCACGTAGTACAGACCGGAAATAAGAAACACTACAATTTCCGGCCGGTTGTGTTCATCGATGTAATCCAGAGCGATTTTCCGGCCAAGCTGGTTCGCCTTGAGGATGGCGTGATCCGGGATATCGATCTTGAGGCAGGGACATTGCTCTTGTGTGAGTTCTCATACGGTGAAAGCGCAAGGGGTGAATTCGATGATTGCATGACCGTCCTAATCTCACGTGAAACCTCGGCCTTTGACAACATTGATAACGATGGCATTAATAATGTCAGCGCTGGCGAAGCCATACCATTGGCGGAACTGATGGTACCAGAACGGGTCGATGAAAGGCCCGTTACCGTGGTTGGCCACTTCAGTGAATACGTTCAAGACGAAAACGATTACCCGGTGGTTGATGCCTTGGTTGTCGAACTTGGCGGATTTCTTGATCTTGATGGCACTGTCGCCAGCGGTGCCAGCAATATCCGCTTCAACATGAATGTACATCCGAACCAGGGTATACAAACAGCAAGCCAGTTGCCGGTCGCCCTGCAGCCAGCACCCGTTGGCGGGAATGGCACAAAGATCCTGTCGCGATCCGGCGAGCCATTGTCCAGCGACGCGATTATTACGCCACGCCAGGTCATGGTTGACGGAGTTCTCATCCTGTCGGACCCTGACTACCTAAATGCCTCCCTTGTGATCGTCGATATCATCGGAGATACCGGCAATGACGAGACCAGTGGTATCATCGAGCGTGTTGGCACGGACAGCCTGCTTCTGGGCGCTGATTCCTTCCCATGCGAACTAGGCACGGGCTCATTCAATGTCAGCTTCAGCCCAAACACCGTCGTTTACCTGTCTACAGACTCGGGTGGCGGGTTTGTCGATACGGGAAGTCTAGCTCCAAGGCAAAATGTGGATATCAGCGGTTCATGTGTGTCAACAACGTTGGATGCAAGGACTATCATCATTCGAGAATAACCCGAAAGATATTCAACACACGAAGGGGCCGCACGACTCAACGCACGGCCCCTTTTATTGATATATGGCAAAATAGACACGTGAATACCCAGCAACTGCATACTGTGATTTTGTTAATTACTAGTTCTGGCCACTGCAAGTGCAGTGCGATTGCAGGACATGAACGGCAAATATGCGGCGTTCTTGCCGTTCGCTAGTCGTCCGGGAAGGGCATGATTTGACCGACAACGGACCAAGGCACTGATTCTAAATAAGAAATCTCTAAATAGCGGGAGACGACCCTAGTCGGTCATTCACATTTCAATAATGCGATGCCAGCCTTCGGGATTAGCTTCGCCTGGTGCGGAACAATGCACCCCCGCCAGTGTGGCGGGGTTTGATGGTGATTGCGGCTAGCGGTTGCTAAGGATCAATCGAGTCTGACCCCATTAATTAATCCGGATCCGGAGTGCAAGCAGCTGTGAGTTCCTCAGAATTTATATTGATGCCGCCTTCATAATCCGGAAATGTATCCGGGTCGTCGGTGCAGCGATTCGATACAGTTTTCCCACCGTCAGCGTTAGTCCCGTAAGTGACAATAACATCGGCGTTGATTGCCCTTAGCTCTAATGGAATGTCATCACAGAGGTCAAATGTCCGTGTGCACGTATACCCACCCCCAACCAAGGTGTCAGCAGGACAACCATCATCAAGGTCATATGAGGACGTGTGTTTTCCTTTGTGTTCCGCGGTTTTGTAAACGGGGTCGATGTTAATGTCTGTCACGAACGCAGCAACGGATCCCTTGTCCTCGACAATAACGTTCACTGTCAAGCTGCCGTCGCCATCGAGCATACATCTCGTTGCGACACCTACACTCGCCTGGGGTCCCTGCTTGTTTCCCGTGCTATCGGCACTAACCGGCGCTGTGAGGAGTGCCAGCGAGAGGCCCAGAGCAACTGCCAGGGTGGTGGTGAGGTTGATTATTGATTTGTCCATTTTAGTGCCTCCAGATTGTGAAATGTACATAGATTAGCATTACTGAGAGTGTCGAATTTGTGAGCATGGCCACCCTCCATTTGCTAGTATTGGTATTATAGTCCCAAATAATAAAACAACTGAGATCTATGTCAACAAATTATCCTTATTAATTATGCTTATCACCGAAACAGGGATTTGGCAGCCCGTCATGACTCATAAATATGATCAATGGGAGTCAGGCTCGATTGGATCTAGCCAGTCACGACCCTGAATCGGCATAACACGAATGCCCTGTTGTGACCGGCAGCGGACCAAGGCACTGATTCTAAAATTAGAAATCACTAAGCAGCGGGAGAGGAATAATTCCCGACTATTTTTATCAGATGCTCCCTACCGACCCCCATTTCAGTCATTCAGTGTTTTCAATAACAAGTCATGAAAAATCCCTCTAGGCTATATGACATAACCCTATTGGTGATGATGCGATGGATGACGACCCCTATCGAAGAGTGGCTGGCATCTATGACCGGCTATTCGAACCACTGAATCGTGGCTTGAGACAGCTGGGATTACGCATGTTTCCGCTAGAGCAAGGACAGAAAGTGCTCGATGTCGGGTGTGGAACTGGCGTCCACCTGGATTTATACCGGAAATCCGGGTGTGAGCTGTATGGGATTGATTCCTCTCCTTCTATGCTTGATGTTGCCAGAGCCCGATTGGGGGAGGAAGCGGATCTCCGCCTCAGTGATGCGACGAATATGCCCTATGAAAGCGACACATTTGACCTGGTACTCTGCATGCTCGCCTTGCATGAGATGGACCAACCGGAGCGAATGTCCGTAATCTCAGAAATGAAGCGTGTTCTCAGGGCCGATGGGCGCATTTTATTGATTGACTTTCATGCTGGGCCTGCTCTTCCTCTGAAGGGCTGGATCACAAAACCGATCATCTTCCTTTCCGAAGTCGCTGCAGGCCGTAGGCACTTCTGAAATTATCGTAATTTTATTTCTATTCGCGGTTTACCGACTCTTATCGAAGAGAACCGATTGACGGAGGAGCAGCGGAAAGTAGTGGCTGGTGGAACTCTGGCTTTGCATCTGGTTCGAGTGGCATGATTTTTTTATCAGTTAGAATTAGCTTATAGCACTTCAATTTCACTTCAGGGGGTAAATGGGGTGGTAATATTACCGGCCCCTCAGCCCTGCCTTGGTTATATATCTAGTCAGCGCATCCTGTAGGAATTTTCATACAGCAACTCGAGCCGTTGTCCGATCCCGCAGACCATGACAGGTTGCTACTGTATAACCATCCGCCGCGCCCTTCCCGGTTGAAACAGGGAAGCAAGGGCACGCACTGGCCACCTCTCGGGGTGGCCTTTGCCTTCACTTGATTCAAATAAACGCAATCTGACTATAGAGAGGTGTAAGGCCATCAATGGCCGACTTCGCGGAGGTGGCACATGAAACAACAACGACTAATGATGAGACTAGTGATACTTGTCGTTGCGATTGCGATGGCAGCGAGTTCGGTGTGGAGAGTGTGATGGTCGGCGGAAACAACAATCGATTGTTCGACGAAGGACCTGCACCATTCCTGTTCAATGATGTGATTGTAGGAGGCATTAGCATTCGCATAAGCCAATCTGATTGCATACATGGCCCATGTCAGATGTCGTGATAACCGCTGGAAAGTTTATACGTGCTTCGGGGCCCGGGCAGGTGCAACCGTTCAACGCCGGAATGGAAGCAATGAGGGCTGCTTTGGATGCCGCAACCACCAACGTATGCAGTGATATCACGAACGGCATTCTTGATAATTTCTCTGAAATTCCTGGGATTGGCTTCATCTTTTGGTGGTTCCGTAACGGATGCGATATCTGGTAGCTAACCACTGAACCAACTTGGTCTCGGCGTCGTAGCCGGAACCAAATGCTTGTCCACTTGAGGTGTGGAGCCATGGCACCCAGCATGAAGCCAACCGCACAAACATTGTGCCACACTGCCCATAATGAAGCAGTACACGCACTGGCCGCCTCTCCTCCGGGGGCGGCCTTTTTTTAAAGGTCAGAGATCGGCAACAAGTTGCCCTTCCCGGGCGATCGGCGAACGAGACTATGCAGCAAAATAGGACAGTCCGGCTTAATTTGCTATATTCGACCAACTATCAATTTAGGGAAAGTCTGATCAAGCCGTCATTCCGGGCGGAGCGCAGCGGAAACCCGGAATCCAGTAGTTGGTAACTAGGCAGTTACCGGATTCCGGCCTTCGCCGGAATGACGAAAGATGAATTAATCAGGCCTTCCTTAGTTTTGATCTAACAAGCATGCCATCCTTCAGTAAGGATTGTGGCTATTCTGGATATGACATGGAACTTGGCCTTCAATAACAGGCGAGCCATAATAAGATACTTGTGAAGACCTCAACCTGGTCGCTGATTACAGACATCCACATAGTCTTATCGCAAAGCAATGAGCCGAAAGAAAAGAAGCCTGAAAAGGAGAAGCAAAAATTTCATGCGAGATGTTGTCATCCATACGCCGGTTATCAAGATGAGTGTTCTCTTGCTGGCGCTATGGATGCTTTTCTCCGCGGGCATCTATCTCGGCGAGCAGAACACCGAGGGAACTAGCATTACATCCTATGGAAAGGCGCTGTATTGGGGGATAGCGGCCTTTTCGACTGCCGGTATAGCCGATATGCCGGTAAGTGGCATATCGGAGGTACTTGGTGCAATCTGGATCATCGTGGGATCATTGCTTTTTTTCGGAGCAATCGTGGCTACGGTTACAGCTTATTTCATGCGTCCCCTGCAGAGGCCATCGAAGCAGATTGTGGATACTATTGAATACAACCTGGAGCAGCTAGATGATTTATCCATCGATGAATTGGAGTTGCTCCGGGAGACGACGGACTCGCTTATCGAGCATATGGAGCATATTAAAGCCAGGCAAAAAAATAACAATTGAATGATCGGTTGCTAAAGTACCCGTTAATTACCAATCCGAATCTGCTCTCTAAATGTCTTACTGCAATACATTCGAAACATCCCCTAAAACATCAATAATGGTAAATTTGGGCTGTAGCCGATCACCTGACTGAATATTTCAGGTATACAGCCAGGAACTAGTGATTACGGCCAAAAGCGACATAACCCTGATTCCTGCGGAGTTCCGCAACGCAACAATTCTGGATACTCTGACTCCTTCTTATTAACAAATGATCCAATCATTAGGTCACAGACCGCCTCGTCGCGCATGGATGCGAAGGCCGGTGATCTTAAAGGCTGTTAGTGCGGGTGCATTGCCGAAGGGGACGCGCTACGCGAATTCTGTAGTGTCTGTGTTGGAAGTATACTACCAGTAATTGTTACGTTAAGGACCAATCCATCTACAGTTAACGGCAAATATGGCCGCTGATAATAGTTTTCAACATCCTGCTAGAGGCAGCATCACGAAAAATTCAAGGCCAGCACTCATTCATGATCCCGATTAGAGACGAGAATCCCACGCTGCGCCAGCCAATCGCCACCATCATACTGGTGTGTGTCAACGTGCTTGTATGGGTATTCGTGCAGGGTCTGGGCAGCACCGAGCTGCTATCCCGCTCCATCTGCACCCTGGGGTTGATTCCCGGCGAATTGTTAGGTCTTGCAGTACCCGGCACCGCAGTGCCAGTGACCAGCAACCTGGCCTGTGTCCTAGGGAGCAAGGTGCATCTCTACACACCCGTCACCTCCATGTTCCTGCACGGAAGCTGGCTGCACATCATTGCCAATATGTGGTTCCTGTGGATCTTCGGGGATAACGTGGAGGATGCCATGGGCCGCGGGCGCTTCGTGCTCTTCTACCTGATCTGTGGTCTGGCGGCTGCGGCGGCACAAATCCTGGTCGATCCGGACAGCGTCATTCCCATGGTCGGAGCCTCCGGCGCGATTGGCGGTGTGATGGGGGGCTATGCCCGACTCTATCCCCAGGCGCATGTGCATACCCTGCTGATACTAGGCTTCTATGTCACCACCGTCGCGGTGCCCGCAATCTACATGCTGGGTTACTGGTTCCTGATCCAGTTCCTCTCCGGCCTGCCGGCGCTCGGCAGCACCACCGGCGGGGTTGCCTTCTGGGCGCATGTCGGGGGGTTTCTCTGTGGCATTCTCCTCGTGAGGTGGTTTCAGCGTCCAGAATACCTCGCTGCGCACAACCGCTTGCGCAAGCGCCAGATCGCGCGCTACCGCTGGTGAGTCAGTACGGTTGGCCGTCCGGATTCTGGATCATGAGCAGGCAACCGCCGGAATCCCGGGATGTAAACGACCGCCTTCAGTTGCCAGTTCAATACCGGGTACAGGAACGACAATGCAGCTACGTGCCGGCGACCATGCCAGGGTAAATCACGACGGCCGCCTGCGCCCTATCGATCTCACCGGTTGCTGCGGAGCATTTCGACTCCAATCCTTACTCGCTCCGCACCTCGTCTAAAGAGAATCCACAAGTTAGTTCTCAAGGCAAGCAAACCGTTCTCGACAGCGATGCAAGTTCCACTACGGACTGGATGTCGGATGAAGCCTGGTTATCCTGCTCTGTGGTTATTGCACTGGTTGGCGTTATAATAATAAGAAAGACAATGAAGTAACGCAGACCCTGTGCAACAGGTGATAACAAAAAAAAGCAAACCGGCTGATAACGCCAGGCGGATTCAAAACAAGTTTAACAACGGCGACCTGCAGGTCGCCGTGATTATCTACAGCCTTCGGGTGTAACTAGCCTGCTGCGCAACCTGTTCCAGGATGCAATTCAATGGCATGTCAAATCTTAGGAGGAAGCCATGAAGAAGCTCATACCAACCGCACAAGTGGTGATTGCCTTATTCATAGTATTGGCCAGTACCCACATCCTGGCAGGGAAAATCAGCCCAAGCTACAAATACACAGAGTTGCAGCCACTAAACGACCAGCAACAGAAAGAACATGATGATTGCATGCTGGAACATATGAATAAGGCGCATTCCGATAAGGCGTACCAGGAACTTGAGCACATTTGTTACCGCAAAGTACTCGGCTACAAATAAACAGCGTTTCAGCATTTCTACAACTCTCAGTGCACACACACTTCGCGCGGTGACGATATAGCTGCAGCAATCAGCGGCGAAACCATCATCTGCCGCGCTGATCTCAACCAACACCAGCGGGAATCTCATTGCCGCAGGCTATTCCAGTTGCCCATAGCAGCCAGATCAACAAGTTGACAAGGACAGGGTTACTGCAACCCGGGATTGCTCACAACACTTCGTCGCGGCTGTGCCACGTTCCGTGCCGTGCCTCGATGGTTGAGCGATGCCCTTCGATGTTACCGGCGAGTGCCTTCTCGATTGCCTGTTCGACCGCCTGTGCCGCTTCCACGTGCTGCACGAACACATAATCCGCACCTGCCTCATACAGTGCCCGGCTTTCGGACAGCTCGACGGCATTGGCGATAATGATTGCATCAGGATTTACATGACGTGCAAGCTGTACAATCTTGCGGTTGGTCGTACCCTTTAGCACATCGTCCGGGATGGTGCACACGATCACCTTTGCCTTGTCCACACCGGAATGATGCAGGGTCTCCGCATTGCAGAGATCGCCATATTTAACGGTTGGACCAAGCGCAGCGATTTTTTCATGAAGATTCACGTTTAAGTCCACCACCAGTATCCTGGCCAGCAGCTCGGGATGCTTCTTGCCCAGCTCATACAACAGGGATGAGGCAACACGATGAAAACCAAGCAGAGCCAGGCTGTAGGATTCGTCCGCTCCCGCCTCGCTGCATGGCGGTTCCCTGAAACCAAGCCGTGTCAGCAGTCCGGACAGTTTGTCGTGCATGTCATCTGCCTTGTGAAACAGCACCGGCGTCAGCAACGCGGTGATGACGAAGGCAAAAATGATTGTGCTGTTCAGGTCGTTCGAAATATGCCCCAGTTGTACCCCGATAAAGCCAATGACCAGGCTGAACTCGGAAATCTGGCCCAGCCGGACCGACGTTACCATTGCGTTGCGTCGGTCAAGGCCGGAAAAGTAGAATACGGGGAAGAAAATCAGATAGCGGGCAAGCAGTGCGGCAACCGCCAGGATGACTGCCAGCAGCAATACATCAATTCCGTTCGGCATGGGGATGCTCATACCCAGACCAACAAAAAACAGTGTCACGAAGAAATCCTTGACGACACTGACCTTGCTGATAATCTCCGTACTGTATGGCAGGTTGGCAATGGTCGCACCGGCGATCAGCGCGCCCATCTCCGAACCGACACTCATGTGCAAATCGAACTTGAAGAACCAGTTAGTAAAAATATCGAGGTTGATGCCCAGCAACACGATCAGGAAACACCAGGAAATGGACGCCGCAAACACCACCTCCGGTTTCTTGGCAATCCATTTGAAGCCAATCGGGATGATATATTTCGCAATCAGTCCCGCCAGCGATGCCAGCACGGCGATCCCCAGGAATGACTGCAGTATCGGTGTGGCTTCCGGGGTATTGAAGTTTGGCTGGATGGCGATCACACCGATGGCCCAGATATCCTGGAAGATCAGCAGACCCAGCGTCACCCTCCCGACCTCGGTATCCAGCTGGAAGCTTTCCTGAAAAAGCTTTACGACCAGCAGAGTTGAAGAGGCCGCCAGCACAAAACCTATATAGACAGGCACATATCCACCGGACAGCAACGCGCCGCCAATTCCGACCCAGACCAGCAGCTTGGTGACGACGACACCAAACACCACGCATAGCGGGTATTGCAGCAAGCCGGAGATAATCAGGATGCGTCCGCTGTCCAGCAACTTGCGGACATCAATTTCGAGGCCAATCAGGTACAGCAACAGGATCAGGCCCAGCGCGGAGATAGTCTCTATATTGGCGGGGTCGGTCACCATTTCGACACCGATCGGACCGACCAGTACACCGGCCACCAGGAAGGCGGCAATTTCCGGGATCTTCAGCCGGGTAAAGGCAATCGACAGCACCCCTGCCAGCAGGATACAGATGCCGATATCCCGTACCAGTGACGGCAGGCCCTCCCCCGATGCCAGTGCGGCAGCGGGACATAACGCCAGCAGGCACCCCGCGGCCAGCAACCGGGGGAGTGACATTCCAGTCATATATCAGGAACTTTAGTTATCAGTAAAGGATTCAGGAAGGCCTGATTAATTCATCTTTCGTCATTCCGACGAAGGCCGGAATCCAGTCACTGCCTGATTACCAGCTGCTGGATTCCAGGTCTCCACAACACTCCGCCCGGAATGACGGATTGATCAGACTTTCCCTTAGGATCATGTCATTATGTCAGAGGTCACCACCATAAAGAACGCTACGCCAAATCCGGTAAGGCTCGGGTCATTGCGACCGCTACGGGTAATTTATATTCCCTGACCACATCCGCACCGGCACGAATGACCGGCAAGTCCGGAAACCGGACTGGCCAGATACCGCACTTGACTGAAAAACAGTGTTTTTTTACAACCCTGCTACCACACGGGGCGCTATTGAAAAAAAACCGCACAGAGTTAATTGCAAATCAGTGGAAATCTATATAACATATTGATTTTAAAGAATAGAAGAAGAACTATCCGCGCCATGATAAGACTGTGCCTGCCGCCCTGCCTGCTGCTTGCAGCGAACCTGTCAGTTGCCGCCGAAATCCCCGCGGAGATCGAGTCCTGCATGAAGCAGAATCTGCCGCAGTCGACCTCGGCCCAGTCAATCGAACTGCGTGTCGTGGACCGCAGCCACTACGAGCAGGTTCTCGAGGCCGACATCTTCCTCAAGCGCTTTGCCGAGGACCAGGCGCGCGTCATGATGTATTTTCACGAGCCGGTGGATGTCCGGGGCGCACGCTTCCTGATCATCGAAAAGCAGGCGCAAAACGACATGTACATCTTCATGCCCGGCCTGTTCAAGGTCAGGCGCATCACCTCCAAGAAGATTTCCAGTTCCATAATGGGAACCGATTTCTCCTACGAGGATTTCGAGCGCATCCAGGGGATACTCTCCGACATCAGTGCCGAGCGACTGCCGGATGAACAACTGGCGGGACGGCCCGTCTATGTGCTGGCCAGTTCTCCCGAAGAAGGTTCGGGCTACACCCGGGTCTCGTCGTACATCGACAAGCAAACCTGCATACCCCTGAAGACAGAACTCTACGAGCGTGGCGATCACCTGCGCAAGCAAATGACCATCGAGCCGGGCAACATAAAACAGGCAGGTGGTATCTGGTACCCAACGGAGCTATTGATGCAGGACCTGCGCGACAAGACAAAAACCACGCTGGTCGTCAAGAATATCCGTATCGGAACCGAAATCGACAATGCGCTATTCGAGCCCGAACAGCTGAAAAAGGTAGATGTACCCTCCCTGGGACCCTGAACGCGTGCACACAGATCCCGGCAATAATAGATAACAATGGGGATATTCGAAAAACTCTCGACGCTCGTTTCACGCTCGACCGGACTGGTCCTGGTCCTGGTTGCCATACTGTTTGCACTTGCCGCTGTCCAGATTGTGGACCCGATGACCGGACAGCTGAAACTGGAAATCGACCCCTCTGCAAACCGGCTGATTTCCAAGGATGAACCCGCCAAGCTGTTTTATGACAAAACCCGCCGGATATTCGGCAGTGACGAAAGCCTGGTCATCACCCTGACCTCGGATGACATATTCACGCGCGACACCCTGGAGCGTATCGACCGCATGACCGGGCGCATCAGCGAAATCGACACCGTTCATCATGTCGTCTCGCTGACCAACGCCCTGGACATCCGCAGCACCGAGGATGGTCTCGACATCGCGCCCTTCATCGAGAATATCGCCGATGACACGGCTGATATTGCCGCCATCCGTGCCCGGGTGCTGGCCAACCCGATCTACCGGGGCAGCCTGGTCTCGACCGAGGGCGACACCACGGCCCTGATTGTCTATTTCCATGACATCTCGGACAGCGAGTTCCTGCGCCAGGGCATTCACGACCAGATCGTGGCCATCGCCGAGGAGGAAAAGGGCGTCAACGAGGTCTGGCTCACCGGGGCGCCGCATTTCAAGGTCGCGCTGATGAAGACCCTGATTCACGAACTCATCGTGACACCACCGATGATCGCCGTTGTGCTGGCCATCATACTGGCCCTCTCGTTCCGGACCCTGCTGGGCGTGGTAGTCCCGCTGCTCACGGTCACTGCCGGCGTGGTCATGACCCTCGGGGTCATTGCCGCACTGGGCTATTCCTTGAGCATGATTTCGGTGCTGGTCCCCCCGCTGCTGATGATCCTGGGGCTGTCCTATTCTGTGCATGTCGTCTCCGAGCACCACCAGGAACGTGCCGCTGGCGTCGACAAAACGGGGCTGGTCAGGTCGTCGCTCAAACAGGTCATGTTGCCCGTGGTCCTGACTGGACTGACCACCATAGCCGGTTTTATCGCGCTCATCGTCAACCCGATCGAGGCCGTCAAGGAGTTCGGCATCTTCGCCGTTATCGGTGTCATCATCATCACCATCCTGTCGATCACCCTCACCCCTGCCCTGTTAATGCATCTCGACTGGATGGGCGCCAAAGCCGCGCATAACAGGCAAACGGGAACACCGCTATTCGAACGCTTCGTTGACCGCATAGCGGTCTTCGACCTGAACCAGCGCGTAAAGATATTCACCCTGTCCGGTGTGCTGTTCGCAGTCGCCTTGCTTGGCATGACAAACATCAAGGTCAGCACCGACTTCATGGCCAGCTTTGCGGAGGATTCAGAAGTACGCACCGGCTTCAAAGTCGTCAATGAAAAACTCGGTGGCGCCAACCCGCTTTATATCGTCGTTGAAGGCACCCAGCCGAACACCTTCAAGGAGCCGGCCAACCTCGAGATCATCAGGGAACTGCAGGACTGGCTGGTCAGCCAGCCCGAGATCGGCGGCACCACGTCGGTCGCCGACTATCTGATGCTGGTGAACCAGGCCTTCCACGACAACGACCCGGCCTTCTACAGTATCCCCGACAGCCGCCGCCTGATAACCCAGCTGATATTCCTCAGTTCCAACGATGAACTGGACCGGATTGTCGATAGCCGCTACCAGACAACGAATATCGTACTGCGCTCCAAGATATACAGCTCCGAGGACATGGCCGACCTGATTGACCGGACCAATGCCAGGCTGCAGACCTTACCGGAGCACCTGACGGCGACCGTCACCGGCAACCCGGTACTGATCAACAAGACCCTGGCAAGCATCGTCGTCGGCCAGGCCAGAAGCGTCGGCCTGGCGCTGGTGATCGTCTATGCCATCCTGTCGATGATGTTCATGTCCATGCGCATCGGCCTGGTCGCCCTGGTCCCGAACATCCTTCCGGTGGCTGTCTATTTCGGCTCCCTGGGGTTCTTCGGTATCAGTCTGAACCCCGGCACCAGCCTGATCGCACCCATGGTGCTCGGTATCGCCATCGATGACACCATCCACTACTTCTCGCGCTTCAGCCAGGAGGTCAAACGCTTCGCCGATGACCGCAAGGCAACAGTGGCGGCCCTCAAGGCGGTCGGCCGCCCGGTGACCTATACCTCTGTGGGGCTCTGCCTGGGCTTCCTGGTACTGACGACCAGCGAACTGAGCATGCAGGTCCAGGTCGGGATCATGGCCTCCTATGCCCTGGCGGTGGCCTGGTTGAGTGATTTCCTGCTGACGCCCGCACTCTGCTGCAGTGTCCGGGTCACCACCCTCTGGGATGTGCTGACCCTCGATCTCGGCGAGAACCCGCAGGAGTCCATCCCCCTGCTGAAGGGCCTGCGCAAGTCACAGGCGCGGATCGTTGCTATCATGTCCAGGGTCGTCACCGTACCCGCCGGGGAGCGCATCATCACCAGCGGCAAAAAAGGGACGCAAATGTACGTTGTCATCGACGGCAAGCTGACAACCTCATTCGAGGGCGAGGATGGCCGCGTCCAGGTCGCGACACACACCCGCGGCGATGTCGTCGGTGAGACCGGCTTGTTCTATGAAAAACGCACTGCCGATGTCGATGCCACGGAAGACAGCCGCCTGCTGTCGCTGACCCAGGACAACCTGGAGCGCCTCAGCCGGCGCTACCCCTACATCGCCACCAAGGTTTTCCGCAACCTGAACGAGATCCTCGCCATGCGGTTGTTCAAGACCACGCACAGGCTGGGGTGAGATTAAAATAATTTAACAATTGCTGTATGTGAGTTGCATCAGGAGGATGTATAGAAATTTAAGGATAGTCTGATCAAGCCGTCATTCCGGGCGGAGCGTAGCGGAGACCCGGAATCCAGTAGCTGGTAATCAGGCAGTGACTGGATTCCGGCTTTCGCCGGAATGACGAGAGATGAGCTGATCAGGTCTTCCTTGACTTGCATACCCTCCTCCCCCTGTCCACTCCCCGGCGGGGAGAGTGGGGACGGCAGAAGACAAGGCATAATAGAACCGGCCGATTCAGGAACCGGTCGGCTCATGGTAGGTAAAACAACAACAATCAGCCCGGCATTTCAGCAAGACAATACCTGCCGG
>Ga0224512_10002281_pt1 | contig 17678 bp, 15 predicted proteins | sample SF_May12_sed_USG_4_FD_169103 | JGI IMG/M metagenome (GOLD analysis project Ga0224512, IMG submission 169103) | Sediment microbial communities from San Francisco Bay, California, United States - SF_May12_sed_USGS_13 | ecosystem: Environmental > Aquatic > Marine > Sediment | place: USA... | reverse complement strand
AATGCATCGAGGCCTGCGTTTACAAGAAGGGCAAGATCGAGGACGAATTCAACCTGGGGCTAAGCATGAGAAAACCGGTTTACATCTCCTTTCCCCAAGCCGTACCGCAGTTGGTGATGATCGACCCACAAACCTGTATCGAATTCAAGAGTGGCAAATGCAAGAAAACATGCATCGAGGCCTGCGGCGAGCGCGATGCCATCGATTTTAGCCAGGAAGAGACAACAGAGGTTGTCAAAGCGGGCGCCATCATCTTGGCCACGGGCTTCAAGACCTACCACCCCATCAACCCGGACTATGGGTACGGTGTCTATCCGAATGTCTATACATCGTTGGAGGTGGAACGTCTAGTCAACCCCTCGGGACCAACCGGTGGTGAAGTGGTCATGCGCGACGGCCGCATACCCAAGCGGATTGGAATCATTCATTGCATTGGCAGCCGTAACGAAAACACCAACCGCCATTGTTCGCGCGTATGCTGCATGTACTCCATCAAACTGGCGCATTTGCTCAAGGAAAAGACCGGTGCCAACGTCGTCAACTTTTACATCGACATCCGCACTGCCGGCAAGGACTTCGAAGAGTTCTACAACCGGGTGGCCGACGAGGGAGTCCACTTCATTCGCGGCAAAGTGGCGCACATTTCGCCGCACACCAATGGTGACGCGAGTCTGGTACTCGATGTGGAGGACACTCTGGCCGGTATGATACGCAAGATCCCCGTTGATATGGTGGTTTTATCAGTCGGCCTGGTACCCCGAACGGATGCAGAAGAAGTCCGTCGACGCTTCAACATCACGTGCTCCAAGGAAGGCTTCTTCATGGAGCGGCATCCAAAATTGGCACCGGTCAACACGTTTAGCGATGGAATCTATCTGGCGGGGTGCTGCCAAAGCCCCAAGGACATACCAGACACGGTGGCGCAGGCGGGTGCCGCCGCGGGTGAGGCACTTGCCTTGATCGACAAGGGCTTTGTCGAGTTGGAACCGAATACGGCATTTGTCATCGAAGAGGAGTGCTCGGGCTGTAAGACCTGCGTGTCGCTTTGCCCTTACATCGCCATATCGTTCGACGACCAAAAGAAAGCGGCGGTGATCAATGAGGTGCTCTGTAAGGGTTGCGGAGTGTGCGTGGCTGGCTGTCCCTCCGGTTCGGTCAGACAGAACTTGTTCGAAGACGAAGAAATCTTTGAGGAGATAGAGGGGGTGCTGACCCATGCGTGAAGAAATGAACCCCGGGGTCGGTGAAGAGAAGTTCGAACCCAGGATCATCTGCTTTTTCTGCGCTTGGTGTACTTACCTTGCGGCCGATCTAGCCGGTACGTCGCGGATGAAGTACGCGCCCAACATGCGCATCATACGCGTCATGTGCTCGGGCCGTGTGGACCCTCAGTTCGTGCTGGACGCCTTTGCCAAGGGCGCCGACGGCGTCCTGATCGGTGGATGCCATCCCGGTGATTGCCACTACCAGGAGGGCAATTACAAAGCGCTCAGGCGCTACCACCTTCTCCGGCGCGTCTTGACCGGGATGGGAATTGAGGAAGACCGTTTCCGGCTCGAGTGGATCTCGGCTTCCGAGGCAGACCGACTCAAAGCGGTCATGAATGACATGGTGGAAAAAGTGCGGGCGCTGGGCCCGATCAACTCGGTACCCCGCCAGGAAGTCTTTGCCGAGGAGGTGATCGTGTGATATCGGAGAACGCTGTATCAGCCAAGCCGAAGGTGTGTTTTTACTGGTGCGCCTCTTGCGGTGGCTGCGAGGAAGCAGTGGTTGACCTTGCCGAGAATATCCTCGATGTTGTCGAAGCCGTGGACATTGTCTTCTGGCCGGTCGCGCTGGATTTCAAGAGAAAAGACGTCGAAGCGATGGAAGATGGGGAAATCCTTGCCTGCTTTGTAAACGGTGCCGTCCGCATGGACGAGCAGAAAGAAATGGCTCAACTGCTACGAAAAAAGTCAAAAGTCTTGGTGGCTTTTGGATCATGCTCGCATCTTGGGGGTGTTCCCGGTCTTGCCAATCTAAGTGACAGGCAGAGCATTTTTGACACCGTGTATTTGGACAACCCCACCACGGAGAACCCCGACGGTGTTGTTCCCAAGATGACACACGAGGAAAACGGGCGCAGCGTTTCACTCCCCGAGTTTTACGATACGGTGAGGACGCTCGACCAGGTTGTCGACGTCGATTACTATCTCCCCGGCTGCGCGCCGACGCCCAAGATCATACTGGGTGCGGTGCAAACGCTCCTCAGTGGGAACTTGCCGCCGAAGAAGACGGTGTTGTCACCCGATGTCGCCCTGTGCTCGGAGTGCTCGCGAAAAGACTCCAAACCCGAGGATCTGGCGTTGATCGAGTTCAAGCGCCCACACGAAGTCTTGATCGACGAGGAAACGTGTCTTCTCGCGCAGGGCATACCGTGCATGGGACCAGCGACGCGAGCCGGTTGCGAGGCCCAATGTGTCAACGGCAATATGCCTTGTTCCGGGTGTTTTGGTCCGACCGGTCGCGTCAAGGACTACGGGGGTAAAGTGATTGCGGCACTCGCCTCCATGGTGGGTAGTAACGACGAGGAGAAGATAGTCGAGATCCTGGATAAGATCCCGGATCCGATTGGAACATTTTACCGTTACAGCATGCCTTCTTCGCTGCTGCGGCGAAGAAGAATGAGGACGGTGGGCAGCCACACGAACTGAATCTATAACGGAGGGGCGCCATGTCCGATGAGAAACAAGTGCCGATAAAAGAGGCTTGGCAAAAGGGAGCGTCGTCGGCCGACAGCAAATACATGACCCGCAGAATCACGGTCGACCCCATCACGCGACTGGAAGGCCACGGCAAGATCGACATTTTCTTGAACGACGAGGGTAGCGTCGATCGTGCCTACTTTCAGGTCCCCGAGCTGCGAGGATTCGAAAAATTCACGCAGGGACGTGCGGCCGAGGATATGCCTCAGATTACGTCCCGGGTTTGTGGTGTATGCCCCACGGCCCATCACATGGCCAGTACCAAGGCCCTCGACGATCTGTACGACGTCGAGCCGCCGGCCGTCGCCAAGAAGATTCGTGAACTGATCTACAGCACATTCATGGTTGAAGATCATGCGCTGCATTTCTACTTCCTCGGCGGCCCCGACTTTGTCGTTGGCCCAACCGCTCCCGCCGCGGAAAGGAATGTGCTCGGGGTCATTGCGAAGGTGGGGATAGACATCGGCAAGAAAGTCATCGTCATGCGACGTCGCCTGCGAGAACTCATCAGCCTGGCAGGAGGAAAGGTCATACACCCCGTGTTCGGCCTGCCCGGGGGAGTCGCCAAACGAGTAACGGCCGAACATCAGAAACAGTTCCAAGATGTCGCGTCCGATGCGGTGGAGTTTGCCAAGTTCACGTTGGATATTTTTGAAGACGTGGTTCTCAAGAATAGCGATTACGTGGGGCTTATCACCTCTGATGCGTTTACACACCGCACCTACTACATGGGTCTCGTAGATGAACATAATCGTGTCAACTTCTACGACGGGCCTATACGAGTCGTCACGCCTGACGGCCGGGAGTTCGCAAAGTTTGCCCCCGAGGCCTACATCGACCACGTGGCCGAGCATGTGGAGCCGTGGAGTTATGTCAAGTTCTGCTATCTGAAGTCGATCGGCTGGAACGGTTTTTCGGATGGCCCCGAAAGCGGTATCTACTGCGTCGCTCCGCTGGCGCGCCTGAACGTTGCCGACGGCATGGCGACACCGCTGGCGCAAGGTGCCTACGAGCAGTACTTCGATGCTTTGGGGGGCAAGCCGGTGCATCACACGCTTGCCAACCATTGGGCCCGGGTCGTCGAGCTATTGTACGCCGCGGAACGTATGGAAGAGCTGGCGAGTGATCCCGAACTGATCGATCCCAATGTGCGCACCATTCCGACGACGACGCCGGATGAGGGTATCGGTGTAGTCGAAGCACCCCGGGGCACCCTTTTCCACCACTACCAGACCGATGACAGAGGGATCATCCAAAACGCCAACCTCATCGTAGCGACGCAGAACAACTCGGCGCGTATCGCCATGAGCGTTGACAAGGCGGCCAAGGGACTGATCAGCGGTGGCCATGTGTCGGAAGGTATTCTCAACGAGGTGGAGATGGCGTTTCGTGCCTACGATCCGTGCCATGGCTGTGCGACTCACTCTTTGCCGGGAAACATGCCGCTGATCGTCCGCATTCGTGATCGCAGCGGCGAGATAAGGGAAACCCTGAAAAGGAATGGCGATGGCCGAGTCTACCGAGAGTAGATGTGCAACTCGACTCCTATGTCTGGGAAACGATATTCTGGCTGATGATGCCTTTGGTTTTCTGGCTGCACGCGAGCTGCAGCCACTCCTGGGAGACAAGAGCGAAGTCGTCCTCAGTACCGAGTCAGGGCTAAGATTGCTCGATCATCTCCTGGGGAAATCGCGCGTAGTAGTCATTGACACCGTGCAGACCGGGGCGGCACCTCCTGGGACAATTCACACCTTTACGGAAAACGACTTCCCCCCCACAAGCAGCGGCTCGCCGCATTACGTGGGGCTGTTTGAAGCGCTTGCTGTGGGACGAATGTTGGGCCTGCCGGTGGCACATGATGTGATCATCGTCGCGGTGGAAGCCTGCGATTGTGTCACGGTCGGGGGGGACATGCATCCTGCGGTGCAGGCGACATTACCACGCGTGGTAAGAATCGTTGAGGGTCTGATCCGCTAGACACCGCATGCAAGAGCCGGCAAGTGTGAATGTGATTGCCCGCTGGGTGAGACCGCGCGGCTCGATCCCGCCGCCCGGCTAAGTTGGAGTGCGCCGCACCCGAGTTAACCCCGCCGCGCACCTATGTCAACGGTGGAGTTGCAAGCGGCTTGCCTTTTTTAGTGGAATGTCTGGCCGCATTTGCACCTTCCCAACTCCGTGCCGAGTCGACCAAGTATGCGGCCACGACTAAAGCCACCATCGCGACAGTCATGACAAAGACCCATGCGGGAACGCCCGGCGCATCGCCTTGGGCGTAGGAGTGAAGGCCGGAGAGAAAATAATTGACACCAAAATACGTCATCCCCACCGACAGGATAGCCAGAAAGCCCCCAGACGCCATATTGAGCGGACGATTGAAGCGTTCAACAAAACGGAAGTGGACCACGAACGCGTAGACCAGGATCGTCACCAAAGACCACGTTTCCTTGGGATCCCAACCCCAGTATCTCCCCCACGACTCGTTGGCCCACACCCCTCCCAGAAATGTGCCGATGCTCAAAAAGGCCAGTCCTGTGACCATCGCGTTCCAGTGTAGTTTGTTTAGTTCAAAGATGGCGAGCCGCAGCGTCATGCGTCCGGGACGTTTGAAAAGGTGTAAAATGAGCATGGTCATGGCGACGACAGCCACCAGGCCTAGGTAGCCATAGCTGGCCGTGATGATGGTCACGTGCACGATGAGCCAGAAAGAAGCCAGAACAGGTACCAGTGGACTAATCGCCGGGTCAAACGTAGGTAGCATGGCCACTCCCAGGATGACAGCGGTCAACAGTGCGGAAAGGGCCGCCATCGAACCGCGGCGGCTACGTATCTCGTAGAACAAACCGGCGACGCCGATCATCAGAGCAATGAATATCAACGATTCATAGCCGTTACTCAAGGGAGCATGACCCGCCGCGATCCAGCGCAGAACGTACCCGTACGTATGGTAGAGAATTGTCCCCACAAAGACGATCATGCCTAGTGTGTAGAGCGGATTGCGAAACGAGATGGCCGCAACTCGCCGTCGGGCAAGGCTTGAGGCATAGGCGAGAATCAGAAGAACGAATGCAACCAGATACGGGATGGTCGCCCAAACGAAGGGTTGCAGCCGGTTGAGCCGCAGCTCGGCGCCGAGCGCGAGCGGTGACTGGAGAACTTCCGCTCCATACTTTTCCTGAATCGAACCGATCGCCTGCGCGGCGCGCAACACAGCACCGCTGTTCTGGCTGTGGAGACCCTGGTAGAGGTCATTGAATGCGGCCTGGTACTCATCACCAACGGGCCCATCCAATTCGTCTTGCAGCTCTCCTGCTCCTAGCCAACGGTTGTTTTCATCATCGGGCAGCGGAAATACCCTTAAGGTGAGACCGCGCACGGCCATAAAAAACAGATTAAAGCGCTCATCGAGCGAAATGAGCTTTCTTTGCATCTTGCTTTTCTTACTATCCGGCGTGCGGTGGGCCTTCTCCACATCCTCCACCAGCCGGTAGCGGCCCGATGCGTCGTAGAGCGAAGCCGGGCTTATGTGTTTTGTACTCGGCTGGATACCCAAAAGCCCCTTGAGTTGTGGATTGCGAACGGCGATCAGGGGCTTGTCGAACCAGAAGTCAGAATGAGCCACCCAGCTCACATAGAGGTCAACGGGCTGCCACCCATCCAAGCTACCCTGCTTGACAATCTTCCACAACGACTCACGGCACAGCGTGTCGAGCGGTTTCATCCGCCCCTGAAAATCCTGCACCATCAGCTGCCCCAAAGCCTCGCGCGCCGACTGCGACAAGAAGTTCTTGCGAGGGTCTACGTGCTGTGGCTCGCGATCGTGCTCGTGGTCGTGCTCTTGTGTTTGCGGTTGTTCTGCGCCGGTCTGCGCCAGAACCGGTTCTACCCTACCACCACTCAGCAGAGCGGCCGACACCAACAAAAGCAAACAATAGCACCATGTTCTCATAAGTCTCGCGCTCACCTCGCCGGATTCCTGTGCCAAATGAGACCCCGAGTCAGCGTCACCAGAAAGCCCAAGCCAACCAGCGTGTAACCGATATAGGTCGGCAATTTGCCGGGATCGCGGTTAACCGATAGGATCGTGCCTTGGCGGTCACGATCATACGATGACTGAAAGTGCTTGAAGCCGCGGTAGCTGAGTGGATGATTCATGTATATCCTCACCGGTTGTCCATCGATGCCACTCGCATCATCATATAGGCGGACGTGGCTCTCGAAGCTCGCCGGGTTTTCGCTACCCGGGTAAGTGGCCAGTACAAAGTCGTCGAGATGAATCCGGTGCGGGAGCGCAATACGTACCGGCCCATAGACGGTCGCGATCTCCCTCCCACCCAGGTCGACTGCCACAGGCTCGCCATATTTTTCCACCACAGCGTCGGCTTTGTTTCCAGATTGGTCTTCTACAGCGAGGCGGATGGCGGCCGGTCTATCCGTATTCTCGCTGAGCGACGGTTCTTCAACGGCTGACTCCCAGAACTCGGCCAGCAAGAAGACAAACGTCCCCGAGCGTAACACCGAACCCGGCTTCACCTCGAACTCGGTACCACTGTCGATTTCGGTGCCCTCGCTGTGGCCTCCGCCCGCCTGCACATCGAGCGCAAAATCGGCATGAGCGGCGAGCACGCTGGGTGCCTTGCGAAAGAAATACAGGTTTCTATTATATGCATAGATGAGACCGATGTGCTCGAACGCCTTCTCCCCACCTCCATGTCCCATATCGAAATCGGGATGATAGGCAAAGAGCAGCCGTTCGTGCCGTTCGCCCCCCGGGCCTTCGATCTGCACGCGAATCGCCGGATTCCTCATCTCGTCGTCCGGTAGCGGGGTTCTGCCTACGCGAAAGTCGCGTACAAACTCCGTTATCTTGAAATCATAGTCACCAGCGCGAATCTCCGTAGGCGCCTCGGCGGGTACCGCCAATCGGTGCATAGTGCCATCGACATCGATCACCAACTCTCCAAAGGCGGGCGCGGCAGGCAGCGTTTCCATTCTATCACGGAGAAAACGGACGGTCACACCGGGCGCCTCATAGGTGTGTCCCTCTTCGAGCGTCGCACGACCGCTGGCCATACCACTGGTCACGAAGACAAGCAGAGGGTGGCCGTCCGGTTTTTCTATAAAACGTCTTTCGAAATGAGGCCAGTACTCGAGTATCGACACTTTGTAATCTTCGCCGCCAACCTCAACCGTCTTGCGCAGCAGATTCTTCCCGGGCTTGTACAAACGGACCGGAAACGATGCGGACTCGTCTCCCGCTGACAGCCTTACGTAATCCTTGGCAGAGTAGATAAAATCGGACGAAGCCCCCTCTCGAATCCTCATGGTGCCTTCGTACCCGAAGTAGCGGGTAATACCGGCACTGACCAGCACGATGATGAAAGCCACATGGGTTATGACGTATCCGGTCTGGAAACGCCGATAAGGCATGTTGATGAGTAGCGATATGATAAGATTGATGAGGAGTGTGACCAGCAGTGCCTCGAACCAACGAGCGTTGTAGACCATGGCCCGCGCACCATCGGTACCGTAGCGCACCTCGACGAAGGTTGCCACGGCGATCGTGACCGCAAAAACGGCAAGAATGATGAGGGTCAGCTTGACCGAGCCCAAGAGACGCAGTAAGAAGTTGTTTTTCAATGTGTCATTCATTGGTTGCGAGTGCGGTGAGTGCGACCGGCCACAATACACATCAAGCAGGTTGCCCTGGGGAGATGATCGTCAAACCCATCCACTCCTCAACATGCGCAACGATTGTCATGCCCCGCCCATCGAGGCACTTCCGTTATCAGTTTCATACAGACACGGCGGACCATCCGCCGTTCCACCTTGCTCGCGAACCGTTGGCAACGGCGGGATGCCACCGCAGTCACCGGAAAACGGACACCCACCGCTACAGGAGCAGGCAGACTTCTTACCGGCCAGAGTCCTGTATATGGTGCGCCCCACCAGCGCCGACGCGACCGCTACCGCCACAACCACGATAATCGATTCCATCATTCCCGTCTCACACCTCACACGCCGATGCCAACAAGCTTACCCAATTGGTAAACCAGCACCGTCAGAAAATACGCCAGCACGGTAAGACTCGTAAACTGAAAAAGAGCCCACTTCCAAGAATTACTTTCTCGTCGCGTTATCGCCACCGTTGCCATACACGGAGTACCGATGAGTACGAAGAGCAGGATACAAAACGCTACCAGCGGCGAGTAATTCGACTTCAGCTGCGCCCGCAAGGCCTCGGATGACTCATCTGCTTGCCCCACCGAATACACGATGCCCATCTGGGCGACAAAAACCTCCTTGGCCGCGAAAGCCCCCACCAGAGCCGTACCGATCCTCCAGTCAAACCCCATCGGGCGAAGCGCCGGCTCCATGAAACGACCCATCCGCCCAGCCACCGAGTAAGACAGATCCTCGGCCCGTTTGGCTTCTGTCACTTCCGCTTGCGTCAGCTGCTCCAGCACCGCGGGGGACTCGTAGTCCCTATCGTAAGTGACTTTCTTCGGAAAGCTGGTCATGGCCCATAGCACGACGGTGACGCCCAGTATGATCGTTCCCGCCTTTCTAACGTATAACCAGGCGCGCTCCCACATGTGAGCGAACACACCTGTCGGCGAGGGCATCCTGTAAGGCGGGAGCTCCATCATAAAAGATGACGTCTCTCCCTTGAAGACGGTCACCCGCAGTAGGTTGGCCGCCGCGATCGCCAGAATGATGCCAATGATGTACATCATCCACAGCATCGGCGCCTGCAGCACTTGAGGAAAGAACGCGGGAATGATCAGAGCGTAGATGGTCAGCCGCGCGCTGCAGCTCATCAGAGGAATGATCAACATCGTTATCAAGCGGTCGCGCCGTCTGTCGAGCGTTCTGGTAGCCATGATCGCCGGCACGTTGCATCCAAAACCAATCAGCATGGGGATGAAACTCTTGCCGTGCAGACCCACCTTGTACATCATACGGTCCATCATAAACGCCGCGCGAGCCATATAACCGGTGTCTTCCAGAACAGCTATAGCGAGAAACAACAGCAGAATATTGGGCAAAAAAACAATGACGCTACCGACACCACCGATGATTCCGTCGACGAGAAGCGACTGTAACGGACTAACGGCGTCCGGTGGCCACCACGCGGTTATCGTCGCTCCCAACCACCCGAATCCGTTTTCGATCAGGGCCGACAGTGGATTGCCCAGCGTAAAGGTGAGATGGAAAACCATATACATCAGGAGCAGGAAGATCGGAAGGCCGAACCAGCGGTGGGTGAGCCACGAGTCTATCCGATCGGATGACGTGTCCTCGGCTGATGCGGGGACACGGACCGACTCCCTGCAGATACCCGAGATAAAGGCATAACGTCGGTCGGCCATGACCACCTCTAAGTCATCGCCGTAGAACTCGGCCAGTCGGGCGCTGCTTGACTCCGCCTGGGAGATTATGTCGCGGTCTGTGACTTTGGCCGCAATATCTTCGTCGCTTTCGAGAAGCTTTACCGCCAACCATCTCTGCTCAAATTTCGACAGATCGCCGTTACGAAGCGCGATCAGCCTCTCGAGCTTTTCGATTTCTCTCTCGATGGGACTGCCATAATCGACCGTGGACCCGCGAGGTGAGCTCTTGCCCAAGGCAACGCGGGCAATGGCCTCCTTGAGCTCTTCGATACCTTTTCCCTTGTGACCCACGGTACGCACGATCGGCGTCCCCAGACGCTCAGAGAGTCGATCGAGATCCAGGTCGATTCCCCGCCCCTGGGCAACATCACTCATGTTGAACGCCAATAGCAAAGGGATTCCCAATTCCAGAAGCTGGGTGGCGAGATACAGATTGCGCTCCAGGTTGGAACAATCGATGATGTCGACCAGGATATCGGGGTGGCCATCGACCAGATGGTTGCGGGCGGCAATCTCGTCCACCGAGTCGGCGGTCATACTGTAGATTCCGGGAAGATCGGTAACCAGCACCTCCAACTCCCCATGGCGGTACCTACCTTCCTTCTTCTCGACGGTTACACCCGGATAATTACCAACGTGGTGACGAGCACCCGTCATGGCGTTGAACACCGTAGTCTTCCCGCTGTTCGGATTGCCCGCAAGAGCAACTGTAATTTTGTCGGCCATGTTTGCTGGGCCTCTCAAATTATTCTGGTCAGACGACGCTTGAGTTAGGTGGGCCTAACACATGATCAAAAAAAACATCACTCGCCGGCGCGGGCGGTCAATCATTCGACCTCAACGGTGATGCCGCTCGCCTCCGACTTACGAACCAGGAGGTTGTAGCCTCTCACCTTGACCTCTATCGGGTCGCCGAGAGGAGCCACACGCTTGACTTCGACGATGACACCCGGCGTCACACCCATATCGAACATACGCCGCCGGGCACGGCTACCACCACCCACCTCGAGAATCCGTCCCCGGCCGCCGGGCTTAATGTCCACGAGCGCAACCGTCATTGTTAAAATGCCTCCCCGCCTGTCGTCGATAAACCGCGCTTGTTGTTAGGTAGACCTAACATATATGTAGCAGATGTTACCGAAATCGTCCAGCGTTTTTTTGTGATTATTTTCACGAGGGCGCAAGAATCGGTGGGGACGCCCCCTTCGCAGCAGCCGTGCGGGATCGACCCCAAATGGGCGTGCCATCGACAAACCAGTACATCTGATTTTTGTCAATTTTTGCGGTAAAACGTAGACAGTTGGCACCAAGGTTGATACGTTTCGTGAAAACATTCTCATAGGTGTTGGATTTTGCCGCAGTGAGTCGGCTCACACTCGGTCTCGAGAATCTTTTTTTGGATAATCGCCGAGGCTTGCACCGCCACAAGACGCGCCATGGATGTTTTCGAACTTCTGAAACGCATCAGACTTTTCTGGTCGAGAATACCCGAGCAGGTCCAGCGCCTTTCCCTGCTGGCCGTCTTCTTTATCGTTTTGTTCATCCCCGTGCGTAATCTGCTGGTACCAAAGGATTTTGGTAAGTATGGCCATTACCGCCCTTCGGCACTCGAGGAAGCCGCCGCCCAGGAAATCACATATGCGGGTCATGAGGCGTGCTACGAGTGCCACGACGACGTGGTGGACACCAAGTATCATGGGTATCACAAGACCGTCGCGTGCGAAACATGCCACGGTCCCGCCGCCGCTCATACGGAAGATCCCGATGTTGAGCTTCCCGCTCCACGAGAGCGCGGATACTGTCCGCTATGCCACGAGTATCTCGCCTCGAGGCCCACGGGATTCCCCCAAATCGTTTCGGCATCACACAACCCGCTCAAACCGTGCATTGCATGTCACAATCCCCACGACCCGGTTCCACCCCATACACCCGCTGAATGCGAAGCGTGCCACGCGGCGATCGCCAGAACCAAGGCTGTTTCACACCATGTATACGTACCGTGCGTGCGTTGTCACGAGACCCCTGAGGAGCACAAGGTGAGTCCCAGACAACACCGTCCCTCAAAACCCGCGACTCGTGAGTTTTGCGCTGCCTGTCACGCCGAGGGAGCGACCACAGAGCTGGAAACGCGAAAAGTCGACCTCGCAACACACGGCGAACGGTACACGTGCTGGCAGTGTCATTACCCACATCTACCCGGGAGTCGTTAGCCGTGAATCAAGCCGCCAAAATCGAGAATCGAAAAAGATATGGAAGACGGTCGTTTGTAAAGAAACTCTTGTTCGCCGTCGCGTCGCTCCTCGTCCCGCGCTTTTTGGCCGCGAGTGACAAGCTAAAGGAAGCTCCCGTGTGGATACTGGCGGGGGCCTACAATCCGAATGAACACTACTGGGGAATGGGAATCGACATCAGCAAGTGCATCGGATGCGGCCGCTGTGTAGAAGCGTGCAAAGTCGAGAACCAGGTGCCACGTGATCCGTTTTTCTTTCGCACGTGGGTGGAGCGATACCGAATTATGGAGGGCGGCGAGGTCGCAGTGGACAGCCCAAATGGCGCTATAAAGAGCTTTGGCAATGACCGGGAAGAGAAGGATATCGTGCGTAGCTTCTTTGTACCCAAGCTGTGTAATCATTGTGACACCCCACCCTGCGTGCAGGTGTGTCCTGTGGGAGCGACGTTCAAATCCCCCGACGGCGTCATTCTGGTGGATGCGGAGTATTGCATCGGGTGTCGTTACTGTATTCAAGCTTGTCCGTACGGGGCTCGATTCCTTCACCCGGAGACGCGGACGGCGGAAAAGTGTACCTTCTGCTACCACAGAATCTCCAAAGGGTTGGCACCTGCTTGTGTCGAGGCGTGCCCTACGCAAGCACGGGTCTTTGGCGAGCTCAGGAAAAAGGCGAGCCCTCTGCAGCGGTTCCTGCGCATGAACAAGGTGGGCATTTTGAAACCATCTCTAAACACCGAGCCGAAGGTGTATTACGCGGATCTCGATATGGAGGTTAACTAGCCGTGGAAAGCGTGGTCGAACATCTCCTACCGCGTCTCAAGGAGATCACAGGCTTCATCTACCCCAACGAGATCGAACTGCACTGGAGCATCCTTGTCGTGGTCTACCCGTATATCACCGGTCTCGTGGCGGGGGCTTTCATTCTCGCATCGCTGGTCAAGGTGTTTAAGGTCAAGGAAGTGCAGCCCACATACCGCTTATCATTGTTGACAGCGCTGGCATTTCTGCTGGTCGCGCCCCTACCCCTTCTGGCACATCTCGGTCATCCCGAAAAATCGTTCGAGATCTTCCTCACTCCCAACAAGCAATCGGCGATGGCCATGTTCGGTTTTGTTTACGCCTGGTATTTGATGGCGGTTCTACTACTCGAGATCTGGTTCGATTACCGACGGGACATTATCTTGTGGGCGCAGGAGGAAACAGGTCCTCGCAAATGGTTGCACAAGGTGCTGTCCTTGTTTTCTTCCGATATCTCGGAACGTGCCGTGAGATTCGATCGAAAAGCGGTGCAGGCCGTTACCATAATCGGCATCCCCTCGGCGTTCTTGCTCCACGGATATGTCGGGTTCATTTTCGGCTCTGTGAAGGCGAATCCCTGGTGGTCTAGTGTGTTGATGCCCATCGTCTTCCTCTTTTCAGCCATCGTCTCCGGTATCGCTCTTGTGCTGCTCATTTACATGATCGCAACACCCATGCGATCAAAGCAGATCGATATGGATTGCCTCGACAAACTGGCCGGCTTTCTCTTCTACGCCATGATCGTCGATTTCTCGTTGGAGACGCTCGACTTCATCCACCGCATCTATGAATCCGAAGAGTCCATCGAGATCCTGTCCGAGCTGGTGTCCGGCAAGCTGTTCGTCAGTCTTGTCGTGATACAGCTCCTTATCGGAATGATCGTTCCGCTGGTCGCAATCGCTCTGGTCAAGTTGTTTCGGACACCCGCTGAATTGAGACGGCTGTTGTATTTCGTTTCGGCGTTATTGGTCCAGGTGGGGATTTTCTCTACGCGATGGAACGTTGTCATCGGGGGGCAGTTGTTCTCAAAGAGTCTCAGGGGGTTGACCGCGTACAAGATGTCGATCGTGGGCGTGGAAGGGTTGCTAGTGTCCATCGCCATATTGGTTCTTCCATTTCTGATCCTTCTGGCACTCTTCAAGATCCTGCCTCCGTGGAAAGAGGCCCGCCACGAGTTTGGCCCACCAACCGGCAGCGGGTAACCATATGAAACGTAGAGTTTTTCTACGTCTGTGCTGATATTGTCAACAATCTCCGTGACTGGTTGAAATACACACTGTTACAACCCCTCGGCCCATGCGGCGACCGCTGGGCCGTTGATATACTCAACAGACGGCCGCACCGCACCGTTGCAGAATCCTGCAAGCGTTACCGAACGTACTCATAAGTCATGTTTTAACAGTGCGTTATGCAAGTGAAAAATTTCACATTTCTTTCGCGTCGCGGCGCAATTTATGCCATATTGAAAGAGAGCGGAACGAGATCAAACCAGCCCAAAGCCCAAAGTATAAGGAGGCGGTATCATGGTCGCGCTACTCGTTCTTCTCACCATCATCGTTTTTCTAACCGTTGACCACTTTGTCCAGCGCAGGCGCTCGCAAGTCGTCGCTGCACACGAACAGGCTTTCCTCCCCGTATCCCCCTCGTTTGAATTGACGTCGTATCGCACACCGGCCGGTGTTTATTTCGACCCCGGTCATACCTGGCTTTTCCTCGAAGAAACGGGGATCGCCAGAGTCGGCATCAACGAATTTGCCCAGGCCTTGGTGGGCAGTATCGACGATATTGCCACCTTGGCGGTGGGCGAGGAGGTACACAGGGGCGACATCCTGGCCACGTTGTGGCACGGGGATCGATCGGCGACCTTCCGCTCGCCGATCGACGGCGTGGTCAGCGAGATCAACGCCGATCTCCTGCATCGCGGCGGGTTACACGGCGCCGAACCGTACACCGCGGCTTGGCTCTACAAGATCACTCCCCGCGATACGTCCACGTTTCCGGAGAGAATGCACCTTGGAGAAGAGGCCAAGCGCTGGCTCAAACGCGAACTGAGGCGCCTGAAAGTGTTTCTGGCAACGGTTGCGCCCGAACACCCCGTCCTCGGGCAAACCATGCAAGACGGTGGACTGCCCGCTGCGGGCCTGATCGATCATTTGCAGGAGGCGGAGTGGAACAAACTCCATGAGAAGTTTTTCGGTTGAACAGCACCGCGCATAGTGCCCCAACAAAGGGTCGAGCAAGAACAGAGCATAAGAGAGGGAAAACAGAAATGAACAGAAGAAGCGCTCTAAAGACGTTCGGGCTGATCGGCGCCAGCGCTGTCTTTGCTGAGCCCCTGAGAGCCAAAGATAAGAAAGGTGACCCGGAGTTCGTTGGCGTGCTGGTCGATACAACACGGTGCGCCGGTTGTCGAAGCTGCGAATACGCCTGTGCGGAAGCAAATGGTCTGCCAGAACCCGACGATGACGATGAAGCGATGTTCGCCAGCGAACGGCAGCCATCGGTGACGCAATGGAGCGTCGTCAACCGCTATGAAACCGATGTGGGTGAGGTTTTTGCAAAAAAGCAGTGCATGCATTGCTGCCAACCTGCGTGCGCCACAGCTTGCCTTACCAGGGCCATGCTCAAGACCACGCAAGGACCCGTGGTGTGGCGTGAGAGTAAGTGCATGGGCTGCAGGTTCTGCATGCTCTCCTGTCCGTTTGACATTCCCAAGTTCGAGTACGACAGTCCAGTTCCCAAGATCCAGAAGTGCCGTCTGTGCTGGGAGAGGCTTCAGGAAGGAGAGCAACCGGCTTGTGTTGAGGAGTGTCCGGAGGAGGCGCTGCTTTTTGGCACTAGAAAGGAGCTCCTCGATATCGCGAAGTCGCGGATATACGGCGAGCCCGACAAGTACGTGCACAACATCTACGGAGAGCACGAGGTTGGAGGAACGGGATGGCTCTATCTCTCCCCCGTGCCTTTCGAGCAGCTTGGATTGCGGACGGATCTCGGAACGGACCCCTACCCGGAGCTAACCAAGGAATTTCTCTATGCAGTGCCCATCATTCTCACTTTGTGGCCGGCTTTCCTTCTGGGAGTGAGCAATGCCACAAAAAGGGAAAAAGGCGATAGCGAGGAATGATATGACGACAGGAAAACTGCTTATGCCCGCGGCTGCGCATGGACGTGAGAGTATCCTTCGCTTTCTGCTCCGCGAGCTAAAACCCAAGGGAAGCATCATTACCGTTTTCAATATGATTTCTATACCGATAATCCTGCTGGGAGCGGTTCTACTTTTCATCCGTTTTACTCGGGGCCTGGGCTCGGTCACAAATCTCTCGCAGGATTATCCGTGGGGCTTGTGGATCGGGTTTGATGTGATCACGGGCGTTGCGTTCGCGGGTGGAGCCTATGTGATCACGTTTATGGTTTATGTGCTGGGTCTCAAGAAGTACCGACCGATCGTCCGCGTGACCGTGCTCAACGGGTTTCTGGCTTACGTCTTCTACGCCGGCGCGTTGCTCCTCGATCTTGGACGACCCTGGAACGTCGTGAACCCAATAATCGGCAATTCTTTTGGTGTCAGCTCGGTCCTGTTTCTCGTGGCTTGGCACTTCCTCCTGTACATGATCGCGGAGTTCATTGAGTTTTCGCCGGCGGTTGCGGAGTGGCTGGGTTTGAAGCGGCTACGAAGAGCCTTGGCTGGACTGACCCTCGGTGCCGTCGTCGTTGGCATCACTCTGTCAACGCTGCATCAATCCGGTCTGGGAGCCCTTTTTCTGATGGCAAAGGCAAAGATACATCCCCTGTGGTACTCCGAGTTTATCCCCATTCTATTCTTTGTCTCCAGCATCGCCGCCGGTCTCTCGATGGTCATCTTTGAAGGAACGATCAGCCACCGGGTGTTCAGGACGCAAATCGACGAAGACCATCACCGGTCGCACGACGACATCGTAAGAGGCCTTGCCAAAGTCTGTGCCTACGCGATGTTGATCTATCTGTTTTTAAAAGAGCTGGAATTCGTGCATGGTCAGGAATGGCAATATCTGCGCACACCCATGGGCTACTGGTACCTTACGGAGATAATTGGATTCGTTCTGATTCCATGCCTGCTATTTATGCACAGCGTAAGAACCGGGAGTATTGGCCTCATCCGTTTCGCCGCGATTTTAACTCTGGTGGGAATCGTATTGAACAGGCTCAATGTATCCATCATTGCCTTCAAATGGTACGAAATCGTTCGTTACTACCCCACTTGGATGGAGATCGAAATCACATTGGCCGTCATCGCCAGCGAGATTTGGGTGTTTCGATGGATCGTCAACCGAATGCCCGTTTTGCGAAAATCACCGTCTTGGGTCACTGATGAGCGCAAGTCGCCGACGCCGGCGACTACAAAGGAGGAAATCAAATGGAAGGCTTCAACTATGTAGATATTTTCGCGACAAAAGGCATCGAGTACGTCGAGGTGCTCGGTTTCCTCCTGGCGTTCGTGCTTATCTGGAAGCTCATGCAATGGCCTGTGAAAACCGG
>Ga0224512_10002280_pt1 | contig 17688 bp, 15 predicted proteins | sample SF_May12_sed_USG_4_FD_169103 | JGI IMG/M metagenome (GOLD analysis project Ga0224512, IMG submission 169103) | Sediment microbial communities from San Francisco Bay, California, United States - SF_May12_sed_USGS_13 | ecosystem: Environmental > Aquatic > Marine > Sediment | place: USA... | reverse complement strand
TCGTTCTTACGCTACCGATGGCGCAGATCAATCACTGGACGAATCTTCGAACGAGAGGCTCGAGTTTCTGGGCGATGCGGTTCTGGCGCTGGCAGTCAACGACTATCTGTTCGAGAAGTACCCTGACAAGCGGGAAGGGTCGCTCACAAAAATGAAGTCTGTCATCGTCAGTAAGCCGATTCTTTCCCATTACGCGAAGCGCAGTAACCTCGGGTCCTTTATTTTGATGAGTGAAAGTGCACAAAGATCCAAGGTGGGTGAGACGGAAAGTGTGCTCGCCGACGCACTGGAGGCGATTTTTGGAGCTGTTTTTCTTGACGGCGGGTTTGATGTTGCTAGCGACTGTATCAGTAGACTGTTGTTATCCGATGTGCAGAACATTTTTGATAACGAAGACAACGTCAACTACAAGAGTCTGCTCCAGGAATATATACAGGCCCTACACAAGGTGCCACCAAGATACGTGGTGCGCTCAACCATCGGGCCGCAACACGACAAGGAGTTTGTAGTAGAGGTGGGTGTTCACGGCAACTCACTGGCGAGGGGAGTTGGAAAAACTAAGAAGCTTGCGGAACAAGAGGCAGCTAAAGAGGCTTACAAGAAGCTACTCAACACCGACGCAATCGAGGAGCAACACTAGCAAGGAACGTAGCGGCACACTTCATGCATCCGGTGGCATTCTATGGGCAGGCCTGAGATAGAAGTACCCGAGCACATGTTTGTTTATGGCGTCGACGCCGAACCTCTTTGCCGCGAATGTCAGCTTCCGTGCCAACTCGACAAGACCAGCGTCGATTGTTTTCGTCGGTTCTTCCTGCAAGGATATCTTCAGTGCACCTATTTTGTTCATGGTTATTGCTTTCTCGTGGATAAGGCGGGGTGCGTCTTTGACAATGGCGGTGAACACGAGACTTACTGGATGAACCTTCTGAATCAGTACTTCCACAACGTCCGGGACGTCGAGTCAAAGGACCCCGATTTCGTCAAGCGAGTCCAAGAACTGAAAACTCTTATTCAGCATCATATCGACAATCGCCAGGTGTCTCTGTGCCGTTATCTCGAGGAATACTACAGCCGCGTGATGGAGACCGGCGGTGGTCTCAGCGAGGAGATGATGGATAAATTGGACGAGGCTTATATAGCACTCTTGGGTGGGACCACGAGGAAAGAATAGCGAGTTCCACCCCAAGAAGCCTGCACAGCCTCAGGCGTGCGAGCATTCTTAGAACCGGTACGACGCGGCTAGAGCGAAGCGATACATCTCACGCTTGTCGGTTAGTGTGGGAATGGAACGTTCGCCGATGTCGTATTCGAAAGAGGCGTCGACATTGAGAACCTCTCCCAGAAGCACACCCAGCCCGGTCGCGACTGTCTGACGCTCCTTATCGATCTTGGCCTCCTGTAACTGATCGCCAGTGATACGATCCGCCTGCAGAAACTCCAGCGGATACGGCTCGTATGAGTAACCGCCCCGTACGCGAAGCGGTGCGGTTGGAATGCTGACTTCGACCCCGACTCGAAAATCAAGAACCTCGCGGAATATCGACCGAAGATTCAGATCTTTTATCTGGCGCCCGTTCAACTCTGTCTGTGTCCAGTCCGTATATCCCAAGTCGACGCTGACGAGCATATTCTGGGAAGAGAAACTAACACCGGTATCGATTCGAAAAGGCAATGTGTATTCAGAGTCTATCGCAAAGAACTCGGTCGAGAATGAATCGGGCGGGGTGCTGAAATACAGGGCATCATCCTGACGCGCATCTCCTTGCAAGTCTATTGGTGTGGGTGTGCTAACCGAAAGGCCAAACTGAAACAGCGAGTGCGGGCGATACTGCAGACCAAAGACAGCGCCGTAGCCGACAACATCCACGGTCGCATCGTCGACCAATGTCTCGCTCGATAGCTGGCCCGGCTGCGTCGGAGTAGGGAGGATCTCGAATGTGAACTGCGTCAGAGCATCCACCGTACCGTTGAGAAAAAACAGATTAGCACCTACGGAAAGGGCTGAAGACAGATCGATCGCGCCACCAAAATTGTAGCTATAAGTGGATCCGGATTGCTGCAGCAGATATTCATCATTGGTCGACGTGTCAGTGTTGACCCCTTTGTTCAAAATATCGATATAGCTGGAGTACAACCGATACACACCCGCGGCAAACACGAGACTGCCCCGGTAGGTCGGGACCGGATACGCGAACGCCAGATGGTCGAGTTTGAAGGTTGTCAGGTCGACATCGCTCGCTGTCGAAAAGAAACTATTCTCGAGCTGCAGCCGCTGGTGCTGGAAACCGACAGCCAACTCGTTGCTTCGCACCCCCGCCAGCCCTGCGGGGTTGTAAATAAGCGCGTTGACGTCATCGCTCAGCGCCGTGTAGGCACCCCCAAGAGCGGCCGGACGCGCGCCAGCGTGAAGCCGTCGTGTAAAGCCGAGATCCTCGATAGTCACCGTCTCGTTTATGTCCTGCGCCAGCACCGCCGACGCCATGAGAAGCACGGCAACCATAGTACACCACGAGGCCAGAACAGCCCTTGCGTCTTGCCGTTTGTTCCGGCTTCCTGAGTCTAACGGTGCGTTTCTTGCTTCGTTGCTCATCGGAATTCCCCTCTTTGCTATCGTTTGAAACCGCCGTCGCAGGGGTGACAATTGTCTTTTTCGCCGGACACAGCGTCAATGACAGAACCGAAGCTCTCAGGCGACCTTCGCCGGTCGCCCGCAAGACGCGTGTCGTACGCAATGACACAGATCCGGCGCGCGCCCAGGACTCGAGGCTGCCTTGCCCTGTTGGTGCCGCATACAACGTCCGTCATTTGCCTATATCTTAACAGCTTTTCTTCACCTGGCGCGCCAGAAATACCCGTAACGCACGTGCATGCGATCGTGGCCCAAAAGACGGGCCCAGGATTCGCAAAGACACGCAATGTTTTAGCTTATACCTTTTCTGCAAAGATATATCATCGTATATTTGAAGAAAAGGGGAATCTAGTTCCCCGCGGAATCGACCTTTCAGGGAGCACCAACTGAGACGAATGTGCAGGTTTAACACAAGGAAACTTGCTGTGAAGCGCTTCGCGAGGCCGTGGGCGATCGTGGTGACGGTTTTGGCGATCGCTGGTGCCCCTTCGGCGCAGGCCTCTGCTACACCCGGCGGTGTGGATAAGGAGGGTGCCCTCTCCGAATACACAATGGGTGTGTTCATGCTCGAAAGTGGGCGGCCACAAGAGGCTATTCCCTATCTCGAGTCCGCTTGGGAGCTCAGTAGTAAAGATGAAACCATAGGAAACAAGCTGGCCGAGGCCTATTTCCGAGCTGGCGACCTCGGCTCCTGCGATCGGACTCTCGACCATCTGCTTGCCAAGAACAACAAGAACTCGGGCGCGTTATTTCTGAAAGCCAGGATCGATTATTTCCGTGGTGAGCTGGAAGGCGCCGTGCAGCACCTGCTCAGGCTGCGAGAATTCTCTGAACCATCATTCGAAGTCGAGCGTCTGCTGGGTAGAATCCAGCTGGAACTCGGACAGTTCGACGACGCACTGACCGCCTACCAAAACGCCGTTCGTCTGGATCCCGGTGACCCGATTGTCCGATTCAGGTACGGCATGTTGTTGAAAAGGTTCGGCCGGCGTGCCGAAGCGGAAAAAGCGTTTCGAAACGCCATCGGATTGCAGCCGCTGTTTGCGGAAGCTGTAGTAGAGCTTGCCGAGATACTGATAGAGGAAGAGCGTTTCGACGAGGCGGAGGCCGCACTACTCAAACTGCTGGACCAAGAAGGCGATTTTTACGAAGCCTTGATCATGACTGCGAACCTCCTCGCCGATCGGGGAAAGCTGGAACAGGCGATAAAGCTCCTCAAGGAACGCGAGGAACGCGATAGCCTTCATCGCGAGGGGGTCCTTCTGCTTGGAAAACTCCATTATCAAGCCGATGATTTTTCGGCGGCCGTTGAATTATTCAAGAAGCTCTTTACCGGCGACGACCAGACGGCCGAGATGTCGAGAGTGCTTGGTGAACTTTACGTCAAGACTGGACAGTCGGACAGTGCGCTCTTCTATTACCAAAAGGCAATCGATCTCGAACCAGAAAATTATCGCAATTACGTTGTGCTCTTTTTTGCGTCGTCATCAAGACTTGGCGGTGAAGGCGACGCCGTTATCGAACTCACCGCCGACAAGCAAAAGCGGCTACTGTCAGAGGCCGCCGCAAAGGTGGCCAGGGATGACTTTGATGGAGCCTACATTCTCGGCGTCGCTCACGACAGCCTCGACGATCTTGAAGAAGCAAGGAAGTTTTTTGAGAAAGCGCTCGAACTCCGTCCCCAGCACGAGCGTACACTATTGAATCTCGCCAGTGTTTTGGAGCGGACGGGCAGGTACGCGGAGGCGGAGACCCACCTGACCACATTGCACGAACTGAGACCAAACGATCCCACGGTATGTAATTTTTATGGGTATCTGCTGGCCCTAATGAACACGAGGCTGGACCAAGCGGAGCAATTGATTAGAACCGCCTTGAAGTCCGAGCCCGATAATGGCTATTATGTCGACAGTCTTGGATGGGTTTTCTATATGAGAGGTGAGTATGAAAGGGCAGTCGCGGAACTCGAGCGAGCGTCTGGCCTGGTAGCTGATGACCCCGTTATACTCGAGCATCTTGGCGACGCTTATCAGTCGCTCAAGCGTTTCCGCGAAGCGTTGGCCGCTTACAGAAAATCGATGGATATCCAAGGCGAGAACTCAAAGATACTCGATAAGATCGATGCCACTCGAATCCTGCTTGGAAACTAAATGTCCCCGCCAGACACCCCCACTTTCTCAATCCGGTCGATGCTGGTCGCCGGGTGTGTAATGTCATTGGTCATAGGCTGTGCCCCGGGCTTGCGCACGGTATCAAAGAATCCGGACTTCTGCGCGGTTTTGGATTCGCTTTATCAACGCGCGGGCTTTGTCGCAGCAGTCACCATAAACGGTAAGGCTACTGTCGATGCCAACCAGTATCGGGTGCGTGGAATTATAAACCTCGAGGCGATTCCCACAGGAGATGTGTTTTTGGAGTTTAGGAGCAGTATTTTGTTCGGCGGTCAGGTGGAAGATTTCTTCTTCTCGGTGGTGTCCGACACGATACGCGTCCTCGACCGGGAGAGAGGACAGTTTTATGAGGGGGAGGATGCGGAGCAGCTACTCAGCGAATCCCTGGAGATGGATTTTGGGGTTCGTGAAGCGCTGCGCCTCGCCCTTGGCGCTCATCCACCCTGCGATGAAGTGGGTGACGTGAGGGTCAGGCGCAACGGCGCGGGCGCGATCGTAGATGGCCGCCTGCCGACGGGTTCCTTTCATATCGAGTTTTCACGCGATAACGGGCGGCTCAAAGAGGTGGTTTGGCCCCTCTTGGACCGCCGGATGGCCGACCGTCTGCGCGCGGAATACGAGTGGGGTGGAACCGGTACCGAAGCCTTGGGGCTTCGGGGGATGGTCATATATCTCGAGGAGCGCGAGTGGCGATGCAGGATCGTGGCCTCAACTCATTGATATAGAGTCTGTTATGCGGACTTGCAGCAAGACATGGCAGCGGTATGGGGAGCATGGGAACTTTTTCCCCAAGTCACGGGTATAAGTGGCGGAAGAAAGGAAACGCGTGCACACGGATTCCTTCAAGGAGAAATCAAAGCTCAAAACGCTGAGTGATGAGGAGCTGATACTACAGGTCCAACAGGGAAATAACGTGTGCTTCGACATCCTGGTGGATCGTTTCAAGGTACGATTGTTCAACTATCTCTTTCGAATGGTGGGCGATCGCGATGAGGCCGAGGAGCTGGCGCAGGAGGCCCTCGTTAAAGCATACATTCATGCGGACAAGTACAAAACGATCGCCAAGTTCTCAACGTGGCTCTACACGATCGCGACCAATCTGGTCCGAAACCGCATCCGATCGAAACGCAGAGCGCCGCAGTTTTTGTCGCTGTGGAACCGCGGACACGACGCGGATGGAGAGGAAAAGCAAATCGACCTCGTCGATCATGGACGACAACCGGACAGCCAATTCAATGACAAGGAACTGGGCGAAATCATCAATGGGGCGATTGGCGAGATCCCGGAGAAGTACAGGACAAGTTTTGTGCTAAGAGAAATAAACCAGCTTTCCTACGAAGAAATCGCGGCGGCGACCGGGCTAAAGCTCGGTACTGTACGTTCGCGAATAAACCGTGCGAGAAACCACTTCAGGCGGTTGATAGAACCATTACTGGAAAAGGGTGTCGACTTCTAGGAGGAAACATCGATGAATTGCCGTCGCGCGAAAACCCTGATAAACGACTTTATCGACGGTGTGATAAGTGATCAGGATCGAATCGGGCTGGAGCAGCATCTCGGCGGGTGTTCTACCTGCGAGTCGTTGGCCAGTGCCATGACAAAAAGCCTTGAGTTGTTGCACCGTATGCCTCAGGCGCAGCCGAGCGACAACTTTAACTGGAAGGTCCGTTTGGGAATCGCAAAGGCACGAAACGCGTCGTCGGTTGATGCCGTGTCCAAGCGCTACTGGTTGAAGTCGTGGAACATCCGTTTTGCAGTCAGCGCGCTTTCGACCTTTGTCGTGGTGGCCGCCAGCGGCTATTTTGTGCTGAAGGGCAAGGTGCTTCCTGATGACAAATTGACTTTTTCCGCTCCCCGGCAGGTCGTTGACGTCCACAGTCCTGTTAACACTGCTGCCAAGCGTCAGGAGAAGGCCCTGGGCGTTGGCGCGGTAGGGCCAACAGTCGTCTCGACGGATGACAAAACATCGCCAGGGCGTTTGGAAAGCCCCGGTTTGCTACAAGAACTCCCGGGCCCGACGCTGCATACCGACTCACTGACAAGTCAGTTTTTCAAGTCTCAGATCGATCGCTTTCGCATGGGTCAGCTCGAGAAGCAGGTGGAGATTCTTCAGAGCGAACTCCGCAAGTGTGAACAACAAGACCAATAGACCCGCTCTCCGTTCTACACTCCGCAGGCCACAGCAGGCCACGTGGCAGAATTTGCTTTGCCCGTGACGTGAATCCCGTCGTATTATAAAAGAGATGGACCGCACTGCTAGGACATTGTCGTGTGTTTTGCTCATTACGGGGCTAGGGTCGGGCTGCATAGAGACGGACATCCCTCCAGCAGGATCATACTCGGAGGTCCTTCTCGTCACCGAGGAGGGTGCGCGAGATCCCCTCGCCAAAGAGCTAGCTCCTTACCTAGCCAAGACAATTGACTACTACGTCAGCGACGATGTTCAGTTCAAGGTTCAACACGCCAAAGCGGCAGAGGTGGACGCAGTCCCCTATGTCAAGAATATCGTCTTCTGCGGTGCGGCGACGCCCGTAAGCGATATCGGGCGGCGCATCACGACACTCCTCGGGGTGGCAGGTGTCGAAAGGGTGACATCTGGGCAAGCAAATATACTCAAAAGGCAGGATCTGCCTGGACCGGGGCAGCTGACACTCATCGTGACTGCCGGATCAAACGAAGCCCTTTACCAGGTGATAGCCGAGCGAGGCGACGAGGTCGCTCAAGCGCTCGAGCAGAGTTGTCGAGAGCGATTACGAAAATACCTACTGGAAAACAAGAAATCGGATCTCACGCGCCGACTTCAGCAGAAGTACGGCTTCACCATAGAAGTGCCCGAACTCTATCGCCTGCAGAGCGAAGAGCCCGAACCGCCCGGCGTCGAGCTGCTGCGAGATGGGCCCGCCCGCTCGCTTGGCATTTTTTGGCTTGACTGGGAACACGTACCGACGGTAAAGGATCGTGAGAAGCTCTTTGCCGCACGGGCGAGTTATGTCTTTGAGCGGTACGACGGTGACCTTATGGATTCGACTCGGGTCGCATTTTCTGCCGATCGGCTCGGAGACTACCCGGCGCTCAAGATGGAAGGGTACTGGAGCAATTCCAGGTCGGTCGCCGGCGGCTATTACAGAACTTTCTTTGTCTTCGAGGAAAGTGAGCGGCTGCTGTGGGCCGTCGACCTTCTTGTTTACGCCCCGGGTCTCCCCAAGCATCCGCACTTCAGAGAGCTGCTCGCCGTCGCCGAGACGTTTCGTTACTAGGCCCCGAATGGGCGGGTGTTGCACGACGCGAGATCCGGAATTGGCACGAGAAGTGCTTATTGCGCAAGGGGTTGGTCTGCTCGACCGCTCATCGGATGGAGGCCTTAAATCTGTAACTGTAATTTTGATAACGTGTTAGTAGGAACACACTGCGGAGGGTCGGTTGCTGTCATGGCCAAATTGAACCGCCATTCTCGGTGCGAGTGACCGGCTAGGGTCCCACGGGGGGATTGGACTGAAATTGGCTCGGGGCTGGATTTGTGAAAGACACGATAGACATAAGCAATCGCGAACTCGACGAACTGTTTGAGAGGTACCGCCAGGCCCCGGACAGTTACGTTTTTGTGCTGGTGGCAGACGCCTGTCGCAAAATCAACCGTCTCGAAGAGGCGCTTGAAATCTGTGATCGGGGCATCAGCCTTCACCCAGAGTACGCCAGCGGGCACGTGGTCAGGGGGAAGTGTCTGTGGGACATGGATAGAAGCTCCGAGGCAAGCGAGACATTCGAGAAGGTTCTCGTGCTCGACGAAAACAACTTGGTTGCGCTCAAATACCTGGGCATGATCGAGGCGCAAGCTGGACGGTTCGACTCGGCGCGCAGTTATCTCGAGCTCATCCTGCGTCTGGATCCGGAAAACCGTGACATCAAGAAGACGCTTTTGGATGTCGAGGAGCACGAGCTAGAGTGTGGACGTTCGACGGCCACGCCGCACGGGCGCGAATCTGCCGAGAACGAGGATGACGAGGTGAGCGATGAAGCCTCGACCGAGGACGAATTGGAGACATCCGACGAATTGGCGACTGCCACGCTCGCCGATATTTTTGCCTCTCAAGGGTACCGGGATAAGGCGCGGAAGATCTACCAGGAGTTGCTGGCGCGGCAGCCAGCAAACGAATCGATCAAGCGTAAGATTGAAATGCTCTCACAAGGCGATGCGACTCAAGATCGGCAAGAGAAGACGAGCGAGCTCGCGGCCTCGGGGGACAGCGAAGGTGTTCAGAACGATGACGAGCTAGAAACCCCGGCGTCAGGAACTGTCGATGAGTCCGGAGAAAACGACGACGGATTCGAGGAGATCGCCGCAGAAGAATCCGACGAACCGGTTTCAGCAAGACCCGAGGCGCGGGTGCAGTCCCACGGGCCAAGCCGACAACCCTCCCGCCCACCAGAACAGCCAGAGTCTCGCGCCAAGCCTGTGATCGACGAGGCTGAGAACATGCATCATTTCAAGCGATGGTTAAGCAAGATGAACGACTAGACTCGCCCGTGTCTCTGCTTTTGCCCTGATTTCCGTTGTAATTGCCTCTCGTGATCTCATAACATAACACACTGCCCGATCGCACCAGTAAACCCGTGTGGCTGTAGGAAGTTGAAGCTGTTCTAAGGGAGTTGAATCGATGGCGGACACGAGTGATTTTCGAAACGGTATGATCCTGAGTGTAAATAACGAGTACTGGATCATCGTTGAATTTCAGCATGTCAAGCCCGGCAAGGGTGGCGCTTTTGTCCGGACCAAGATAAAGAATCTGATCACAGGCCAGGTCAAAGACAATACGTTTCGGGCCGGGGAACGGGTCGACGAGGTCCGGGTCTTGCGGCGCGTTTATCAGTTTTTGTACGAGGCGGGTGGCATGTACTACATGATGGAAAAGGAAAGCTACGAGCAGATCCCGTTGCCCGAATCCATGCTCGACGACAAGAAGGGTTTTCTAAAAGAGAACATGGACCTGGAAATATTAATCGATGGCGACACCCCGTTGCTGGTAGAACTGCCAAATTTCGTCGAGCTCGAGGTCAAGGAGACCGAGCCGGGCTTTCGCGGTGATACGGCCCAGGGTGGATCGAAGCCGGCGATCATGGAGACGGGGCTTAGCGTTCAGGTGCCGCTCTTTGTCGAGATCGGTGATACACTTCGTATCGATACCCGCTCGGGCAAGTATGTCACCCGGGTCTAGAATCGGCACAGGATAAGGAGAAAAAGATGCGCAGAGAAGAGATCGAGGACTTGATTAGACTCGTCGAGGAAAGCAATATCAGCGAGCTTGAGATCTGCGAGGGCAGAAAAAAAGTCCGTATTGCCAAGGGTCTGCCTGGTATTGCACATACCTCGGCGTCTTCTAATCAGGGCTCCGCCCAGGTGAGCTCCCCGATACCGCTCGAGCAGCCCGCAGCCTCTGAGAAACTGGCATCAAACTTGAAAGAGATTATCTCGCCGATGGTGGGCACGTTTTATAGGGCCCCCGCACCCGATGCGGATCCTTTTGTCGATGTGGGACAGCCAGTCGCTGTCGGACAAACGGTTTGCATCGTTGAAGCCATGAAACTCATGAACGAGATTGGCGCGGAGCTCAACGGCACCGTCCGCGAGGTGTTGGTCGAGAACGGGCAACCGGTCGAATTCGGTCAACCTCTGTTTCTTGTTGAGGCCGCGTAAGTTACGAGGAGGGCAACGGATGAACATCAAGGTGCTGCTCGAGGAACTGGTGCAGCTTGGAGCGTCAGACCTGCATCTCAAACCCGGAATTCCACCCGTGGTGCGAATCCACGGCAGCCTCCAGCGGCTCAAACACCCAGCGCCCACGCCCAAGGATATGGAAGAGGTTGCACGACAGATACTTAGCCCGTTCCAGCGCGAGAAATTCGAAAAGACAAAAGAAGTTGATTTTGCATTTGGCGTGACCGGTCTTGCACGGTTTCGGGCCAACTGTTATGTGCAGCGGAACACGATCGCGATGGTGCTGCGACACGTTCCGGTAACGATCCGCTCGATTGAGGAGCTTCTCTTGCCACCGGTGCTTGGCGAGCTGGCCCTGAGGCCCCGGGGTATGATTGTGGTGACGGGCACCGTTGGCAGCGGCAAGTCGACCACGCTTGCCGCAATGGTCCAGCAAATCAACCGCAACTTGAATGCGTCGATCATAACCATCGAAGACCCCATCGAGTTCCTTCACCGTGACCAAAAAAGTATTATCAATCAGCGCGAAGTGGGTAGCGATACCATTTCCTATCATGAGGCTTTGCGGCACATCCTGCGTCAGGATCCCGATGTGATTCTGATCGGTGAGATCCGTGATCAAGAAACCATGGAAATCGCGCTCAAGGCGGCTGATACCGGGCATCTCGTTCTGACCACCTTGCACACCGTCGATGCGATGCAGACGGTGAACCGAGTGATCTCGTTCTTCCCACCCCATCAACACCAGGAGATTCGGTATCTCTTGGCGTCCACGGTGCAGTCGGTAATAAGCCAGCGGCTGTTGCCCACGGTGAAGGGCGATGGCATGGTACCCGCGGTGGAAGTCATGATCGCGACAGGGACCATCCGGGAGTGCATCATCAACCCCGAGAAGACCCCGTTGATAACTCAAACGATCCGCGAGGGTGTGACCCAACACAAGATGCAGACCTTCGATCAGGCGTTGATGAAACTGTACCAGGACAAAGTCGTCACGTTGGACGACGCGCTGCGCGCAAGCAGTAACCCGCACGAGCTCACGCTCAGGCTCAAAGGTATCCAAGCCACTGCGGACAAGTCTTGGGAGTCGTTTGAGAGTCAACCGGCCGACGTGTAGACCCAAGGCAAACTCCGGGGTTTTCACACGGGCTCGCCTGTGCTAATTTTGACTCCATGTTTCAAAAAATACTAGTTGCCAACCGTGGAGAAATTGCGCTGCGGATCATGCGCGCGTGCAAGGAAATGGGGGTAGCTACGGTTGCCGTGCACAGCACGGTCGACACCGATGCCCTGCACGTCAAATTTGCCGATGAGGCGATCTGCATTGGACCCCACGCGGCGGTCGATAGTTATCTCAACCCCAATCGCATCATGGCCGCGGCGGAGATCAGCGGTGCGGACGCTCTGCATCCGGGCTACGGATTCCTATCCGAGAACGCAGAATTCGCCGAAATGTGCGAATCGTGCAACGTCACCTGGATTGGACCTTCGCCTCAGACGATCGCCAAGATGGGCAATAAATCGCTCGCCAAGCGGATGATGTCTCAATCCGACGTGCCGGTGATCCCAGGGTCGGACGGGCCCGTGGAGTCCGAGAACGAAGCCGTCAAGTGCGCTGAGAAGATCGGTTATCCGATTCTAATAAAGGCGGCCTCAGGGGGGGGTGGTAAGGGCATGCGGGTAGCCGACACGCCAGCCGCACTGGCTAATAATCTGTTGATCGCAAGGGCGGAAGCGGAGCGTAGTTTTGGAGACCCGGCCGTTTACTTGGAGCGGTATCTGGCCAATCCGCGTCACGTAGAAGTCCAGGTATTGGGCGACCGTTTTGGGAGCGTCGTCCATCTGGGCGAGCGGGACTGTTCGATCCAACGGCGCCACCAGAAGCTTATAGAAGAATCGCCGTGCCCGGGGCTCGACCCGGGTGTTCGTGATCGGCTTCTCACCGCGGCCGTAAAGGGCTCCGAGGCGATGGAATATCATTCTGCGGGGACGATGGAGTTTCTGGTCGAGGGCGATGAATTCTTCTTCATGGAGATGAACACCCGCATTCAAGTGGAGCACCCCGTGACGGAGCTGGTTACCGGTCGCGATCTGATCAGAGAACAGGTGTCGGTGGCGGCCGGTGAGCGCCTGTCGTTTACGCAGGACGAGGTCCAGTTCATCGGTCACGCGATCGAATGCCGGGTCAATGCCGAGGACCCGTCACAGGATTTTCTTCCCGCTCCGGGAACCGTTTCATTCTTCCACCTGCCGGGGGGAACAGGGGTTCGTGTGGATTCCCATGTCTACCAAGGATACGAAATATCCCCCTATTACGACTCCATGATCGCCAAGATCATATGCCACGGGCTCACCCGCAAGGAAGCCCTCGGGCGTATGAAGCGCGCGCTCGAGGAATGCGTCATCGAAGGCGTGGAGACCACCCTGCGTTTTCAGCACGCCATCATCCAGCACCCAAAATTTGTCAGCGGCGAGATCAGTACCCGGTTTCTCGACGACTACGAGTGGGATGCCAAAAAATAGGTGGCAGCCGGTTTTGTAGGTGCTAGAATTCGCTGCTGGAACTCCAACCGCTTAAGACCATGTTATGAGTCGTAGGACACAGTATCTCCTTTTTATTTGGTTCGTTGCGCTTGCCGTTTTCGTGATGGTGGGCTTGGCTTCGAGCCGGTCACAGGACTGGCCGTTCGCCGACACATCGTTTCGTCAGGTACGCAACCTATCGGGTCCTCTGGGATCGTTCCTGGCCTATTCAGCGTTTGCTCTCCTGGGACGCCTATTCGCCTGGTTCTTGCCGATCGCGCTGATCGTCTTTGGCACCGGCCTGCTCATGGGACGATCCGTAAACTCGATCAAGGGACTCCTTAAGTCATTTTTTATCATAGTATTACTGGTTTCCTTCTTTGCTATCATGCCCTTTACGCGGGATTCGGCCCTGCTTACGGGATCGGCGGGACGGAGAATCGCGGCTCTCGTGTCCTCGGTGCTGGGGCAATTTGGCGGCTCTATCTTGCTCATCACCTGTCTTCTGCTGGTCCTCCTGGCCGAGCTGAGGCAGTTTGGATCCGCCGGCGTACAGGCCTTCGGAAAACTATCCAGAGCGGGAGAGGCGTTAACGAACGCGGCCGCGTCGGTTCGCGGTTTGATCGTGCGCGGAATCGAACTCATCCGTACGCGTCGGGATCGACGTCGAGAGTCTGGCAACGAACCCATCGATTGGGCACCTCCTCCACCTCTCGAGCTCACTCGGCCCGCGGCGACGGGTATTCCCGAGGACGCCCCCTGGCTCGAAATGCGTTCTAGCGATCGTCCCCAAACGAGGGGGACGGCAAGTGTGCCATCGAAGAGACCGCTGCCCACTCGCCGTCCGGCGAAAGCGCCGGCCGCCCCAAAAGAAGGTGCGCCTCTGGAAAGGGCGACTTTACCCCCGATGTCGATCTTGAGGACGGACGCCGAGGCATCGGCGGGCTATTCGGCAGATCAGCTAAGGGGCTGGAGTGAAGTGCTGGAGGGGAAGCTGTCGAACTATGGGGTCAAGGGCAGCGTGACCGCAGTCAACCAAGGGCCCCAGGTCACGACTTTCGAGTTCGAACCTGCCCCGGGTGTGAAGATCAAAGACATCGTCAGCCGCGCGGATGATCTGGCCTTGGCCATGCGCGCACGAAGTCTGCGGCTGATCGCGCCCATTCCGGGGCGCGCAGTCGTGGGTATCGAGATTCCCAATCCGGACCAGTCAGTTGTCTATTTCCACGATGTGCTCAGGGAGATCCCCGAGCGGCTCCGGTACAGCGGCATCATGATCGCGCTGGGTGTGGACGCCATCGGCAAACCGTTTCATATGAATCTGTGTAGCGCGCCACACCTTTTGATGGCGGGAACAACCGGCTCGGGCAAGAGCGTTGCCTTGAACGGTTTCTTGGCCAGCATCCTTTTTCAATATCGGCCGAGCGACGTTCGTCTTCTCATCGTCGACCCCAAAATGGTTGAGATGAGCATGTTTAACGGCATCCCCCATTTACTACACCCGGTGATAACAGATCCCCGCGAGGCGGTGCGGCTTTTCAATTATCTGATCTCCGAAATGGAGAGGCGCAATGAACTGCTGCGTAAGAACGGCGTGAAGAATATCGAGAGTTTTAACTCAAAAATTGCGTTGGGAAAAGTCGACGAGAATGAATGGAACGAGAAGCTTCCCTATATCGTCTTGGTGGTCGACGAATTGGCTGATCTGGTGCTCACCAAAGGTATCGACTTCGAATCGCTATTATCGAGACTTTCCAATATGGCGCGTGCGGTTGGTATTCATATGATCGTGGCCACGCAACGTCCTTCGGTGGACATCATCGACGGCAAGACCAAAGCCAACTTCCCCACACGCATAGCGTTTCGCGTAGCGAGCAAGGTGGACTCACGCACGATCCTCGATTGCATGGGCGCTGAGAAGCTTCTGGGCAAAGGTGATATGCTTTATGTCGATGCCAAACACCCCGAGGCGCTGCGACTCCACGGTTCGTGGCTTGCGGAAGAGGAGATTCAACATCTGGTGGATCACTGGAAACAATATGATTTTGAAGAATCACACCTGAAGCTGTTCGAGGATACGAAGGATTCGGGGCCCGCTGCAGAGAGAGATTCATATTTCGACGACGCCATGGGAGTGGTTCTTCGTTACCGGCAGGGCTCCACGTCGCTTCTGCAGAGAAAGTTGCACGTCGGCTACGCCAGGGCGGCACGCATACTGGACCAGTTGGAACTGGCAGGCGTTGTGGGCCCGCCCGACGGCAGCAAGCCGCGCGATGTATTGGTTGGAAATGAGGAAGAGATCACGAGGAACATCAATGATTAGCAGTTCGGCGGCTAGAGTTCTCGTTGGGGTATCGTCGACCGATCGGCGATTGGCTTCTTTTATGGGTTAGGGCAGTGAGCATATGAACACGTACATAACGACCCTGGGGTGTCCTAAGAACCTTGTGGATACAGAAGCGTGTGTTTCCATCTTGAGAAACGCGGGCTGTACGTTGACCGAAAACCCCAATAAAGCCGATCTGCTGATCGTGAGTGCGTGCTCTTTTCTCGGCATGGCGTGGCAGGAAACACTAGAGGAAGTGCAGCGGCTGGCGGAAATCAAGGTGCGGGTCGCCTCGAGAAAGCTCGTCCTCATGGGGTGTCTACCGACACACCGCAAGGAGAGCCTCCGCGACACACTGCCGATGGTAGATGTTTTTCTACCCAACGGTGCCCATGCGCAACTTCCCTCGATCGTGGACGCGTGGCGGCGAGACCGGGTAGTCCAACAGGTAACGCCGCCGGCGGGAAACGACCGATTCGCGGGTTTTGAAGATCGCGTGTTACTCACGCCGCGGCACACCGCGTACGTGAAAATCGCCGAGGGATGCAGTCGACGCTGTTCCTTCTGTGCGATACCCCAAATCCGCGGCAAAATGGTATCAAGAGACCCCGCCTCCATTGTCAGGGAAGTGTGCAGGTTACGTGAGCGGGGGGTGAGAGAGATATCGCTGCTTGCGCAGGATACCACCTCTTACCGTGCACAGGGCCTCCGTTTTCCGGATCTCGTTTCTCAGATCGCTGCGACCGGTATCGATTGGCTACGAATTTTCTACGTGCATCCGGGTTCTTTGACCACGGATCTCGCGCGACGGATCTTCGAACACCCCGAAGTGTGCCGATATCTGGAAGCACCCGTTCAACACGCGTCCAACAGAATTCTACGTCGCATGCAACGGCCTTACACGCGAGATTACCTCGAAAAGTTGTTCAGCGGAATTCGTGTGGAGTTTCCTGATGTTCGTATTCGCAGCGAGGTTATCGTCGGGTTCCCGGGCGAGAGCGAGGACGATTTCTGCGAGCTCAAGAGTTTTGTTGAGTCGGTGGAGTTTTCGTCCTTGGGGATCTTTGCTTATTCGTCCGAGCCTAACACACGCGCAGCGAGCCTGGATGGCGCTTTGCCCGAGAGCCTAATTGCCGAGCGCGTCGCCGAGCTCACCGACCTGAGGAACTCGATCGCGTTTGGCCTTCGTGATGCTGAGAGGGGCAATCGATACCGCATCCTAGTCGACCGTGAACACCTGGACGAAGGGGCCCATGCCGAGCATCGATTTGCAGGTCGACACTATGGACAGGCGTTCGACGTCGACGGAGAGGTCATGTTGAAAGGTCACGATGTTCAGGTAGGGCAGTTTGTAACCGCCCGCATCACCGAGGCAGACGTGTTTGACCTTCGTGGTGAAATAGTATGAGTGTTGAGGACTTGACCGCCTCCCCCCGATTCGTTATTTATAGAACGCCTTGCAAACGGAGCTATAATGCACTTTCCACCGCGTAGGGTCTTGTTATGGTCTTTTGTCGCCCTTGGGCTGGCGTCGGTGACGTCGCGGGCTGCTGCCGAGAACCAGGTGATCAGCAACTTGGAGCTTATGGAAAGGCTGACCGCTGCGGCGGCCACGGAGCTTTTCAAGTCGGTACCGGGTGAAGTCGCGTTGGGTCATGTTTTGCTCGTACCTTACGCGGCAGATGAGCATCACGAGTTTGTCGATAACGTGTTGGCGCGTTTTCTGAACGCGGCTGGGCACAAGGTGTATGGCCGTGCGGGGCAGCTGACGGACTCTCTCCGCGCGAATGTCTTGCCCGATGGGCGGATGTTGAAACTGGAATACCGTGTGTTCACTTTTGCGTTGAGTTATCCGAAGATCTATCGCTCGCATCTCATCGGAGGCAAAAAGGTCAAGCGCAGCGCCGACATAAAACTGCTGGGCAAGCTGGTCGATCCCAGCGATGAATCTTTGGTGTGGATCGGGGAGGCGTCACGTTCACATGAAGATCAGTTTTCGCACAAACTTCTTCCAGAGGTGGAGGAGGGATTGTTTGCCTTCACAAAACCCGCGCAGACGACGACGAAGTGGGGCAAGCTGGTTGAGCCTGTTGCTGTCACCGGCATCATTGTCGGACTCATTTACCTCTTCTTCTCCAACCAGGACAACAACTAGCTGTTCAATGGTCGTTTATGCACCAACTCGGCAGTTACTCGCGCCCTGGGCCATGCTCCGCATTCTCTTGGTAGCGACACCCCTGGTGGTCATCCTCCTCGCTGGGTGCTCGGAGCAGACAAAAGCACTCGCGGATATCCGCGCTGCATTCTCCAATAAGAATTATGA
>Ga0224512_10002279_pt1 | contig 17692 bp, 18 predicted proteins | sample SF_May12_sed_USG_4_FD_169103 | JGI IMG/M metagenome (GOLD analysis project Ga0224512, IMG submission 169103) | Sediment microbial communities from San Francisco Bay, California, United States - SF_May12_sed_USGS_13 | ecosystem: Environmental > Aquatic > Marine > Sediment | place: USA... | reverse complement strand
CTGCCAATCAGCACCGCCTCCAAACGGTTATTCCCCGCTTGGACCATGTCGATGGCCGTCCGCAGGTTTGGATTGACGGGTAGTGCCAACCGCTGGGCAACCGACGGTCCGATATCGTCGGCGTCTACGAGAACCGGGTTCTCACCCCGAAACGCCACCTGAGCCGTCATACCTATGGCCACCTCAGTAGCCCCGACGCCTCCAGAGGCGCCGGCAACTATCACCAAGCGCCCGCGTTGCGAATTCTCCCCCTGTGCTTCGAACGGGTCGGGCCTTGCCGCGCCCGGACCCGCCAGGTCCGCGACGAGGGCAGACAGACCGTGGTCCGAGGCTCCCGGCGAGTGCAAGGCGGTCCGGGCTAGAACTCGCAAGAACTCGGCGGGCGAAGCATCGGCGTGGACGACTTCATCGACCCGCAGATCAAGCAGACGCTGCTTGCCGCTCCCTTCGCCCTCCGCAGGGTCATACACGCCCACGACGGATACTCCCCGCCGCTGCAAGTCGGCGACGAATCTGACCCCGAGAAAAGAGGTGGTGTCGTCGGCAACGAAGACGTCGTAGCCGTTGACCAACGCGTCTTCGGCGGCCATAACCGAGGCGACGATCCGCCCTCCGCCGTGATCCATGAGATGCTGCTTGAGCAAGCGTCCCCAGGACCGTGGCGAATGGGCCATCACGACGGCCGGTTCCCTATTCGGCATGGCTCAGCCCGCACCGGGATCCGAAACCGTCCCGCCCGGTTGTTGGAGACCTTCAAGGGTCTCGTCCTGGCTGGGGTTGAAAAAGCCGAACGGATCGATTTCAGCGGCTCCGGTTGCACGCACGATTTCGATTCCTCCGTCACGAACGGCGGAAGCCAGTCGAAGGCTGGTTGGACCGTCGACGCCGACGGTAACGCTGAACCCACCTGCAAATTGACCATCGCCGCCGGCAACATCGAGGACTTCGATGCCGGTTGCTACGTAGGCCGCGATTCCCTGCCTGACGACGATCACGTCCACGCGATCACCTGATTGAAGTACACCGGCGACGGCATGACCTCGATCAATAGGGATGCTCATTGCTCGCAGGTCGGATGGATCCGCCTCGGTCCTGAAATCGGTCAGGCGTACCGGGTCGCCTGCGGGCACCATCCGGGTGACAACCCACCTCTCTGCAGCGGCTCGCACGACTTGTTCCGGACTCAGGAAAGTGCCAAGGATGTCGCGGTCTACCGCTCCCAACTCGACGTACTGGAACATGCCTTCTTCAACCGTTGCGCCGGCCCGGAGTTCCGTTGCTGCCGTAGCAACGGCAAAGGCCTGATCCCTGGTTCTCAATAGCGAGAAGACCAGGACAAACGCAGCCAACCCGGCGACGATCATGATCACGTGACCCAGGTTGAAACGGCTCATGATGTGGCGACGCGCCGCGACGGGTACCTCAACAGATCGCACACTACGTTGCGTGGTCATCCCCGCCATCCCAGCCCTTGCCGCCCGTCCCGTTCGGCGCCCTTGCGAGACTTATCCTATCTTAAACTAACACTCCTCCAGATGCCAGGTGTCCGTCCGGAGCCCGCCTTGTTCACGCATCGTGATGTCTCCGAAACTTCGCCGCGGGGACCTTCGCAGTTCGACCGTCCTCAGGAGCGCTTGACGACCGCCGAGAGCCATTTCAGAGGAACAATCCATTCCTGCGAATCGGCACCTTCGACGATCACATGGTCCGCCGCCCGGATCATCACCCGTCCGGACACCGGGGCACTCGCGAACGGAACGATGATGTCGACCATGGCCTGTTGCTGTTCATGTTCCGCCAACCGGGCTGCGAATGAATTAGCGCCACCCGTAACTACACCCTTCCCGGCAGCCGCACCCGCTTTGATCACTCGCATGACTATCGGCCCCTCGAGATTGACGTCCACATGTACCTGGCTCTCCAGGACCAGCAAATCGCCTCTTGTGTGCCGGACAAAGCCGCGGAAGACCGAATCCCCCGCCCAAATCTCCAGAAGGTCCCCACCACTCATGGAATCGTAGGCAATCTCTGACAGCGCCCTGGTCCGACGGGCTTGCTTCATTGCCCAGTACTCGTCCTCTTCAGCAGCCAGCCGGAACTCGCCACCGACCTGGTCCCGCAACTCCCGGTCGATCTTTTTGAATTCTTCGTTCTCATTGGCCGGCATCGCGATCATCTCCTTCGGTGCCGCCAGGCTACCCGGGCAGGCCCGCGCAACTCCCCGACCCAACTACCGTGCCTCCGACAATGAAGCCCGGCAACACTCCACTCGTCGAACTGCGCAATCTGGCCCCATCGGGAACCCGGCTGTTCGCCAAGCTCGAATGGTTCAACCCGACCGGTTCGATCAAGGATCGAGCAGCCTGGTTCATGTTCCACAACGCGGTCCAAACCGGGAAGCTCCAGCCCGGGCAGCCGATGATTGAAGCCACCTCCGGGAATACGGGGATCGGTCTCGCTCGATTAGCGCAGATCTACCGGCATCCGATGGTGATCTGCCTCCCGAGCTCCGCCACGGAAGAACGCAGACAGTTGCTGCGTGCCTACGGAGCCGATCTCATCGTGGTTGAAGGCGGTCCCAACGAAGCCATCGCCCATGCTCGAGACCTTGTCGATTCAGGCGAAGGCCACATGCTGTACCAGTACGGAAACCGGTGGAATACCTACGCTCACTTCTTCGGAACCTCCCAGGAGATCCTCCGGGACTGGCCGCTCGAAGCTCCGCCCCGCCACTTTCTGGCCGCCTACGGCACGGGTGGAACCATCACCGGCACTAGCCGGGGTCTCAAGAGGATTTGGATAGATGTGCGAGTCCACTCCGTTGAACCGTATGTCGACGACCCGATCGGCGGGATGCGCTCCCAGGACGATCCTTTCCAACCGCCGATAGCCGACCTCTCGTTGGTGACCGACCGTCATGAAGTCGGCCGGGCAGTCGCCGAATCGACCGTCGCTGTGGCTATGCAGGAGGAAGGCCTCTTCGCCGGGACCTCCGCCGGAGCGATTCTGCATGCAGCCTTGGAAACGCTCTCCGCCGATGGCGGAACCGCCCTGTCGCTCCTGCCCGATGATGGGTGGAAGTACTTGAGCGGACCACCCTGGACGACTCGCTAGATCCGGGAAGGCGAGCGGCCCCCGACCTCTGCGGATTGGTGGCTCAAGAAACTCGTTCCTCTACCGAAACTATCCTTGGGAGGCTGTAGCGCCGGGACGGGCAGGCAACTGTGTGACCGTGAGCAGGAGCTACAGCGTGAAAGAGAACAGGGCATGACCAATCCGGTCGAGCAGCCTGGACATTCCCCCCAGGCCCAGGACCGTTCCCAGCAATCCGCCGTTGGGCCCGTGCCCCGGACTGAGCCCTTGGCCCAGAAAGGCGCCGCCTCACAACCACTGCCGAGAAAACGGGGAACCAAGCCACCTCCCGCTGTAGGGTCCGACGCTCCCAACCGCTGGTTGACCTCTGACCCTCCCGGCGAAATCAATGCTCTCCGTTCGTCGAGCTCGCGCGGTCACCGGCCGCTGCCCAACCGGGGTGGACTCAGAATCGGGACGACGCCACTTTTGGCCATCATCGTCGTCCTGGCCGCCCTGGCAATTGTGCAGGCCGGTTGGCTGGACTCCCTATTCTCCCCGGCCCCTGATGTACAGGCTGCACTGCGCAATGCCGGTTTCAACTCGGTCACCGCCACCGTCGACGGTGACACCGCCACCCTCGCTGGACTAGCAGGATCGCAGGGCGCCCTCGACCAGGTCGTCAGCGTGGCCTTGAGCGTCGAGGGCATTCTGCGCGTTGACAATCAAGTGGTGGTCGTTGACACCGGAGAGGTGCTCACCCTGGTAGAACGCATACAGGCTTCCCTCCAGGCCGCCGGTTTCAGCGACCTGCAGGTGAACGTCGATGGCGACAAGGCAACGGTCAGCGGGGCGGTATCCGACGAAACGTCACTCGGAGCGGCCGCCCTTGCCGTCCTCAATGTGCCCGGGGTGGCAGAGCTCGACAACCGGTTGGTCGTTGGCGCCGTCGGACCTCCAGAGGATGTCCAGGCGGCCTTGACCGCAGCCTTGGCCGCCGATGAATTCGCCTATGTTTCGTTCGAGGTGCAGGGCAGATTGGCGGTGCTGAACGGCGCCGTACCGAGCGAGGAGGCTCGCTCCCGGGCTGCCACCGATGTGCTGGGCGTCGCTGGAATCGACAAGATCGACAACCGACTTGCCATCGATGCGAAGCTGCCCATCGGACCGGCATTGCCGGCCGACCAGCTCGAAGCAGCAGCTGCAACAGCGCTCGCTTCGGCCGGGATCCAGACGGTTTCCGCCTCGGTGGAGGGAAGGCGAGCCGTGTTGGATGGCACCGTGCCGTTGGAGACCATTGGATCAGGTTTCTTTGCGTTCGTCGAGATGGCTGAGAGCGCGGTTCTGTCCGTTGATGGGATAGACCAGGTGTCGAGCCGCCTCAGCTTGCGTGGCGACGGGGGCCTCCTTCGCAGTGAGCTGCAGGCACTCCTGGCAAAGACACCCGTGGAGTTCGCACTCGGATCCGCCGAGTTGACCGCGCCAGCCAAGTTGGTGCTCGACCAGGCTGCCCAAATCATCCAATCACAGCCGGGACTGCAGGTTCTCATCGCCGGACATACCGATGCTGCCGGAAGCAATGAAACAAACGAAGCCCTCGCCCGGCAAAGGGCCGGCGCCGTTCGCACCTACCTGCTCACCCGGGGCGTTCCCTCGTACCGTCTGGTCGCGGTTTCGTACGGGGAACTCTTCCCCGATCAAGAGGCCACTGCCGAGCAGAACCGTCGCATTGACTTCGAGGTCGGGCCATGAGCCACCATGCGTCCTCCGTTCGCAATGCCTTCCTGGTGCTCGTCGTCTTTGCCCTGGCAGCCACCGCCTGCACGTCCGGAGGATCTGGCCAGTCGACCACGACTACCCAGGTCTCTTCGACGACCTCACCCGCCGGGGGGCAGGTCGCCAATACCACCGTCGTGCCACTCACGGTCAAAACGGATGGCGTGACGGTCACTAGCGACACCATCTACCTGGGTCTCCTGGCCGATCTCACGGGCCCGTTCTCCGGCTCCGTCATCGACGTGCTGGACGCTCAGATTGCTTTCTGGTCGAAGGTCAATGACGAAGGTGGTATCGCCGGGCGGAAGATTGAGCTGATCATCGAGAACACCGGGTACAGCACCACCTTGCACGCGGAGAAGTACGCCGGTATGGCCGACCGGGTGCTCATGATCTCCCATTCCACAGGATCGCCCCACACCCTGGGGATCCTGGCCGACCTGGTCGCCAACGACCACCTGGCGGTTCCCGTGACGTGGTATTCCGGCTGGTCCGACCCCGCGCTGGGGGCGAACCTCCTCGAAACAGGCTCAAATTACTGCATGGAGGCCATGAACACGATCAGCTGGCTGGCCGCCGATTTTGAGGAGCGGACGGGCACCAAGCCAAAGCTGGCCATAGCTACCTTCCCCGACGATTATGGGCTCGACTCTTACGCGGGGGCCACCTATGCCGCAGAGCAGCTCGGCATTGAAGTCGTGTACAACGGCGCCGGAACAATCATTCCCGGAACTGATCTCTTGCCGGTTGCCTCCAGCATCTCCAAGAGCGGAGCCGACTTCACGTGGCTGGCAGCCGATCCGCTCACCCTTACAACCGTAGTGGGGACTGCGCTGCAGTTGGGCTACACCGGTCAATGGTCCGTTTCGATGCCTACTTTCAGCGATCGTTTGCTAGGAACCGCCCTGGGCGATTATCTGGCGGCCAACATGTACATGTCCGCACTAATGGCTCCGCTGGGCGCCGATGTCCAGGGAATGAGCGAAGTACTGGACGTCCTCCAGGATAAGTACCCAGACCGGTATCCGGCGGCAGGAATGGTCGAGGGGTATCTCGAGTTCTTCGTCACGAAGCGAGTCCTCGAGCAGGCAGCTGAATTGGGCGACATGACCCCGGCCGGTGTAGTTGCCGCGGCCCGGGCGATCGGTTCGTTGAGCTACGGGGGCCTCTCCCCCTCGAACTTGTTCAGCGGTGATGCCAACGCCACCGTCACACGAGCAACGGCCATATACAAACCCGACAAGGGGATGTTCGACTCTCAGGGAGGCCTCGGAGCCAGCCTGGGTGGCGGGGGCGTCTCCGCTTTGGTCAAGGTGGCCGACTTTTTCGCATCGGATCTCGCCACCAACTACGACTTCCAGGGACCCTGTTACGTCCTCGGCGGCTAGCCACCGGGACTGACAAACGGGCTCCGACAACCGGGCTCCGACAACCGGGCTCCGAGCTGCCGGCTGACATGCGAAACATTGCATGTCAGCGCAACCCGGCTATTGTGCTGCAGGCAGGGAACCAGCCAAACCCAAAAGGGTAAAACTGGTTCAAGTTTTCCCCCCGATTTTTCCGATACCGAAGTAGAGATGCCCACGCACACCTTCGAAACTCCTCAGCTCCGTTCGCTGGCCCGGCAAGGCCTACCCGCGATTATCGAAGGCACCGTCATGCCCCTGGCGATCTTCTACGCGGCACTGTGGGCTGTAGGCATGTGGGGTGCTCTGATCGCAGCCCTGACCTGGTCGTACATGGCTGTCGCCCGACACATTTTCAAGGGAGAACCGATTCCCGGCCTTGTTCTGCTCAGCGCTCTAGCCCTAACCTTCCGGACGGCGCTGGCTATGGCCACCGGTAGCGTCTTCATCTACTTCCTCCAGCCAAGTCTCGCAACGGCGCTGCTCGGATTCGCCTTTCTTGCCTCGATGACGGCAGATCAGCCGCTCGTACAACGCCTGGCGCGTGACTTCCTGCCGGTTTCGCCTGATTTCCTCACCAACCCGTTCGTTCGGCGTTTCTTCATGAGAATCTCGTTGCTCTGGGCCATGGTGATGCTCGCCAATGCCGGGGTCACCACATGGATGCTGTTCCAACTTCCGGTTTCCATCTTCGTTATCTCGAAAACAGTTGCCTCGGTAGTAATGACCGGCGTGGCGATTGCCTACTCGGTGGTCTGGTTCCGGCGGCTCTTCACCCCGACTCCTGCCCGGGCCTAGGAGTCTGCCGACCGGCGGATGACGGTGGTGGCAGTCGCTTGGTCACGGGCCAGCACCTTGATCTCGTCGATATTGACATGGGCCGGCCTGGTAACCGCCCAGGCAACGCAATCGGCAATATCCCCGGCGGTCAAAGGGGTCAGGCCCTCGTACACGCGGGCGGCCGCCTCGATATCGCCTCCCATCCGCACGACGCTGAATTCCGTCTCGACCAAACCCGGATCGATCTGGGTTACTCGAAGCGGGTTCCCCAGCATTTCTTTGCGAAGAACCTCGCGCAGAGCCCGAACCGCGTACTTGGCAGCGTTGTAGCCCCCTCCGCGCACATACGTGTCGGTCGACGCAACCGAACCGATCACCACCACATGCCCATCGCCGCTCTCGAGAAGCTTGGGCAACAGGGCCCTGATCATGCGCATGGTTCCCATGACATTCACTTCATACATCCGCAGCCAGCGGCCGTCATCCGCTTCGGCAATCGAATCGATCCCGAAGGCTCCTCCGGCGTTGTTGACCAGGACGTCGCAGGTTTCGATTTCTCCGCAGAACTCGAGCACCGACTGCGGATCGGTTACGTCGAGTCGCAAAGGCCGGGCCCCGGTCTCTGAGGCAATAGCCTCCAACCGTTCAAGGCGTCGTGCCCCCATCACGACTGCAAATCCTTCTGCATGCAGGCGTCGGGCAGTGGCTGCGCCGATTCCAGAACTTGCCCCCGTTACGACGGCGGTCCGGCGTCTCTCGGTCATGTTTCTCTCGCTCCAGGTTGCGGAAAAGCCAGCATACGACGCCTGGTCCGATGCGCGATCAGACCTGTCTAAACGGATCGGCGACTCCGGTGGGGTGACCGCAGAACTGGCAGTGTTCCAGGCCGCGCCCGAGCATGGCACCACACTCACTGCACCGACCGGCCGACTTGCGGGCCTCGCCGTCGACTGCGCCGTCGGTGCCGTCGATTTCCTTGATCCTCTCGATCAACTGCTTTGTGGTGAAACCACTCTCTTCGAGCAACGACCACATGCTCTCGACGACCAGCATGAGGCGGTCGATCCGATCGTCGAGGGCCTGGATTTTGGCCGTAGGCGAGGCCGCAAAGGTGGCCGCCGACGAAGCCATGCCTGCTGCTCGGGCGGCGCCCCGCTGCCCGAGCACGTACCCGGCGATGAAGTCCAAAGCCATGAATTGATTCTAGGAAATATCGGCTCCCGACCGGTCGATTCCCCCTCACCGACTTACTTCAGGTCGGACCTTCTGGAGCCGATAGAACCCTTGAGATATCGATCGATCGAGGAGAAGTTCCTCAGTGACAATGCTGAACGGAAGCCTTGACACAGTCGCCCTGCCTGATGTGCTCCGCCTGATCGCGTCATCGGGTAAGTCCGGCCTGCTCCGGATTGAGGACGCCTCACCTTCCGGGCGCATCTTCATCGTGGACGGCCTGATTGCCTTTGCCACGACCCGCAACGAGAACGACCCGATCGATGACCTCTTGCATATGGAGTATCGGGCAGACTATGTCGGCTCATCCGAAGACCGACGCGTCGTCGACCTCAACGATCTGCTCGAGAGCAATCCGGAAGCGTTCAATCGTTTCCTCGAGCAGATGGTGGTTGAGGTAATGAGCCGGCTTCTGCGGGTCGACGACGGCCGGTTCCGCTTCGACGTCGACATTCGCAGCCACCGCGAGATACCTCACGCATTTGAGGTCGAAGACATGATCAGCCAGGCTTCCGCCCGGTCCGCAGCATGGGCCCGGGTGTTCGAGGTTGTGCCCTCCGCCTCAGCGCCGTTTCGGATGGCCCCCCGCCTCCACGATGCCGAGCAAGTTGCCCTGGGGCGGCGAGACTGGGCTTTGCTGGCCGCCACCGGAGCCTCAACGTCGATCGATGAGATCGCCCAGAAGCTCAAGATCTTCGAGTTTGCGGCGGCCAAGAAAGTGGCCGAACTAACCCAACGCGGCCTCATTGAATTCATCAATACCGAGATCTCACAGAACTCACTGGCTGCCAACGAACTCCTGTCGGGCGTCGTCGCGGCCGGCGTTGTGGAGGAAGAAGCGGTCGAGCCAAACACTGTTGAGGATGAGACGGTCGAGGAGATGGTTGCGACCGAACGCCGGATTGAGGTTGAGCTGGCCGACCTCACCTCCGAGGAGCCCCAAGAGGCGGCCGAGGATGGGGAGGACGACCCGGAAGTCGAACCGGATGGGCCAACTTGGCTGCCGGTCGATGAAGATGATGACGACGATCCGGTGCCGTTACTCGAAGAGTTGCACCGCCTGCACGAAGCCGAAGCTGCCGCCGACCGCCCGCCTGCGGCCTCCGCACCCGAAGCAGACGAATCGTCGCCAGATGAAGAGGACGCGGACGATGACTTCGACATGGATGACATCGAAGGCGGCGACCTCGCTACGCGCTGGAAGAATCTCCGAAAGGCCAAGCGAGGGGCTCACGCCTCCAACGAGTGAGCACGGCTCCAGGGCTCGCCTACGGCTGACACACCCAGTGTCCCCACGCCCCCCGCGGATGTCCGGTTCGCATCGAGTAGTCGACCAGCCAGGCCGCAGCAGCCACATTGGCCTCAGCATCAAAGCGGCTCGCTCCGGGGAATCCGGCCCGGATGCTGGAGAAGGCCCAGGTGCCGGCTAGAAACTGGAACAGCCCCGTAGCATCCGAATCCGGGTGGACCGCATCAGGGTTCCCACCGCTCTCGCAGGCCATCACCCGCAAAGCCTCCTCGACGAGGAATTCCGGGAAGTATTGCTGCACCAACGGACGCCAGGATGCAACTCCGGCTCGAGCTGCCCGGCGGCGTTCGGCCGCTTGCGCTTCGGTCACTGCTTGCTGGTACTCGCTATCGGCTCTCTGTAGTCCCTCGTAGGCCGCTTTGTATTCTGCATCGATCTGTGTGAAGAGCTCTTGCAGGGCGTGACCCTCGTCCCTGATGGCCTCACGAAGATCACCAAGCTGAGCCTGGGTGCGTTGATAACCGTCTTGCAGTACAGCGAGGTGAGCTCGCTCGGTGGCCAAATTGGCAAATTCAATCGCATCCGCCCGTTGCGCAGAGGCGGCTGCCTCCTCCAGGAGAGCGGTCTGCTCGAAATTGGTTGCCGACCATATGGAGAGAGCACCAGGAGTGGCCCCGTTCATGTAGGCAGCCACGGCCCTCGCCTCGGTAATCTCCCTCAGGTGGCCAATCCGGGCTTCAGTGTCGTAGATCTCCTCTGCCAGATCGAATACATGGAATGCAACAGTCTCGAGCTGATCATTGGTTTGTTCGAGCGAGAAGAGGGCTGCAATGATCTCGGCTTGTACGGTGCCACGACGAGCTGCCCAGGTCTCAACGAGATTCACCGCCTCCGCTCGCTCTGCGGCGGCCCGGGCTACTGCCGCCTCGGCCCGGTCGACTTCGGTTTGGGCACCGGCACCTACCACGCCTCCGGGGATCGCCACGGGCAGCAACAAGCCCGCCAGAAGCAGCGGCACGAAATGTCGGAGTCGCATCATTCGATCGGAGCGTACCGGCCGGGCGTTGCGATGTTGCGGATATCAGTCGAACAGCGAACCCTGAGCATCAGGTCGGTGAAAGCGACTCACTCCGGGCCAAATCAAGCCATCCATGAAGGCCCAAGAGCGCCTGTGGAGAGTGGTTGGCCCCCACGCCTGCAAAGCGGCCTTGTGAATAGGACACGGGTAGCCCTTGTTGCCTTCAAAGTTGAAAGCCGGATAGTTCTCGGCCTCGGCCCGCATGATTCGATCTCGGGTGACCTTGGCGAGCACCGAGGCGGCAGAAATCGACACGGTGGTGGCGTCCCCTTTGACAATGAGACTGGTTCTCCCGCCTCCGACGAAGTCCCAATTGCCGTCAATCAGAATCCGGTCTGGTTGGACCCCCAGCCCATCGAGAGCTCGACGGGCCGCCAGTCGCTGCGCAGCCGACATGCCCAACTCATCGCACTCCTGGTGACTGGCATGTCCAACCGACCAGGCAACACACCAGTCGGCAACTCGGTCAAACAGCGCCTCGCGCTCTATTTCGGTGAGCATTTTCGAATCGCGAATCTTGTAGACCCGGGAGTTCTTCGGGACTACCGCCGCGCCGACACTGAGCGGCCCCGCCCATGCGCCCCGACCCACTTCGTCGACTCCCACCACGATCTGATGACCGCGTCCCCACATGCGGCGCTCGACCGCCAGGTTGGGGGCCTGGGTCTTGAGCGACTTGCGGAGGCGCGGCACGGTGGTGGACACCCGACGAGGATAACGGGCGCGGTCCGATGTTCCCGGCTATGGCGGATTCAGTTCAAGGTCGGATCAGGCGGATAGTTCGCATAGACCGCCAACCGTCCGCCCTGTCTGGTCAAGATTTCACGCCAGAGGGAGGCGGTTGTGACCGCAAAACCATCGCCGGGCCGGGCGGGCATGACAAACCAACCTCCGGCCTCGATCTCGCTTTCCAGCTGGCCGGCATCCCACCCCGCGTAGCCGCTGAACACCCTCAAACAGTCAATATTGGCAGCTGCGGCGGGGTCCGAACCAAGATCCATCAGACCGACACCCCCGATGACGTCCGTGTACCCGTCCGGGGGCAGGTCGTGGGCAGCCCTGGCCAGCCCGATGGCCACCTCGCGTTCCACAGGTCCCCCTTCGAAGACCACAGCGGGCTCGGCTACCAGATGAACCCATTGAGGTAAATACTCGAAGACTTCTGCTTCGGTCGGCCGGTTTACGATCAACCCCAGCGCCCCTTGCTCGTTGTGCTCGCAAACAAGCACCACCGCACGGGCAAAGTTCGGATCGAGCATGTGCGGAACGGCGACCAGCAGCATGCCGGTGAGGTTCTCGCTCATGCTTCTATCTTGCCATGAGCCGCTCTGAATCGCGTCTAGTCCTTGGAAACCGTGAGTTCGAGGTGGCCGGGGAACTCCGGTGATGACGACTCGACGAATCCCATGCGACGCAGGTAACGCCGATGCGAATCGGTACCAGCGGGGCTGTACACGCGTTCTATTTGGCGGCCCGCCAGAGCCCCCGACCCCGGAGTGAACAGGTAGCGGGCAACCTTGAAGTCGCGGTATTCCGGTCTGACGAAGTCAAGATCAACGATCATTGACCCGTCCGATCGGCAATCGGCAATCAGGAGTCCTGCCGGGACGGTGTCCCGCAAGATGAACATCCGCAGGTAGGTCGGAGACTCCCGCAGCACGAAGTCCGGCAGCCGGGTCCTGATTTCATCCGCGTAGAAGTCGATGAAGTAGCGCAAGTAGGCCGAGGTTTCCTGGACCTCGAGCAGCGTGAAGTACTCCTTGACGCCGAGCATCTCCCGGAGGTAATAGCTATGGACCCCCAAGATGACGACATTGGTGATGATCACGGGAACCGCATCGATCAGCACCCCGTAGAGGGCGAAGCCGGCAGCTCCGATCAAGCCGATGATGCGGAGCTTGAGAAGCGAGGTCATGGTCAACGCGGTGACGATGACGGCCGAGGCGATGTATCCGATGATCTCCGTTACGGGCATCGGTTCAGACGTGGCATCGAGCTAGTCCCACCCTCCGCTATTCCCGGAAGTTGATGAATTGCAGGGGCAATTTGTAGTCCAGGTCTTTGAACACTGCGATGACTTCCTGAAGGTCATCTCGCTTTTTACCGGTGATCCGCACGCGGTCTCCATGCACTTGAGCCTGTACCTTCATCTTCAGATCTCGCACCTGCTTTGCCAGCTCTTTTGCAGAGTCCTGGTCGATTCCCTGGTTGAGGGAGAACTCCGCCCGGAATCGTGCTTTGCCCACCTCCTTCGGAACTCCGCCGGACAGCGACTTCATCGATACCTGGCGCCGCACCAGTTTCTCCTTCAATACGACCACGGCGGCTTCAAGGCGCGCTTCGGACGAAGACTCGATCACGATTCCTTCGTCGGTTTGACGTACCTCGGTTTCGGTACCTTTGAAGTCGTACCGCGTCCTCGTCTCACGGGCTGCCTGGTCGACAGCGTTCCGAACTTCCTGCATATCAACTTCTGAAACAACATCGAAACTGGGCATGGCAACGACGTTAGTGGATCGTGTCCGGGTTGCAGAACCGGCCGTCGCAAGAGCCCCCTACCCGGTTGTGCCGGACTAGCTTGTGAGGGGTGATCATCCGCAGGGCCGAACCATCTGATCTCGTGCAGGTCGCTGCAATAGCCGACGGGTCCTGGCGGGCAGCGTATGAAGGGCTGCTGAAAACGAATACGGTGTCGGCGTGGGTCGCTGCTGCGTACTCCCCGGCAGCCCTCCGCGAGCGCTGGGAGGACCACCCGATCTATCTGGCGGTTGAAGCGGGAGTGGTCATCTCCTTCGCCGACGCCTTCATCGAGGATGACCAGATCGTGATCAGCGCCCTCTGTACCCATCCCGAACATCGACGCCGGGGGGCGGCCGGATTGCTCCTCCACTGGATTCGATCGCTGGCGCCTCCTTTGCCGATCATCGCCGATGTCGTGCTCGGGAGCCAGACGGCCGAGGTTTTCTACGAGAGCAAAGGTTTTGTTCCAGGCGAGACGATCCAGGTAACCCGTTTTGGGGAACGGATCATCGAACGACGCTGGTGGCTGGGTGGCGGGCGGCAACCGAACGCGGACGATCGGCATCGCGCAGCCGAGTTTCTGGGATAATCTGGCTCGATGCTGTACGTTGATCTGCCAAAAGTCGTGCTCCACGACCACCTCGACGGTGGCCTTCGCATCGACACCATCCTCGAGTTGGCCGAGGAAAACCACTACCAGAACCTGCCCAGCACTAAGCCTGCTGAATTGGCCGATTGGTTCGACCAGGGAGAGTCGGGGTCACTGGAACGCTACCTCGGGTCGTTTCAGCACACCATCGGCGTGATGCAGGCGGGGACCGCCATCGAGCGGGTTGCCTACGAGTCGGTCATCGACCTCGCCGCCGACGGCGTCGTGTACGCCGAGGTCCGCTTTGCCCCTTCGAAATGCACCGCCGGGGGCCTCACGAGGCGCCAGGTAGTCGAGGCGGCGCTGGCCGGCCTACGCCTCGGTCAACGAGAAACCCACATGGAAACCGGCTTGATTCTCGTGGCGATGCGCAACGACACCGACTCGCTTGAGGTGGCTCGCCTGGCAGCCGAGATGAACGGCAGCGGCGTCGTGGGTTTTGACCTCGCCGGACCCGAGCGCGGGTTCCCCGCTGATGACCACTTGCCTGCTTGCCGGTACGTGCGGGAAGCCTCGATGTCCCTCACGATCCATGCCGGCGAAGCCGACGGACCCGACAGCATCTGGCGAGCCCTACAGCGATGTGGTGCTCACCGAATCGGCCATGGGGTCCGTATCATCGACGACTGCCTGGTGGAGGATGGCGAGATTGTGTCCCTCGGAAGACTGGCCTCCTTTGTACGAGACCATCAGGTGCCCCTGGAAGTATGCGTTACATCCAACCTCCATACCGGCGACTACCCGACCCCGGGAGATCATCCCGTTGGGGCGCTCCACCGGGCCGGGTTCGCGATCACCCTCTGTACGGATAACCGGTTGATGAGCAGGATCGCCCTTTCCGACGAGTTTGCCCTGGTTACCGAACACCACGAGTTCACCTTGCGGGATCTCCAACAGGTCACCGAGCAAGCCATGATGGCCGCCTTCTGCCCGCTACCAACCAAGGAGCGTCTCCTCACCGAACGGATTCGGCCCGGGTACGAGATGGCAGGCGTCTAGCGCAGCCGATCCTTCACCCAGCCGACCAGGTCGGCGAGCACTTTTTCGCCGGCGGGTTCGTTATGCAGCTCGTGGCGCATGCCCTCGTAGACGATCCGGTCTACGGAGGGGAGCTCACCCAGACGTCCGGTGCAGGCGGTTGGAACAATGACGTCTGAACCACCGTGGACTACCAGTGTGGGGATGGAAATACGACCCAGCGTCGCATTCGCCCGTGTCTGGGCTACGAAGTATTCGGCGAAGCCCCCCAGGGAACCCTTGCGCTGGATCATCGGATCGGCCAGGTAGGCCTTGCCAACCTCGGGATCGGTGGAGAGTTCGGCAACCGGGACCGGCACGGGAACCTTGATCCGCGGTGCCACCCGGGCAACCGCCTTGATGACCGTCTTTTGCCAGGATGCCAGGCTCTCGGCGAGGGCAGGGGCACTGACCACCAGCAGGTCGGGTTGCGGCCCGGGACCGTTCAGAACATAGTCGAGAGCGATCAGTCCACCCAGCGAATGGCCCCAAAGGACCACAGGGAGGGTCATGTTTCGCGACCTGGCGAGTTCTCCCGACAGATCTTCGATGAGTTCGCTCCATACGACCTCGCCTCTGGCACCACCGGAGCCGCCGTGACTCCGGTGATCGTAGGAAAAGGTATCCAGGCCGTGCCCGGCAAAGAACTCCCCGACATGCTCGTAGCGGCCGCTGTGTTCCCCTGTGCCATGGACGATCAAAACCGTGGCGACCGGTTCCTCCGCAGGCCAGTGCCGAGCGAGCCGCTCGGTTCCATCAGCGAACGTGCTCATTTCAATGCGGCTGGTTGCCATCTCGGTCCTCCTCCTTATTCCTCCCACGTCACCTGGAGGTTGCGGGCCGCCAGAGCGTCGTCCGGTCGGTGGACCGGAGTTCGCTGAGGCGCATCTTTGACGACTTCTGCATCCTCGTAGGCCAGTTCGGCGATTTCAACCAGAGCGGCCGCCAGGGCTTCGATGGTTTCTCGCGACTGAGTCTCGGTTGGTTCGATCATCAGTGCCTCATCAACGATGAGCGGGAAGTAGACCGTCGGCGCGTGATACCCGCGGTCCAGAAGGGCCTTGGCGATGTCCATAGCCCGCACCCCCGTGTCCTTTTTGATCGATTTGGCCGACGTGACGAATTCGTGCATGCACGTGCTCGGATACGGCAGGTCGTAACGATCGCCGAGCAGGTGCTCGAGGTAGCGGGCGTTCAGCACGGCCCGTTCCGCTACCCGGCGCAATCCTGCTCCCCCCAGTGCTCGCATGTACACGAGGGCCCGCAGCACTACGAGGAAATTCCCATGCTGGCCGTGCACCCTCCCCACGCTATCTGCCGGCATTTCCCAGCCGATGGCCCCTTCTTCGTCGCGGGTTGGCAGAGGTCCGGGCAGATACCGCACCAGGTCGCGACAGACGGCCACGGGCCCGGCTCCCGGTCCTCCGCCCCCGTGGGGTGTTGCGAACGTCTTGTGGAGGTTCGCATGCACGATATCGAAACCCATATCGCCCGGCCGGGCGACACCCATGATGGCATTGAGGTTGGCTCCGTCGTAGTAGAGCAGGCCGCCCACGTCGTGAACCGACTCGGCAATCTCGAGAATCTCCTCCTCAAAGAGCCCGAGCGTGTTGGGATTGGTGAGCATGAGGCCGGCCACCTGCGCATCCAGAGCTTCTCGCAGCGCGTCGAGGTCGACCATGCCTCGGTCATTCGACGGCACCTCGACCGCCTCATAACCGGATAGCGTGACCGAAGCAGGGTTGGTGCCGTGCGCCGAATCGGGGATGAGGACCTTGGTGCGCGGATCGCCGTTGACCGTGTGATGAGCCCGCATGATCATCAAACCCGTCAATTCCCCGGAAGCACCCGCCGGCGGTTGGAACGTGGCCCGGGCCATCCCGGTGAGATCACACAGGATCCGTTCGGTCTCCAGCAGGACCTCGAGTGCCCCCTGGACCAGTGAGGCCGGCGTCGCCGGATGAAGTCCGGCAAAGCCCGGGTGAGCGGCAGCCCAATCGCAGACCTTGGGGTTGTACTTCATCGTGCAGGACCCAAGTGGATACGCACCGAGATCCACCGCAAAATTGCGGTGGGCCAGCCGGGTGTAGTGCATGACCAGGTCATGCTCGGATATCTCCGGGAGGCGTGGCGCACGTTGTGCGGCTTCGGGAAGATCCAACTTCTGGTGTGGCACATCCAGTGCCGGGAACGACGAGGCCCGCCGACCGGGACTCGAAAAGGCAGAAAGCGCCGGCTCGGGGTCGCCGCCCACGAGGGGTGCGGAAGAAGCACGGCCTCCGGGATCAGCCATGAGCCAACACCTCCTGCAAGGCGGCGACGTAGGCATCGAGTTCGGCCTTCGATCTCTTCTCGGTGGCGGCTATCAGCATTCCCCTCGGCATAGTGGGATAGTCGCCGCCCAGCGCGATCCCGGCCAGGAACCCGTGTTCTGCCATGGCGGAAATGACTTCGCCGGGATCGACCGGGAGGGTGATGGCAAATTCCCGGACGAATCGCGCTCCATGAGCCGGTTCTACCCCGGGCAATTCGAGCAGTCGGTCGGCGAGATAGTGGGCCTTCTGAGCCGACTGCTCACCGACCTCGCGCAGGCCTTCGGGGCCGAGCCAGGCGAGATGGATCGCCGCGGCCAGGGCGTTGAGCGACTGGTTGGTGCAGATGTTCGATGAGGCTTTGGCCCTCCTGATGTCCTGCTCACGAGCCCGCAGGGTAAGGACGTACGCGGTGTTGTTGTCCCGATCGACCGTTCTGCCGACCAGGCGACCCGGAAGGCGCCGTACGTGCTGGTTAGTAGTCGCAAACAGCCCGACGACCGGGCCGCCAAATGACAGGGCGTTGCCGAGGGGTTGGCCTTCGGCCACCACCAGATCGAATCCTGCCGAGCCCGGGTTGCGCAGTACGCCCAGGGTCAT
>Ga0224512_10002278_pt1 | contig 17695 bp, 17 predicted proteins | sample SF_May12_sed_USG_4_FD_169103 | JGI IMG/M metagenome (GOLD analysis project Ga0224512, IMG submission 169103) | Sediment microbial communities from San Francisco Bay, California, United States - SF_May12_sed_USGS_13 | ecosystem: Environmental > Aquatic > Marine > Sediment | place: USA... | reverse complement strand
CCGCCCGCCTGTTCTGCCAGCTGAGGAACACCGCCTCGATGGCACCCCACAGCTGATCCCAGGCGTCGTGCGGGAACCCCTCACCCGTGCTGCGGGCCACCATACCTTTGAACTGGCCCACCAACTGCCGCAGGGTGGCGGCGGGGAGGTCGATCTCCCGGGTGACCCCGTGGGCCCGTTTGGCCGCCTCGAGTCCCGCCTCGAAGGGATCGGCCTCACCGGGTTGGGCCTTGAGTCCGCAGACCACGTCCCCGTACATCTGGACCAGCCGGCGGTAGGAGTCGTAGGCAAACGACGCATTCCCCGACTCCGCGGCCAAGGCCTCGGCGGTCACGTCGTTCAGACCGAGGTTCAGGATCGTGTCCATCATGCCCGGCATGGAGACCGCTGCCCCCGAGCGCACCGACACGAGCAGCGGCCGCGGCTGACCGCCGAAGGTCCGGCCTGTCACGCGCTCGAGGCGCGCCACGGCCTCCCGGATCTCCGCGCGCACGGCGTCCGGGAGGGACCGGGACTCGAGATACTCGAGGCACACGCGCGTGGAGAGCGTGAACCCCGGCGGGACGGGAACGCCGAGGTTGGCCATCTCGGCCAGATTGGCGCCCTTGCTGCCCAGGATCGGTTTCATGGCGATGCCGCCTTCGGCGGTGCCGTCGCCAAAGAAATACACGTGTTGGGTCATGATCAGCCCACGATCAGGGGCATCGGCTCACGATCGGGAAGATCGACGACGTCGTGCAGGTCCGTGGGATACTGTCCGGAGAAGCACGCGTCGCAGTACCGATCGCCGGCGTCGACGGCCCCGTGGAGCCCCGGGAGAGAGAGATACCCAAGCGAATCGACACCCAGATGGGCGCGGATCTCGGCGGTGGAGTGACTGGAGGCAATCAGCTCGGCGCGTGTGGGCGTATCGATGCCGTAGTGGCATGGCCCGGCAATCGGGGGTGACGCGACCCGGAAATGGACTTCCCGCGCCCCCGCCTGCCGCAGCATCTGCACGAGCTCGCGTGAGGTCGTACCCCGCACGACCGAATCATCCACCACTACGACACTCTTGCCGGCGATGACATCCTGCACCGGATTGAACTTGATGCGCACCTTCGCCACGCGCGTGGCTTGGCCCGGGTTGATGAACGTCCGTCCCACGTAGTGATTCCGGATCAGCCCGTGCTCGAGCTTGAGCCCGCTCTCGTCCGCGTAGCCGAGCGCCATCGCATTCGAGGAGTCGGGCACGGAGAACACGCTGTCGGCCCCCGGCGCGGGATGCTCGCGCGCCAACGCCCGCCCCAGCGCGCGCCGCACGCGATCGACCGACTGCCCAAAGACCGTGCTGTCGGGCCGGGAGAAGTACACCAACTCGAAGATGCAGCGGCGCGAGGGTTTGCCGGGCAACCGGGGAAGCTCGTCCAGCCGACCGTCCTCGATCTTGACCCAGTCGCCGGGCTCGAGCTCGCGCACCATGCGCGCGCCGACGATGTCGAGCGCGCACGTCTCGGACGCCAGCACCCACCCGGCCCCGAGCCGTCCGAGTACCAACGGGCGAAACCCTCGCGCGTCCACGATCCCGTAGAGAGTGCGCCCCACCGTGAGCACGAGCGAGTAGGCGCCCTCGACGCGCTCGAGGGCGTCCTGGATCTGGTCCTCGATCCGCCGCGCATCCGAGCGCGCGATGAGGTGCACCAGCACTTCGGAATCCGACGACGATTGGAAGATAGACCCCTGGCGAACGAGATCCGCCCGGAGCTCACGGGCATTGGTCAGATTCCCGTTGTGCGCCAGGGCGAGCGGCCCGCCGTGGTAGTTCACGAGGCCCGGTTGTGCGTTCGCGAGGACGGAACTGCCCGTGGTGGAGTACCGGGTGTGGCCGATCGCCACGTCGCCCACGAGCCGCCGCAGCGTGTCGGGCTCGAAGACCTCGTTGACGAGCCCCATACCGCGATGCCCGTGGGCCCGGCCGTCCCGCGTGACCGACACGATCCCGGCGGACTCCTGGCCGCGATGCTGCAGGGCGTAGAGACCGAGATACACGAGCTGCGCCGCGTCCTGCAGGCCGGTCACTCCAAACACGCCGCACATGCGATCAGTCCTCGGGGATGCCGGGCGGGCGGAGCCGGCGCGGAGCGGCCCGGGGGTGCGTGCGGCGGGCACCGCCCCGGGAACCCTCCACCGGGGTCGCGGTCATGCGGTCGGCTTCTTGGGCCGCGTCGGATGCCGAACGGCCTCCACGATGGACCGGAAGACGCCGCCCACCCCCTTGCTCGCGTTCAGCTCCACGAGACGCTGCGCCTCGCCCTCATCGAACCAGAGCCCGTGGCAGTCGGGACACCGCTCCACTTCGATGCCCTGGTAATGCTCCACCCGGAGGTCCCCGCCGCAGCGGGGACACTTCATGAAGTGGCTCTGCCGCTCCGCCCGCTGCGACGCCTCCTGCGCCTCTTGTTTGAGCGCCTTGATGCGCTCGGCCTCCTGGCGGACGAAGTACTCTTCCTCGTTCCGGCTAGGGTTTATAGGCATGGCTCAGGACGAACTCCCTCCGCCCGTCACGGGCGGGGTGGGAACGGCAGGGCGACCCGGCGGCGACGACGACTGCCCGGAGTACGTGTGTCCGGGACCGCGCACGATCGCATCCACGACCTGCCCGTTCTGGAGGAACACCACGTCGAATGTCCCGCAGGCCAGCTCGCATCCGTTTCGGAAGTACAGATACGCGAAGTCCCCTGCGGTACGCTCGGCGACGGGCGGCCCCCACACAGTAATCACCTCGTCCCGCGACATCCCGGGATTGACCGTCCCGGTCTGCGTCGGCGTCCATGGCTCCTCCGCCGCAAGTTGGACCCCAGGCTGGCGGGGCGAGGCCGCGGGCTGCTGGGCCGCCGACGGCTGACGCGCCGGGGGTGTGGCGGTGGGCGTCCCGGCGGGCGCCGGGGCGGTGACCGCCGAGTCCGTCGCCTGCGCGGCGACGGCCGTCGTGTCCTGCTCGCCACCCCTCCCGATGGGGGACTGGCAGGCGGTCGTTCCGATCCCGACCAACAGGATCGCGGTGCAGGTTCGCCAAGTCATGCGACGCCTCCTCGCGAGAATCGTGATCCCTCTGCGCACTCCAGACGCGCCGGGGGCAGACAGACCGGGCCTCCGCCGATGCGGTTCAGGGGACCACCCTAAATAATAGCGTCCGGCCATCGGCGCACGGGCTCGGCACCACCGAAGCCGGCCGTCCCGCGTTTGACAGCATGGACTCCGGCCGGGGGCCCCACCGCGATCCGGATCACGTTGCCCCCTCGTCGCGCTCCCCCAGCTGCCCGTTGTCCTCCTCGTCGCCCCGCTCGAGGAACCCCACCACCGCAGCCCGCCCGAGCCCGTAGGTCAGGTACGCGATCCCGAGCGGGAAGAAGAAGATGTCGCGCGACCAGATCCCGAACGCCAGGACCGTGAGCACGACGGCGAGCCCCACCAGCCCGCGCAGCGTCCGCACGCCGATGCGGGGCAGCCGCGCGTACCGGATTGTGCTCACCATCGCGAGGCTCAGCCCCATCGTGAGGAAGATGATGATCTGCGACCAGGGCAGCGCGGCGAGCTGCGACTGGAAGAACTCGGTTTGCGTGAACGGATAGTAGGTCGCCAGCGTCATCCCCGCCGCGGGCGACGGCAGGCCGTGAAACGCCCCCACTGGATCGTGACCCGTATCGCTCACGTTGTAGCGCGCGAGCCGGAGCGCCACGCACACCACGAACCCATACGAGAAGAGCCACGTGAACCCACCCTGGCTCGCGAAGACCAGGTGATACACCAGCACCGCGGGCGCGACGCCGAAGCTCACGATATCGACGAGGGAGTCGAGTTCCGCTCCGAACCGCGAGCCCGTCTTGCTCATGCGGGCCACGCGGCCGTCCAGCGTGTCCATCACGCCGGCCAGCACGATGTACCAGCTCGCCCGATAGAATTCGCCACGCGAGGCCAGCACGAGCGCCCAGATCCCGAACAGGAGATTGGCCAGCGTGAACATGCTCGGCACGACCACCACGACGCGCCGCACGTTGGGGCGGCCCCGCCGCGCGCGCTTCACGGCCACTCCCCGATGACCGTCTCGCCGGCGCGCGTTCGGTCGCCGACTTGAACGCCGGGCACCGCGTCCGCCGGGAGGAACGTGTCGACACGCGACCCGAACCGGATCAAGCCGAGCCGCTCACCCTGCGTGACCGTCTCCCCGACCGCCGGATCGGTGACGATGCGCCGCGCCACGAGGCCCGCGATCTGCCGCACCAACACGGGCCCGCGCGCCGTCCGGATCCCGAGCGACATCTGCTCGTTGTGCTCGCTCGCCTTGTCGAGCGTGGCATTCACGAACGTGCCGGGTCGGTAGGCCCGCAGGGCCACCGTCCCGCTCACCGGATGCCGGTTCACGTGCACGTTGAAGACGTTCATGAAGACTGAGATCCGCAGGGCGCGCCCCCGCACGAACTCCGGCTCGTCGAGCTCCACGATGCTCACCACGCGTCCATCGGCCGGGGCAATGACCAGACCGTCGCCGCGCGGTCCCTGGCGCGCCGGATCTCGGAAGAAGGCCGGGATCCACAGGGCCACGGGCAACCACGCCACGGGCGCGGCCCACCACCCCCCGCCCGCGACCGCGGCGAGCGCACCAAGGGCCCCGAGCACCCCGAAGCCCACCAGGATGAACGGCCTCCCCTCGCGCGCGAACTTCACGCCGTCCCGGGGAGCGGCATGCCCGTGATCTGTCGAAAGGCAGCCCGGTAGCGCTCGCTGGTGGCTTGCACCACCGCCGCCGGCAGGTCCGGTCCGGGCGCCTCGCCGCTCCAGCGTTTTTCCCGGCGCAGGCCGGCCAGGTAGTCCCGCAGCGGCTGCTTGTCGAAGCTCGGCTGTCCGCGCCCCGGGGCGTACTGGTCCGCGGGCCAGAAGCGCGAGGAGTCCGGCGTGAGGATCTCGTCGATTACCAGCAGCTCACCCGCGGCCGTGCGACCGAACTCGAACTTCGTATCGGCGATGATGATGCCGCGGGTCGCCGCGCGATCGCGGCCGGCGGCGTACAGCGCGAGGCTCGCCGCTCGCAACCGGCTCGCCACCTCGGCGCCCACGCTGGTCTCCATCTGCGCAAAGGTGATGTTCTCGTCGTGGCCCACGTCGGCCTTCGTCGCGGGGGAGAAGATGGCTGGGTCGAGCCTGGCGCTCTCGGTGAGTCCGGGCGGCAGCGGCTCTCCCGCCAGCGTGCCGCGCTCGCGGTACTCGGCCCAGGCCGAGCCCGACAGGTAGCCGCGCACGACGCACTCCACCGGAAGCGGCGTCGTGCGGCGACACAGCATGGCCCGTCCGGCCAGCAGGCGTTTGTGCGGTGCCAGGGCGGGGACCTGCGCGACGATCTGGTCGACGTCCGCCGAGAGGAAATGGCTCGGCACCACGTCGGCGAGCGCGTGGAACCACCAGGCGCTCAGCTGTGTGAGCACGGCCCCCTTGCGGGGAATCGGATTGGGGAGCACGACGTCGAAGGCGCTCACCCGGTCGCTCGCGACGAGCAGCAGCGTCTCGTCGTCGACGGCGTAGACTTCCCGCACCTTGCCCCGTCGCACCAGCGGCAGGGGCAGGGCACTCTCCTTCAGGATGACATCACTCACAGGGTTACTCCTGCCTGATCGGCGATCGCCAGCGGAGCCAGCCGTTGGAGCAGGGGATCGAGATGGTCCTGCACGTAGTCCGCGACCTGCGCCGGCGCCCGGCCCACGTAGCGTCCCGGATCGAGCTCGGCGCTGAGACGGGCCGCGTCCACCTGCGCAAAGGCCGCGTCACCGGCGAGTCGGTCCAGCAGCGTATTGGGCTCTCCACGTTCGACGGCCTCGCTGACCGCCCGCGCATGCCGCCGAATCACCTCGTGCAGCGACTGCCGGTCGCCCCCCGCCGTCACCCCGAGCATGAGCCACCGCTCGGTGGCCATGAACGGCATCGTCCGTTCGACGTTGCGGCGGATGGTGGCCTCACGCACCTCCAGCCCGGCCGCGAGGTCGCGCGCGAGCAGCAGCAACGCGTCCGCGGCGAGGGCGGCATCGGGCAGCACGAGCCGGCGATTCGCGCTGTCGTCCAGCGAACGCTCCAGCCACTGCGTGGCGGCGGTGTACGCCGTGTTGTCGCGCAGCGCGATGAGGTAGCGGGCAATCCCGCACAGCCGCTCGGCCCGCATGGGGTTGCGCTTGTACGGCATCGCGGAGGAACCCACTTGGTCCGGCTCCGCCGGCTCGAGCAGCTCGCCCTCGTGCTGCAGCAGCCGCAGGTCGGTGCCGAACTTCGCGCTCGACTGCCCCAGCCCCGCCCAGCCGTCGAGCACCGCCGCGTCGACCTTGCGCGAGTAGGTCTGTCCGGAGACGGGCACGGACGTCGCGAATCCGAAGGCCGCGGCGATGCGGCGGTCGAGCTCCCGGACCTTCGCCTCGTCCCCGCCGAAGAGGTCCAGGAAGCTCGCCTGGGTGCCCGTCGTGCCCTTGCACCCGCGGAAGGGCAGCGTTTCCGCCGTGCGCAGCAGGGCCTCGGCGTCCAGCGCGAAGTCGTGCGCCCACAGGACCGCGCGCTTGCCGACAGTCGTGAGTTGCGCCGGCTGGAAGTGCGTGTACGCCACGGTCGGCCGACTCGCCTGCGCGACCGCGAGCGCGCGGAGGGCGGCCAGGACGCCATGGAGTCGCCCCAGCAGCAGCCGCGTGGCCTCGCGCAGCACGATGAGATCGGCGTTGTCGGTGACGAAGCAACTCGTCGCGCCGAGGTGCAGATACGGGCGGGCAGCCAGCGCCTGGTCCCCGAAGTGGTGAATGTGCGCCATGACGTCGTGGCGCAGCCGGCGTTCCTGGTCGCGCACCGCCGCGAGGTCGCAGTCGTCGAGATGGGCCCGCATCGCGGCGATCGCCGCCGGGGGGATCGGAACCCCGAGGTCGCGCTCGGTCTCCGCCAGCGCGAGCCAGAGGCGGCGCCAGAGGCCCGCCCGGTGGGTGGCGCTCCAGAGCTGTGCCATGGCCGGCGAAGCGTACCGGGAGGCGAGCGGCGACGTGTACGGAGTGGTCATCGCACGTAGAAATCGGAGAAGACCAACCGCGCGCCGCGCTCGAGATAGACGCGGATCGCGCTGCGGCCCCGCGCCGCACGCAGCACCCGCTCGACGTCCTCCGCGCGCTCGATCGGCGCGCGGTTGATCTGCCGAATCACGTCGCCAGCGCGCATCCCGGTCTGGCGCTGCGTCTCCTCGGGGACGTCGTAGATCAGGGCGCCGCGCTCACTCCGGATGCCCCGCTCCTGCCGGATAGCCGGCGTGAGCGTGATGAGCCGCACCCCGCCCAGGACGTCGACCTTTTCCGCCCGCGCGGTCGGGAGATCCTCCACGACGAGCCGCACCGAGCGTTCGCGGCCGTCGCGCGCCACGACCACCGGAATCGTGTCACCCGGCCCCGCGTCGAGCTTCACCGCCTCCCAATCGAGGAACGTCCGGATGGGGCGCCCGCGCGAGCGCACGAGTACGTCGCCGTCCCGAATCCCCACCCGCTCGGCAGGGCTCCCCGCCGTGACCGCCGTGACAACCAGGCCGCCGCGGCGGGTCCACTCGCGCATCCCGTCGGCACCCACGACGTCCAACCCGACCCATGCACGCCGCACCGCCCCGAACTCCGTCAATTCGCGCGCCACGCGCAGCGCGCGCTCGATCGGAATCGCGAATCCGATGCCCTCCGACCCACCCGACTGTGAGAGAATCGAACTGTTGACCCCGACCACCTCCCCGCTGGCCGTGGCCAGCGGGCCGCCGCTGTTGCCCGGGTTGATCGCCGCGTCCGTCTGGATCATGTCGACGTAGATCCCCGACTGGGTACCCGACGGGATGAGGTTGCGCCCGACCCCACTCACGACCCCCGCTGTGACGGTCGGCTCCGTATTGCCGAGCAGATAGCCGAACGGATTCCCCACCGCCACGACCCACTCGCCGATCACCAGATCCCGGCTCGTGCCCAGGGGGGCCACCGGGACATCGCGGGCGTCGATCCGCAGCACCGCGATATCCGTGAGCGGGTCTTCGCCGAGCAGCCGGGCCGGGTGCTCCGTACCGTCCCGGAAGGTGACGACGATCTGCTCGGCACCCTCGACAACGTGCTGATTCGTGATCACCAGCCCGTCCGGCGAGATGACGAAGCCGGACCCGAGACCCTGGACGGTGCGCTCGACGTCCGGCGGGGTGAAGAACATGCCCCACAAATCCGTGGCCGCCTGCCGTGCGCGTCGCACGACGTGGACACTGACGACCGCCGGCGCCACGCGCTCCGCCGCCGTCACGATCGCCGTGCGCCGCGACCCGTCGAGCGCCGCCGACGCCGGCGGAGGGCTCGCCTGCGCCAATGCCGGGGGCGCGTCGGACGACGCGCCCCGACACGCGGCGGCCAGCAGCGTCAACCCGACGAGCCCGCGGTTCACGCCCCGACCTTGGCCCGCGTCTGCAGCTTGCTCCAGTCGTTGAGGAACTGATCCAGCCCCCGATCCGTCAGCGGATGGAGCAGGAGTTTCCGGAGCACCTCCGCGGGCATCGTCGACACATCCGCACCCAGCATCGCGGCGTCCACGACATGGCGCGGATGACGGATGGAGGCGGCGAGGATCTGCGTCTCGATCCCGTAGTTGTCGAAGATCACCCGGGTCTCGCGAATCACGTCCATGCCGTCATGCCCGATGTCGTCGAGGCGTCCCAGGAACGGGGAGACATACGTGGCGCCCGCCTTCGCGGCGAGAAGGCACTGGATCGCGCCAAAGCACAAGGTCACGTTGACACGGATTCCGTCGGCCGCGAGGCGCCGCACGGCCGGCAAGCCGTCCTCGATCATCGGGATCTTGACCACGACGTTGTCGGCGACCTTCGCGAGCTCCTTGCCCTCGGCGTACATCTCCTCGGTGCTGAGCGCCACGACCTCGGCACTGACCGGTCCCTCCACCACGGAGCAGATCTCTTTGAGCACATCCCGGGGGTCGAGGTCCCCGGCCACCTTCGCCAGCAGCGTTGGGTTGGTGGTAATCCCGTCGATGAGGCCGCCGCGCGCGGCCCAACGGATCTCGCTCAGATTCGCGGTGTCGAGAAAGAACTGCATAAGTCCAGGTCCCCTCCGAGATGAGACTCCGGGTAGCGGGCGCCCACGAGATACAGACCCTCCGGCGGGGCCGGTGGACTGGCGTCGCGATTGTCGGTGCTCTGGAGGAGGCGACGGATGTCGTCGATCGGGCGCCGCCCCAACGCCACCTCGACCGCGATCCCGACCAGGAACCGCACCATCCGGTGCAGGAACCGGTCCGCCTCGACGAGAAAGATAAAGCCCTCCCCCCGCGCGCGCGCGCGCCACTCCGCGACGTCAAGCGTGCAGCGGTAGTGCGGCTTGGCCTGCCCAACGGTCGAGAGGCCGCGGAAGTCGTGCGTCCCCCGAACGCAGTCCGCGCTGGCCTGCAGGGCGGCGGGATCGAGCGCTCGGCCCAGTGCCCACTCGAAGGGGCGGCGGAACGGGGAACGCGCGCCGGCATCACAGCCAACGACATAGCGGTAACAGCGGCTCGTCGCGTGCTTCCGCGCGTGAAACCCGCGACGGGCGGGCCCCGCCCGGACCACCCAGATGTCGCCGGGCAGCATCGCATTGAGCGCCCGCACCAGGTCGGCCTCCTCCCACGGACGGCCCAGTCGAAAGCTCACCACCTGCCCCAACGCGTGCACCCCGGCGTCAGTTCGACCGGCGGCGTGCACCACGACGCGCGCGCCGGCGAGTTGCGCCAGCGCGGCTTCCACCTCGCCCTGGACGGTGCGGGCGGTCGCCTGGCGCTGCCATCCCGCAAAGCCGTGGCCCGCGTACTGAAGAACGGCAAACCAGGTGACGGCGGCCATGCGGCGGTGAATGTACCGCTCCAAGGATGCTACGGACAAGTAATTCAATGGGTTGCGGCGTTGACACTCGGCTCCGGACCGGCGTAGCATTCCGCGCATGTCCGACGCGCTGACCCGGGCTCTTGGTGCGCTTGCACGCGGCGAGCGCCTGGGTGAAGACCTAGTCGCCGCGGCCTTTGCCGTGCTGATGTCCGGGTCGGCACCGCCCACCCGGGCGGCCGCCCTGCTGATGGGCCTGCGCGTGCAAGGCGAAACCGGATCGGAACTGGCCGGTGCCGCCCGCGCCCTGCGCGCGGTGATGCGGCGGGTCGATCTGCCGGGGATGTCGGAGGCCGTCGACACCTGCGGCACGGGCGGCGGAACGGTGGCGACCTTCAACGTCAGCACGGCGGCGGCGTTCGTGGCCGTCGGGGCCGGAGCGCGCGTCGCGAAACACGGGAACCGCTCGTACACGTCGCGTTGCGGATCGGCCGACGTGCTCGAGGCCCTGGGCGTGGACCTCACCCAGACGGCCGCGCGGGCGGCCGCCGTCCTCGCGCGCGCCGGCATGGTGTTCCTGTTCGCACCGGAGTTTCACCCCGCGATGCGCTACGTAGCCCCGGTGCGCCGCGAGCTCGCGGTGCCTACGATCATGAACCTGGTGGGTCCGCTGGCGAATCCGGCTGCCGTGCGGCGGCAGGTGGTGGGCGTGGCCGATGCCGAGCGCGCGCCCGTGGTGGCCGACGCCCTCGCCCGCCTCGGCACCGAGCATGCGCTCGTCGTGCACGGTGCGGTTGGTATGGACGAGATTGCCCCGACCGGGCTGACACAGGTGTGGGAGATCCGGGATGGCGGCGTCGCGACCTGGTCGCTCGACCCCGCTCGGCACGGCCTCGAGCATCGTGACCTCGGCGCGCTGCGGGGCGGGGAACCGGGAGACAACGCGCGGCGCATCGAATGCCTGTTGGCCGATCCGGCGCGGGACCGCGCGGCGCGTTGCGCGACGGTGCTCAACGCGGGGGCGGCGGTCTACGTGGCAGGGTTGGCTCCGACCGTGGCCGACGGGTTTGGCCTGGCGGGGGCGGCGCTCGAGGACGGGCGGGCCGCCGGCGCCTTGGCTGCGCTCCGGGCCGCGACCTGATTCAGAACTTCCGAATGACCCCCACCACCACCCCTTGAATGAGCAGGTCGTTCTCGTGGACCCGAATGGGCTGCATGCGCTCGTTCGCCGGCTGGAGACGGATCCACCCGTTCGCCTCGCGGTACAACCGCTTGACGGTGGCCGACGTCCCGTGCACGAGGGCGATCACCATCTCCCCGTTGTCCGCCGCGTTGCGGTTGTGCACGACGACGAGATCCCCGTCCTCGATGTGATCGTCGACCATCGAGTCGCCGCGCACGCGCAGGACGTAGGCCGCGCCCCGCCGGGGGAGGAGGTCGTTGGGGACAGCGATGGTCTCGGGATGCGCGATGGCTTCAATGGGCTCGCCCGCCGCGACCTGTCCGAGCAGCGGGAGCTCGGTGGCGCCGGTCTGGCCGGGCGTGGGGAGCACCTCGATGGCCCGGCTTTCATTGTGGGCCCGGCGGATGTATCCCTTGCGCTCGAGGTTGGTGAGGTGCTCGTGGACCGTGGCGAGGGAGCTGAAGGCGAACTGGTCGGCAATCTCCTCGAACGACGGCGCGATGCCGTTCGTTCGAATATAGTTTTCCAAGAAGTCGAGGATCTGCTTCTGGCGACGCGTCAACGGCATCCCACGCCTCCGGCCGATCTGTTCCCGAACGGACCCCGAAGCTAGTATACCCGAATACTACCCGAACCGCAAGCAGGCCGTGGTGACCGTAACGCTGGAGTCCATCCTCGATGCCGCCCGCGCGCGTGTGCGCCAGCTCCGCGCCCACCGCGGCAGCATCGAGGAGGCGGCGCGCGCGGCACCCGTCGCGCCGGACTGGTCCACGGGCCTGCGCGGGTCCACACTGACGGTCATTGCCGAGGTCAAGCGGCGATCGCCGTCGGCGGGGCCCATTGCCCCCGAGCTCGATCCGGCGACGCACGCCCGCGCATTCGTGGCGGGCGGCGCGGGGGCGATCTCGGTGCTCACCGACGAGGCCCACTTTGGGGGGTCGCTCGCCGACCTCGAGGCGGTCGCGTCTGCGGTCTCGGTCCCCCTGCTCCGCAAGGACTTCATCCTGGACCCGTTGCAACTCCACGAATCCCGCGCTGCCGGCGCGTCCGCGGTGTTGCTCATCGTGCGTGTGCTTGCTCCGGCGCAGCTGGCCGACCTCAGCGCCGTGGCCGGGGACCTCGGGCTGGCCCGGCTCGTCGAAGTGCACACGCTCGACGAGCTCGAGCTGGCGGTTTCCCTGGAGCCCGAGAGCATCGGGGTCAACAGCCGCGACCTGGAGACGTTTCGCGTGCAGTTGGACGGTGCGGAGACCGTACTGCGCGCCGTGCCGCCCGAGGTCACGGCCGTGGCGGAGTCGGGAATCGCCACCCGGACGGACGTCGAGCGGGTTGCGGCGTGGGGGGCGGACGCTATTCTGGTGGGCACGGCCCTCGCGCGCGCACCCGATCCGGCGACGCGCGTGGCGGCGTTGTCCGGCGTGGGCCGACGCGGGCGCGGAGCGACCCGTGACGCACGGAGAACCACGAGTGCTGATCGCTGAGCCGATGCCGACCACGGGCCGCTTCGGACCGTTCGGAGGCCGCTACGTACCGGAAACGCTCGTCGCCGCGCTCGAGGACCTCGCGACGACGTATGATGCCGTGCGTGACGACACCGGATTTCAGGCCGAGCTCGGTGGGCTGCTGCGCGAGTACGTCGGTCGCCCCACGCCCCTCTCGGAGGCCCCCCGCCTCTCGGAGGCAGCCGGCTGCCGTGTCCTGCTCAAGCGTGAGGATCTTGCGCACACGGGCGCGCACAAGATCAACAATACGCTCGGCCAGATCCTGCTCGCGCGCCGCATGGGCAAACACAGGATCATCGCGGAGACGGGGGCCGGACAGCACGGGGTCGCCACCGCGACCGCCTGCGCCCGCTATGGGCTCGCGTGCGTCGTGTACATGGGCGCCGACGACATGGAGCGGCAGCGGCTCAACGTGTACCGCATGGAGTTGCTCGGGGCGACGGTCGTGCCGGTGACGGCCGGCACCCGTACCCTCAAGGATGCCACCAACGAAGCCCTGCGCGACTGGGTAACCAATGTCGTCACGACACACTACGTGCTCGGGTCTGTGGTTGGTCCTGATCCCTTCCCCCGTCTCGTGCGTGATTTCCAGGCCGTGATCGGGAGGGAGGCGCGCGCGCAGGTACTTGATCGCGTGGCGCGGCTGCCCGACGAGGTCGTCGCCTGTGTCGGCGGAGGCTCCAATGCCATGGGCATCTTCGCCGGCTTCCTGGACGCGCCGGCCGTCCGGCTGATCGGCGTCGAGGCCGCTGGTGAGGGCCTCGCCTCCGGCCGCCACGCCGCCTCGCTGGCGGCGGGGCGGCCCGGCGTGCTGCACGGCAGCTTGAGCTACCTGCTGCAGAGCGAGGACGGCCAGGTTCTGGGGGCGCACTCGGTATCCGCGGGGCTCGACTACCCCGGGGTCGGCCCGGAACACGCCTTCCTCAAGGAGTCCGGGCGCGCGACGTACGCCGCCGTGTCCGACACGGACGCGCTGGCCGCCTTTGAAACACTGGCCCGTCTCGAGGGCATTGTGCCCGCACTCGAGCCGGCGCACGCCGTCGCCTGGGTCCTCGCGCAGGCGGCGGGACGACAGGGAGACGAGGTGGTGGTGCTCAACGTGAGCGGCCGGGGCGACAAGGACGTCGCGCACGTCGCGGCGCTCAGCGGGGCCACGCGGTGACCGAGGCGACCGAGGCGGGCTGGGAAGTCGACGCGACGCCCGTCGAGGCGTTCCTGCAGGCGCTGCTCAAGGCCCTGCGGGCGGCCCAGCTGTACCTCCCCAACAATCCCGTGTACCAAACGGCCATGGCGAACGTGCAGAAGGCGTTCCCACCGGTCTGGGAGGCAATGGACGAGCTCCGGCTGTCCGTGCTGGAGAGCGAACTCAAGTGGGAGGGACGAGTCGTGCTCAGCCAGGCGCGGGCGGAGAGCCTGGCGTGGGTGTTGTTCAAGGACGGCGTCCGGACGCTGACCCTCTCCCCGGGGTCGGAGAGTGAGGAGGTCGTCCGCCTGCTGCAGGTCATCAACAAGGCCCGGCTCCTGCCCGCCGACGCCGAAGACGATCTGCTCACGCTGCTCTGGGAGCAGGACTTCCAGTACATCCGCTACGACGCGATCGAGCTCGCAGCCGACGACCAGCCGCAACTCGACAAGCTCGGTGAGGAACAGGCCGTCGACGCGGTGGCCCCCCAAACCGTCCGCGAGGCGGCAGAGGAACCGGAACCTGAGCGGCCGTCGGGCGTCGTCAAGCTCGAGGATTTCGACTCGACCTTGTACTTCCTCGACGAGAAGGACGTCAACTATCTCCGCGATGAAATCGAGCGGGAGTATCAACAGGATCTCCGCAGTAACATCCTGTCGATCCTGTTCGACATCGTGGAACTGCAATCGTTCCCGACGGTGCGGGCCGAGATCATCACGATCATCGAGAACTTCATTCCCTACCTGCTCGGGGTCGGAGACTTCCGGGCCGTGGCCCACCTGCTCCGCGAGTTGCGCGTCCTGGTGGACCGGGCGCGGGAACTCCTGCCCGAGCACCGGCAGGTCCTGACCGACCTGCCCGCCCGCCTGTCACAATCCGAGGCGGTGGCCCAGCTGCTCCAGTCACTCGACGAGGCGGTGGTGCACCCGAGCGAGGAGGATCTCGGGGCGCTGTTCCGGGAGCTGCGGGGCGAGGCGCTGGAGACGGTGCTCGATTGGCTGCCGCGGCTCACGAACGAGCGGGTGCGCGAACTGCTCACCGCCGCCGTGCAGCGCCTCGCCGCCGCGCATCCGGACGAACTCGCCAAGGCGCTGGCCAACGAGAACCCGGCCGTCGTCATCGAAACCGCGCGGCTTGCCGGGCGCCTCCGCCTCGCGCCCGTCGTCCCGGCGCTCGGCGGATTGCTCATCGCCGAGACGCCGGCCGAGATCAAGGTCGTGACCGTGGAGGCGCTGGCGGCCATGGGCACGCCCGGCGCGATGCAGCAACTCGAGCGCGCCGTCGATGACGACGAGCGCGACGTACGGATCTCGGCGGTCCGCGTGCTGGGGGCGCGCGGGCATCGCGCCGCGCTCCCGCGCATCGAAACGGCCGTGCTGGCCAAGGGCCTCAAGGGCGCCGACCTGACCGAGAAGATGGCGTTCTTCGAGGCGTTCGGACTGCTGGGTGGGCCGGACATGGTGCGGCACCTGCGCCCGATGCTCCAGACCGGCGGGTTCCTCAAGAAGAAGAATGATCCGGAAACGCGGGCGTGCGCGGCGATGGCGCTCGGGAAGATCGGGACGGAGGACGCCCGTCAGGCGCTCGAGGAGGCGCTGCAGCAGGACAAGGACCCACTCGTGCGCAACGCCGTCGGCAAGGCGTTGCGGGAGGGGCGGTGAGCGCATGACGGATGCGGACGAGCGGCGGCCCCGCACCACCATCGCCGATGCGATGCAGACCACCGAGGGGCTGGTGCGCCACGCGGGCCGCCAGTTCCTGCTGCACTTCTACGCCGTCTTGCGGACCCTCAAGCTCTACCCCATCGAGAACGAGCTGGCCCAGCGGGCGCTCGACGAGCTGCACCAGTCGGCACTCTCGCTGCTCCAGGTCGAGGACCAGCTCGAAGTCCGGCTGTCCGGGGAGTTCATCTTCGTCAACGCGACGCGTCTCCGGCTCAACCTGGACAACTACGCGTCGTTCAGTCACGTCCTCGGGACACTGCGCAATGCCGGTGTCGGGGTCATGTCGGTCGACGAGCACGTCGAGCGGCGCGAGTGGCAGGTGTTCGCTTCGCTCCTGCTCGCGAGCGGGGCCCGGGAGCCGTCCCCCAATCGGCTCACGGAACTCTATCAGCGCATGCTCCAGGGCAGTGTCACCCACATCACGGTCGAGCCGCCGGCCGAGGACGAGGACCTCGAAGACGAGGCGCAGGCCAAGGAGGTGGCCAAGCGTACGTACGAGCGATCGGTCGCGGTAACGAAGGAAGTCGTGAACAGCATTCGGATGGGACGGAGTGCCAGCGTCAAGAAGGTGAAACGCGCGGTGCAGAGCATCGTCGACCAGGTGCTGAGCAACGAGGTGTCCCTGGTTGGCCTTACGACGATTCGCGACTACGACGAGTACACCTTCACGCATTCGGTGAACGTCTGCATCTTCAGCGTGGCAATCGGCAAGCGCCTGGGCCTCGGTCGGCTTCAGTTGTTCGACCTCGGACTGGCGGCGCTGCTGCACGATGTCGGCAAGAGCCGAGTCCCGGTCGAGGTCGTCACCAAGCAGGGGTCGCTCGACGAGGACGAGTGGCGGATCATGCAGTCGCACCCGTGGCTAGGCGTGCTCACGCTCTTCGGGCTGCGTGGCTACGGCGAGGTGCCGTATCGCGGGATCATCGTGGCGCACGAGCACCACATGAAGACGGATCTCTCCGGCTATCCCAAGGCGCTGCGCCCCCGCACGCTCTCCGTCTTCAGCAAGATCGTGGCAGTGGCGGATGGGTTCGACGCGGCCACTTCGCGCCGTACGTATCAGACGGTGCCGCTGCAGCCCGACGAGGTGCTGCGCGAGATGTGGGAGAACCCACGCCGAGGCCTGGACCCGGTGCTCGTCAAGGCCTTGATCAACTTGATGGGGGTGTACCCCGTTGGGACGTGCGTCATCCTGGACACGTACGAGATCGGACTCGTGCACGCGGCAAACGCAGACCTCACCCAGATCCACCGCCCGGTGGTGCGCCTCGTCCTCAGCACGGAAGGCCAGCGCCTGGTGCCGGCCCCGCTCGTGAACCTCGCCGATGCCGGCCCGGAGGGAAACTACAAGCGCACGATCATCAAGGTCACCGATCCCGGACGCTGGGGGATCACACCAGGTGACTATTTCGTCTGAGCGGGGGATTACAGCGCGCTGGCGGACGGTGCGGGCCGCAGGTCGGTCGGCGCTGATTCCGTACGTGACGGCCGGGTTCCCGTCGCGGGCGCGGTCGCTCGAGGCCCTGCAGATGGTGGCCGATGAGGGCGCCGACTTCGTCGAGGTCGGCGTACCGTTCAGCGACCCGCTGGCGGACGGGCCGGTGATCCAGCGGGCGTCGCATCACGCCCTGCAGCAGGGCATGACCACCGCCGGCGTCCTGGAGCTGGTGGCCGAGGCGGCCCTGCCGGTGCCCGTGATTCTGTTTTCGTATCTCAACCCCATTCTGCGGTACGGCGTCGACCGCTTCCTGCGCGACGCCCGGGCCGTGGGGGCGGACGGCCTGCTGCTCACCGATCTTCCAGGGGGAGCAGACCCCGGCCTCGAGGAGACGCTGCGGCGTGGGCCGCTGGATCTCATCCGGCTGGTGGCACCCACGACCTCGCCCGGCCGGCTGGTCGGCCTCCTCGCCTCGGCCGACGGGTTTGTCTATCTGATCGCCCGCCTCGGCGTGACGGGCGCCCGGACCCCCGTCACGGCCGAGCTCGCCCGTTCGGTCGCCGCCATCCGCGCGCGCTCGAGCCTCCCGATCGCCGTGGGCTTCGGGATCGACTCGGGCGAACAGGCACGCGCGGTGGCCGGGTTGGCGGACGGGGTGGTCGTCGGGACGGCACTCGTCCGCCGGCTCGCCGATGGCGTGCCCGCGGCACGCGCCCTCGTCGGCGAGCTGCGCCGGGCCCTCGACGCGGTGGCGGTGGCATGAAAGGCGACCGGATCATGCTCCGGGGCATGCG
>Ga0224512_10002277_pt1 | contig 17698 bp, 17 predicted proteins | sample SF_May12_sed_USG_4_FD_169103 | JGI IMG/M metagenome (GOLD analysis project Ga0224512, IMG submission 169103) | Sediment microbial communities from San Francisco Bay, California, United States - SF_May12_sed_USGS_13 | ecosystem: Environmental > Aquatic > Marine > Sediment | place: USA... | reverse complement strand
GCCGCCGGCGCCGAGGACGGCCGCTCCTTTTTCCAGGCAGCGCGCGGCGAGCGGAATGTCGGACGTAACGGCGATGTCGCCCTTGCCGATATTCGCGGCGATCCAGTCGTCGGCAGCGTCGGGCCCCTCGGCCACCACGACCGGCCGGATCAACGGGCTTTGCGGCAGGCGCATGCCCTGGCCGCTGACCATGTGTACCCGCAGGGCGTGGCGGGCCGCGACGCGGAGCACCTCGTCCTTGACCGGGCAGGCGTCGGCGTCGACGAAGATTTCGGTTGTACGGGACATTATGGGATCGCCTGGCTCTGAGCGACCTCATACTTCGAGACGGTTGCTTCGCAACCTCCTCAGCATGAGGCTCCAACGTTTGTGTCCTCATGCTGAGGAGCGGCGTAGCCGCGTCTCGAAGTATGAGGTCGCTCCTTGTCCGCAGAGCGGACGTCTTCGCCTTCCTAACGCCGGCGGCGGCGCGGCGGCGGGCGGCTCGCGGCGCCGGGGCCCGGCGTCGGCTGATCGGTCTTGTGCCGGAAGTTGATGCGGGCCTTGGACAGGTCGTAGGGCGTCATCTCCACCGTGACGCGGTCGCCCGCAAGGATCCGGATGCGGAACTTCTTCATCCGCCCGGACGTATAGGCAAGCACCTCGTGGCCGTTGTCCAGCGTCACGCGGAACCGCGCATTCGGCAGGACTTCGGTCACGACGCCCTCGGCTTCGATGAGATCTTCCTTAGCCATAGATCGCCTTTCTTGTGGACAGGACACGACGAAATCCGGCGGCGGCTGCGGCCGCGCCGTTCCTGCGTTGGGTCATGTCAGCAATGCGGCGCGGTCTCCGGCACCGCGCCCGAACGGGAAACCAGGTTCACAGAGCCTGGAGATTTCCCGCCGCCATCTTGCCGTTGCGTCCTTCCTCGAGGTCGTACGATACCTTCTGCCCTTCGCTGAGCCCGTCCATACCGGCGCGCTCGACGGCGGAGATATGGACGAACACGTCCTTGCCACCCTCATCGGGTTCGATAAAGCCGTAACCCTTCGTCGGGTTGAACCATTTGACGGTGCCAGTGGCCATGCAATTCCTCCTTGGTCTGGCGTTGTCCCGCATCGGTCTGCGGGGAAGTTACAAATCAAATTACCGATGGGAGAAAACTGCAGCCCTGGCGCAGATGCGTTCAGGCGTAACCCATAGTATTCGACGGTGCAAAAAATGCGTGTTCTTTTGCGAATTGGCAAGAAAAATTTCATAACCCGAATTGGTTAATATTTCATAATTTTCGAAATCTGAACGTGTTTTGAATGCCTTGCGCGGATCTTGAGCCGGCTCGGCCATGCCGATAACGGCGCCGGCGACGCGCCCCTGCGGCACCTCTTGGGGCTTGTAAACGGGCGCGCAGCGCGCAACCGGCAACACCCGCAGGCAGCCTCGACGCACGCCGGCATTGCAGTCCATGGGCGCGCGCCGCTCTCGCGTATGCAGTCCATGCCCGGAATGCGCGGTTAGCGCGGGTGCGCCGCTTCGCGGATCCTGTCGTCCACCCGCTGCAGGAATTCGGCGTGGCCCGCGAGATACGGATAGACCCAGAACCGCACGCCCTCGCTGGACTCGACGCGCCAGCCCTGCCAGGTCTGCGAATATTCGACCGCCGTGACGCTCGTCCACGCAACGCGCCGGTTGCGGTGGAACAGCGAGTTCACATGAATGAAATTGTCGTCGTAGGCGATGCGGAATACGAACAGCAGGTAGAGGAACATCCCGCCGAATAGCACCGCCATGGCGAGGACGCCATAGGCGTACGGAGCCTCTCCCGGCTCGTCAGGCGGAAACGCGACGACCGCCAAAGCCAGCAGGCCGGCGATCGCAATCATGACCGCGGAGACGATCTTCATGCCGCCTCCCGGCTCGACGATCCTCAGTCCGCCCTCGCTGCGGGCGTTCATGCGGGCCGGGCGCACGGCGAGCGCGATCAGGACGGCGGCGACCGCCCCGCCTCCGGCCTTGATCAGGATGTCCCAGTTGCCCTCCATCGGCTGACTCCTCTGTTCGCGCCGGCGACCGCGGCAAGCATGCGGTCATGGCGTGAAGATCGCATTAACGAGGGATCGGGGTTTCAGCTCCCGGCGCCCCCGCGCAACCTTCCCAGCGCCCATTCCGCCGCGTCGCGCACCACCGGGTCCCCGTCGCGCAGCAGCACTTCCACTACCGGGATTTGTGCGTTGTCGCCGCTGTTGCCGAGCGCGACCAGGACGTTGCGGACGAAGCGGTTGCGGCCGGTGCGCTTGATGGCCGAGCCGGCGAACAGGGCGCGGAAGGCGGCATCATCCAGCAGGGCCAAGTCGGCGAGGCGCGGCGCGGTCAGCTCGGCGCGCGGCAGGAAGGCGGGCTCGGCGGTGGCGCGCGCGAACTTGTTCCATGGACAGACCGCGAGGCAGTCGTCGCAGCCGTAAATGCGGTTGCCGATCAGCGGGCGCAGATCCTCCGGGATCGGACCCCTGTGCTCGATCGTCAGGTACGAGATGCAGCGCCGCGCGTCGATCCGGTAGGGCGCCGGGAAGGCATCGGTCGGGCAGGCGTCGAGGCACGCCCGGCACGATCCGCAATGGTCCTCCTCCGCGGCGTCCGGCGCGATCTCCAGTGTCGTGTAGATCTCGGCCAGGAACAGCCACGAACCGTGCTGCCGCGACACGAGGTTGGTGTGCTTGCCCTGCCAGCCGATACCGGCGCGCTCGGCGAGCGGCTTTTCCATCACCGGGGCGGTATCGACGAAAATCTTTATGCCGCAGCCCCAGATCTCGCCGATCCAGCGCCCCAAAGCCTTGAGCCGCTTCCTGACGACGTCGTGGTAGTCCCGGTTGCGGGCGTAGACCGAGATCACCCCGCGCTCCGGCCGCCCGGCCAGCGCCAGCGGGTCGTCACCGGGCGCGTAGTTCATGCCGAGTGCAATTACACTCTTTGCCTCCGGCCAGAGTGCCGCCGGGCCGGCGCGGCGGTCCGCCTTGTCCGCCAGCCAGCCCATCTCGCCGTGATAGCCGTTCGTCAGAAATTCGCGCAGGTTGTCCGAAATATCGCCGGCCAGTTCTGCGGGCGCGAAGCCGACCGCATCGAAGCCCGCGGCGAGCGCCCGCTCACGGATCGCCGCGCGCGGGTCGGTCCTGTCATCCCCGGCCACGATAGGGCTGCACCCCCTGGTCCGGGAGCCACAAGCCGTCCGGCGGCGGGCCCGACTGCCAGAACACGTCGATCGGCATGCCGCCGCGCGGGTACCAGTAGCCGCCGATGCGGATCCATTCGGGCGCCAGGGTCTCCTCGAGGCGCTTGGCGATGGCGACGGTGCAGTCCTCGTGGAATGCGCCGTGGTTGCGGAAGCTGCCGAGATAGAGCTTCAGCGACTTGCTCTCGACCAGCCAGTCGCCGGGCACGTAGTCGATCACCAGATGGGCGAAGTCCGGCTGACCGGTGATCGGGCACAGCGCGGTGAATTCCGGTGCGGTGAAGCGCACGAGGTAACGTTCGCCCTTCTGCGGGTTCGGCACGCGCTCCAGCACCGCTTCCCCCGGCGAGGCCGGCAGCTCCGCCTTGCCGCCAAGCTGCGTGAGGCCGGCGTCGGTGTCCTCGCTCATTGTCCTGGTCCTTTCTCGGCCAGCGGGTCCGGCACCGGCGGGATATCGTCCCCCGCCATCGCTGCTTCAAGGGCCGCCACATGGGTCGCCAGACCGCCCGCTTCGATCGCCGCCCGCAGCCCCGCCATCAGGTCCTGATAATAGCGCAGATTGTGCCATGTCAGCAGCATCGGCCCCAGCATTTCGTTCGCCCGGAACAGATGGTGCAGGTAGCCGCGGCTGTGCCTGCGGCAGGCCGGGCAGTCGCAGGCGTCGTCCAGCGGGCGCTCGTCATGGGCATGGCGGGCATTGCGGATGTTCAGGATTCCGTGTCTCGTGAAGCCCTGGCCGGTGCGCCCCGACCGCGTCGGCATCACGCAGTCGAACATGTCGATGCCGCGCAGGACGGCGCCGACGATATCGAGCGGCCGGCCGACGCCCATCAGATAGCGCGGCCTCATCTCCGGCAGCAGCGGCGCGGTGAACTCCAGCACCCGGAACATCTCGGCCTGGCCCTCGCCGACCGCAAGGCCGCCGATCGCGTAGCCGTCGAAGCCGATGCCGGTCAGCGCCGCCGCCGATTCCGCGCGCAGTTCGTCGAACACGCCGCCCTGGACGATGCCGAACAGGCCATAGCCGGGGCGGTCGCGAAACGCCGCGCGGCAGCGCGCCGCCCAGCGCATCGACAGGCGCATCGACTCCGCGGCCTCGTCCGGCGTCGCCGGGAACTCCGTGCACTCGTCGAACGCCATGGTGATGTCGGCGTCCAGCAGCTCCTGGATCTCCATCGAGCGTTCCGGCGTCAGGCGGATCTGCTGCCCGTCGACATGGGAGCGGAAGGTAACGCCGTCCTCGTCCAGCTTGCGCAGCTGGCTGAGCGACATCACCTGGAATCCGCCGGAATCGGTGAGGATCGGACCGGGCCAGTCCATGAAGGTGTGCAGCCCGCCGAGCTGCGCCACCCGCTCCGCCGTCGGCCGCAGCATCAGATGATAGGTGTTGCCGAGGATGATTTCCGCACCCGTCTGGCGTACCGCATCCGGCGTCATCGCCTTGACCGTCCCGGCGGTGCCGACCGGCATGAAGGCGGGGGTCTCGACGGTCCCGTGCGCGGTGTGGATGCGGCCCCGGCGGGCGCGTCCGTCGGTCGCCAGCAGATCGAATGCGAAGGCGCCGGGCGTGCTCATGCCGCCCTCCACAGCAGGCAGGCATCGCCGTAGGAATAGAAGCGGTAGCCCGACGCGATGGCGTGGGCATAGGCCGTCTTCATCCGCGCCATCCCGGCGAAGGCGCAGACCAGCATGAACAGGGTCGAGCGCGGCAGGTGGAAATTGGTCATCAGCAGATCGACGATGCGGAACCGGTGGCCCGGGGTGATGAAGATGTCGGTCTCGCCGGCGAAGGGCTGCAGCACGCCCTCCGCGTCGGCGGCGCTTTCCAGCAGCCGCAGCACCGTGGTGCCGACCGCCAGCACCCGCCCGCCGGCGGCGCGGGCCGCGTTCACCGCTTCCGCCGTCGCCTGCCCGATTTCACCGTATTCGGCATGCATCCGGTGCTGGCTTATATCCTCCGCCTTGACCGGCAGGAAGGTGCCGGCCCCAACATGGAGCGTGAGCGGCACCGCGACGACGCCGCGCCCGGCGACCGCCTGCATCAGCGCCGGCGTGAAGTGCAGGCCCGCCGTCGGTGCCGCCACCGCGCCCTCGATCTCGGCGAACATCGTCTGGTAATCGCCGCGGTCGCGCTCATCCGCGCCGGAATCGCGGCGGATATAGGGCGGCAGCGGCATTTCGCCGTGCTCATACAGCGCGGCGACGAGATCCGGCCCGGACTTGTCGAAGCGCAGCAGCACCTCGCCGCCGTCGCGCTTGTCCATGACTTCGGCCGAAAAATCATCGGCGAAGGTGAGGGTATCGCCCGGCCGCAGCCGCTTCGCGGGCCGCGCGAAGGCGCGCCAGGAATCGACCGCCTCCTGCTTGTGCAGCGTCGCCTCGATCCGCGCCTCGCCGCGCCGGCCGCGCAGCCGGGCGGGGAGCACGCGGGTGTCGTTGAACACCAGCACGTCGCCGGGGTCGAGCAGCGACGGCAGATCGCGTACGCCCAGATCGCGCAGCCCGTTTTCCACCACCAGCATCCGCGCCGCATCGCGCGGGCTGACCGGGCGGTCGGCAACGCATTCCGGCGGCAACTCGAAATCGAATTCGGCGGTCTTCATGGCCGCGCTGCTATACATGACGGCGCCGGAGAGGGGAAGATTGAACCACAGAGACACGGAGAGGGGAAATTCGGATATGCGGCGGCCCTCTCCGTCTCTGCAGCGGCCGAATCCGCCGTCGACCGGCGCGACCTCACCCTTCGAGACGGGCCTCTGCTTCGCGGCTCGCACACGCCGCCTGCCGGCGGCTGCTCGACGCGGCGGCCCTCCTCAGCATGAGGGCACAAGCGTTGGAGCCTCATGCTGAGGAGCGGAGCGACCTCATACTTCGAGACGGGCCTTCGGCCCTCCTCAGCATGAGGACACAGGCGTTGGAGCCTCATGCTGAGGAGCGGCGCAGCCGCGTCTCGAAGTATGAGGTAACTCGGAGTCGCCGGACAATCTTTAAAGCTCTATTCAACCGCAAAGAACGCCGAGTGCGAGAGAGATACGCAGAGATTTCGTTTTTCCTTATCTCTGTGTCTCTGTGGTCAACCTTCGTTCGGCCTTGGCCTTGACGCCTCGCCGCCCTTGAGGCAAACACCGCGCACCTGATTGCACTGGAGTTTCCGATGACCCAGACCACCGCGCCTGCGCGGCACTCGAACTGGTTCGTGCTGGTCGCGGCGCTGTTCGTGACCTGTCTCGTCGTCTCGAACATCATCGCCGTCAAGCTGATCGATATCGCCGGCTTTATCCTGCCGGCCGCGATCATCATCTTCCCGGTCAGCTATATCCTCGGCGACGTACTGACTGAGGTCTACGGCTACGGGCGGGCGCGGCAGGTGATCTGGCTCGGCTTCCTGTGCAACCTCGTCGCGGTCATCGCCATCGCCTTCGGGGGGCTGCTGCCGGCCGCCGGGTTCTGGGGCGGGCAGGAGGCGTACGATACGATCCTCGGCACCGTGCCGCGCATCCTCGCGGCCTCGTTCATCGCCTATCTCGTTGGCGAGCTGGTCAACGCCTGGGTGCTGGCGCGGCTCAAGGTGGCGATGGAGGGACGGCATCTCTGGATCCGCACCATCGGCTCGACGCTGGTCGGCCAGCTGCTCGATTCCGCGATCTTCATCACCATCGCCTTCGCCGGAATCATGCCGGGCGAGGTGCTGGTCGGCGCGGTGATCACGCAGTGGCTGGTGAAATCGGCCTACGAGGCGCTGGCGACGCCGCTGACCTATGCCGCCGTCGGGTTCCTCAAGCGCGCCGACGATGTCGACGTCTATGATCGCGACCTCCGCTTCCGGCCGTTCACCCTTTCGGAATAGCGCCCGACGGCCAAACCGGCCGGATAACGCGACAAACCGATGGACAGCGGCGGCGGCCGGAATAGATTTATTTCCGTCGGGCCGCGCGGGGCGGCCCTTCCGAGAGGATTGGAGAATGACGCAGACGCCTAAAATCACGCAGGAAATGGTCCTGCTCTACGACGAATACACGCATGTCACGCTCGACCGGCGGCGGTTCATGGACCGCATGACCAAACTGGCCGGCAGCACCGCGGCGGCGGCCGCGATCGTGCCGCTGCTGGAGGCGAATTACGCCCACGCGGCGATGGTGGCGGCGGACGATTCGCGCCTGAAAACAGAGACCGTCACGATACCCGGCGCCGAGGCCGGGCTGACCGGGTACCTTGCGATCCCGGCCAATGCCGCCGGCAAACTGCCCGGCGTCGTTGTGATCCACGAGAACCGCGGCCTCAACCCGCATATTCAGGACGTCGCCCGGCGCGCGGCGCTGGAAGGGTTCGTCGCGCTGGCGCCCGATTTCCTGTCGCCGGTCGGCGGCACGCCGGACGACCAGGACAAGGCGCGCGACATGATCCGCGCGCTCGATGGGGCGGCAACGGTGAACAATGCCGTCGCCGCGGCGGCCTTCCTGGATGCGCATGCGGCGAGCACCGGCAAGACCGGCGCCGTCGGCTTCTGCTGGGGCGGCGGCATGGTCAACCAGCTGGCGGTGCATTCCGCGCAACTGGACGCCGGCGTCGCCTTCTACGGCCGCCAGCCGGACAGCGCCGACGTGCCGAAGATCCGGGCGCGGATGCTGCTGCACTATGCCGGGCTGGACGAGCGCATCAACAAGGGCATCGCCGATTACGAGGCGGCGCTGAAGGCCGCGGGCGTGGACTACACCGTCTACATGTACGACAACGTCAACCACGCCTTCCACAACGACACCTCGGAGACCCGCTACGACGCGGCGGCCGCGAAGCTCGCCTGGTCGCGGACGATCGCGTTCTTCAAGGAGGCGCTGGCGTAGGGGCCGGCGGGGGCCGGGGCGAAGTACGATCCGGTTTGATTGGCGGCGCGACCTCACCCTTCGAGACGGTCGCCGCGCAACCTCCTCAGGATGGGGCTCCAACGCTTGTGCCCTCATCCTGAGGAGCGGCGAAGCCGCGTCTCGAAGGGTGAGGTCGCTCGGCTGTCTCATGCGGGACTCAGTGCAAACCCGGTCGGAATCCGTTCTGGTCGGCGCCGATTCCGAGCGCCACGGCGATGGCGGCGCGGGCTTCAATCTCGGCCCGCGCCAGCGCCACATCCGCCGGCCTTTACCTTCGCGATCCATGTCCACCCGCGTTTCCGTCATTTGTCTCCCCCTGGTTGCAGCGTTGTCCGCCTTTATTCTTATGTGGGGTGTCAGCGCCAGCCGCCCCAGGAAATTCGTCGCGGATTTTCGCCAATGCGGAGGCCGGGGCGTCGTGGCCATGGCGGAAGCGGACCCGGAATCAGACCTCTCTATAGTTAACGGCGCCGGCACGGGACCCGGCGGTTATCCCTTGATAAACGGCTGGCGCATCGCCGGGGCGGGCGCTAGCATGGTCCGAAACGGGCCGCTGCAGGCCGCGCAAAAGACAGGGAGGACAGACCGCCATGCCGTTCGCGGACACCAAGCGCCTGACCGCCAGGGGCGCCCGGCAGATGATGGATGCGGCGATCGCCAGGGCCGCGGAATTCGGCATCGGCGCCACCGTCGCCATCGTCGATTCCGGCGGCCATCTGCAGCTGCTGGAGCGCATGGACGGCAGCCGCTTCCATACCGTGCATTCCGCGACGACCAAGGCGGTCACCGCCGCATCGAACCGCCGGCCGACCACCACCAAGGGCGCGCAGGGGCAGAAGCTGGACACGCTGCACGCGCTCGGCCTGTCGCTGGCCGCCGGGCCGGCGCGCTGGACCGCGATGGAGGGCGGCTTCCCGATCATGGTCGACGGCGAGTGCGTCGGCGGCATCGGGGTGAGCGGCGGCGACTGGAAACAGGACGAAGAGATTGCCAGGGCGGCGGTCAAGGCCGTCGGCGCGGCGCTGCCCGGCTGAACGGGCGCGCCTTCGCGGCCGCGCAGCGGGTGCAAATCCGGCGGCCGGCAAGAACAAGACCAACGATGTCATTGGGAGGAACCAGATGAAGACAATAAAAACCCTGTTCGCGGCGCTCGCCGCCGCGGCGCTGTTCCAGGCGCTGCCGGCACGGGCGGAATTCCCGGAAAAGCCGATCGAGTTCATCATCCCCTTCGGGGCCGGCGGCGGCGCCGATATCGAAGGCCGGCTGCTGGCCGACGAGATGGGCAAGATCCTCGGCGTCGCGGTCGTCCCGGTCAACAAGCCGGGGGCCGGCGGCGCCATCACCTACACCCATGTGAAGAACGCCAAGCCCGACGGATACACCGTGGCCTGGAGTTCGACCTCGATCCTGACCAGCACCAATATCGGCAATGTCGACTACGAATACTCCGCGCTCGAGCATATCGGCCGGGTGGAATATCAGCCGATGCCGTTCGCGGTGCGCGCCGATGCGCCGTGGCAGACGCTGAAGGACTTTGCGGACGACTGCACGGCGAACCCCGGCAAATACAAGATCGCAAACTCCAGCTCCGGCAGCGCGACGCACCTGGCCGCCATCGCCATCGCCAATGCGATCGGCTGCGAGGTGATTCACCTGCCGGTCGGCATCAAGCGGCGCAACGCATCGGTGCTGAGCGGCGAGGCCGACGCCATGGTGGCGCCGCTGACCGGCGCGCTGAACCTCGCCAAGGCAGGCAAGATCCGCCTGCTTGCGATCCCCAGCGGCGAGCGCAACGGCGTCATCCAGGACGTCCCGACCGCGGCCGAGCAGGGCTACGACGCCCATCTCGACCTGTTCCGCTCGCTGTCCGTACCCAAGGGCACACCCGATGCGGTCAAGGCCAGGCTCGCCGATGCGATGATCGCGGCGGCCAAATCGGACGCCTTCATGACGCTGGCGGCGAAGAGCGGATTCACCGTCGCCCCCATGGGACACGCCGAGTTCGAAAAGCTGCTGGCGTCGGAAGACGAGCTGGTCAAGGGCATCATGCAGCAGGCCGGCCTGTACAAGTCCAAGAAGGCCAATTAGCCGACCCCGAGGAGCCGATGTCGGGCTGCCCCCGAACGCCGGTGTGTCACCCCCACCCAACCTTCCCCGATCCAGGGGAAGGGCTCGAATGGCGGGATAGGGAATTGCCCCCTCCCCCGTCGCGGAGACCACCGCGAAAGTGGGTAGGGACCCTTCGAGACGGCGCTTCGCGCCTCCTCAGGGTGAGGACACTCAAGATTTTCCTCATGCTGAGGAGGCTGCGACAGCAGCCATCTCGAAGTGCGAGGAAAATCTCCCCCGTTTCGCATAGGTCCCCGTCAAGGGAGAGGGCGGGCTGCGCAGCGCCGGGCTCCGTGAGGTGACGGCATGGCCCTGAGGAACATCGTTGCGGCGGCCACCCTGCTCGCGCTCGGTATCGCCTACGGGTACCTCGCGACGCAACTGCCCGAACGGAGCCAGTCCAACTTGCCGGGACCGGCCTTTTTCCCGTACCTGATCGCCGTCCTGCTCCTGGCCCTGTCGCTCGGCCTGCTGGTCCAGGGCGTCCGCGGATATCGCCGCTTGCCGCTCGATCTGGGCCTGCCCGAACGGGCGTCCGCGATCCTCGCCCTGCTGTTGTTCGCCGCCTATCTCGTGGCGCTGCCGCGTCTCGGGTTCCTCATTGCCAGCATCCCGTTCGCCGGCGGCATGATGTGGCTGTACGGCGGCCGCAACCCGCTGTTCCTGGTGGCCGGCGCGGCCGGGTTGCCGCTCTTCCTGTTGCTGCTGTTCCGCGAGGTGTTCGGGATCCTCCTGCCGCACGGCAGCTGGTCGGTGCTCGGCGGATGAACCCGGACATCCTGCACGGGCTGGCGCAGGCAAGCCTGCCGACGAGCCTGCTGTCGACGGCGATCGGCGCGCTGCTCGGCCTCATCGTCGGCATGATCCCCGGCATGACCATCAGCTCGGGCATCATCATCGTGCTGCCGCTGACCTTCGTGCTCGATCCGTCGATCTCGATCGCGCTGCTGCTCGGGCTGTACGTCGGCGGCATGATGGGCGGCAGCTTTTCGGCAATCCTCTTGAACATCCCGGGCACGCCTTCGGCCTCGGCCACCCTCGTCGACGGCCATCCGATGGCGCTGCGCGGCGAGGCCGGAAAGGCGCTGGGCGTGTCGATCACCGCGGGCTTCGCCGGGGGTATGTTCAGCTTCCTCTGCCTCTATCTGATCGCGCCGAGCCTGGCCGACATCGCGCTCCGGTTCCGGGCGCCGGACCTGTTCAGCCTGGTGTTCTTCGGGCTCACGGTGATCTGCGGGTTCGCCGCGCGGTCGCTGGTCAAGGGCCTGCTATCCGCGGCGATCGGGCTGCTGATCGTGACCGTCGGCCAGGACCCGATGATGGGCACCGCGCGCTTCACATTCGGAAATGCGGACATGCTGGGCGGCATCCATTTCCTGACCGCGATGATCGGCCTGTTCGCCGTCCCGCAGCTGGTCGACAACCTCAGGCCGGCCCTCGGGAACCGCGGTCCCGCACAGAAGCAGGCCCGGTTCGGCAGCCTATTGCCGCGCCCTGCCGAGTTGAAGCGGATGCTGCGGCCGGTGTCCATCGGCTCCCTGACCGGTGCCTTCCTCGGCATCCTGCCCGGGGTCGGCGGGCCGATCGCCGCCTTTATTGCTTACGACTACACGCGCAGGACCAGCAACAACCCGGACGATTACGGCAAGGGTGTGCTGGAAGGGGTGGCGGCGCCGGAATCGGCGAACAACGCGGTGACCGGCGGCGCGCTGATCCCGATGATGACGCTGGGAATCCCGGGCGACCCGGTGACCGCGATCCTGATCGGGGCGTTGCTGGTGCACGGGCTCGCACCGGGTCCGCTGTTGTTCATGGAGCGGGCGGACTTCGCCTATACGGTGATCTTCTCGTTCTTCTGGGCCAATATCTTCAACCTGATCATCGCGCTGGCCGGGCTGCGCCTGCTGGTCAAGCTGCTGGCGCTGCCCAAGGCGGCGCTGATGCCGGCGATCGCCATTTTCTGCGTGATCGGCAGCTATGCGCTGCGCAACTCGTTCTTCGACGTCCAGGTGATGTTCGCCTTCGGCCTCCTCGGCCTGGCCATGCGCTGGGTCGGCATGCCGGTGGTGCCGCTGCTGCTGGCGCTCGTCCTCGGCGCCCAGCTGGAAGAGCATTTGCGTGTCGCGCTGACCGCCTCGCAGGGCGATATCTCGGTGTTCTTCACCTCCCCCTTCAGCCTCCTGTTCCTGTGCCTGTCGGCGGTCTCTATCATCTGGCCGTTCGTTTCCGCGCGCAGGCGGAGGCTTGCGCAATCCGGACAGCCATAAGGAGTAAGTTCCCATGACCTCGACCCCCCTGCGTGTCGCCTCGATCGGAATCGGCTGGTGGTCCAATGTCCTCGCGGACGCGGCCCGGCGCAGCGGCGCGGTGGAGATCGCGGCCTGCTACACGCGCTCGGAGGACAAGCGCGAGGCCTTTGCCGGGCAATACGGCTGCAGGGCCGTATCCAGCTATGAGGAGATCCTCGCGGACGATTCGATCGAGGCGATCATCAACACGACGCCGAACCACGTGCATCTGGAGACCACGCGCGCGGCGGCCGAGGCCGGAAAGCATGTCTTCCTCGACAAGCCGATCGCAACGAGTGTTGCCGACGGGCGCGCGATCACCGAGATCTGCAGGGATGCGGGAATCGTCCTGTCGGTCGGCTACCAGCGCCGGCGCGAAAGCCATTTCCGCTGGATCCGCGACCGCATCGCCGCCGGCGAATTCGGCGACCTCGTGCAGGCCGAAGCGAACATCAGCCGCGACCGCGAGGGCAAGTTCGAGGCCGATTCGTGGCGCTTCCAGGCGGAGGGCATGCCCGGCGGGGTGATGCTGCAGATCGGCGTTCACTACACGGACGTGCTGGAAATGCTGCTGGGGCCGGTCAAGAGGGTCGCCGGCATGTCGGCGCAGCTCGCGCTGCCGGGCGAGAATCCGGATGTCGCCAATGTGATGCTGCAGCACGAGAACGAGGCGATCTCGATCCTGTCCGCCTGCTATGCCTCCGCGTCCGAGTACTACATGATGAACATCTATGGCCGCGAGGCGACCGCCTATTACGATCTGCACAACGGCCTGCGCCACCAGAAACGCCACAGCGACCAGGTGAACGCTGTGCCCTGCGGGAAGAATGATGCGATCGCCGAGGAGCTGGCCGAGTTTGCGGACTGTGTGCGCAACGGCGGCGTGCCGGAAGTCGGCGGCGAGAAGGCAACGGCCTCGCTGGCGGTGATCCTCGCCGGCGTCAAATCGGCGCGGGAGGGCCGCATCGTAGAGGTCGCGGAACTGCTGGAATAAGGCACGGGCTGGCCGCGGCGGGTAGCCGCCGCAGAGCCGAAGGTGCTATGTAGAGAGTGCCCTGGCGATAACTGCGGGGAAAATGCGCGATGCGTCTCAGGGTGATCGATTTCGGACATGTCACGCCGCCGGATTGCGAAGCGGCCTGGCACGGCCTTGCCTCGGCCATGGCGCCAAAAAACGATGCGGTTCTCAGCCTGGTCAGTCCGGACGAAACCTATGTCAGCGTCGGCCGCTTCCAGGTGGCCGCGCAGGCGATCGACCGGGAACGCTGCCGCGCACAGCACCTGCAGGTGATCCGCCGGCACGTCGGCGGCGGCATCGCGTTCGTCGACCGCAACCAGATACTCACGCATTTCATCCAGCCGCGGAGTACAGTCAAGCAGCCGGTGGTCGACCTCTATCCCCGGTTCATCGAGCCGTTGGCCCGCACCTGCCGCGCGCTGGGTATTGCGGCGGAATTCAGTCCGATCAACGAAATCTACGTGTCCGACCGCAAGATCGGCAGCGCCGATGCCGCGCAGATCGGCGAGGCCCTGGCGGTGGCCTGCAACCTCAATTCCGAGCTCGACCTTGCGGCCATGGCGAACTGCCTCCAGGCGCCGTCGGACGCCTTCCGCGACAGGCTGCGGCAAATGATGGAAAACAGCCTGACGAGCGTCCTGCACGAGCTGCACATGATGCCGCAACGCGAGGAGGTCATCCGGATTTTCCTGAAGGAATGCGGGGATTGCCTGGGCGCGGAACTGTTCGAGGATGAACCCACGGAAGCAGAGCAGTCGGCGATTGACGAATGGAAGGAACGGCTGGCGGAAGACGCGTGGACGTTCGGGCTGGACCGGACCGTCGCGCAGATGGATGCCGCGGCCACTGGCGAAACCGTTCCGGCCGATGCCACGCATGTCACGGAAGGCGGCCTCGTCAGCGTCCATCTTCTCGAGCGTGACGGCGTCATCGCCGAACTCGTGCTGTCGGGCGAGTTCTCATGCATCCCGTCCGAAGGCCTCGAGACCCTGTGCCACAGGATGGTCGGCGAGCATCTGGACGAGGCGGCGCTGGCCGCGGAAGCGGAGCGGACGCTGCAGGACATCGGCGTGCAGATGCCGGGCATCGTGCCGGCGGACATCGCGGCCGCGATCATGGCGGCGCACAGGGATTAGCAACGCAGTCCGATGGCGCCGGCACGGGACCCGAGCGCCGGCCTTGTGGCGTATCCCGCCGCCGCATGGTAGAGGGAACCAGGCGGCCAGCGCATATCGGAGATCCTTGAATGCAGGACAATCGGGCTTCTTCCGCACCGGCGGAGGCGATTGCCGTTGCAGCCATGGGGGTGGCGCGGACCCGCACCCTTGCGGCGATCCTGACAAGCATCCTCGCGGCCGGCATGACGATCGGCATTACCGCGCCGCTGCTGTCCCTGCTGATCGAGCGCGATCAGGGCAGCGCGGCGCTGGCCGGGCTCAACAGCTCGATCGGCGTCCTCGCGGTGGTTTTCATCAGTCCGTTCGTGCCACGCCTCGTACGGCGGTTCGGCGCCCTGAAGGTGATTTATGCCGGCATCGCGCTGGTTGCGGCGGCGATCCTGATCATCCCGGCCACCGGCGGCCTCAGCCTGTGGTTCGTGTTCCGCTTCCTGATCGGCGTCGGCATGGGCCTGATCTGGGTGGTCAGCGAAACCTGGCTCAATATGGTGGCGGGCGATGCCAACCGCGGCCTGGTGGCCGGGCTCTATTCGACGATACTCGGCGTCGGGTTTGCCGCGGGGCCGATGGTGATCGCGGCTGTGGGCATCGCCGGCTACCTGCCCTTCATCGTCAGCGCGGGACTTATCCTGATCTCTGCGCTGCCGCTGATCGCCGCCCGCCGGCTGGCCCCGCGCCGCATCGGCAACGGCGACCACACGGCGTGGCAGGCGCTGTTCCAGGCGCCGCTGATCATGGCCGCGGTCTTCGTCTGCGGCTTCATCGACATGTCGATCCTCTCGCTGCTGCCGGTCTACGGCTTGCGCGCAGGGTTCGCCCAGGACACCTCGCTGCTGATGCTCACGGTGCTGATCTCGGGCACAACGATCATGCAGCTGCCGACCGGATGGGCCGCCGACCGGATCGGCCGGCTGCGTCTGCTGGTCGTCTGCGTGCTGATCGGCGCCGGCTGCGCCCTGCTGCTGCCGGCGATCCTGGCGACGCCGGCGCTGCTGTGGCCGGTCCTGTTCCTGTGGGGCGGCACCACCGTCAGCCTCTACACGCTGGGCCTTGCCCTGCTGGGAGAACGGTTCCGCGGCGATGCGCTGCCCGCCGCCAACGCGATGATGGTGATCGCCTATTGCCTCGGCGGCGTGGCCGGCCCGCCGCTCACCGGCGCCGCGATGGAGGCGCTCGGGCCGCACGCCATGCCGTTAACGCAGGCCCTCCTGTGCGCGGTGTTCGCGGCCGGTATCGCCGGCGCCTGGGTCGGCAACCGTCTGCGCGCCCGTCCGTCGCCGCGCTGAGGGATGCGCTGGAGCCGGACAATCTTGAAAAGCTCTAGTGTCCCGAATCCGAAATTCGTTCGATCGAAATTCGGATTCAAAGGGACACTAACTTTTTGAATCTAGTGTGATTCAGCTTCCGAAGTTCGGCGCATTTAATGTGACGAACTTCGGAACCATCACACTAGCGGCGTTCGATTGCCGCAGCATGACGCTCGGATATTAGTAATCGGCATGCGATATGATGATTTTCACTGGACCAGTCCCGAACGCCGAAGAATTCAGTCCTGCCGTCGGCGAACGCTGTGAAGGAAACACAAATATACGGCCTTCCCCGGAACTTGAAAATATTTCTTGCCTGGTTCTGTAAACAGGTCGATAATTAGAGTTTGTTTGGGGTAGGCTTGCGGATCCCAGAATAATGTCCGATCAAGGACCGAACTTCGCCGAGCAGCCGGTGCGGATGACCCGATGGTCCGCTCGCCGTGGCTGCATAAGCATCGAAATCGCCGGAGGCCGGGTCCATGTGACGGAGCGGTTGTTCCGCAGGACCAGACAGTGGACCGAGCCGCTGTCCGCATACGCCGGCATCCAGCTCAGTTCCGCCGTGCGGCCGGGCTCGGTGCTGGGAATGCACCGCTGGCACGAGGCCGTGCTGCGTCATCGCGACCCGCTGAAGACCATCCCCCTGCATGGCTCGCACCGGCTTGCCGAGGTGCGGCGGGTGTGGAAGGCGGCCGCGGTCGCGCTTGACCTGGCGGCGATCGAACAGACCCCGGCGGGCTACATCGCCCGCGATGCCGGCGATCTCGAGAAGCCATACAGCAGCCTCAACGGGGCAAGGCTGTCCGGGCGGTTGGTCAACCCGTTCCGCGCGCCGTCGTCGATCAACTGCTGTCGGCGCGGCGCGGTCACCAGGGCGATGCTGCGCCTGAACGGGCTGGAGATCATTCCGGCGCTGCTGCTGCTCACGCTCGGCCTCTTGTTCCTGTTCCTCGGCTCCGGCCTTGGCTTCGGCCTCGGCGGCGCCGGCGCTCTGCTGCTGGCGCTGGGTATTTGCGCGCGGCAGGGCATCGAGGTCTCGCCCGACGAGGTCGTGTGCTGCTGGATGACGCCGCTCGGCGATTTCTACCGCCGCGCCATTCCCTTGCGCGAGCTGCACACGGTTGCGTGGACGGACCGCAAGGCGCCGCGGCGGCGCGACGCGGCCCTACTGCTCGCCTCCGACAAAACGGAAATCGCGCTCGACAATCTGCCGCGCAGCCAGGCCGACTGGCTCGGCCGCATGGTGCTGTCCGCCGCCATGGGGCGGGAGCGGCTCGACGCGGGGGATTTTGGGTCAGCCCCGCCGGCCGGCGTCGCCGAGATCCCGGTCCGGCACAGCGCGGCCGCGGAGTAGCGCGTTATCCGTTAAATTCGCTCCGGCCTGCTCCCCCAACCGATCAACGCGCAGTTGCCAGCGGCACTTGTGCAATATTCGATCTCGATGCGGGGCGCCGGCACGGGCGGTCAACCTTGGCCTGGCTTAATGTTGCCGACTTTGCGCTGACGGCGAAGACAAACTACTTCGCCTTCTCCTCGAGCTTCTTCGCCTTGATGATGTTCTGGTCGAGCGCTGCGTCCTTCTTGCCGTCCATGCCGAAGGCCACGGCCATCAACTGGCTGTAAAACACCACCGGGATGTTGAAGTCGGTGCCGAACTTCTTGTTGATGGCGGGCTGGTACATCTCGACGTTGGTCTGGCACAGCGGGCAGGGCGTGGCGATCACGTCG